>Ga0335071_10000233_pt1 | contig 64814 bp, 57 predicted proteins | sample Lox_Sample_15_FD_206724 | JGI IMG/M metagenome (GOLD analysis project Ga0335071, IMG submission 206724) | Soil microbial communities from Loxahatchee National Wildlife Refuge, Florida, United States - Lox_Sample_1.5 | ecosystem: Environmental > Terrestrial > Soil > Wetlands | place: USA... | reverse complement strand
GCGGTCATGGCTGTCTCCTTTCGATGGTAGACCATTTCGGACACTTGCTTACTACCATCTGAAGGCGAGACAGCCTTCTTGTCCAATAGATCGCTCAGCACAGGCTTAATCCTATAGCGCTCACAAAGGGGGTGAGGACGAAAGCCGATACGTTCTGCTGGGTGCTCTTGGTGTCTTTGTGGTTCAACATCGGGGTCTACCCGCCGGTTTGACAGGTCCGCCCGCGCCACCTAGAATCACAGCGCTATTCTGCCAGCTAGAAACCGACACGAGTCGTCAGCGGCTTTCAGGAATTCCGCAATTGTCCTGGCCGGCATCCTGCTGCTGGCCGGCTGCTCGAACGCACCGCACAAGCAAACCGGCAAGCTTCGGGTTCTCACTACACTCCAGGTGCTCGCCGACTGGGTCAGGCAGGTCGGGGGAGACCGGGTCCAGGTCGCAAGCCTTCTGACCGGCAATGAGGAGCCGCACACCTATGAACTCAAGCCCGAAGACGTGAAGGCCGTTGCCGATGCCCGGATTCTGTTCCGAGTCGGTCTCGGGCTGGAGGACTGGCTTGACCCGGGCATAGAGAATTCAGGCAACAGGAAACTGGTTGTGGTTGATGCCGCCACAGGCATCTCTGACATCATCGGCGGCGGGGAGCATCAACCAAATCGCCAATCGCCGCTGGTGGGCAATCCGCATATCTGGCTCGACCCGGAACTGGCCAAGACGAGCATTGATAACCTCACGCAGGCGCTGGTGAAGGCCGACCCGGCCGGCGAGACCCTCTACCGCCGGCGCGAGGCTGTCTACTTTGTGCGGCTCGATAGCCTCAAGTCCGCCATCGCGGCCGAGCTATCCGGCCTGAGCGACAAAAGACTGATATCCTTCCACGATGCCTGGCCGTACTTCGCCCGCAGGTTCGGCCTCGACATCGTGGCGACGGTCGAGCCGATTCCCGGCCAGGAACCCTCGGCCAGGGAGATGGCACGGCTCGTTGACCTGATACGGCAGCAGCACGTCAAAGTGGTCACGAGCGAGCCGCAGATGCCTTCGTCCCTGCCGGACATGCTCGCGAAGGAAACGGGCGTGAAGGTCGTCGTCCTGAACCCGCTCGAAGCCGGAGGCGGGTACATTGAAACAATGCGTGCCGATGCCGATTCCATTGCCGCCGCTCTCAGATAGCAGGGCCTGCTTCCGTTGGCCTGTGGCGGAGACATCCTGCGGATGCCCCCAAACCCGGTATTGAACCACAAAGACAGGAACACCAAGCAGTCAGACATCCCTGGGCTTCTCATCCTCTTTGTGTTTTGGTGCCCTGGTGGTGAACTCCTGCTTCGGATTCAGGGATTGCGGGTCTCTTTGACTCCACGCGCGATTAGGCCATAATCGACCATGCCAAACGTGAGGACTTCGAACCGGAGAGCGTGCTCCCGCGCGCAGGACAAGTGCGTCGTCAAGCTGAGTGGGCCGGTGCGCGACCACCCGCTCGCTATCATCTGTACCGTCGGGCCGAGCGTTTCGCTCACGGCTCCACGCCGCGACGGAAAGTACTCCGACCCCCGCGCGCACACGGATATTGCCGTGCTTGTCGACAATGGCATGGCTGCAGCCCGCATCAACTTCTCTCACGTGAAGAAGGCCGGGTTCGGCCGCGTGGAACGGCTGATCGCCGCCATCCGCGCGGTCGAGCGGCAGAAGCGCCGGCCGATACCAATCATCATGGATCTGGAGGGCCCCAAGATCCGCATACGCCGGGTGTTCCTCCTCGAAGGCCGCAGACAGACTCAGGTCGACAGCGTCGATGTGGCACGTGGAGACCGGGTCGAGGTTTCGTCGGCTCCGCCCGGCCAGCCGATGACGGCCGGGGTCAAAGTCCGTCTGAATGTTTCTTATCCCAAGAACCTGCTGGCCGAAGTGAACGTCGGCGACCCGGTTGTTGTCGGGGACAGCGACGTTTTCCTGCAGGTGGAGAGCAAGGCCGCAACGGCGGCGTTCAACTGCATAGCGCAGCACAAGGGCAAGCTGGCGGTCGGTAAAGGCGTGGACTTGCCCGATGCTCCCGGCGGCCGGCTTGCGGCCGGGCCGAAGGACGTTGCCGAGGACCGCGAGGCGTTGCGCCACGGGTTTGACGTCGACCTGGTTGCGCAGTCGTTCGTCCAGGGCGGCGGCGATGTCGATGACCTCTGTGACATGATGACGGAGAACCCGCGCGGCCCGCGGCCGATAATCGCCAAGATCGAGTCCCGGCTCGGTTATGAGCGGGTGGACGAGATTCTGTCCCGGGATGCCGTGTTCGGACTGATGGTGGCGCGCGGCGACCTAGGCAACATGGTCGCCTACGACGAGATACCGAAGGTGCAGAAGGGCCTCATCGACAAGGCCAACGTAGCCGGCAAACCGGTCATCGTCGCGACCCAGTTGCTGGAGTCGATGATGCGCCGGCCGCGCCCGCACCGGTCCGAGCCCCAGGATATCGCCACGGCCATCGAAGAGGGGGCGGACGCGCTCATGCTGTCCGGCGAGACCGCGGCCGGCGACTTCCCGCTTGAATCAGTGCAGGTCATGGCCCGAGTTATCGCCGCCAGCGTGCCCATTGACCGGCGGCGGTATCTTGAGAAGTTCGGCGGCACGTACAGCAAGGAGCCGACCGACCGGATCATCAACGTGCTGGGCTACCCTATCTGCGAACTGGCAGAGGTCGCCAACTCGCCCTTCATCATGTCCTATGCCACGACCGGAATCAGCGCCACCATGATATCGCGGTTCCGGCCGAAGATGTCGATTCTGGCGCTGACGCCGAATGTCGAGACCGCGCGGCTGCTGCGCCTGCTCTACAACGTCTGCCCGGTGCTGGTGGATGCGGGCGGCGCCGACCTGCCGCGCCGTCCGGAGGATGCCGTACGGTTCTGCCGCGCGGTGGTCGAGGAACTGGGGCTGGTCGGGGAATTCGACCTGCCCGGCCGCCACATCGCGCTCACGCTACAGCCGCGCATCCCGAACGTCCGTTCCCGTTCAGTCATCGTGTTCCGCTGGTAGCCTGAGCGCCGGCATCCACCGTATTCCGCGACGACCCCAGGTGCCGGTTTTGGCTCGCAGACAAGCCGGCTGACTCATTAACAAGAGTGTGGGGCGGGAGTACCCGCCCCACAAAGCAAACCGTTGTCCCGGACTTACCTAGAGATAGGCCGTCTCGCCGTGCAGGGATTCGTCCAGTCCGATTTCCTCCTCATGCTGGGTGACCTGCACGCGGGTCACCTTGTTGATAAGCCAGAGCATGACGTATGTGAAGAGGAAGGCGTAGATGGCAGCGCCGACCACCGCGATCATCTCTTTGAAGAAGAAGGAAGGGTCGCCGTGGATTAGGCCGTTGGCACCGGCAGCGTTCATCCCTAGATTAGCGAAGATTCCCAGGCAGATGACGCCGAGCACGCCGCCGACACCATGCACCCCCCAGACGTCGAGCGCGTCATCCCAACCGAGTCGGTTCTTCATGTTGACCGCGAAGTAGCAGATGACACTGGCCAGGATGCCGATGAGCACAGCGACCTTGGTGCTGACATAGCCCGCGGCCGGGGTGACCGCGGCCAGCCCGGCAATGGAACCGGTGAGGAGCCCGACGAACTTCGGCTTCTTCTCGATTCTCCAAGCCATTATCAACCAGACGATTGCTGCGAACGAGGCCGCTACGTCGGTGTTCAGGAACGCGAGTGCAGTGACCGCGTCCACGCGCAACTCACTGCCGGCATTGAACCCGTACCAGCCGAACCAGAGCAGGCCGGTGCCCAGCGCCACCAGCGGAATGCTGTGCGGCCCGGGGTCGTGGACTTTGCGCCGGCCGACAAACATGACTGAAGCCAGGGCCGCGAATCCGGCGATGCAGTGCACCACGATGCCCCCGGCGAAGTCGAGCACGCCCCACTTGGCCAGCAGCCCGCCGCCCCAGATCATGTGCACCATCGGGAAGTATACGAAGAGCAGCCAGCCCACGAGGAATATCAGGTAGGCTTGGAAACGCACTCGGTTGGCAAACGCGCCCGTGATGAGCGCCGGGGTTATCTGGGCGAACATCATCTGGTACGCGACGAGCACGAACAGGGGAATCGTCCGTGACCCGACGAAGGCGTCCAGCGGGTGCATGCCGTGCAGGAATGCATTGCTGAGATTGCCGATGATCGCTCCCTGACCGCCGCTGAAACACAGGGAGTAGCCGCAGATGAACCAGAGCACGGTCGTGACGCCCATCGAGACGAAACTCTGGATCATGATAGCGAGGACGTTCTTACGTCCTACCAGTCCGCCATAGAAGAACGCCAGCCCCGGCGTCATCAGCATGACGAGGCTTGTGGCTACCAGCATGAAACCGGTATTACCAGTATCGAACTGCATCAGTGACCTCCTTTTCGTGCCTCAGACCGGACCGCCAAAAGATGAAAGCACCGCTGCCAGCCGATGGATACAGCGATGCTCCCGAGAAGTGTAGATTCTCGCGGGTAAGTTACGCTTGTCAAGAATCTCCGGCACGAGGCGGCCGGGAGTAAGTCAGGTTCAGGCGGGACTCGCGTGCCGATTGTCGTGGCGCTGGCGGAATCTCCGGACTCCCGGTCGCGGCCCTATCCATCTCGGCCGGGTTTGTTCGCACCCCTCGTCCTCTTGCTCCTGAGGAGCCAGATTCCTGCACCGCCGGCCACGAGAATCACGGCCAAGTCTATTGCTGTCCAGTTCCGGTCAGTCCGCGTGAAGTCGTAGTTCTCATAGTGCTGACCATAGTCGTCGAGAACGTAGTGAGAACCCGAATGGTGGACCTTGTGCCCGCCGGTCAACAGGAACGCAGCGGCAAGCAGCAGCGTCACGGCTGCGGCTATCTTCTGTACGAGGTTCATGGTCGGTCGCTCAGGTCAGCACCTGCGGCACAGCGCGGCGAGGCGGGAGCGGTGTTCGAAATCGTCCGGGACGGCAGGTTCTTTCCTCTGCGGGATGTTGCAGAGCACAACGTCGATAGTACGGCAAGGCGATGTCCGCAGTACACGGAAGAAGTCAGGGCTGATAAGCGGCCAGCCGCGAGAGGAGAGCCACTCCGCGTTGTCTTCGGAATGTGCCCAGAAGGACTCGGCCTACTTGCTCAGGTCGCTCCTTAGTTGGTCAAACTGCTCTTTGGTAATCTCGCCGCGGGCGTAGCGCCGTTTGGCGATTTCGAGCGCGTCCGGCTCCGGCCCGCCGTCGTCCCGGTTCGTCCCTCTCGACCCGCGCACGATAATCACGATCACGGCTACGAGAACAGCGATCATGAACGCCCGCAAGAAGATGGCGATACCAAGCCACCAGAATCCGCTACGCAACCACACGCTACGCTCCCTTCGCCTCGGGTCTGCACCCGGCCGACGCCGGAATCATGTTCAGCACGGTGAAATTCTAGAGACGGTGAGCGGGCGTGTCAATTCGCCGCCGCGCGAGCCGTCAGGCCGAGGGCAGGATAAGCGGTCGCCTAGAAACCCGCCTTGATGATAGTCTGCGTGACGTCTCGGCCCGGTCTGGCGCCGACCGGCGACATGAAGTACACACCGGGCCGCAGGCCTGCGCCGACCCGGTCGCCCCGGCAGACTCCCAGTCGTCTTCCGGAAGCGTCGTAGAGGTTGAACCGCTCGGCCTCGTGTCCGGCAATCCGGGCAGAGGCGGTGAAGGGGTTGGGCGTCGCTCTTAGGCTGCCCGCCGCCATCAGCCTGCCGCTTCTTGGTTCTTCCAGGCTCACGCTTCCGTTCGCATCCATCTTGACAAGGTAGGCGTCAGCACCGCCGGCACCGAAGGAACCAGTGAAGCCGGCTATGATGCAGCCTCCATCAGAGGTCTCTTGAACGGATAGGCCGACATCGCGGGCCGTCCCTCCGTAGGTCCGGGTCCAGAGCGTATCTCCCGAGGCACTCGTCTTTATGGCGTAGACATCGGCGTTCCCTGCTCCGAATGAGGAAGTTAGCCCGGCAATGACGTAGCCTCCGTTCGAGGTCTGCCCGACGGAGTAGCCCCAATCCGTGCCCGTCCCGCCGTAGGTTCTGGTCCAGAGGCTGTCCCCCGAAGCATTGGTCTTGACGAGGTAGACGTCATCGGAGTCAGCCCCTGAGGATGATGTATACCCCGCGACGATGTAGCCTCGGTCCGAAGTCTGCCGTACGGAGTAGCCCAGGTCATCGGCAGTTGTTCCGCAGGTCCGGGTCCATGTCGTGTCGCCGGTGGCATTGGTTTTGATGAGGTAGACGTCGTTTCCGCCCGCTCCGAATGAGTTGGTGTAACCGGCGACGATGTACCCGCTGTCCGCTGTCTGCTCGACCGAGTTGCCCAGGTCCGCGCCGGTCCCGCCGTAGGTTCTGGTCCAGAGCGTATCCCCTGACGCGTTGGTCTTGATGAGGTAGACATCGTAGCCTCCCGCCCCGAAAGAGGTAGTGTACCCTGCCACGATGAAGCCCCCATCCAACGTCTGCTGAACGTCGCAACCTTCTTCGTCAACCGCTCCGCCGAAGGTCCGCGTCCAGAGGGTCTCACCAGAGGAATCTGTCTTGATCAGCCACACATCATAGCCTCCTGCTCCGAAGGAGAGGGTGTATCCGGCGATGATGTACCCGTTGTCCGAGGTCTGCCGGACGGCTGCGCCAAAGTCACTGTGCGTTCCACCGTAGGTTCTGGTCCAGAGGGTATCCCCCGAGGCATTGGTTTTGATGAGCCACACGTCTAGATCCGGGAAGCCATGACCGTAGCTGGAGGTGCCCCCGACGATTATGTAACCCCCATCCGATGTCTGACGTGCGGAGTTGCCGACATCATAGCTTGCACCGCCATAAGTCATGGTCCATCTCTGCTGGGCATTGGCGAAAGACACGAGGAGGAGAACGAAGAGAGCCGCAAACATGCTTCTCACTTGAGGACTACCTTGTTGTTATCTCACCTTCACCATGCGCAGGGACACGCCATGTTCACCGCCGGGCCTGATGAAGTACACGGCCGGTGCGAGTCCTTCTCCGACTCGATTTCCCCGGTAGGTCCCGACCATCTTGCCGGAGATGTCGTAGAGGTCAAACCGCTCAGCCTCGTGCCCGGGAATGCGGGTAAAGGAGGTGAACGGGTTGGGTGTTGCACTCAGGCTGCCCGCTGCCAGCGGCCGACCGCTCACCGTTTCTTCGACGCCCGGATTCCCGCTCGCGTTCGTCTTGACGAGATAGACATCGTAGTCACCTGCCCCGAATGAGGAGCTGTACCCGGCGATGATGTAGCCGCCATCCGATGTCTGCTCGACGGAGTTGGCGATGTCGCGGTCGCCCCCGCCGATGGACCTTGTCCACATGCTGTCTCCGGCAGAATTAGTCTTGATGAGGTAGTAGTTGTAGGGGTCCAGATGGGGGCCGGGCGTGATCCCGGCGATGATGTAACCGCCATCCGAGGTCTGCTGAACTGAGTTGCCGTCATCGTAGCCCGTGGTGCCGAATGTCCGCGTCCAGGCGGTATCGCCGGAGGCGTTCAACTTGAGGAGCCAGACATCATCGGCGCCTGACCCGAAGGACTGCGTGTACCCGGTGACGATGTAACCTCCGTCCTGTGTCTGCTGGACCGAGGTGGCCGCATCGTTACCGGTCCCGCCATAGGTCCGGGTCCAGACGGTATCACCGGAGCTGTTGGTCTTGACAAGATAGACGTCGTAGGCGCCCGCCCCGAAGGACTCCGTCTCTCCGGCGATGATGTAGCCGCTGTCCGAGGTCTGCTGAACCGAACGGGCATCGTCGTAGTTGGTCCCGCCAAAGGTCTTGGTCCAAGTGACGCTGCCCGAGGAATTCGTCTTGATTAACCAGACGTCATCGGAGCCCGCCCCGTAGGCGTCGGTGTAGCCGGCGACGATGTAGCCGCCGTCCTTGGTCTGCTGGCAGGAGTACGCCGCGTTCCAGCCGGTCTGTCCTGCTCCGCCGAGGGTCGTGTCCTGCCACGCGAGGTTGCCCACGCTGTCCGTCTTGAGGAGGTAGACAAGGCTGTTCTGCGCTCCGAAGGAGGCGGTGTATCCGGCGATGATGTATCCTCCGTCTGCGGTCTGCCGGACGCAGCGGGCGTCATCCTCGAACCCGCCGCCGTAGGTCCGGGTCCAGGCAGTGTCACCGGAAGCATTCGTCTTGATGAGATAAACGTCGTACCCATTCGAGCCGAACGAACGACTTTCTCCTACGACGATGTAGCCACCGTCCTTTGTCTGCTCGACCGACCATGAGTAGTCGTTGGCCGTCCCTCCGTAGACCTTCGTCCACATCTGCTGGGCAGGGGCGTAGGACATCAGAACGAGACCGAAGAGCGCAGCGCTGATTGTCTTCATCCGAGGACATTCCTTTCTCATCTACTGCTGTTGTCTGTGGAATTACCTGTTCCCAGCTTCCGCCCGACCGACCTCGCCGGGGTGAAAACCTACTGAAAAGCACACTCCGTGTCAATTGTTCATGTCGTTACTGAGTCCGACACGGAAACTCGCCACGAAGACACGAAGAGGGTGAGGGCTGAAATGGGTCTTGTCTGCTTCGGGGCCAGCTATTTCGGATTCAGGGTCGCGGCGTCGGCTTGACATCGGGCGTCGAGAGCTATAGCATGACCCGTTCACGGGTTGCGTGTTGCTGTAACCGTGAGCGCCGGCCGCGGGGCAGCCGCGAAGCGGAGTTCTGTGCCTCGACGGTCGGAGGTTGTGGACTGCCAAGCTGTAAGAGGGAGGTTGTATGAATCAGGCAGCACTTAGGACAGGGACCGTAGTGATCTTGGCTCTGGTATTCTCGGCCGGAATAGCAGCGGCTGCGACACCGAGAGCACTTGTGACCTCGGGGGATATCCAACATGGCGGCCGGCAGACGCAGTCATCCCTTGAAAAGGCGAAGGCGGCGGCCTGCCCGCGACCGCTCGGGAAGGGCGGACCGGAACAGGGCCGGCGTGAATCGTCGGGCGGCCCGGACGACTACGGCTATGTCTTTCTGGATGAGACCGAGGTCGGCGGTCCGACCTACAACTGGATTGACACCGTCGGTGCGACCGGCCTCAGTATCACCGGTGACGACACCTTCGAGATGGTCGCCTTGCCCTTCACGTTTACGTTCTACGGCACGGGTTACGACTATTGTTACCCGTCCACGAACGGGCAGATGGGGCTCAGCTCCGGTATCCGGAACTATTCCAACTACGCGCTGCCGACCACGTATCTTCCGGCCAACCACCTGTGTCCGTACTGGGACGACCTGTACGTAGACACCAGCTCGAGCATCCTCTATAAGACCGTTGGCACGGCCCCGAACCGGAAGTTCGTCGTCATCTGGGACAGCGTCCGCACGCTCAGCTACAGCTATCGACTCGTGTTCGAGGCCATACTGAGCGAGTCCGACAACAGCATCACCTACCAGTACCGATACCTGGATACGGGTGCGATGGGCCAGTCGGCCACGGTGGGCGAACAGCAGGCCCAAACCGGCAACAACTACCTGCAGTACTCATACAACACCAACTCCCTGATTGAGGGCCGGGCCATAAAGTTCTGGAGGCCGCAGTACACGGCCGATGTCGGCACGCGCCGGATTGTCGCGCCCCAGGGCTTCTACCTCGCGGACACGATTCACCCATCGGCCATTGTCAAGAACTACGGCACGGCCTCCCAGTCCAACTTCGGCGTCAAACTCGACATCGGTGCCGGCTATACCAGCACCGTGAACGTAGCCGGCCCGCTTGCGCCCGGGGACACCTTTGTCGTCAACACCTTCGCACCGTGGGTTCCGACCATAGCGGGGCAATACGCCGTGGCCTGCTCCACTCGGCTCGCCGGCGACATGTTCACTCTCAATGATAGGGAGACCACTTCCACGACGATTGTCAGCCTCGTCGAACACTTCGACTCGAGCAACGGCGGCTATGTGCCGTACCCCGACTCGGGCCACTGGGTGTGGCGCGCTCCGGCCTACCCGCGGCCCTCGCCGCCATCCCCGCCCAACGTGTGGACCATCCCTGACTCAAGCACCTATCAAACATACGAATCCAGCTACGTGGCCTCCTGCGTGTACATCGCCACCCAGGACTCGCCGATGGTCATGTTCTACCACTGGCTCTACTGCGAATCGTATTACGACGGCGGTAACTTCTCCTACTCGACCGACAACGGTTCCACCTGGACCATCCTCGACCCGGACGGCACCCGGGCGTACTACGGTACGCTGCGCTCGGGAGAGCGGGGTTACTCCGGCACCATCCCGTGGGAGATGGCCGCGTTCCAGGTCCCGGTCCTGCACGACAGCGCGTTCATGCTGCGCTGGAAGTTCATGAGTGACGTGTCGATCCAGTATGAAGGCGGCTGGATGTTCGACGACTTCGCCGGCGTCGGGATTGCCAGACCGCCGGCCGACGTCGGCGCAGTGCAGATTGTCGCGCCGGGCGACACGGTCCAGTCGGGCAGCGCCGTGGCTCCACGGGCCGCGGTCCGGAACTTCGGCAGCGCGCAGCAGACCTTCGTGGTCAGGTTCTCGGTCAGCGACGGCTATCAGGATACGTTCCGGCTTACGCTCGCCGCCGGCCGGACCGACACGATCCAGTTCAAGAACTGGTCCGCCGATTCGCTCGGGACCTTCAGCATTGCCTGCTCCACCGAGCTGGCCGGCGACGTCGACCATGCCAATGACGCGGTCCATGGTTCGGTCGTGGTTGTGCCGTCCCTTGCGGTGACAGAGAAGCCCGGCCTGCCCGGCGTATTCGCTTTGGACAATGCCCTGCCGAACCCGTTCACGGGCAGGACCGTCGTCCGATTCGGCGTCGCCCACTCGGGGCAGACGAACGTAAGTATCTACTCACCTGCCGGTACGCTGGTCCGGACTCTCTGCAGCTCAGTCCTGACCCCGGCACGCTACTCACTCGCCTGGGACGGCAAGGATGAGAGAGGCCGTGCCGTGCCCGCCGGCGTCTACTTCTGTCGACTGCAGGCTGGTGGCAGGTCTACGAGCAAACGAATCACCCTCGTGAGATAGACAGGAGCCCCTTGTATGACATTCTATCTAACAATCTTGTTGACGACAGTGGCGCCCCTGCAGCCAGCGTTGAACATGAGAAGGGTCGCAGATCTGCCGTTCGGTCCGCTCTATTACCGCGTCGTTTGCTGCGATAGCGACCACGACAGCTTGCCTGAGATCATGTTCAACGGTCTCCTGGAGTCCGGCTATCCATGTCTTGAGTTCTGGGAACATCAGGGCTGGAATCGCTTCAGACTCGTCTACGCTGACACCGGTACGTACCCACCGCCTAATGGCATCTCGACCTGGGCTGCGATTCCCTACGACGCTGGTGACCTCAACGGAGACGGGCTGACCAGTGTTGTGTGTACCAATGTCGCGTACTTCAACCCGGACAGCGTGCGCGACATCGTCATGACATTGGAGAGCCCGGACAGCTTCAGCTATCCTACCAGGCTTTCATGGTACTACCGAAGTCATAGCGCCTACTCGGGGGATTTTCCTGCGTACATCGTACGCGACCTCGACCACGACGGGCACAACGAGATCGTCGGCTGGTTGGAAGACAAGGGCACGTGCATCTGGAAGAACTTCGGTCACGACCAGAATGAGCTGAAGTGGACCGGCGACCTCCAGGGCGTAATGCTCAACTTCCGCGACTTCGACGGTGACGGGAAGATGGATATCGCCGTTGGTCCGTCGGGTGATGTTTGGGAGGATACCGGCAATTGCCAGCCTGAGTTGATCTGGAACAACACGTTCGGGTGGCTCGATGGCAATGACGCTTGGTCAACTACGGATATTGATGGCGACAGCAGACCTGAGTTCTACATATCGTACTTCGACTACGCATTGCACAGAATGTACCTGTGCATGTACCAGAGCGACGGCAACGGCGGTTTCACTCACACGCTGGCGGATTCCCTGACTTACATCGGCACCGACGACTGGGGCCGAGCCAGCGCCGGCGGCGACATTGACGGCGACGGCGTTGACGAGTGCATCTGGACCACGTACGACAGCGTACGGGTGTACAAGGCATTCGGCCACAACGACCTGCGTAAGGTCTGGGAATGGCAGAGCGACCACCATCCACCCGGGTACAACGCGCTCTACGCCACGGTTTACGACGTGAACAACGACGGGTACAACGAATTGCTTCTCGCGGGCAACTCGAAGATATCGATATTCGAGGTCGATGCGATAGACCTGCTGTCGCCAAATGGCGGGTGGTATCACGTCGGCGACACCATGCACATACGCTGGAAGACAAATCTGCCGCCACAGTGCAGTACGGTATCGCTGTTTGCGCGACTCGATACTCTCGGGCACATGAGACCGATAAGGGCTCTGCTCTCACCCACTGACTCGCTCTGCGACTGGATTATCCCGCAGGACATGCCCGAGAGCATACGCATCGTGGCCATGGCGTACGGTCCTGGCGGCAAGCGGCAGTTTGACATGTCGGACAGCGCCGTGTGGATCCTTGGCGGCTACGGCGTGGCGGAGGGAACTCACAAGGTGCCGCTGCAATGGTCGCTTTCAGTCAGTCCGAATCCAGCCCGAGGCGCGTTCTCGGTGCGCTACGAGGTACCGGACTTGGGACACAATCCCAATTCCCTGGCGGAATTGGGTTATGTCCCGCGTCCTGTGTCCCTCGGCGTGTACGACGCTGACGGCAGGCTGGTAAGGTCACTGCGTCAAGGCAACGCTACGCCGGGCCGGTACGAGGCCAAGCTGCCTTCGGGTGCTCTTCCTGCCGGAATCTACTTCCTTCGTCTCGACGCGCCGGGATTCCGAGTGGTGAAGAAGGCGGTTGTGACGAGGTGAGAAGCAAGTAGGCAGCAGACAGTAGGTAGTAGACAGTAGACGGTAGACAGTAGACAGGTCAGGGGCGGGCGAAGGTTCGCCCCTGAGCTTTCTGTGGAGGAGCTAGTGGGCTGGAGCTTCGGTGCGTCAATATCGAGCCCACTCGACCGTGTTAGCCTTCCATCGTACCGCACCTCTCACCGGGTCAGCGATTCTGTTCCTCTACTCGTACTGCCTGTTTCACACCATCGCATTCCTGCATCGGGACTCTGAACAACTCAGCGCTCAAGAGTTGGAGACTAATCTCCGACCAAGAACCGCGGTATTTCAGAGTTCTGAGCCGTTCATCCCGGACCGCACCTGACGTAATGTGAAGTGTGGCAGCGAGATGACGTAAGGTACTCAAATGTAAGACTATAGTCGATGTGACTCATGAATCAGGATAGCACCTACCGGGTCACTCCCCGAGTCACTCCCCCAGTCACTCCCCGAATGACTCCCCGAGTGACTCCCCGAGTGAGTCGGTGAGTGACTTACCCAGTGAACTGGTGGGTGAACCAGTGGGTCAGTCGGGGGATTAGTTACCGACTGAGCTGGGGATTCATCTACCGACTTACTTGCAGGATAACTTAGTGGTTGAGTCGGTAGGTGACCCTTGGGGTGAGTCTGGGGATGAATTGGTAGATGAGCCGCTGGGTGACCTGCCGATTTACTCGGCAGATGAGTTGCCGGGTGAATTGCGGGGTGTACTATCGGGTGAGCTACCGGATGCTGGCGTATGTGCCATGCGGCGCAGCGTTCGGCGGTGCTTCAGTTGCGGTGAGAACAGATAGGTTGGACGATGCCTGCGCGACAGTGACACGAATCGCGAAGAACTGAGCAATGGCCTGAGCGGCGCAATATTGCCTTGCGGAGCCGAAACGGGGATGGGGCCACAACGCGGGCGGGACGCGCAAGTCAGAAGCCAGGAGGCAAAAGTCAAAGGTCAAGATGCCGTGAGGAGGACGGAATCTCTGAATTCTCTCGGGAACTTGAGCCGAAGCGAGGACCGGTCCGCGGAGAACCTGAGAGGAACTGGGGCGGAGCTGTTCCCGGTTTGGCTTGCAGAGTTCCGTCGAGACTTTCCGTGGCTTCACATTCACAGGATTGGTTAGTCAGGGTTGACCCGCAGTGCAGGTATCGGGAGAATTAGACATGAGCTCAAGAGTATCGATGAGATTATGTTTGCTTATTGGTTTGGCCGTGACCGCGGGCTTCGGCGCTTTCGTCAAGTTCCCCTACCTGCAGAACCTGACCGACAGCACCATTGTGGTGCGCTGGCAGATGCCGACGGCCCAGCCGGGAAAGGTGCAGTACGGCCTGACTCCGGGCTACGGGTCGGAAGTCACAGACGCGGGAGCGAGCGTGGACCACGAGTTGACTCTGACCGGGCTCGCGAAGGACACTGTTTACCACTACCGGGCGATTTGCGGGTCGGACACGAGCGCGGACGCGATGTTTCCATCCGTTGTTACTCCCGACCGGCCGTTTCGTTTCTTCGCCTATGGCGACCACCGCACCGACAGCGCCGACCACCAGAGCGTCGTGAACCAAATGCTCCTGCAGTCGCCGCTGCCCGGCTTCGCCATCGATAACGGCGACTTGACCTATGACGGTTCCGATGCCACGTACCAGACGTACTTCAACATTGAGCGCAATCTGTGGAGCCGGATGCCGGTGTTCCCGACGCTTGGCAACCACGACGTCAACAACATCACCAATTGGCAGCGCTACCTTGCTTTACCGAACAACGAGCGCTGGTACACGTTTCACTACGGCAACTCGGTTTTCCACTGCATTGACGTTTATTCCACCTACGCTCCGGGTAGCACGCAGTACAACTGGCTGGTGTCCGAGTTCCAGGCAGACAGCGCGAATCCCGCGATCCGGCACATTTTCGTGCTCTTCCACGAGCCGCCGTACACGACCAATACCGGCCATTCGAGCAACACGACCGTACAGCAGTACCTGTGCCCGTTGTTCGAGTGGTATCATGTCGCGATTGCGTTCCAGGGGCACGTGCACTGCTACGAGCATGCGCTGGTGAATGGGGTCCACTACATCATCACCGGCGGCGGCGGCGCACCGCTTTACACCGGCTGGAATGCGCCCCAGCCTTGGGACATCTATCGCGAGGCGACGCTGGAGTTCGTGCTCGTGGACGTGAATGGTGACACGATAAGAACACGGGGCATCCGGCCGGATGGGACCGAGTTCGACCCACTGGTTCTTGGACCATACGGCATCCAGGAAAGTCCGAACGCCGAGCGGCGAACGCCGAACACCGGAGTCCAAATCACGAACCTGGTCAGCCCGACCGACGGGCGCGTCCAGTTCACCCTTGCTCTGGCCAAACCGGCGCAGGTGAATGCGATGCTCTACGACCCGAGTGGACGCAGGCTGGCGGTGCTGGCGCAGGGCCTCTTCAACGTCGGCGACCACCAAGTCTCCTGGAACGGGAGCGAACTTGCACCCGGCGCGTATTCGCTGGTGGTCGAATCAGGCAACCGTACCCAGGTGGAGCGGATAGTCGTCGTCGGGAGGAAGTAGGGTGGGTTACTGCCGGACGAAGTCAGGCGCTGGAAGCCGGATGCTGGAATTCAGAAGGGCTGGACGAACGGTTTGTGGTCTCGTGCTGATGCTCTGCGCTGCCGGGGCGCAGCCTCTCGGGTCAGCACCCGCACAATCCACCTTCGAGCGCTGTTACGGCGGCAAAGCTGACGACTGCGGTTACTCGGTCGTGCCGACTTCGGACCGCGGGTGCATCGTCGCGGGCAGCACTTCTTCCTTCGGCGCAGGCAAGTCCGACATCTACCTTATGAAGACAGACGCCGCCGGCGACACGCTCTGGACCAGGACGTTCGGCGGAGCCGACTATGACATCGGCTATTGGGTTCAGCAGACCCAAGACGGCGGCTACATCATCGCCGGGACGACTAGGTCCTTTGGCTCAGGCGGGTACGACGCCTGCCTCATCAAGACCGATGCACAGGGTCGCGCGGTCTGGATTAGATCCTATGGCGGTTCCGGCGACGACGGGGCGCGGTCGGTGGAGCAGACCGCTGACGGCGGCTACGTGTTCACCGGGTGCACGGAGTCCCGTGGCTCGGGACAGGGAGACGTCTACCTGGTCAGGACCAACGCCAGGGGCGACACCACTTGGACAAAGACATTCGGCGGCGCCGGACGGGATGAGGCTTTCTCGGTCAGGCAAACCGCGGACAAAGGCTTCATCGTCGTCGGTCTTACCCAGAGCTTTGGCGTGGTCGGGGACGACGTGTATCTCATCAAGACCGATGCCCAGGGCGACACTCAGTGGACGCGCACGTTCGGCGGCGACGACGATGAGTTCGGCTATTCGGTCCTCCAGACCGCTGATGGCGGCTACGTCGTCGCCGGGCTCACTGAGTCATTCAGTCCCAGCGAGGACGTCTACCTTATCCGGACGAATGCCCGCGGCGATACTCTGTGGACCGGGATGTACGGCGGGGCCAATGCGGACGAGGCACATTCGGTCATCCAGACGGCAGACGGTGGATTCGTAGTCGCAGGCTCTACTCATTCTTTTGGCGCGGGCAGCTTCGACGCCTACCTGATTCGGACCAATGCCAGAGGCGACACGCTTTGGACCAGGACCTTCGGCGGTCCCGGCGGCGACGACGCATGGTCGGTCGCACCCGCGGGCGACGGCGGGTTCTTCGTTGCCGGCTGCAAGACTTCTGCTGGCGGCAGCAGGGACGTGCTCATAGTCAAGACCGATTCTGCCGGGAACGTGGTTTCCGGTCGTTCCCGGTAAGAGAGAGGACAACTCCTTACGAGGCCGGGAAACGAGGGACACTCCCTCAGAGCGGCTGCGTCGGACTCGCCGCGGTAGCGTCCCTGTTCTCCGGCACGCAGGCTTGGCGCGACCCGAGGGTCTAAGGAGTCATGCAAATGATGAATCACGCCACAATGAAGTCGCGTCTGTCGGTCGTCATCGTGGCAGTTGCGGCCTTGGCGGCCGGCTGCTCCACCGCGTGGCTGGCAAGCGGCTGGGCGCCGAGCCCGATAGTTGCCAACGGCAGCGCCGACGATTGGGCCGGAAAGCAGGTCTTGAGCACCATGAACAACGGTCTGCAACTCTCCGTGGCCAACGATGCCGAGCGGCTGTACGTGATGGCGAAGTTCCGGGCCAACGACCCGCAGTGGTCGCGGGCCGCGGGCCGCGGCGGCCTGACCTTGCGCGTGGTCGGTCCGGGCAAGAGAACGATGAGCTTCCGTTTGCCCAAGGGACCGGAACGGGCACAAGGCCAGCACCCCGGATGGTCGGCGGATTCGGCGCAGGCAGAGATGCCGCAGCGCATGAACCCGGCGTGGGCCGAGCTCGCGGGAAAGCTGGTCGTGACGGATGTGGACAAGAACATCGTGCCGGTTGAACCGGATGGTTCCGCGGGTCCGGCCGCGGGCTTCTCCGACGACAACGGGATGTGCATGTACGAGTTCAGCGTGCCGCTTAAGGACACGGCCGTCGGCCACTATTCGCTCCGCGCGGGCGCCAAGGACGGGCTGAATCTGACGGTGACCGCGGGTCCTGACGCCGAGACGCGCCAAGCCATGCAGGAAATGCGTTCACAGGACAAGTCCGAAGGCGGCGACTTCGGCGGCGGAGGCTACGGTGGCGGCGGGCGCGGCTTTGGTGGACATGGCGGTTACGGCGGAGGCAGTGGCCACAGCGGTTCGCAGGGCGGCTGGCATGGCGGGGAGCAGGCGTCGAATCCCTCGGTGTCGGTCGCGGTTCGACTTGCCGTCGCGCCCTGAGCCTGCGGCGCTGCTGATACCTTCGTCGCGAGCGGACGTGACGTGACCAGCCCGGTCAGGATGGCCCTGCCGGTTCTTCTTTTTCTCCCTCTCTTTCTGGGTGCTGCCGAGCTCGAACTCTCGGCAGAGGCGGACCGCACGACGGTCGCGCTCGGCGACCGGGTGCTGCTAACCGTGACCGCGACCGGCACGAAGGTCGATGGGTTGCCCAGGCCGTCGCTGCCGTGGATGGCCGATTTCAAGCTGGTCAGTACCATCTGGAGCCGTTTCGGTAACGAGCCGGAGACGGACAGTGGACCCGCGCGACAGACCGTCGGGTTCATCTACACTCTCGAACCGAGCCGAACCGGCGACCTGACGATTCCCGCCGCGACCCTGGTCTACAACAAGGCAACGTACAAGACCGGGCCGATAGCGGTGAAAGTAGTCCCGGCCGGTGAATCGGTGCCGCCGGTTCAGTCGTGGGCGGAGGCGAATGGCGTCGAACTTGTCGGCACAATTGACCGCTCTTCAGTCTTCGTCGGGGAGCAGGTGCAGGTGACTTACCGGCTGTTTTCGCGAACCCGCGTGGGTGGAGCGGTCATGAAGGACGTTCCGCCGTTTGAGGGCTTTTGGGCCGCGGAGGTCAACGATACCAATGACCTGACATGGGAACCGACGATGCACGGCGGCGAACCCTGCAGCGTAGCGGTGGTGAGGCGGGCAACACTTTTCCCGTTGCAGCCCGGCGGGCTCGTCGTCGGCCGGATGACCCTGGCCGGAGTCGTAGCGGTGGCCGGCGGCCTGTTCAGTGGCATGCAGACGCCGTTCACGGTGTCGTCGGCGCCGCTTATCATCACCGTGCGTCCGCTTCCGGATTCGGGAAGGCCCGCGGATTTCGCTGGCGGGGTCGGCAAATTCGACCTGAGCGCCGACCTCAGCGGGAACCAGACCCGGAATGGAGAGCCGCTGAATCTGGAAGTCAGGGTTTCCGGAACCGGGAACATCGGGACCATCGGCGAGCCGCAGGTTCACGTCGCCAGCGGCGTGCAGTTGCTTGCGCCGGAGCCGGACCAACAGGTGAGCACTGTGAGCGGGCGCGTGCAGGGCGTCCGGACATACTCGTACTCCATGATACCGAGGGCCGACGGCCTGAACATCGTGCCCGCCACGAGCATGAGCTTCTTCGACCCGACAGGGGACACTTACTATACGCGCAAGACCGGAAATGAGACTTTCGTCGCTACCGGAGTTCTGGGTGGCGGCGTTTCTCTAGAACATGGTCCGCAGGCCGAGCTTCGGGGCGCAGACATCCTCCGCATTAAGAGCTACTATTCGCGGGTTGCACCCGCAGCCGCAAATCCATACTGGTCGAGGCTGCTCTACTCACTGGGCGTGCTGGTGCTGTTCACCGGTGTATTTGTCGGCCGGCACCGGCGACGCCTCGAATCGGACCGGGGCTATGCCCTGCGCTCGCGGGCCGGACGGCTGCTACGGAAGCGGCTGAGAGAATCGGCCCGGCTGCTGGCCGCAGGCGACGAGGACGGCTGCTACGCAGCCCTGTCATTGGCTGTCGTCGGCTATGCGGGCGACCGGTTCAATGTGGACGTGGCGGGTCTCACCGGCCCTGAGCTGTTCTCGGCCCTGTGCGGGCGAGGCGCAGAACCGGCAGTGGCCGAGCGGGTACGTGACTTCTCATCGCGCTGCGACCTTGCCCGCTTCTCGCCCGAGGCTGCCGGCTTTTCGCCCGAGGCGGCCCTGGACCGGGTTTACGACATCGTCCGCAGTTTGTAGCGTCCTCGCTCGCGAATTCGTGCCGCTGTTGACTTCGCCGGGGAGGTGTCCATAATCAGGTGTTGACAGCGTTTCCTACTAGTCAGCAAGCACCACACTTCCCACGGTGCTGAAGGGACTCTGAGCGTGAAATCATACCTCGGCAAGACCGTGTACATCACTGGCGGTTCAAGCGGCATCGGCCTGGCTGCCGCCAAGCAGTTCGCCGGCGCGGGCGCCAACGTCGCTATCTTCTCCCGCGACCGGAAGAAGCTCGACGCCGCCCTGTCGCTCATCCAGGCGTCAAAGGCCTCAGACGACCAGAAGTTCGTGGCCAAGCAACTCGATGTCGGAAATCACACCGACGTGGAGTCGACGCTCGGGACACTAGCTCGCGACTTCGGGCCTCCCGATATCCTCATCAACTGTGCCGGGTCCGTCTGGTGCAACTACCTTGAACAGACGCCGTTTGAGGCCTGCGAGGAGGAGATGCGGACGAACTTCTTCGGTGTCCGAAACATGGTCTCCGCCGCAGTGCCGTTCATGAAGGAAAAGGGCGGGCACATCGTGAATGTGGCATCGACCCTGGGGTTTATCGGCGTGTTCGGGTACGCAGCCTATGCGCCGTCCAAGTTCGCCATCGTTGGTTTCTCCGAGGTCATCAGGGCCGAGCTGAAGCAGCACAACATCCGGGTGTCGGTGCTCTGCCCGCCGGACACCGATACGCCCCAACTAGCCCACGAGAACAAGACCAAGCCGCCGGAGACCCGGCAGATCAGCGGCAACGCCGGGCTGATGCAGCCCGAACAGGTCGCCGCGGCCATGATCAAGGGCATGGAAAAGAACCAGATGATGATTGTGCCGGGGTTCATGAATAAGGTCACGTGGGTTCTCAACCGGTTCGCGCCGGGGCTGGTTCGTTCCATCATGGACTCGGACGCGCGCAAGGCTCAGAAGCGGGCGGCGGGCAAGTAGCCGCGCCTGATGCCGCTCGAAGTCGCTGAAATCCGCTCGCGCCGGGAGCTGCGTGATTTCATCTATCTCCCGGCCAAAGTCAACCGCACGAACCCGCTCTGGATTCCGCCTATCTACATGGACGACTGGAGATTCTTCGATCCGAAGAAGAACCGGGCGTTCCAGCACGCCGACACCGTGCTGGCGCTGGCACGACGCGACGGCAAGGTCGTGGGCCGCGTCATGGGCATCGTCAACCGTCGGCACAACGAGCTGCGGAAAGAAAGCACGGCGCGGTTCGGATTCATCGAGTGCTATGAAGAACAAGATGTCTTCAATGCCCTGATTACGTACGTCGAGGGCTGGGCGCGCCGGCTCGGCATGAAGAAGATGGTCGGGCCCATGGGTTTCTCCGACCAGGACCCGCAGGGCTTTCTCTTTGAAGGCTTCGACCACGAGCCGACGCTCGCCTCTCTTCACAACTTCCCGTATATGGTTCGGTTCACGGAGGCGGCGGGCTACACCAAAGAGGTTGACTACGTCGACTATGTCATCAGGGTTCCGGACAAGCTGCCGGATTTCTATGAGAAGATCAGCACCCGCGTCATGCGGCAGGACGACCTCCGGCTGGTCGAGTTCGCGAAGAGGAAGGAACTGAAGCCGTACATTGCCAACGTGTTCGGCCTGATGAACGCCACGTACCAGAACATCTACGGTTACGTGCCGCTGAACCAGTCCGAGATAGATGCGCTGGTCAAGCAGTATCTCCCGGTCATCGACCCCCGGTTCGTCAAAGTCGTGACACAGGAGGGGAGAGTCGTCGGCTTCGTCATCGGTATGCCCAACATGAACAAGGGACTCCGCCAATGCAAAGGCCAACTCTTCCCGTTCGGCATCCTGCAGATCATGGCCGCGATGAAGAAGACGAAACAGCTCGACCTTTTCCTCGGCGCTATCCATGAGGAATGCCGTGGCCGCGGGATTGACGTCCTGCTCGGAGCGGCGATGCTGCGTTCGGCAATCGCAGCCGGGTTCGAGACGATGGACAGCCACCACGAACTGGAGAACAACCTCAAGATGCGGGCCGAGATGGAGCGCGTCGGCGGCCAGATAGCCAAGCGCTTCCGCATCTACCAGAAGCCGCTCTAGTCCTCACAATCTGGCCGGGTCTGCATGCGGTGGGACGGACACCCCGCGAGGCCGCGCCGACAAAAGCTCGTCTTACTCCGCGCGGCAAATGGACCGCGGGTTTTGTTGTCCCAGCCCTTTCGTGCCCGTAGGATATGAGCCTTGAACTCGGAAGTCGCCAACCGCAGGTACGCGCTGGTTACGACCACCATGGCTGCGTTCCTGACGCCGTTCATGAGCTCGTCGGTGAACGTGGCCTTGCCGCGTATCGGCGGGGAGTTCAGGATGAACGCGATTGTGTTGGGCTGGGTCGCCACATCGTACCTGGTCGCGGCCGCAATCGGCCTCGTGCCGCTGGGTCGGCTGGCGGACATGCGCGGACGCAAGCGCGTGTTTACATGGGGCGTGGTAGTGTTCACGCTGGGGTCGATTGCATCCGCCTTGTCCGGTTCCGCCCAGAATCTGATCGCCGCGCGGGTTGTGCAGGGCCTCGGCGGCGCAATGATGTTCGGCACCGGGACCGCGATTCTCACCTCGGTGTACCCGCCGCAGATGCGCGGCCACGCGCTCGGCATCAACGCGGCCATGGTCTATCTCGGCCTCTCGCTCGGGCCGACGCTCGGCGGCGTAATGACCCAGGCGCTCGGCTGGCGCTCGATATTCTGGGCTTGCGTGCCTTTGGGCGTCGCGGTGGTCGTGCTGGTCACGTGGAAGCTGGAAGGTGAGTGGTTCGGGGTAAGGGGAGAGCGATTCGACATCATCGGCACGGCGCTGTATGCGGTTGCGTTGTTCTGCCTGATGTACGGGTTCACGCTGCTCCCCGCATTCTCCGGTGGCGTGCTGGTCGTCGTCGGACTGGCGGGTCTGGTTGGATTCGCCCTGCTCGAACGCCGCAGCTCATGCCCGGTGCTCGACATCAGCTTGTTCAGCGCGAATCAGGTGTTCGCGCTGTCCTACGTCGCGGCGCTGGTGAACTACAGCGCAACCTACGCAGTGAGTTTCCTGCTGAGCCTGTATCTGCAGTACGCGCGCGGGCTTGACGCGGGTGCCACCGGGCTTGTGCTGGTCGCCGGCCCCGCAGTGCAGGCCGCAGTGTCACCGCTCGCGGGTCGGCTCTCGGACAAGGTTGAGCCGCGCGTCGTTGCTTCCGTCGGGATGGGCTTTACGGTCGGCGGACTGGTTGCATTCGTGTTTCTGGGCAACTGGACGCCGTTCGTCCTGATAGTGGCGGGTCAGGTCCTGCTCGGTGCGGGGTTCGGGCTCTTCTCGTCGCCGAACACGAGCGCGATCATGGGCAGCGTCGAACGTCGCAGCTACGGTATTGCTGCGGGTACGCTCGCGACCATGCGCATGGTCGGCCAGATGTTCTCCATGGGCATCGCGATGCTCTTGCTTGCATTGTTCGTCGGCCGGGTACAGATTACGCCGGCTAACTATGTCGGACTGCTCCCGGCGATGAGGGTCGCGTTCGTCGTGTTTGCCCTGCTCTGTCTCGGGGGAGTGTTCGCGTCGCTGGCCCGCGGGAAGCTGAACATGAAGCAAGAGGATGAAGGAGGAGGGACGAAGGCGTAAGGGCAGGCGAGGCTAGATGCTAGAAGCTAGATCACAGAAGCTAGAGTGCAGGAACTGGAAGTCAGAACGACCGGACCAGTCCCTTAACTCTTGTCCCATTACGTCTTCGCTTTGTGTCTTGGTGTCTTTGTGGTAAACTCCCGCATGCGTTTCCGATACGACCCGGCCAGGACGTTCGGCCAGAATTGGATTGGGGCGTTCATCGCCTACGCGGTCATGGACTTGCTGTGTGCTGGATTGGGCATGGGAGTGCCGCTTTTCTGTATCCTGCTTGGGTTCTCAGTCGGATGGTTCGGGGCAGTGCGGGCGTGGCACTTCGTCCCGGGGCACGTCGGCGCGATGAAGCGCAGCCTGCGCTATGCTCTGCTCACCTCTCTCGTGACTGTCGTAATAGAAGCCGTCATGTGGGGCCGGCTCGTGCCGCTGATGTTCAACCCGGTCATCGACCCGGGCAACATGGGTCTGCCGATGCTCCTCTATGAGCCGAAGGCGAGCCTCATCGGCTGGTTGGTGTTGATGGTCTTCATATCGCCGTTCCTGCAGTTCCTGATGACCCTGTTCGGTTCTTTCGTCACCTTCCTGTTTGTGTTCAATCGCTGGCCGGAAGGACTGCCCCGAGTCCAGTAGGGACTCGGGGAAGCTCGAAGTCCGAAGGTCGGATCAAGCCCGAATGTCGAATTGATGTCCGGTGCGATTGGTGTCTTGGTGGTGAGATTCCCGCCCGATACCCGACGGAATCAGACTATGGTAAGCTCAGTCTGCGCGTCGAAGAGGTGAAGGTGGTCGGGCGTGAAGCCGACCGTCACAGAATCGCCGGGGCGCGGCGCGTCCTGTGGCGGAACGCGGGCGATGAGCGAGTTCTCGCCGGCCTTAAGGTAGACAATAACCTCGTTACCCATCTGCTCAACCACGTCGACCACGGCATTCAGCACCGGCTTGGGACACGATCCGGAATCCTCAACCGGATTCCGGTCATGTCCCTGCGCAGTCCCCACTTCTCCGAGCACGAGTCCTTCGGGTCTGACACCAAGCACAACCGGCTTGCCTCTCGCCGGGGCCAAGCGATCGGTGAGCGTAGGGCCAAGTTCGAGGCGAAACGAGTTGTGGGAGAAGCTAAGCGGGGTCTGGTCGTCGATCCGGCCGAACAGGAAGTTCATCGGCGGTGAACCAATGAAGCCGGCAACGAACTTGTTCACCGGCCGGTTGTACAGCGTCATTGAGTCGGCGACCTGGAGGAGTCGGCCATCCTTCATTACACCGATGCGCTGGCCCAGTGTCATCGCCTCGACCTGGTCGTGGGTTACGTAGAAGACCGTGGTTTCGAGTTGACGGTGGATGCGGGCGAGTTCGGTGCGCATGCCCACCCGAAGCTTGGCGTCGAGGTTGGATAGCGGCTCGTCGAACAGGAAAACCTTGGGGTGGCGCACGATTGCCCGGCCCAGTGCTACGCGCTGACGCTGGCCGCCGGACAGGGCCGCGGGCTTGCGGGAGAGCAGGTCGGTGATGCCGAGAATCCGCGCCGCCTCGTCGACCCGCGTGCGGATTTCCTCCTTCGGCACCTTGCGAAGCTTGAGCGCAAAAGCCATGTTCTCCTGCACCGACATGTGCGGGTACAGGGCGTAGTTCTGGAAGACCATGGCGATGTCGCGGTCACGCGGCTCGACGTCGTTGACCATCCGGTCGCCGATGTAGATTTCGCCTGAGGTCGGTTCCTCAAGCCCAGCGACGAGGCGAAGGGTAGTGGATTTGCCGCACCCGGACGGGCCAACCAACACGAAGAACTCCTTGTCAGCGACCTCGAACGTGACGTGGTCGACTGCGACAACGCCCTTGTCATACAACTTGGTGAGGTCTTTGAAGCCGACTCTGCTCATCGGCGCGGTCGGCTACAGGCGGTGTTCAGGGCAGTAATGACCAATTCCCAATTGCCAATTCCTAATCAATGAGGAAATGACTAATACCTGAATTGGGCATTGGGCCCTTGGGGTTTGCCTGGTCACTGGTAACTGGTCACTGGACACTACGATTCTCCGGCGCTTGTCGCCAGAGAATCGACAGTATGCGTATCAGGGTCTCACGCAGGTCGCGCCGCGGCACGACCGCATCGAGCGTGCCGTGTTTCAGGCAGAACTCGGCGGTCTGGAAGCCTTCGGGCAGCTTCTCGCCGATGGTGCCCTCGATGGTGCGCCTCCCAGCGAAGCCGATGAGGGCTCCGGGTTCGGACACGATGACATCTCCGAGCATGGCGAACGAGGCCGTGACGCCGCCGGTGCACGGGTCAACCGGGATGGCGATGTACGGCACCCGTTCCCTGCGCAGGAGCCCGAGCTCCGCCGAGGTCTTGGCCATCTGCATCAGGGAGAACGTGCCTTCCTGCATGCGCGCGCCACCGGACGTGGCGATGATGAGCAGGGGCCGGCGTTCGGAGCGTGCCAGCCGTATGGCGCGGGCGATCTTCTCGCCCACGACCGAGCCCATGCTGCCGCCGATGAAGTTGAAGTCCATCACGGCCAGGACGACCCCGATTCCGCCGAGGTTGCCGCGGCCATAGACGAGCCCTTCCTTGCGTCCGGTTCTCTCCTGCGACTTCTTGATTTGTTTCTCGTAGTCGGCAAACTCCAGCGGGTCGGCCGGAGACAGGTCGGCGTCTAGTTCTTCGAGCCGGCCGTCATCGAGCAGGACCTGGACATACTTCTCCGGGTCGATGCGGAAGTGATAGCCGCAACGGGTACAGACGAAGAAGTTGGATTCGAGGGTCTTGCGGTACAGGATTTCACCGCAGCTCTTGCAGCGGAACCACATACCGTCCGGCGTCTGCGACTGGCCGACCGGTCGTGCAGGCGTGGGCATGGGCTAGTATAGAAGCGTACGCCGGTGAGTCAAGAACACGGGCCATGCGGCAGACCTTGAGCACCTTGACATAGGCGCTGGTTGGCATAGATTGGTACATCAAGCTTGAAAGCTGAAAGCTCCAGGAACGCAAGTATATGACCGGAAGAGTCCGGTGGTTCGAGTCGGAGAAAGGCTACGGATTCATCGAGCCCGATGACCGCTCGGGCGATGTCTACGTCCACTTCTGTTGTCTGGCTGCGGACGGGGGGACTGCTCTGCCGGGTGGCACTGCCGTCGTCCGGCCGCTGGAACCGGGCGACAAAGTCCAGTTCGAGGTGGTCGAGGCTCCATACGGCCGGCAGGCCACGCAGGTCAGGCGTGTCGGGGGAATTGGATAGTTCAGAGTCCAGAATCCAGAGTTCAGAGTTTCGGGAGCCAGGAACAGCGAGGCACGAAGAACTGACCGGGATGCAGCGTTTGACAGGCGAAAGGGGTTGTCTAGTCTTAGATAATGTGTGAAGTGTTCCTCGGGCTCGGGTCGAATCTCGGCGACCGGGCCGGGACTCTGGACCGGGCGGTCGCGGCGCTGGCTTCGCTGGGAGAGGTGAGGCGGTCGCGCTGGTATGAGACCGCGGCGGTCGGGCTGCCCGGCGCGCTTGCGTTCCTGAACGGCGTGGTCCGGCTGGATACCGACCTCGAACCCGACGACCTGCTCCGGCAGACCAGAGACATCGAGCGTCAGCTCGGACGTGACCCGCTCCGGCGTGCCGGGTCGAGGACCATCGATATCGACATCCTCATCTATGCCGGGCGAGTCGTCAGCCGGCCGGGACTTGAAATACCGCATCCTCGGCTCCACCAAAGGGCGTTCGTACTCGTTCCGCTGGCCGAACTGGCTCCGAATCTCGTCCACCCGGTGCTGGGCAGGACCGTCGCCGAGATGCTGGCCGAGGTCGGCAGCGCGGGAGTAAAGGCAGCGTGAGGGACCGGAATCAACCACCAAGACACAAAGGCACAAAGTCCGGACCGGATTCCCCTTGGTGTCTTGGTGTCTTTGTGGTGAAGTCCGCTTCCTGACTCATGAGATACATCTGCGTCGAGGGGCCGGTTGGCGTGGGCAAGACCGCACTGGCCGAGCGCCTGGCCCAGCGGCTGGACGCCAAGCTCGTGAAGGAAGCGGTGGAGGAGAACCCGTTCCTCGACAAGTTCTACGGCGACATGCGCAACTACGCGCTACAGACTCAGCTGTTCTTCCTGGTCGCGCGCCACAAGCAACAGCGTGAACTCGCCCAGCCCGACCTCTTTGATGAAAACGTGGTCTGCGATTACCTGTTTGACAAGGACAAGATATTCGCCCACCTGAACCTGAGCGAGCACGAGCTGGCGTTGTACGACAGCATCTACAAGTTCATGGCCGGGGAGATACCAAAGCCCAGTATCGTCGTCTATCTGCAGGCGCGGGTCGAGGTGCTGCTCGCCCGTATCAAACAGCGGGCGCGGGAATTCGAGGCCGCAATTGACCCGCAGTACCTTGAGGAGTTGGCCGATGCCTACAACCACTACTTCATGCACTACGACGCCGCGCCGGTTCTCATCGTCAACACGGAGCGCCTCGACTTCGTGGCCAACCGCGAGGACTTCGAGGATCTGTTCCGGGCGATTGAGGATACGACGACCGGCCGGCGGTTCTACTCGCCGAGGGGCAAGGGTCGATAACGCGGATGACAAGCCAAGTCAGAAGCCAGAAGCTAGAGGCTAGAATGCAGAAGTCCAGAGTCCGGAGTCAAGAGTCCACGGTCCAGGGTCAGGTTCTCTGATGTACACGGCCCCCATCCAACCTGACAAGCTGACCACGGTCCGGATAGTGCGCAAGAAGGCGAAGGCCGAGCGTATCGTCTGCCTGACCGCGTATGACTACCCCAGCGCGCTGATTCTCGACCAGGCCGGGGTCGACCTCATACTGGTCGGTGATTCGGCGGCTAACGTCATTTACGGGATGCCCACGACGCTGACCATCGGTATGGACGAGATGGTGTATCATACCCGCGCGGTAACAGCCGGGGTCAAACGTGCGCTCGTCGTATCAGACATGCCGTTTCTCTCCTATCAAGTCTCGATCGAGGAGGCCGTAGCCAATGCCGGCCGATTGCTCAAGGCCGGGGCCGAAGCGGTCAAGGTCGAGGGCGCAGGCCCGGTCGTGCCGGCCATCAAGCGTCTGGTCGAGCTCGGAATTCCGGTCATGGGCCATCTCGGCCTCACCCCGCAGTCGGTCCACAGGCTTGGCGGCTACCGACTGCAGGCGCGTAAGGCCGTTGACCAGGAGCGGCTGCTGGCCGATGCCCGCGCGCTTGAGGAAGCCGGATGTTTCGCGATTGTGCTGGAAAAGATACCGGCCGAGGTCGCAGGCAGAGTGACCAAAGAACTCAGGATTCCAACCATCGGCATCGGCGCGGGGCCGAATTGCGACGGCCAGGTCCTCGTGCTGCACGACATGCTCGGGATGTTCGATACGCCGCCGCTGAAGTTCGTGAAGCAGTATGCACAACTTGCGGGTGAAATCCGTAAGGCAGTGGCGGCCTACGCCGAGGATATCCGCTCCGGCAAGTTCCCGGGCGAAGAACATACCTTCCACATCGAGAAGTGACGAATGACGATTGTCGAGTGTAGATTGCCCCGGATTCCCTAATCGCAAATCGTCAATTGTAAATCGGAAATGCCGATGAGGGTCGTGAAGTCTGTGGCGGCGATGCAGCGTATCGCCCGGGACCTGAAGCGGCGGGGCCGTATCGGGTTAGTCCCCACCATGGGCTATCTGCACGAAGGTCACCTGCGGCTGGTGCGGGCGGCGCGCCGGCAGTCGGACTTCGTCGTGGTGTCGATATTCGTGAACCCGATGCAATTCGGGCCGAAGGAAGATTACCGCCGCTACCCGCGTGACTTCGGTCGCGACCGCAGACTGCTCCAGTCGGCAGGGGCCGACTTCATCTTCTGTCCGGGTGTTGAGGAGATGTACCCGGACGGTTTCGCCACCTTTGTCGAAGTCGAGCGGCTGGGCGAGGGCCTGTGCGGCAAGTCGCGGCCGGGCCACTTCCGGGGCGTGACGACGGTCGTGACGAAGCTGTTCAATACCGTTCTTCCGGACGTTGCCGTGTTCGGAGCCAAGGATGCGCAGCAGGCGTTCGTCATCCGTCGGATGACCCGGGACCTCGGGTTCCAGACGCGCATCGAAATCCTGCCGACCGCACGCGAAAGCGACGGGCTGGCGATGAGTTCCCGCAACGTCTACCTGACGCCTGTGCAGCGGGCCGAAGCGCCGGCGCTGCACCGGTCGCTGGTGCTGGCCCGACACATGATCGAGCAGGGCGAGCGCGAGGCTGCGAAGGTTAAGGCCGCCATGCGCCGGCTGATAAAGCGTGAGTCAGATGGCCGGATTGACTACGTCGAAATTGTCGATACCGACGAGTTGAGGCAGGTCAGGACCATCGATGGAGAAGTGCTCGTGGCCCTGGCTGTTTTCTTCGACAAGACCCGGCTCATCGACAACGTCATCGTCCGGGGCTGACCCAAGGTTGAGGTCGAGGTTGAGAACCGGAAGCGCGCGTTGCCGGTCTTAACCTAGACCTTAGCCTTAGCCTGTTCCTGCATCCCCCGCACGAAAACCCACCCCACCACCGCCAGCACGCTGAGCACCGCGCCGAACGCCACCAGCACCATCCGGTAGGACGTCAGGTCCCCGAGCGCGCCTACGAGAACGGTGGTCAGGAGGAAAGTAGCGTTGGTAATGAATTCGCGGGTCGAGAATATCCGGCCGCGGATGCTGTCCGGCACCTCCTCCTGCAGCATCGTGTTCTGGACTACTCCGAGCCACGAGAAGGCGACGCCTGCAACGAGTGCAATCACGACCATGAACCAGATGGTGATGAGCCAGGGACTGGCCAGGAACAGCAGACCGAAGAGCAAGACCACGCCGACCACGACCATCGGCTGGTTGATCCTCCGCCGGATGAGGCCGATGCTGGCCCCGCCGCCAACCATGCCGACTGCCAGAACTCCGGCAAAGATACCGACCCCGCCAGTGCCTAGCTTCAGCACCTGCTGCACTATGTAAATCAGCACAGTGTAGGAGACTGAAGAGATGAACATCGTGACCACGAACGAGGCCATCACGAACGCCACCAGTTTGTCCCTGCCGACAACGCGGATGACCTCGCCGAGGTCGTGGTAGAGTTGCCTGAATGCCTGAGCAATGAGTCCCGACGGGCTGCGGAAATGGGGGCTGTACCTCGCGTCCTCGCGCTCGGTGGGACTGTCCCCACTTCCGCCACGGCGAGACGCGCCGGGCGCTGAACGTTGCGCGACGTACACCCCGGCGATTGCCAGCACAAACAGGCCGGAAATAAGGTGAGTCGAGGCATTGATGAACAGGCCGTATTTCCAGCCTGCCCACTTAATGAGGAAACCTCCCGCTACCATCCCGATGATAGTCGCAATGCGGCAGAGGGTCATGTTGACGGAATTGGCCATCAGCAGCTTGCGCGGCGCAACGAGCCGGGGTATCAAAGCCGGGACCGAGGTATTGTTGAACACGTCCAGGCCGAAGAAGACGAACAGGGCGACCCAGAAAGGAGCGAAGCTCTTGAGGGCGATGATGAGAAAGGCTGCCGCCACCCACAGCACTGCCTGAAGGATGTGCACGTACGCCAGAACCTTCCGTTTGTCCCAGCGGTCTACGAGCACGCCAGCGATGGGAGCGATGATAATTGTCGGGAGGACGAACGCGAGCGAACCGGCTGAGTAGGCCATGAGCTTGCCCGGCTCGGAGGCGGCAATCACGGTAATCAACAGCATGTGCGTGAGCCGGTCTCCGAGTTGGGCCACGCTGCAGGACGTGGTCAGCAGGGCGAAGTTACGAATGCGGAGCACCGAGGCAAAACCGCGCGACCCGTTCGACTCGTGGGACTCGCTCAGGGCAGGCATCGGTGCATCGTAGCGGCCAACCGCCTGGAGTCAAGGCGGGTTGCACACGGACCGCCGGGTGTCTGCGCGACCGCCTAAGCGGCCGGCGTATCGCCGTCGAGCCTTGACATCCCGGGCGTCGAATCTATAATCCGTCACGATGACCGAGGTTGGTTCCTCCAGAATAGCTGCACAGCAGCACCACAGGAGTATCGCCCCAAAGACAATCACCGTCCTGCCCTGACCGCGCCCGGATAACCGGGTCCTATTCGTTCAGTCTGGCGGTTCAGGCGAGTCCGCTAAGTCCTGATAGGAGGTATCAGTGACCGCAGCAAGGACCGCAGGAGTCTGTCTGGTTTTGGCCGGCATCGCGCTGGCCGGACCGTCATTCCGCATTGGCACCAAAGTCACCTGGCACGGCGGCGAATCATGGTCGGATTTGTACGATTCCAGTGGAGCGCCAGACGCCCGAGTCGTATACGAACGGTTCTCCGTCGGTCCGGCAATCGAAGCGTCATACGGGCCGGTATTGGGAGTCCTGACCGGCAAGATCGACCTGGCTCAGTTGAGCTTCTCCACATCTGGCAGAGGCGGAATCGGATTCAGCCTGTTCCCGATGGTGGGCCTGGACCTGATGGCCGAGCCGCCGACCCGATGGCGGGTGAAACCCTATGCCTGGGTCGGAGTGCGGACAGCCGGCTACACGCAGTCGTCATCCGTGTACGAGTTTCACCCCGATGCCGTGACTAACTGGCGCGGCGGCCTCGGCGTCAAGTACAGGCTAACCGACAGGATTGACCTCTTCGCCGAGACGCAGTGGTACGAGAACAACACCTGGTGGGATGGCGTCGACTACGGACCCGAAGGGGCGTGGATGGTGGGGTGGTCAACGGTAGAAGGGATCGGACTGGTCAACGCAGGCATCGGCGCCCGCTTCGCGCTCGGGAAGTAGCATTTTCAGATGAGCAGAAAGGGAACGATACAGATGAAACCCGGATACCTGGCCCTGGCCTTGCTCGGACTGATAGCCGTCGGCTGCGACGACTTCACGCCACGGACGGCCACACAATTCCAGACCAGCTCAAATACAGTGGACGTGTTCGCCCGCAATGACACGCTGCTGGTTGCGACAAGCGATAGTGGCCTGCTCGCCTTCGATATCTCGAAGCCGAAAGAACCGCGCCAGTTGTGGCGTGCCAATCTGGGCCGCGACTGCCGATGCCTGATTACCGTCGGCGCAGCCGCGTACGTCGGCACTGATTCCGGCATCGTCATCTACCACATACCCACCGGTGACAGGACTCGGCAATACGCCGGCGGCACGAGCCAGGTCGTAACGGGCCTGGTTGCTGACTCCACTCGGCTGTATGCCGCCACCGCCGATGGCATCACGGCATTTGACCTGGCCTCAAGCGTCGCCGTGAAGTACATCCCGTTGGCCGGTGAGCCGACCGGCGTGGCCCGACATGATACGCGCCTTTTCGTTTCCCTGCGCGACTGGGGCGTGCGCATGCTCAGCATCCTGCCCGGCGATTCGTTCGTCCTCGATACACTGCAGTTGGGGCAGCACAGCGGTGCCGAGGGCGTGATTGTAACGGCCAACGGATTCTGCGTCGCCTTGCAGGGAAACGCGGGCGCCAACTTCGAGTGCACGCCGGCTCCCGACTCGATCGTCTGGGGAGGTGGAGGAAGCGGAGGCAACAATTCCGCCTATGGCGCGGCCGCGACCGACGGTACAGAGGAAGTGTCCGTCTACGTCGCGGACTCGACCAGGGTAGAGTTTACCACCATCACCAACAAACCAGGAGAAAGCTCCATCTCAACCGAGGAGGGTTCCGACTTGAACGGCTTCACCCGACGCATCTGCCTTGGCGGCAACGGCTACGTCTACACGGCATCCGGCGACGCCGGCATCTACATCTTCCGCGAGTAGTTGAGATGAACAGGACAGAGCGAGCTTCAGGACAAGTGTGGGTAGACTTGTAACAGAAGGAATACAATGAGAACAATAGCTCTCGCGAGGGGCGGGCGAAAGCCCGCCCCTTACGCGGCGGAGTATCGGTAGACCTATGGCGTTGGTGCCGAGGCGTCGAAGACCTCGGTGCGGATTCGGGCGAGGACGGCGGTGTCCAGCAGAACGCTGCTGTCTATGAGCAGGCGTGTTTCTTCCGCCATGCCGCTATCGCGTGCTGCAGCTCAACCGATGTGAATTCGTCACGCATGTCACTCAATGCACCCCGCCAGTCGAGCTTCATCTTTCCAGCAGGTCGGGGGACACGCGTATCCCTGACGAATCGCGCAAAGTCCCTGACCTCTGTCTGCAATTCCTCCGGAAGTCCCTTTGTTACTTCGACCACTTCATCAAGCGTCTTCATATCTTACTTCACGATCTTCAGAGTCAATATACCCGCTCGTCGCCGTAGGGTCAAGGCCGCGGGCGCACCCCTGAACCGAAATAGGACCTCACCACCAAGGCACGAAGACACAAAGCAGAAGGGATGAATCGGGAAGGGATGAAACAGGATTAAGGATGAAACCGGAAAGGCTGAATCAGGAAAGCCGGAGCCAGCATTCATCCTTCATCCATCCCTCCGCCTGCGCACGAGATCCCTGTGCCGTTTGACTAGTGGCAAATTGCCACTGTGCTCTAAGTTAATATGACAGGTTACCCCCTCCATGAAATCGCGACCAAGCTGGCGCGTGCCCTGCGCGTTATTGACATGAAGGGCGTCGTGGGTCATAATCAGGCGCATTTAGAAGGACAACGTGACGGCTGTCGTTGACCGACCTCAGACCGAGCCAGACACGAGGGGGATTACTGCGCCGATTCGGGTGCACCCGCCGGAGACTTCGCCCAAGATTCACGACTGGAGGACCACATGAACAGAAGCTTGCTGTGGCTGACCGCAGCCATCCTCGTGCCCGTTGCCGTCTTCGGCTCAGCCTGGGTCGGACAGGACCGGGTCAACCGCCCGGATGGCGACACGTGCGAACTCGCCCCGTTCATCGCTTGTGACGGCTCCGGTCGCCCTTGGGTTTGCTGGATGAGGAAGCCTTCTGATAGCTGTGTTCGCTGGACTCGGTGGACCGATGGCAAGTGGGACCAGGAGCAAGGAGTTGTGCCCAACCCGCCGAACCTGGCCTACTCATATCCTCACTCGATATGTTTCGACCGCGAAGGTGTGCCATGGATCGGACTGGGGAACTGGTACGAGAACAACACGTCCGACATGTTCTCCAGCCGCTGGAACGGCAGTACGTGGGGCTCGGAGATCCAAATAAACCCACCGGATTCCACCTTGTTAGAGTTCGCTCCGGTTATCAGTTGCGGTGGGGATCAGATGTGGTCTGTCTGGTACGGCGGCCCGAGCAGTACTGCGCCATACTCAGTATACGCCAGCCGCTGGAATGCTGTGAAGGGCGTCTGGGACTCGGTAATGCAGGTCAGTCCGCCGAATGGAAACAACCACTGGTGGTGCGACATGGCGGTCGATTCGATGGGAAGGCCTCACGTGGTGTGGACAGAAACCGAGCATCTTGCCGTCTACTACAGCTTCTACGATGGCACGCAATGGTCGGAGCCTCTGCTGTTGAATGACAGCAGTCGCGAGAAAGCTGCGGCCTGGACAGACCCGCACATCGCCATAGACCGCGACGGCATCCTGCACGTGGACTACACCGGCGTCCTCAATGGCGCTCCAGCCCGAGACGTATTCTACACACGAAACGACGGCTCAGGTTGGACACCCTCAGTCCGCGTCACGCAGGACACTGTCGTCAACTATGACGAGTGGTATTCTGACATAGCGGCTTCGAGTAGCGACAACGTCTGGATAGTGTTCATGAGACAGGGAGAAGGCTCGGACGAGTTCCGCCTCTACGCGGTTCACTTCGACGGTCAGTCGTGGTCGGAGGAGCAGCGACTGGACAACGGCTCGTCACTCGAAGACTGTGACCCAGCAGTCTGTCTGGACGCGTCTGGTTGTCCGTGGGTCATCTGGGACGGCGTGACCCCGGGCGCCAGTACTGACATCTTCTACAATCGTATCGCCGCTCCGTCAGCCATTCACGAGACCACGTCCGGGGCCGCGGTCCGCTTCCCGTCAGTTGTGTGCGGCGTGCTGCGCGTTCCGGCGTCGAGCGTGATGCGTGGAGCGTCCTGCGCCCTGCTCGACATCAGCGGCAGGGAGGTCCTGCAGTTGCACGCCGGCGCGAATGACGTGCGGGCGCTGGCTCCGGGGGTGTACTTTGTCAGAGGGGGGCTCGGGACTGGGGGCGAGGGGCTAGGGAAGACGCGCAAGGTCGTGGTGACGAGGTGAGCGGTAAGTAGGCAGTAGACGGTAGACAGAATGCAGGGAAGGGGCGGGCGCAAGCCCGCCCCTTACGCGGCGGAGAATCGGAGGACCTCAGGCGTTGGGGTAGAGGCGTCGAAGACATCGGTGCGGATTCGGGCGAGGACCGCGGAATCCAGACCGTGGTCGGGATGGGACGCGAAAGCGAGGCTAAGGCTCGCGTCTGCGCGGGCGGCGAGGCTTCGTGGCAGGCCGGTCGCGGGCAACGGGCGGTTCACCAAGCACTTCCGCCGGCGTGATTCTGCCCCGCTTGGTCCGGTCGAAGTCGGCGTCGAGGCTGACCAGGGTCAGGTCGTGTTTCTCCGCCGCCACATACTGATAGGCATCGTCGAAGTCCAGCCCCAGCTCCCCTGTTCTCACTGCGAGCGATACGACCTCGTCGGGGGTCAACCTGAGTAATGTCACCCCGCGGACAACGAGCAGGTCTTTCACGAACCGGGCGAGCGCTTCGCCCCGCTTGCGACTTACCAGAATTAGAGCGACCGAATGGAATGCGAAATCCGTGACATAGAGTGCGGCGTGAGGCGTCCGCTCGAAGAATTGTGCCACCTCATCGGCGCGCTCCTGGTTCAGGAGGAGTTCAAGCAGAACGCTGCTGTCTATGAGCAGGCGTGTTTCTTCCGCCATGCCGATATCGCGTGCTGCAGCTCAACCGATGTGAATTCGTCACGCATGTCACTCAATGCACCCCGCCAGTCGAGCTTCATCTTTCCAGCAGGTCGGGGGAGACGCGTATCCCTGACGAATCGCGCAAAGTCTCTGACCTCTGTCTGCAATTCCTCTGGAAGTTCCTTTGTTACTTCGACCACTTCATCAAGCGTCTTCATGTCTTACCTCACGATTTTCAGAGTCAATATACCCGCTCGTCGCCGTAGGGTCAAGGCCGCGGGCGCACCCCTGAACCTGGATAGGAACTCACGACCAAGGCACAAAGACACAAAGCAGAAGGGATGAATCGGGAAGGGATGAAATAGGATAAGGATGAAACCGGAAAGGCTGAATCAGGAAAGCCGAAGCCGGCATTCATCCTTCATCCCTCCGCCTTCATCTTTGGTGGACTGACGTCTTAGTGGTTCAATGTCGGAATCAGGGCATGGGCTGCGTCTTGACATGAAGGGCGTCGTGGGTCATAATGAGGCGCATTTAGAAGGACAACGTGACGGCTGTCGTTGACCGACCTCAGACCGAGCCAGACACGAAGGGGACTGCTGCGCCGATTCGGGCGCACCCGCCAGATACTTCACCCAAGGCCTACAACTGGAGGACCGTATGAAGAGAAACTTGCTGTGGCTGACCGCAGCCATGCTCTTGCCCGCTGCCGCACTCGGTCAGGGCTGGGTCGGGCAGCAAATGATCAATCGGCCCGACGGCGACACGTGCGAGCTAATGCCGGCCATTGCGTTCGACGCGGCAGGAGTCCCGTGGGTCGTCTGGGGTAGGAACTTGTCAGATACGACGTTGTTGTACTCCCGATGGGACGGCAGGCACTGGGCGCCCCAGAGTGGCGTCTGCGCCAACGCGCCCGGTGTTCACTGCGGGGTCGGCCCTTCGCTTTGCTTTGACAGTCGTGGCCGCGCCCGGGCGGCGTGGAGCAGCCAGAACAATGACAACTCCCTTGATGTGGGTTCCTCTTACTGGACTGGCTCAGCATGGAGTCCGGAAGTACAGGTTGACACGCCCGACGCCGACTCAATGGACGTCACGCCCAAGATTGCCTCAGGCGGCGGACAGGTTTGGTGCGTCTGGAACCACGCCGAGACACAGGTGTCTCCGTATTCCGTCTACGCGAGTCGCTGGGACGACAGTACCGACCGCTGGGAAGGCGAGTACTGTGTCAACCCGCCAAACGGCAACAACAACTGGTGGTGCGATGTTGCGGTGGATTCCGGAGGAAAGCCACACGTGGTCTGGACAGAAACCGAGCATCTTGCCATCTACTACAGCTTCTACGATGGTGCGCAATGGTCGGCGCCTTCGCTGGTGAACGACAGTAGTCGTGTGAGGGCTGTGGTTTGGCCGGCCCCGCGCATCGTCATAGACCGCGAAGGCATCCTGCACGTGAGCTACACCGGCGTCCTCAACGGAGACTCTGCCAGCGACGAGTTCTACACTCGAAATGATGGCTCAGGATGGACTCCCTCGGTACGCGTCACCCAGGATCCGGTCAATAACTGCGAGGACGAGTATTCTGACATCGCGGCTGACAGGAGTGACAACGTGTGGATAGCCTTCGAGAGAGATGGCGGCGGTTCGTACGCGGGCATCTACGCGGTTCACTTCGACGGCAAGTCGTGGTCAGGGGAACAGCGGCTGGACGATGACAGCGCGCACGGCGACGGCAGCGTGACGGTCGCGTTGGACCCGGCGGGGCTTCCGTGGGTCGCCTGGTGTGGGGTGACTTACAGCCAAGGTAACGACGATATCTACTGCAACCACTACTCGACTCCGCCAGCCATACACGAGACCAAGCACGGCGCGGCGACCCGCCTCCAGTCAGTTATCCGTGGGGTGCTGTGCGTTCCGGCATCGAGCGTGATGCGTGGAGCGTCTTGCGCCCTGCTCGACATCAGCGGCCGCCGTGTCCTCGACCTCCATCACGGCACGAATGACGTGCGGGCGCTGGCGCCCGGCGTGTACTTCGTCAGAGAGGGGCTAGGGACTAGGGGCGAGGGGCTAGGGAAGACGCGGAAGGTCGTGCTGACCGGTGGGCGGTAGAGAAGACAGTTTGCGGTAGACAGTAGACCAGGCGGGGCGGCCTTCGGGCCGCCCGCATCACTGTCGGGCGCGTCTCTTCGCATGAGTCCAATAAGACTCACGCGGGTTGATGGCCAAGAGATGGGATAAGTCCTTGGATTAGCGGCGGTTTGAGATGCTGGGCGAGTCGCCTTGGGGGTCGCCCCGGGAACGGTTCCCAGGGTGGTTCCGATGGCGGTTCGGCACATTACTTGGAGGGGGACTCTCGGAGAGACTTGGCGGGCGATGTTCAGGGTGACCTGTGCTGCGGTTTGGAGTGCGACCTGCACCATGACTCGGCTCGTGATTGTCGCCATCTCCCGGACGGTGATTCGCGTCGTGACCCTCGGCGTCACTCGCGAGATGACCTGCACTGCTACTCGTGGGGTGATTCGCAGGGCGACTTGCAAGGCGATTCTCAGGGCCATTCGCGGGGCAAACCTCCGGGTGTCTGCTGTGGTTCGCGCGCTGAATCGTGACCGATTTGCGCGGCGAGTCTCAGAGCTCGGTTCCAACGCAGGCGGCCAGGTAGCTTCTTTCCGTGACGCCCGGCGAGGAAAAGCGGGAGCTAAGCTCCCGCAGTCCACGGGCAGCGGGACGCGATCACGCGCGAAAGCAGGGGACAGTCCAGAGGGGACACGTCCACGAAGCGACGCGAGGAGCGCGTCGCGGATGTGTCCCCGGCGCGAGGACGCGCGGTACAGTCCCCGTTTTCGCGAGCTAGAACCTGAGGAAGGCTCCGACTCCACCGCTGCGTGTCAGCTCTTTGGCGGCATCGCCCTTTACGACCTCGATGGGCAGGCCGTGGTCGATCACGAGGCGCGGCAGAACCGCGGCCAGGCTGACCTTCGTCATGTCCGCGGCGCTGCATTTTCCACAGTGGCTGTTGGTGCTCGCGCTGATAGTCTTGCACTGGGCGCACCGGCTGACCTCGGCATCGAAGTCCTTGGCCACGATCAGTCGTGAGGCCCGGCCGTCCTGCACGAATTTGAGGACCGGGTCGACGCCGACCGCTGCCTTTTTGCTGATGCCCGCGGCCCCGAACAGCTCGGCGACAAGAGCATGCTCGCGCTGCTGTTCCCAGGCGGCGATGGCCGGCAGCACTTTGTGAACGGCGTCCGTCGGGTTGGTGAACGTCTCCATGTTCATCTGGGTGACGACGAGGTTGCCGATGTCGGGGGGCAGGGACTTGGCGAAATCAGGCAGCACCGATTTGGTCCCGGCGAGGACCAGCCGGCGAATCCGGTAGCGTTCGACAAGCTCGGCCAGCGGTTTGTGGAGCGTCTTCCAGAAGCGCCTGACCTGCTCCATGTATCGCTGGTCGAAGGCTTCGACGCTCCGCCCGCCCTTCTGGACCGAGTCGCCCCCGCCCTTTGACCCGACGACCTGTTTGCGCCACTGGCTGGTGTCGATATCGGCGCGGAACTCTTTGAATACCTCGAACTCGTTCAGCCGAACCGAGAGGAAGCGGACGTGCTCAATGCCGGCGACCAGCACACCATACGGCCGGTATTCCTCGATGAGCCACAGCAATTGGGCAGTGTTGGGTAGCCCCCAGCTTGCCTCGTCGCGAACCGGGATTCGGGAGGGGAACTCATCCCACGACTTGGGGCCGGCGAAAACAAGGAGTGAGTTGCCCGCGGGTTGGTACTGGCTGACGAAGTTCATGAGCTTGGCTGCGGCCTGGTCGTAGAGCTTCCGGTCTTCAGCCGGGACCGCCGCCTCGATACCGTGCAGGAGGCTGCGAAGCCGAGCCGGATAGGCGGAGCGCTGCTGGTCGGACCGCGTGTTGAAGTAAAGGGTCAGTATGTGACGGTCGGTGCTCTCGGTCAGACGTTTTACATCACTGGGTGATACCATGGGTAGCTCCTCGTTCTTCTCAGGTGTGCCAACAACTCAGACTATTAGACTCGGTCTGCTTGTCAAGCGTTCCGGATAAGTTCCTTGCTCCAGCGAGGTCGCCCACTAGAATGGGAGCGTGCCCTTGAAAACGGACGCCACGCAGTCGAACTCGGCGCTGCCGGCCGGACGGTTCAGAGTCGGCACCAGCGGCTTCTCGTTCGACGATTGGCTGGGCAGGGCCTACCCGGCCGGGTTGTCCAAGACGAAGATGCTCGAATACTACGAGAACGTGCTCGGGTTCGACACAGTCGAGCTGAATTTCACTTACTACGCGATGCCGGCGCCGAAGACTCTCGCATCCATGGTGAGCCGGACCGGTAGCGGCTTCTGCTTCGTGGTCCGTTCGCACAAGGACATGACCCACGACATCTGGCAGGACGAGGACCGGCGAATCCTCAAGGATACAAGCGAGGTATTCAAGTCGTTCCGTGAGGGCATCAGCCCTTTGGTCGACTCGGGCCGGCTCGGGTGCGTGCTGGTCCAGTTCCCGGTCTTCTTCTATCCAGCGCCGCAGAACTTCGACTACATGCGCAGGATGCCGGAGTTGATGCCGGACGTCTCCATCGTGGTCGAGTTCCGCAACCGGGCCTGGCTGAGGCCCGACGCATTCCGGGCGCTGGAGCAGAGCAAGATGGGCTTCTGCGTCGTGGACGAGCCGAAGATACCGCGACTGATGCCGTTCGAGCCGCGACGCACATCGGATATCGCCTATTTCCGCTTCCATGGCCGGAACCAGAACTGGTTCAATGCTTCACGCGAGGAACGGTACAATTACCTGTATTCGGGCGTGGAGCTGGGCGAGTTCATGCAGCCCCTGCGTGACGTGAGCGCGGGGGCGAAGATGACCTACACTTTCTTCAACAACTGCCACGCCGGAGCCGCGGCGCGGAACGCCCTGATGATGAAGCAGATGCTGGGGCTGATAGACAATCTCACGCCCATCCAGACCCGCATCGTAGCGGGTCTACCGCAATCCTGAGGCCGAGACAGACGGGGAATTCTCAAGTCTCAATTGCCAATGCCCAATCAAGCCCCAAGCCCCAATGTGCGGAAGTTCGGGCTTTGTGATTGAATGGTCATTGACGCTTGGTCATTCGGATCTTGTCGGTAGCACTGTCTGCTTGACTTTCGATAGCGGTAGAATATCCTCAGCAAGATGAAAGTAGCTCTCGCCGGATTCAACCTCGAGTACGAGCTGATGCAGACGCTCGCCAGGAACCACCGCGTAGTCCTTACCCCGGAGCTGATTTCCGCCGCCTATGCGCGGATCAGCCGCAGTTCCAAGCCGGTCGAGGAGCTGCGGCAGGATGCGCGCCGGGAGATAGAGAAGGCGCGCAAGTCCAACGTCACCATCGTCTTCGAGATGGGGCATCATTCGATTGCCGAGCATGCGGTCTTCAACTTCGATGTCACCGGCGTGTCGCGGCTCGCGGTTGAGGCGCTTGAGCGCCACCGACTGAACTCGTATACCGAGAAATCGCAGCGCTACGTCACGCTGAGCGACGACTTCGTGGTACCGGAGGAGCTGAAGGACACCGAGGTGCTGGACGAGTTTGTGACGACCGTGAGACTCCAGAATCACTACTACCACGAGCTCTACTACAAGCTGGTGCCGCACTTCACGGCCAAGCATCCGGAGTGGAGGGACGAACCGCTCCGGGCGGAGAACGCGGCCAAAGAAGACGCCCGCTATATCACCGGGCTTGCCATCCAGACCCAGCTTGGGATGACCGCCAACGCGCGGAACCTGGAGTTGATGCTGAAGAGCCTGAGCGCGAGCGAGCTGGCCGAGGTGCGGGCCCTGTCGGCGCGGCTCTACGAGCAGACGGTCGCGGTCGCCCCGTCGCTGATTGTATTCCCGGAGCCGACCGACTACGAGAAGAACACTTACGCGCGGGTCCGCGAGTACTCCCAGACTTTCATGACTCCGGCGTTTAACCGCCGGCCCCGCAACTTCATCGCGCTGGCCGCGTCCGACGTCGCGCTGGTGGACTATACCCAGAACGCCGACAACAAGCTGCTGGCCGCAATCCTGCACTCGGTTTCACGCGCGTCTCACGCCGAGTGCATGAACCGGGTCGAGCGGCAGACGCTCGCCCGCAAGAAGGAGATATTCAAGCTGGCGTGCCAGGACATGCAGGCGTACGACGCGGTCCTGCGCGAGTTCGAGCACCTCAGCCTGACGTTCGAGCTGGTGATATCGGCATCGGGCTTCGCGCAACTGAAGCGGCACCGGCTGATGACGATAACCGCTCAGCCGTACGACCCGAAGAACGGCTGGACCATCCCGACCTCGATTGCCGAAATCAAGGAGCACAAGTCGTTCAAGGAGATGCTGGCGAGAACTGAGGAAGTCTTCGACCGGGTTGCCGCGTTCAACCCGGCCGTCGCGCAGTACGTGCTCACCAACTCCCACCAGCGGCGGGTGCTAGTAACGGTCGACGCCCGCGAGCTGTACCACATCTCGCGGCTGCGCGAGGACCCGGAGGCGCAGTGGGACATCCGCGACATCGCGGGCCGGATGATGGAGCAGGCCCGGCACGTGATGCCGTTGACGCTCGCCCTGGCCTGCGGCAAGGACAACTATCCCCGGGTCTACGAAGAGCTGTTCGGCAGGCCGCCGGCAGTCACCGAACTGAAGCTGCCCGAGGCGCGGCCGCTGCCGGTCCAGACTGAGAAAGCACCGCGCAAGAGGCCCAAGAACCGGGACAGGAATTCACCACCAAGACACAAAGACACAAAGATGGGTCCCGACGTGAACGTTCCGGATTCGACTGGCGCTGTTGGCGGTTCTGTTCCGGCTTCGGGGAAGAAGTTACGGCCGAAGAAGAGCGAAAAGGAGTAGCCGATGCAGGTAGCCAGCCTCGACGAATTGAAGAAAGCGGTGAAGGCACTGGAGCCCGAGATTGTCGTCACCGACGAAGCTCTTGTGAAGAAAGTGCTATTCTGGAACACCCTGCGCGCCATCGCCAACGTTGTCGTCATCGTCATTCTCGCTGTCGGCATTGCGGCCTGGGCCAACCCGCTACGGATTCCCGAGTTGGAGCAGACCTGGGCATTGCTGGCGCGGCGTATCATACTCGGCGTGGGCGTGCTGATGCTCTTCGCCGAATACGTCATACCGGTCGTCCGCCTGTACAAGCCGGCCGGCAAGGATTCACTCGGACTCAAGCTGGTTCCGCGTAAGAGCAGCAAGTAGCCGCAGGCCTCAAGCGACAAGCTACAGGCTGGCGACACAAGCGCAAGCCCGAGTTCGGGTCGAGTCTCCTAACTTCTGACCCTGTGGCGGAACGCATCGAGTTGGAAATTGTCCCGGCACGAAGTCCAGAATCCCAGGAAATGTCCAAGGCTCGCGGCGCCTGAGCCAGGCTTCGACTCGATCTTGTGCTTGAGCGGGCTCTACTGCGGGTGGCCGGCGAAGAGAGGGTAGAGGCGCTCGCGGGTGGACTGGTCGACCGCGCTGAAGTGGGAGAACTGCATGGAGTTCGAGGCGCGGCCCTGGCTGAGCGAACGGAGCGCGGTTGCGGACACGATGTCGCCGATGGTCGTTGGGCTAGGCGTACTCATACAGCGGCACTTCACGCGCCGGGCGGTCGGCGCTGAGCAGAAGCCGCTCAATGTGACGCACCGTCTCCGGGCTGAGGAGCACGTCTCCGCACACCGAGCACACTTCCGCCGGTACGTGGTCAATCACAACGACCTGGCCGTGATAGCGCACCGTGTGAGTGATCTCGCGTGTCTGACATTCGCCGCTGCAATCCCTGATGCTACACTTCATGGTTTCCTCCTGACTGCGGGCTCCGGCCACTTTGGCGGCCGGGGTTCGTACACGGTGATGATGACAAGCATCTCCAGCGACGTCGTGCAGACGACGTGCAGGTGACGGCCGCTGGCGGTGACCCCATGCAGCAGACAGCACGGCCCGCGTCGGTGCTCGGGGTAGTACTCGATGACGTCGCCGGAACCCGCCGCCTGCAGCAGTTCGTCCATCGTGACCTCTTCTTCAACCATTTCCTGATTCGCGTGGACGGTGATTCGTACCTGCTCGGCACGTGCTTGCGCCCGGATTCGTGCCAGAACGGCATCGCCGGCAGGCATGTTTGGCATCAGAGCATGTTACCTCGGTCGGGTCAGGAGTCAATGCTCCGCGAGTGGCGGGTTGCGAGTCAGGTAGGCAGCCACCGAACATCTGCGGTCGGCGGCGGTGCTTGAGCTTGGGCTTGCGCCCTGTCTAATACTGCGGGTGGCCGGCGAAGAGAGGGTAGAGGCGTTCGCGGGTGGACTGGTCGACCGCGCTGAAGTGCGAGAACTGCATGGAGTTCGAGGCGCGGCCCTGGCTGAGCGAGCGGAGCGTGGTCGCGTAACCGAAGGTCTTGACCAACGGCAGTTCGGCCTTGATTATCTGGTGGCCCTTGACCGCTTCGAGGTGCAGGACTTTGCCGTCGCGGGATGTGATGTCACCGAGCACGTTGCCGAGGTACTGGTCCGGCGTCACGACTTCGAGCTCCATTATCGGTTCGAGGAAGGTCGGTTCGGCGGCCATGAACGCCTCGCGGAACGCGGTGTTCGCCGCGACCTTGAAATCCACATCCGCGGAATCCTGCTCGTGCCACTGGCCGTCGACGACGTGCACTTTTACGTTCACCACGGCGTAGCCGGCCAGCACGCCCGACTCCAGGCTGTCGTGAATCGCCTGGGTGACGGCAGCGGCAAACTCGCGGGGCAGGGTGCCGGGTTTGAGCTCATCCACAACGGCGTTGCCTTCCGGTGACGGTTCGAGCATGACCTTGACGACGGCGTAGTGGCCCTTGCCGCCGGCCTGACGGATGAAGCGGCCTTCGGCGGTCGCACGCGCCGTGACCGTCTCGCGGTAGGAGACCTGCGGCTTGCCGGAGTGGACCGCGACCCGGTAGTCTCGCGCCAGGCGGTCGATGAGTATCTCCAGATGCAACTCGCCCATGCCGGATAGAATGAGTTGGCCGGTTTCCTCGTCGGTGCGGACCTTGAAGGTCGGGTCCTCGAGCGCCAGCGTCGCGAGCGAGTCGTGGAGCTTGTCCTCGTCGGCCTTGGTCTTGGGCTCGATGGCGAGGAACACGACCGGCTCCGGGTACTTGATGGCCTCGAAAGCAATCGGGTGGGACAGGTCAGTCAGGGTCTGGCCGGTGCGCGGTTCCTTGAGTCCGATGACGACACCGATTTCTCCCGCCGACAGAGCCTCGACCTCCTGCTGCCGGTTGGCGTGCATGATGGCGAGTTTCTGGATGCGCACGCGCTTCATCTCCGGTACGCACATTACCACCTCGCCCTGCGCCACGCTGCCCGAGTAGACGCGCAGGTAGGCGAGCATGCCGCGCTGCTGGTCGGCGGTGAGCTTGAATATCAGGGCGGAGAACGGCGCCTTGCGGTCGGACGGCCGCGATTCCACCTTGCCGTTCTTCGGGTTGACGCCGTGCGCGGGCGGCACGTCGAGCGGCGACGGCAGGTAGTGGACGATGCCGTCGAGCAGCTTCTGGATGCCCTTGTTCTTGAAAGCGCTGCCGCAGAAGACCGGTACGATGCGCAGCGAGACGCAGCCTTTGCGCAGGGCGTGGTGCAGGTCCTCTTCGCCGATGGGCGTGCCGGTCATGTACTTCTCCAGCAGTTGCTCGTCGAACGTGGTCAGCGTGTCTATCATCCGGTGCCGGTAGTCTTCGACCTCCGGTTTGCGTTCCTCCGGGATCGGCACTTCTTCAAAAGTCGCGCCCAGGTCGTCGGTGTGCCAGACAAAGGCCTTTTCCGCCACCAGGTCAATCAGTCCCTTGTACTCGTCCTCGGCGCCGATGGGCAGTTGGACCGCGACCGGCGTCTGCGCGAACTTCTCGGCCATCGTCTTGAGCACGCGGTAGAAGTCGGAGCCGGTGCGGTCGAGCTTGTTGATGAAGGCGATGCGCGGAACCTGGTAGCGGTCGGCCTGGCGCCAGACGGTCTCGGTCTGGGGCTCGACGCCGCCCACACCGCACAGGACGATGACCGCGCCGTCGAGGACCTTGAGCGAGCGTTCGACCTCGACCGTGAAGTCCACGTGGCCGGGCGTGTCGATGATGTTGATGCGATGGTCCAGCCAGTGGACGGTCGTGGCCGCGGCGGTGATGGTGATGCCGCGCTCGCGCTCCTGGGCCATCCAGTCCATCTGGGTATTGCCGTCGTCGATGTCGCCCATACGGTGGATGCGGCCCGAATAGTAGAGGACGCGCTCGGTCGTCGTTGTCTTGCCGGCGTCTATGTGCGCGGCAATGCCGATATTCCGAATTCGCGTCAGGTCGGCGCTTTCCATGAATGAGTATGGTATTGGCTGGATCGGGTATAGTCAAGCGGGGAGGGGCGGGGAGAGGCGGAACGTGGCCCAGTGATCTGGTGGTCAAGTGGTCCAGCGGCCCGGTGTTCGGTCATTCGACAATTCCTGTGGTTGTTGCGGCGCGCGCTGCATCTGGTATGATATCGCGTGCAGTCTCAGCTCAGTCAAGACGGCGCCGACTTCCGCGCGGACGTGAAGCGGATATGGGACGAGTTCCGGCGCAGCGAGGGCTCGGCCGGCGACCGCTCCGCGTTCGGCAACTCCGAGGGCGGCAGCGTCGAGCAGCAGCGCGACCGGAGGCTTCAGCTCCATCACTGCGCCAACTATGCGGCGGTGCTGGCGGTGCTAAAGAGCTTGGGACACGATCCGAAAACCGAGGAGGATTTCGGTCATGTCCCTTCGCTTCGGCTGCTCGAACTTGGCTGCGGCAGCGGCGTGCTCACGAGCGCCCTCGCCCGCGTGATGCCGGAGGGCTGGACCATCGAGGCGACCGACTACTCCGAGCACCTGCTCGCCGGCGCAAGGCAGCGCTTCGAGTGCGACGGCCTGAGCTTCAGCCTTCTCGACGCGCGCACTCTGCGGCCGGAGCGGCTCGAAGGAATAGACGCCGTGCTCCTGCTGGAAGTGGTTGAGCACCTTCCAGCGGACGAAGCCGAAAGGCTTCTGCGACAGGTCTACGACGCGCTGCCCGGCGGCGGCATGATGGTGCTGACCACTCTCGACCGCGCCGCCTTCCCGCGTCCGTTCTCCGGGTACGCGCCGCACCACGTCGAGTACACCTACAGCTCGCTCGACCGGTTCCTGGCGGACCGGAGGCGCAGCCCGTTCGAAGAGTACAGCCTGTTCCGACTGACATCCGAGCGCATCGTATCCGAGTCGGTCAGGAACGAGCAACGTGGCGGCTACCTGCTGAACCGGCTGCAACGGGCGATGCATGGCCTGGGTCGCCGCCATCCCAGGTTCGGTGTGCTCCGTGGCTGGGTGGAGTCGCGGCTCTTCCAGCTCTATTCGCTGCTGCCCGACCACGACGGGTTCGACTTCGACGGATACCTTGCCACGCTCGACTTCGTTCAGTCCGAGCCGGAGCTGCACGACCACGATTCGTTCGGCCTTGTCGCGGTCCTGCGCAAGACCGGCCGTGAGTGATATGACCGCGAAAATGGGGACTGCCCCGTCCCTCACCCTCGCCCTCTCCCAGAGGGAGAGGGAAGGGGTGAGGGAGAAGCTCCCCGCTTTCCTCTTCCGCGCGGTCGAATTCGACGGTTCGCGACTTCGCATTCTGGACCAGACCGCCTTGCCTTGTCGCACCCGGTATCTCCATCCAACAAGCGCGGTCGAGGTCGCCGGTATCATCAAGCGGCTGGCTGTGCGCGGCGCGCCGGCCATCGGCGTCGCTGCCGCCTACGGCCTTGCGGTCGAAGCCAAACGGCTGCCGGACAGCAGGCTGGTGTCGGGACTCAGACGAGCGGCAGAACTGCTGATTGCCTCGCGGCCGACCGCAGTCAACCTGAAGTGGGCCGTCGTCCGTGTTATGCAGTCTGTGCTCGTCCGTGGTTTTTCCCCCGACGCCGCCCGCAGCGCAGTGCTCGCTGAAGCGAGAAAGATCGAGGCTGAGGAATTCGAACGCTCCCTCGCAATGGCGCAGCACGGTGCGAAACTGCTCAGGAAGAACGCCGTCGTGCTCACAATCTGCAACACCGGTGCGCTGGCCGCGCCGGGAATGGGCACAGCCCTCGGCGTCGTGTTCCAGGCGCATCTGGACGGCAAGAAACCGACCGTGTACGCCTGTGAGACCAGGCCGCTGCTACAGGGCAGCAGGCTGACAACACTCGAACTGCTGCGGGCCAAGATACCAGTCACGCTGATTGCCGACAGTGCTGCGGCGAGCGTCATAGACCGGTGCGACATAGTGCTGGCCGGCGCGGATCGCATCGCCGCCAATGGCGACACCGCCAACAAGGTCGGTACGAAGATGCTCGCGACGCTGGCGCGGGCGGCACACAAGCCCTTCTACATCGTCGCGCCGATTTCGACCTTCGACCTCGCGACCCCGAACGGCGGTAAGATTGTTGTTGAGGAGAGGGATGGGGAAGAGGTTCGTGCGTTCGCCGGGTGCCGTGCCGCGCCTGAGGGTGTGCCGGTCTTCAACCCGGCCTTTGACGTGACTCCGGCCCGCCTCATCACCGGTTTCGTTACGGACCGCGGCATCATCAAGCCACCTTACATTCGCGCGGTTCAGCGCCTTCTAGCCCGCTAGCCCGACTGCTCCAGCTTCGTTTCTAGGGCTGCCGCGCACCGCGGCCTGACCATTGGAACGACCCAGAATCAAGCTCAAGTGAGACAGTTAGTGGCCGAGATCCGCGTCTTGGCTGCAATGGCGATAAAAGAACTGTGTCTAGTGCACAACGAGTCAGGCCTAAGTACTGCATAATAGGCATAATACGAAGCTGGGCGCAGCGTTCGTGTTAGCGTCTGGGAGATAATAGGGGAGACCGTCCCGGGGACGGTCCAGGGGACGGTCTGGTAGACCGTCCCAGCGTGGGTCTTGGATATGGTCTATCGGGTGGTATCAGTGGTCGTTTGTGGGGCGAGCCGACAGATGGTCACGTAGGTTGTCTACGCGACCATGGCCGCAGTCGTCTGCGGGATAGTTCGGACGATTGTGAGGCAGTTCGTCTGCGGGTAGGTCTCACGGGTGGTGTGCAGGCTCATTCCCCATACCTTCTCCTGATTCGTTAGCTGAGTGAACTGGCAGTTGGTCGCGGCGATGGTATGCCAGATGGACACAGGGATGCTGGCGCGTGCACCTGTTCCCGGGAAAGCTCAGGGACCGGCCTTGGATGAATGCCGCCTACCGGCTGAGTTCCGGACAGAAGGGCAATCCGCGGCTGTGACACGAAGGTATTGGCCAAGATTCGCTCGGACGTCTTCGACCTCGCCGCGCCGAGGCATTGGTGGCTCAGAAGTGACTGCCCGCGGAGACGCGGGCAGCCGATAGGAAGTGGCCGGAGCGGCCTATTCGGTCAGAACGACCTTGGTGACGCTAGACGCTTGATGCCTCACGCTCGACGCCTGACGCACAAAGTACACGCCCGGTGCTAGCGCCCGCACGTCATTCGCCCCGGGCCTCAGGTCCATCACCTTCCGCCCACTGATGTCGAGCAGGCTTGCCGCTCGAGGCTTACGGCTTGTGGCTGCCGGAAGGAGCAGTACGCCGCGAACGACCGTGGCCATGTGCTCAGGGCTTGGCACTTTCAGACCCAGGCGTTCCTCAATTCCAGGTGGCGCCGTGCAGATGATCGAGATGCTCGAACTCGATGAGTTTGCCACATAGACGCGGTGCTGCTCCGGATTGAGGCAGAACGCACGTGGTCCCACTCCCACTCTAACGGTCGCGACGATCAAGTCAGTTGCACCGTCAACTACGGTCACGGTTGAAGGGAGGTCTGAAGGAGATCCGTTCGCGACGTAGACTTTGTCATACACTGCATCGTAGCAGAGGACCAGCGGGTTTGTTGAGTCAGGAACTGTCGTAATGACAGAGTCTCCTTCTCCATCTATCACGCTGACGCTGTTACCTGCTGCGTTAGCGCAATAGACCTTGTTGTCCGTCGCATTGTAGCAGAGGGCCTGAGGGTAGTGCCCGACCCTGATAGTGCCGAGAACCGCGTCCGCCGCCCCGTCTATTACGGTCACGGTCCCACCCGTGTTCGCGCAGTAGACCTTGTCGTTCCTGGAGTTGTAGCAGAGGGCAGTCGGGAGGCTGTCGGCTACGAGCCTTGCGATGACCGAGTTCGTAGCGCCGCTTATCACGGTAACGCTGCTGTCGTTCTGGCCCGCGCAGTAGACCTTGTCGTTCTGCGGGTTGTAACACAGGGCGCAGGCGTTGAGTCCGGCCGCTACCGTGGCGAGGACTGAGTTGGTAGCGCCGTCGATGACTGTCACGGTTGAATCGCGGAACCCAACCATCCCGGCGTTCGCGCAGTAGACCTTGTTGCCCTGCGGATTGTAGCAGAGGGCGGACGGTCCGTTTCCGACCCCGACCGTGGCGATGACCGTATTCGCCGCACCGTCGATCACGCTGACGTTGTTGGTGACGTTGTTCCCGCAATAGACCTTGTCGTTCTGCGCGTTGTAGCAGAGAGATGTAGGCTCCCGCCCGGTCGCGACCGTCGCGGCAAGCGTCTCCGCGTTTCCGTCAATGATCGTGACGTTGTCGCTGTACCAATTCGCGCCGTACACCTTGTCGTTCTGCGGGTTATAGCAGAGGGCAGTCGGCAAATCTTTGACGTTGACCGTGGCGAGAACCGTGTCCGCCGCGCCGTCTATCACCGACACGTCGTAGTTACCTTCGTTCGCGCTGTAAACTCTGTTATTCTGCGGGTTGTAGATCAGAGCGAAAGGGAAGGAGCCCACACTCACGGTAGCCACGACCGCGTTACTGTGACCGTCAATGACCGATACGGTCGTGTCCGAGTACGACATGTCTGGGGCGTTCGCGCAGTAGACTTCGTCGTTCTCCGGATTGTAGCAGAGGGCGTGAGGGCCAAACTGAACCCCGACCGTGGCGATGGCCGAATCACCCTCACCATCTATCACCGTCACAGTACTGCTGTAGTAGTTTGCGCAGTAGACCTTGTTGTCCGCGGGATTGTGGCAGAGGGCGCTTGGCCCTGTTCCAACTGGCACTGTGGCGAGGACCGAATCTGTCGATCCGTCGATTACAGTGACACTGTTGTCCTCGTAGCCGACCGCGCAGTATATCTTGTTGTTCCTGGCGTTGTAGCAAAGGGCCAATGCACCAACCCCCGTGGGCACTGTGTCGATGATTGAATCCGCGGCACCGTCGATGACCACCACGCCTCCGCCTCCGCTCGCGCAGTAGACCCTGTTGTTTTGCGAGTTGTAGCACAAGCATTGAGGAAAGTATACGCCGCCAACGACGGCTACGACCGCGTTCGTGGCTCCGTCTATCACCGTCACATTGTCCCCGTCCGCGCTCGCGCAGTAGACCCTGTTGTTCTGCGGGTTGTAGCAGAGCGCGTACGGCGTTTGCCCGACCCCTATCGTAGCGACAATAGAATCCGTCGCACCCCCAATCACAACCACCTTGCCCTGCGCTTCGTCCGCGCTGTAGACCTTGTTGTTCTGGGGATTGTAGCAGAAAGCAAACATCCGACCGCCGGTCTTGATGCAAGCCAGGCGCCGGCTCGTGGCGCCATCTATCGCCAGAATACCCGAGTCGCATCCGACATAGACTCTATTGTTCAAGGTGTCATAGCCGAGCGACCACGGGTGATCCAGCCACCCGAGCGTGTCGGGCAGCATGACAGTCTTTTCCAAGTATTGGGCTGAGCCAACCGACACAAGCAACGTCGCCAGCGCCATCGCGCACAGGCGTAGCTTCAGGTTCTTGGCCCGCTTGTTGGAAGACGTAGGATGGCGGTCCGGACGACAATCACTGCCCATTCAGAACTCCCAGTGTGCTCTCACCTACACTGTCAGTCGGTTCCGCTTCAAGTCTGGCAGCCAGCGCCATTCCCAGCACCGGCGCACGTGAGTCATTATAGGTCTGACTCCCGTCTCATGTCAAGCCGAATTGCGGTTGGAGCCTTCCTGCCCCGCGCACGTCGGACAGCGGACAACGACCATGCAGCAGAAGAACGCGGCCCGGGCAATGATGGCCGACGTCTGGAGGTCGCCGTGAAGGAGCAACTTGGTCGTGCCCCGGACGTGGTTCATGGCTACCGGCGCTCGCGGTGAATTCCAGTTCCGGTCGGGCGTCCTTCAGGTGTCCGTGAGCCGGTCTATCCAGTACCGGGGCTCGCGGTGCAAGTGGGCAACGGCCACGACGACGATGGTGTCGGGTTCTTGTGCGTAGATGAGGCCGTAGGGGAAGCGATTTAGGAGCGCGCGTCTCAATCCGGGCGTCAGTTCCTGGCAGGAGTCAGGGTAGGATCTGACGCGATGGACGGCGCGGTCCAGCTCATCGAGGAACCGGCGACCCAGTCCCTCGGACTGGTTGTCGTACCATTCAACCGCGTCGTCGAGTTACCGCCTCGCGATGGCGAGGAAGCGGATCTTCACTTGCGTCGATGTTTGGCCATCACTTCGGCATAGGAAAGGTGGGCCGTGCGGCCTTCGCGGTAGGCCTGCAATCTCGCCCTGGCCTCATCCGCCCAGACGCGGTCGATTTCGGGGTCGGGCCGGTCCAGTTCCAGCAGAATGCTGTCGACGACCTCCAACTTCTCGGTGTCGGGCAGTGCCCTAATCTCTTTTACTACGTCCTTAGTGCTCTTCGTCATGGCGTGCTCCGATCCAGTAAGTCCTGCTGACATTCAAGTCCGTATCGTTCATGGTTCTTCTTTTCTGTATGTAGATTAGGTTATCCGGGCATGGGTGTCAAGGAGATTGGCGCGGCCGGCGGCGGGTGGTGGTCGGCAATAGAAACGCGGCCCGGGCAGTTATGCCCGGGCCGTGAAGGTTGTCGCTACCCTACTGGTTCGTGACCCAGACCTGTTCCATGACAACCGGGGTGAGCGGTTTGTCCATGGGGCCGGTTTTGACCTGCTCGAGCTTCGCGAGCACGTCGTCACCCGCAACGAGCTGGCCGATGACCGTGTACTGGCCGTCAAGCTGCGGCGTGGGCTGGAAGCAGATGTAGAACTGGCTGCCGGATGAGCGCTTGCCCGGGTTCACGTTGTCGCCGGTGCGAGCCATCGCCATAGCGCCCTTGGTGTGCGGCTTCTTGATTTCCGCCGCAACGGTGTAGCCCGGACCGCCGGTGCCGTTGCCGGACGGGTCGCCGCCCTGAATCATGAAGCCCGGAATCAGGCGGTGGAACGTCAGGCCGTTGTAGAACCCTTTGATGCCGAGGTTCGCGACGTTGGTGACATTCAGCGGCGCGTCCTTGGTGTACATCTGGATCTTCATCGTCCCGAAGTCCTTGACCTTGATGTTGAAGAAGAGGCTGTCGGGGAGCTTGGTTGCGACGAGTGTATCTTTGAGCATTCCTGCCACCTGGGGCTGAGTTGCGGACTTAGCTGCGGTTGTGTCGGCCGGCGCGGCTGCCGGAGTCGGTTGGGCCGCCTGAGCCGGCGGTGTCGGCGGCTTGGCCGCCGGTTGCGCGGGCTTGGACGTGCCGCAGCCGATGACCAGCATCGCGACGGCGATTGTGAGGAACCACTTCATCTTGACGGACCTCCTTTAGAGAATTACGAATGACGATTTACGAACGACGAATGTCGGGACATTCGGCATTCGGACGGCACAGTTACTTGCCTTAGCTTCTGTCTACGGCCGGGCGACGACGAATTTGCGCTGCCACGTTCCGGTCGCTGTCTCAAGCCGGGCCATATAAATGCCGGGCCTGAGTCCGATGTTCTTCAGGTCAACCCTGAATCGGCTCGGGTAGGCGGCAGCCTTGCTGCCGTAATCCAGCGCCGTCTGCTCCGTGCCGAACGGGTAACATTTTACCAAGCGGCCCGTAATGTCAATGATTTCCAGCCGGCGGCAGGCAGGGGGGAGAGTGACGTAGAGGACCTGGCGAGCTGGGCTGGGGTAGACGCAGGCGAGGGACGAGGGGCGCGGGGCGATGGGCGAATTGATGCCGGCGGGGGAGGTGCGGTAGGAAACGGCGTCGAGGTCGAGGCCGGCTTTCGGGTCCGAAACCGAGGCGGTCGAGTCGCAGACGATGCGGAGATAGCGGGCCGAGTCGAGTCCGGCCACGCCGATGTCGAATGTATGGGTGCCGTTGGCATGGCCGAGGCTGGTCCACGGGCCGGTCCAGTCGTTCCCGGCGTAAAGCCAGTATCCGTCCGCCACGGTGTCGCCGTCATAGACCCTGACGTCCCATCCCTGTACGTTCCTGATTGTCCGGCCGCGCCCGGCGCTCAGGCAGACATCGCCTTCTCGTCCCAGCGAGAAGTAGCGACCGTCGGGAGCGCCCAGCGCGAAGATGGACGTCGTGGGCATGACCTTTGTCACGCCCGGTTCGGCGTTGTTGATCCACACCATCTCTTCCACGTAGACGTTGCCGGAAGTGTCCGGGACAAGGTTGAAGTTGGCGTTTGCCGCTACGCCTGTCGTGACGACGACACCGGTGACGGTCTGGGGCAGATACCCCTGGGCATGCGCGGTCAGTGTGTACTCACCCGGGGGCAGCGGTTTGTGGTAGTAGCCGAGGCCTGTATTCGCATAGCAGTCCCAGCGGAGCGGGCTGTCAACTGAGATACGGGCGAAGAGCGGGGTCCCGGTCGCAGAGTCGCGGACCAGGCCGGAGATGCCGTGGTCGGCGGCTTGTATCATTCCAAGCAGTGCCCGGCGGTTGGCAACGCAGATGGAGTCAATCTGGGCTTGCGCCGTCGGTTGCTTGGTTTCAATGGTGTAGGCGAGATTGCCGAACAGGCCAAAGCTCGCGTCCTGGCAGGAACCGTCGACCTCGTACCAGGAGTAACCGTTGATGGGGGTGAGCCGGGTCGTGCCGGACCCGTAGGTCGAGTCGGCGTACTGCTGGGCGAGTGCCTGGATGAGGCCGGAGTCGGGCGGGTCGGCCGGGTGGTTGTCCCAGAGGTAGTTGACGTAGGACGCGGCCGAGTGGTAGGCGAATTCCATGCTGATGTTGTTGTCGAGGTCGTGCTGCCGGATGAGGCGCGTCTCCGGCTGGGAGAACGGGCTCGGGCTGTTGCCCATTCCGCTCCAGCGATAGCCGTAGTCACGGTTCAGGTCAATGCCGTTGGCGTTTTCACGCTGGTTCAGCACGAAGCCATCGACGTTGACTATCGGAACGACCCAGAGCTCGGTTGAAACCAAGAGGTTGTGGATAGGCGGGCTGGTGTCGTAGCTGGACAGGACGTACTGCAGGAACGAGAGCGTGATTTCCGTACCGATCTTCTCGTCACCGTGGTGCGGGCCAAGGATGCGGAACTCGGGTTCGGCTTTCTCGGTCTGCGGGCTGTGGGTCACTCGCATCATCAGGATGGCGCGGTTCTGCACGGAGAAACCGAGCGTTTCGAGACGGCAGATTAGGGGGTAGGCTGAGGCGAGTGCGGTCATGGTCGAGCAGACCTGTTCGTAGGTGTGATACCCGAGCAGGCTGGCCTCGAGCCGGGCCTGGTAGTCATCAACGGTAATTCTGGGTGAGTAACCGAGCGCGCGAAGCTGCGCCAGTTCCTGGTCGGTAGCCACGATAGTCGCCGAATTCTCGGTGACGTCGGTAATGTCGAGCCAGCGCGGCAGGTCGTAGACGGCGGAGTGGCTCGGCAGCGGTATCACGGCCAAGTGCTTCGGGGTCTGCGCGAAGGTGCCCTGAATGCAGAAGAGCAGGAACGCAGCCACGACCGTGCTCGAATTCACCATAGTGGTCTAGTGGCGGAGTCGTAGTCCGGAGTCCTGCACTGGGTCACTGGAGCGCTAGAACACTTGGTCACTCGTCGAGGGTCTTGGCAGCGAGGTCGAGCTAGTAGCCCCAGCGGCGAGTCCGCTTGGTCCAGGCTTCGGAGTAGGACAGAGTGACCATCAGGCGTCCAGCGACCTCGTCCAGAAGCGGAGAGTGGCGCAGCAAGACTTCGCCTGATATATCCAGCGACCCGACCTTGGGTATCGGCACGCTCGTGCCGACGTGGATTCCGTTCTCGCTGATGGGAGTCGGGATAAGCTGCGGTGAATAGGCCGCGTTGTAGTACCATGTCTGTCGGGAATAGCCGAGGCGTACCGGATGAACCGAATCGAGGTCGTATTCAGCGCCGACGGAGCCACGCCAGACGTTCTTGTATCCCAGGGAGGACACGGTGTCGTTGGCCGTGATGGTGGCATTCTGCCAGGGATAGAGCGAAAGTCCGATGTCAATCCCGACTCGGTCCCACGGATTCGCCGCCGCGGCAAGAGAGAATGACTGGGGCAGGGAGATGGTGAAGACACGTTCGGTGTCCTGAATGACGCCGTGGACGTGCTTGTATCGTTCTGCCTCAAGCCGGAGCGGTGGTTCGTAGTACGCGGCCAGCGAGAACAGGCGGCTCTGGTACGAGCCACCGAACTTGAACGTGTTGCCCACGTAGTCCACTTCGATGGTGTCGGTAGAAGTGCCGCCGCCCTGTTCCATTTCGAATCCCCAGTTTTCGCGCGAGCCGCCCATGATGTGGTCATACTCGGCCCCGACAGCTAACTTGCCGAAGAGTGATTTGGCAAGCCCGGCCCCGAGCGCGTAGACTCCGCCCCGGCCGATGATGTGGCGGCGGTAGGCGGTGTCAACCAACGAGTCTGACCAGACGTTGAAGTCCTGGCTGAACTTCTGGCTTATTCCTCCAAACAGGCGAGTCCCGAATGGCAGCGGCGTCGCGACATTGAATGCCGCCGGCCTGGCGTCAGGGAGGAGGCGGCTGTTTCCGCGCTGCGTGCCCACGGTTGCTGTGCCTATCGCGGAGACGTGGAACGACGTCTGGTTGAGGCCGACGAGTATTCCGGGGTTGAGAGTGGAGAGAGCAGAAGGCTCGGCCAGCCCCGCGATGCGCGCGTCGCCGGCCGGCGTGATTTCGCCAAGGCCGCGAGAGTTGAAGAAAGACTGAGCAAACGAGGGCGCGCACATTCCAAAAGCCAGGAGCCAAAGGCCGAAAGCCAAGGCGATCGGACTCCGGACAATCGACAATCGACAATCGGAAATCGAAAGTGCCCTCATTTGAATCTGTCTTCCGGCGGCAGCACGTACTTGATGTCGAGATGGGGCGCATCGGCGCCGCGGTCGGGTATCTGGAATCGGAAGAGCGCCGACCATTCCGGTGCGGCCGTCAGCACCAGCCCGAAGTTGTGGAGGGTGTCGGAATGGCTGGTCCAGATTTGTACCATCGAGCGTATGTCAATAGTGACCGTTGAGTCGCTGTCCGCCGGCACGATGTACGAGGAGGCGGCGCTCGGCACGCTCTCGTACCTCGCGCCTGCTCCCCACTGGCCGAATGACTGGGTCAGGCGCGAAGCGCCGAGGATAATGGTGTCGGTGCGGCGATACAGGGTCATCGGGCGAAACTTCAGTTCGGCACTGGCAATTGTGGCCTGGGGAGGGATGGAGTCGATGTTGAACGTCAGCCAGGTGCGGTACGCTACTCCCGAGCCGACCAGCAGGTCGCCGGGCTCCGACTGTGTGGCGATGGTGTCAATCAGGCTGGCGTCGCCGACGTCGTTGACGATGCGCTGCGTCTGCTTGCCGTTGCTGGTATAGGTGATGCGCAGCCGCGGCGAGGTGGCACTGGTAGTGCTCACGCCGGCGTGGATGGCCACGATGCCCGTGTCTTCCGGGAAAAGAATGACGCCGCAGGTGCGGATGGTGGCGCGGCGAGCCGAGTCCAGCCCCGCGTATTTCATGTCGATCATGGCGCTGTCCCCGGTTATCGTGCCGCTCGCCAGCGTATCAGGCAGGAAGCTGCCGCCCGGGTTCAGCCAATGGTCGCTCGAATCGGCCATCTGCCACGAGACGCCGGATTCCAGCCACGCCAGGGAGCAGGGCCGGCAGATGAAGTTCATCCGGGCCAGCGTGTCGACCGGATGCAGAACGAGCTGACAGGAAGTGATTGAGTCGAGATTCATCGTATCCGGTATCGAGAAGAGCATCACGATCCGCGACTGGTAGGAGGCATCGCGGCCGAGGTAGAGCAGGCTGGAGCCGCCGAGCGGGACGTAGCGCATGTAGCTGGCGGTCGAATCCGGAAGCAGCGTCGTGTCCGAGGCACCGCTTACGCGGTTACTGAGCTGGTCGTAGCCGACCGGTCGGGTATTGCAGCCGATGAGTGCAAGGGTCAAGATGCAAAGCGCGACGTGCAAGACAGGGACCTTTAGGGTATCTTGAATCTTGCATCTTGAAACGTGCATCTTGAATCTCCTATGCGGGCTGGACGGTCTGGTCGAAGCGGCGACGGATGTGCTCGACCAGATTATCCTCGGCCCCTTTGGCGGCGGAGCGGAGCGCGTTCATTATGGCGCGGGGCGAAGAACGGCCGTGGCCGACCACGACCGAGCCAAGCACCCCGAGCATCAACCCGCCGCCGTGCTCCTGGTAGTCCATCCGCTCAATGAACTCGCGGAGCACAGGCTTGGACAGCCAGCGACGCCAGCGGCGTGTGCGGTGCTCGGAGTCGGGTTCCAGGTACTGCTCCAGCAGGCCGGTGAGGACTTCAGCCAGGCCCTCGGCGTACTTCAGCAGCGCGTTGCCGACGAACCCGTCGCAGACGACCACGTCGACGTCTCCCTTGAGAATGGAGTTGCCCTCGACGTTACCGACGAAGTTCAGGTCGTGCTGCTTGAAGAGTTTGTAGGCTTCGAATGCTAACTCGTTGCCCTTGGAGTCCTCCTGGCCGATGTTCAGGAGTCCGACCGAGGGATTGGCTTTCTTAAACAGGTAGCTGGCCGCGGTCGTGCCCATAATCCCGAACTGGAGCAGTTGCAGTGGCTTGCAGTCAACGTTGGCTCCGATGTCGAGCACAAGGGTGCTGCCATTGAGTGTTGGGAAGAGGCCTGCCAGGGAGGGACGATAGACGCCCGGCACCACGCCCAGCGTCGTCACCGCGAAGGCCATGATCGCGCCGGTGTTGCCGGCGCTGACGACGCCCGAAACCTTGCCTTGTTTCAGCAGGTCCATGCAAACCGCTATCGAGCAGTTGCGCTTGCGCTTGACCACCTCGATGGGCGACTCATGCATGCCGACGACTTCCTCGGCGGGGAGCAGTTCCAGCCGTCCTGAGTAGCCTTTGATGGTCTCGGCGTCGATTATGCCCGGTCTGCCGACTAGCACGACCTCCAGGTCTTTCCACTCATCAAGCGCGAGCGCGACCCCTTCGAGTTCGGGGGCAGGCGCGTTGTCCGTGCCCATGGCGTCGAGGGCGATCTTCATCGGGTCAGTCGGGCAGTTCAGTCGCGGTCCGAAACTTAGAGATCCGGACTTCGGACTGGGAGCAGATCGCTATTTCCGCTCTTCCTTCTCAACGAAGATGACCTCTTTGCCCGCGTAGTACCCGCAATGGGGGCAGACGCGGTGCGGCAGCTTCGGTTCGTGGCAGTGCGGGCAGTCCACGATGGTCGGAGCGGCCAGCTTCCAGCCGGTGCGACGTTTGCGTCCACGGGTGTGGGAATGTCGTCTCTTAGGTAGTGGCATTTGTCCTCCAGGAATTCATGTTACAGGCGGAGGGGATTCTAGCGGCTCAGCCACAGGAGTCAAGACGAGGACGGCCGAGGCGTCAGATGTGAGATGTAAGAAGTAAGATGCAAGATGAAAGATGTAAGATGGAATGTAATACGTAAAGATGTTAGAGGAGGCAAGGTGCGAGGGGCGGCCTGCGTTCCGGTCCGTGCGAACTACATCCGGTCAGTGACTTCGATGCCGAGCAGGGCGAGGCCGGTCGCAATGACCTTGCCCGTCATCTCTACAAGGTACAGCCGCGCGCCGCGGAGCTCGGGAGTTTCGGCCTTGAGCACCGGCGCCTTGTCATAGAAGGCCGAGAAGTCGCGGGCGAGACGGTAGATGCGTCCGGCAATGCGATGCGGCTCATACGACTCGGCCGCAGCGACGATGGCATCCGGAAACCGGGCGATGGATTTCAAGAGGGCCAGTTCTTCAGGCAGGGCAAAGGATGAAGGATGAGGGATGAAGGATGAAGCGGAGAAATCCGGAGCCTTACGGAGGATTGAGCGCGTGCGGGTGTACGCGTACTGGAGATAGGGAGCGGAGTCGCCGTCGAGCGCGAGCATCCGGTTCCAGTCGAATACCACCTCTTTGATGCGGCTCTGGGAAAGGTCGGCGTACTTGATGGCACCGATGCCGACGATGCGGCTGATTCGCGCCTTCTCTTCCGGCGGAATGTCGCGGTCCTGCAGCACGGCCTCGGCCCGGCGTACTGCCTCCGCAATCACGTCTTCAAGGAATACTACCCGGCCCTCGCGCGTTGACATCCTGCCTTCGGGCAGCCGGACCAGTCCGAACGTGACGTGGATGCAGGGGACAGTGATGCCCAGCTTCGTGAGCGCCGCGCTGAACTGGCGGAAGTAGAGCTCCTGCTCCTTACCGACGACGTAGAGCATCTTCTCCGGGTGCCAGCGTTCGAGACGGTATTCGGCGGTGGCAATCTCCCGCGTCGCGTAGAGGCTGGTGCCGTCCGATTTCTGGAGGATGAGCGGTACCTCGATCCCGGCGTCGTCGAGGGGCAGGATGACCACGGTTTCGTCCGGGCCGACTTCTTCCCCGCCCGTAGCCATGGCGGTCGCAGGCTTCTCGCGCCGGGCCACGCCCGAATCGAGAGCGCGGCTGATGACGCCGCTCAGGCGGTCCTCGTACGAGCTCTCTCCGCGCAGCGAGTCGAACTTCACCCCCAGCAGGTCGTAGATCCGGCCGAACTCGGCGGTGCTGAAGTTGACGAAGCGCTGCCAGAGCGACCGGGCCTGCTCGTCCCCGGTTTCGAGCCGGCGGAACCAGTCCCGCGCTTCGAGTTCGAGGTCTGCGTTCTTCTTTGCCTCGTCGTGGAACCGGACGTAGAGGGCAAGCAGGTGCGCGGTCGGATTGCGTTCCAGTTCCGCTTCGCTGCCCCAGCGATTGAACGCGCACAGCAGCTTGCCGAACTGGGTTCCCCAATCGCCCAAGTGGTTGTCGCCGACGACCTGATACCCGAGGTAGCTCAGAATGTTGTGCAGGGCCTGGCCGATGATGGTCGAGCGGAGATGGCCGACGGAAAACGGCTTGGCTATGTTCGGGGATGAGTAGTCGATGACGATCGAGCGGCCCGCGCCGGCATCGGAACTGCCGTACCGGATCGGGTCACGGCTGAAGTCGGCGATGACTTCCCGCGCGAATCTCGCCCGGTCGAAGGTCATGTTCAGGTAACCCTTGAGCGCCGCTGCCGACGTGAATCGTGTTCCTTCGAGCCGGACCGACGCGGCCAGTCGTTCAGCCAGGGCCTGCGAATTCTCACCGCGCTCTTTGGCGATACGGAAGAGAGGAACTGCCAGGTCGGCGCCGATGCCACCTTCGACGTCGCGTATCTCGGTCGGGCTGATAGCTACGCCCTGTGCCGCCAGAATGCCGACCAATTCGTCGCGGCAGCGGGTCAGGAAGTAGCTGCTGTCAGGCATCCGGCGTCGGCGCTGACTTCAGGATTTCATGAAAGGACCGGTACGTCGGCTCGTCGCGCAGCACGAAGGTGACCGAACCAGGCTTCACGTTCTGGCGGGCGTGCCCGAGCGCGGCGGCAATCATCAGCCGCGCGCAGGCGTCAGCCGGAAAGCCGCCGACGCCGGTGCCGAGCGCCGGGAATGCAACGGAGTCGATGTCCAGCCGCGCCGCCTCAGTCAGCGTGCTCCGCGTTGCCTTTGTAATGAGGTCCGGGCTGGTGGCCAGGTCTTGCCCCATGGCAGCGGCATGGATGCAGTACCGAGCCTTGAGCCTGCCGGCAGTGGTCGTCACTGCCTGCCCCGGTTCAATCGGGCCGAGCTGCATCGCCTCGCGTTCGATTTCCTCACCGCCTTTGGATTTGATGGCGCCGGCAACGCCGGAGCCCATCCAGAGGTGATTGTTGGCGGCGTTGACGACCGCGTCGGTCGCCTGCTCAGTGATGTCGCCCAGCACCACGGCCAGTTGCAGTCGGCCGAGTTTCCGTGAGTACGGGCTAGGACTCATGCTGCATGATCACGCCGACCACGTCGTCGGGTGAGCCGGCCTTGTTCAGGCCGATGCGCACTTCGTCCTTACGCAGCAGCTTGGAGAGCCGCGCCAGGGTCATGATATACTCGGTTTTCTGTTCCTCCGGCGCAGCAATCAGAAAGATGAGATGGGACGGTTTGCCGTCGAGGCTGTTGAAGTCAACGCCCGAGTCGGACCGGCCGAATGCGAGCACGATGCTGGAGACCGCCGGGGTCCGGGCATGGGGAATCGCGACGCCGAGTCCGATGCCGGTGCTCTCCATGTTCTCGCGCCGGACAATCGCGGACACGAAGTCCGCTTCGCTGGTGATAGCGCCGGTTTCCACCAGCGGTCGCACCAGCTCGTTGATGACCTCGAACTTCTCCTTCGATTGCAGGTTGAGCACAATCGCCGAGCGGGGCAGAAGCTCGGATATCTTCGCCATCATGCCTCCCATGGTTATTTCACGAACACGACCGGCCGGTTGCTCTGGCGTACGACTTCGGCCGCCATCAGCCGGCAATCGGCGCTTACGACTATCAGTTCAGCGTCGTAGCTCGTGCTCAGGCTGATGAGCCGGGACAGTGGTTCGCCCGGCTCCAGCAGCAGCGAGATGCGGACGTTCTGCTGGAACGCGTCGTCCTCGATTTCGTACAGCATGCTCCACGCGCGCTCCTCGGCGTCGGACTTCTGGTTATCTCGATGGCGGTGGATGTCAGGGTCGATTACGGACAGTGCGAACACGCGGCACGACATGCCCTTGGCGAGTCGCAAGGCGAACTCCACCGTCGCGGGCATGCCCGGTGTATCTTCGACGTACAGCAGAACACGTTCCATGTTACTTTCCTACACAGAAGCGGGCAAAGACCCGGTCGAGGATGTCGGCCCCGGTCGATGGCGCATCTATCTGACTCAGAATATCAAGGGCAGACCTGGTTTCAAGCGCGGCAACATCGAGGGTCAAGGCCGACCCGGCCCGAGCCAGGGCATCGCGGCAAGCCGAAAGCACATCAGTCTGACGCCGGTTGAGCATGAGTCGCGGACACGGCTTGGTGCGCAGAGCGCGCGCAATACGTGCACGGAGCCCGCTGACTCCGGCACCGGTTCGGCACGAGATCGGTACCAGGTGGGATTCTCGATTGCCGATTGCCGATTGCCGATTGGTGACCGGCGATTCGACATTCGGCAGTCGGCACTCGACATTCCCGCTGAAACGACGAGGCAGGTCGGTCTTGTTCAGTGCGCAGATTGCCGGTCGGCCCTGGATGGCCGTGATGACTGCAAGGTCGGACGGACTCGCGGGCCGCGAGCCGTCAAAGAGCGCGACGATGATGTCTGCCAGCTCGATTGCCTTCGCGGTCTGGGCAGCGGCGAGTCGGTCCAGGCGCGCGCCGGGGCGGGCGGTGAGACCGGCGGTATCCACAAACCGAACCGGGATGCCGGCAAGCACTGCCATGGAGTCAATCCGGTCGCGCGTCGTCCCGGAAACCGGACTCGTTATCGCCCGTTCTTTTCCGATCAGCCGGTTGAACAGGCTGGATTTGCCGGCATTGGGCCGGCCGATGATGACGACGTTTGCGCCCTCGATGAGGAATCGGCCGGCCTGCGCCGACTCCACGGTCTTTGACAGCGCTGCCACGATGCGGCGGATGCGCTGCTTCGGCACCGAGCCACTGACAGCATCGTGCTCATCGAACCCAAGGTCGAACTCGAGCTCGGCGAGCAGTTCCTTAAGGTCCTCAGCAATGCCGGCGACGAAGCCGGACAGTTCTCCGCGGTAGCGGGCGACGGCACCGTGGAAAGCAGCCTCGGAACGAGCCTCGGCCATGTCGGCAACGGCCTCGGCCTGAGAAAGTGTCATCTTGCCGGCCAGCACCGCCCGCCGGGTGAATTCGCCCGGCTCCGCGACCCGGCACCCGGCGTGAATGACGTGCTTGAGCACCGCGTCGGCGGCGACGGTCCCGCCGTGACAAGAGATCTCGGCCATGTCCTCGCCGGTGTACGAACGCGGAGCGCGGAATACCGTGACCATCACCTGGTCAACCGGCTCCCGGCCAATCGTGCAGAACCAGTTCAATCTGACGGAGTGAGAGCGTTGCCTGGAAGCTGGATGGTCAGGGAGGAACCGGTCGAGGATTGAGAATGTCTCCGGACCCGACACGCGGATGACAGCAATGCTGCCAGTCCCGGCCGGAGTAGCCAGGGCGCAGATAGTGTCAGGCGAGGGGAGGAGGATTCCAGGATTCAAGGATTCCAGGATTCGAGGGTCGGGCACTTGAATCCTCGACTCCTTGACCCCTTGATTCCTGCTCCGCCGGTCATTTCTTCGGGGAGATAATGACGATTCGCGGTGAACCTTCGCCGACCGCGCGAGCCCGGACTCCGGGCAGCTTCTTCAGTTCGTCCTCGACAACTTCCATTTCTTCGAAGGTGAGCGGTTCGAGTTCCATCTCGCGACCGCTTTCGAGCACGATGCGGGCGATGGCCGAGGCCTTGGTACGCAGGAAGCTCGCACGGCGCTGACGATACCCGGCGATGTCGATTATTACCTTGGGTACGTTCGGGTAGTGCTTTGCCACAATCAGACGGACGATGTGGCCCACAGCTTCAAGTGTCGCGCCGTGGCGGCCGATCATCACGCCGCTCGAGCGCCGGGCAAGAACATTCGCGTAGTAGCCTTCGGGCCGCAATTCCACATCGACCCGGGCGCGGATGCCTATGTGGTGTGTCAGGAACTGGACTTCCTGCCGGATGAGCTCCGGCTCGGACGGCACTTCCGGCGGGGTGCCGGCTACTTCCGAGGGGGCGCCGTCGCCAGGGACGGTTCCCTGGTTGCCTTCGATCTCTGCCACGGCAGGCCTCCTTTCAAGGTTATCATGTTTTCACCGATCGACAGCACGTTGTAGAGGAACCAGTAGAGCTGCAACCCGCTGGGCATGTTCAGGAAAATCAGAGTGACGAGGAGCGGCATGAGAATGGTCATGGCGATGTTCTTCGTATCGGTGGTCGTCATGAGCGTCTGGAGGATT
>Ga0335071_10000230_pt1 | contig 65218 bp, 66 predicted proteins | sample Lox_Sample_15_FD_206724 | JGI IMG/M metagenome (GOLD analysis project Ga0335071, IMG submission 206724) | Soil microbial communities from Loxahatchee National Wildlife Refuge, Florida, United States - Lox_Sample_1.5 | ecosystem: Environmental > Terrestrial > Soil > Wetlands | place: USA... | reverse complement strand
CGCGCACCGGACACGGTCGTCGACGTGCTGCACCGCGTGAACGGCGTCCCGGTGCAGCATGCGACCCTCGAGTGCGCCGAAGAGCACGACGTGCTGGCCATCAGGATGCCGGTGCTGCCGCCCACCACGGTGCTTGTCCAGCAACTGCACTCGCTGGGTGAGCATTACTGTGACTTCGCGAAGTTGCTGCCCGCCGTGCGCGCGGTTCGCGAACACCTGGACTGGGACCGCATCCGAGCGCTGACCGCCGACAACGATTTCGCGATCGCCTTCCTGGTGTTGGTGGACCGGCTCGGCCTCACTGGCTAAGCGACAGTTAGTGGTTGCGCAGTTTGGCGATCAACTTGTCCTTGGTCAGGCCTGAATACCCAGAGATGCCAAGTTCTTTGGCTTTCTTCTTCAGTTGCGGAACAGTCCAGTCCTGGTAAGACCCGGACTGGCCGCCCTTGCGAGCCACGGAGGATTTGCCTCGCGCGGCCGCCGCGTTGGAAATCCGGGCGGCTTTTTCTTTGGAGTCACCCTGCTTGCGCAGATCCCGATACAACTTCTCGTTCTTGATCGACGAATTCGGCATGCTCGTCCTCCCTGTCCACGATCAGACACTGTTGCCGGGATGCCCGGCGCGGGGCTGCGGGAAACCCGACGAACCCCACCGACAGCGTCCCAACCTTTCTCGATACCACCGCGCGACCGGTGCAAACGGCACGGATAGACAACTATCCATCGCCAGCTGGGTTACCTAGGATTGATCCGGGTAGTAGAGGGTGGTGATCGGGGCGACCGGCAATGACGGCGAGCTGCGCGGTGCGGTGGCGATCGGTGCCTCTGCAGCGGAGTTGAAGCGTTATCCAAGCTGGCGGCTGGTTTGTCGCCGGCTGCGCCATACGCCTACCTGGTGGCTCTGCACATTCCCGCTGGTGCGCCGAGTGTCTTGGCCCGCATCGTCGACCGCAGCGGCCCGCTGCCGGCCGTCGCCGCCGAGCGCGGCGCGCGGCTGGAACCGGGGCAAATCTACGTCGCGCGACCGGACTACCACTTGCTGGTTGCCGACCACCGCGTGGTGCTCTCCCAGGGGCCGACCGAGAACGGACACCGGCCCGCGATCAATGCGTTGTTTCGTTCGGTGGCCCTGGACTTCGGCACCCGCGCAGTTCGCGCGACGCCGGAGTGCTGGATCGGCAGGCCGCTGCCGCCCAGATCGGCGCGATCATCAAAGAGCTGTCGCATAGAGAGATCGAGGACCCGACCGTGGAGCCCGACGCCTCCCAGGAGATGGAAAACCGGATCGCCATGGCGTCCCGGTTCTCCACCGACTTCAACACCCAACAACTCGGTGCGCCGTCCGGGTACACATGCCCGGATTGCAACGGCTCACTGCTCTCGATCGGCGAGGGTCACTTCCGCTGCCAGGTCGGCCACGCCTGGACGGCAGAAGCCTTGCTTGCCGCCCGCGACGAAGGGATCGAGGGCGCTCTGTGGATTGCGGTGCGCGGCTTGCACGAAAAGGCGAACCTGGCCCGGCGACTGGCCGACAAAGCCGGTCCGGGCATGCTGTCTGGCCACTACGAAGCGCTGGCCGAAGAAACCGAACGAGCCCTGCAAGTGCTCTCCGCCCATGCTCCCTCTCGAGGTGATGCCGGTGACTGAGCGCCAGTCGGACATCCGGATCGACGTGGCAGCGCAAGACGATGTGCCGATCTTGGTTGCCGACGGGGTGCTGGACAGCTCCACGTATCGGACGGTCCGCGACGCGGTGATCAAGGCCGCGCTCGACGAGCCGCGTGCGGTGATCGTCGACGTCAACGGTGTGTCCGCACCGTCGGCCTCGGCCTGGACGGTGTTCACCAGCGCGCGCTGGCACGTCAGTACCTGGCCGGACGTACCGATCCTGCTGGTATGCGCGCAACCGCGGCTACGGCGCGACATCATCTCTAGCGGCGTGGCCCGATACGTGCCGGTGTATGCCACTCGGACGTTGGCGCTGGATGCCGCCCGCGGCCGATCGTTCCGGCTTCGGCGGCGGGCGCGCATCGAGCTTCCCCGCAGTCGCGGCAGCCTCGGCCTTGCCCGTGGTGTCATTACCGATTGGCTCACCAAATGGGACAGTCGTGAGGTGGTCCCGGTCGCGGCCACAGTGGCGACCGTCTTCGTCGAAAACGTTCTCGAGCATACCGACAGCGCGCCGGTGTTGATCGTCGAAAGTCACGCAGACGCCGTCACTGTCGCGGTGGAGGATTGCAGCGACCGCTTGCCGGGCCGGCACGAAGATGCGTATCGCGGCGCCGAAATCGTGTCGGGCTTGGCCATCGTCTCCGCATTGTCGCGAGCGTGGGGCTGTACTCCCACCTCGTCCGGCAAGACCGTGTGGGCATTGGTCTGTCGGGAAAACCTGATCTGACACCGCGAGTAGTGTTCAAGTCCTTCGGTGAAGGACAGGATATGCATGAACCCCCCACCACTGACGAGGCTTTCGAGGCCCTGCTGCGCTATATGCGCGATTCTCGGGGCTTCGACTTTACCGGCTACAAGCGCACCACGCTGATGCGCCGTGTCCGTCATCGGATGGAGCAGGCCGGCTACACCTCGGTCGAGGAATACCTCGACCTCCTGCAGGCCAGCTCGGACGAGTTCACGGCGTTGTTCAATACCATCCTCATCAACGTCGCCTCCTTCTTTCGTGACCCGGACGCTTGGGACTTCGTCGGCAGCGAAGTCATTCCGCGGATGCTGGCCGAGCGCGGTCCCGGCGACCCCGTTCGAGTGTGGAGCGGGGGATGCGCGTCGGGGCAGGAGGCCTACACGCTGGCCATGCTGCTGGCCGAGGCGCTCGGGCCCGAGGCGTTCCGCCAGCGGGTCAAGATCTACGCCACTGACGTCGATGAAGATGCGCTCACCGAGGCGCGCGCGGCATCCTATGACGCCAAGGCCGTCGAATCGGTGCCGCCCGACCTGCTTCCGCGCTACTTCGAACAGGTCAACGGCCGCTACGTTTTCCATAAGGACCTGCGCCGCGCGGTCATTTTCGGTCGCAACGACCTGGTGAAGGATGCGCCGATCTCGCGGGTCGATCTGCTGGTGTGTCGCAACACCCTGATGTATCTCAACGCAGAGACGCAGCGAAATGTATTGGGCCGCTTGCATTTTGCTCTTGCGCCCCAGGGAACTCTGTTCCTCGGGCATGCCGAGATGCTGCTTAGCCACGGTGATCGGTTCACTCCGCTAAACCTGAAGCACCGGATTTTCCGCAAGGCGGCCGGCAGCCACGCCAGCCTGGAGCGCTACGACCCGGCGGGCGCGTTCTACGAACGCCAGCTCGACCTGCCGGGCCTGACCACGATGCGCGACTTGGCATTTCGTGCCAGCCCGGTCGCGCAGATTGTGGTCACCGGCGAGGACACCGTCGCGATGATCAACCAGCAGGCCGAGACCATCTTCGGGCTCTCCGCTCGCGACATCGGCCGGCTGCTACGTGATCTCGAGGTGTCCTACCGTCCGGTCGAGCTGCGCGCGTACCTGGAACAGGCGAAGGTGGAGCGCCGCTCGGCGCGGATAGAAGATGTCAAATGGCAGCGGCCTGGCGCTGAGACAGTGTGGTTCGAGATCCACGTGAATCCGCTCGTCGACGCCGAGAATGGCGTGCTCGGTGTGTCGATCGTGTTCTTCGACGTTACCGCGACCCGCGCCCTGCTGGACAAGGTGGTCCAGACCAACCGCCAGCTGGAGGCGGCCCACGAGGAACTGCAGTCCACCAACGAGGAACTCGAGACCACCAACGAGGAATTGCAGTCCACCGTCGAAGAATTGGAGACGACGAACGAGGAACTGCAGTCCACGAACGAGGAACTCGAGACCATGAACGAGGAGCTGCAGTCCACCAACGACGAACTGCACACCATCAATGAGATGTTGCGGGAACGCAGCCTGGAACTGGACCACGCCAAGAAGTTCTTGGATTCGCTGATCGACTCGGTTCGGCTGGGGATGATTGTGGTGGACCGCGAGATGAAGGTGATTCTGTGGAACCAGGGCTGCGAAGAGCTCTGGGGGCTGCGGTCCGACGAGGCGATAGGAACGAGACTGACCGGACTGGACATCGGACTGCCATTGGACATCGTGCGGCCGTTGATCGGCAACGCGTTCGTCGACGCCGACAACTCCGGTGAAATCGAGGTCGACGCGGTCAACCGGCGCGGGCGACCGGCGCGGGTACGGGTCACATGTACGCCGTTCCGCAGCAGCGAGGGAACGGTGGGTGGTGCGCTGCTGCTCATGGACGTGGCGAATTAGTGGCCCCGTCGCAAGGCCGCTTCCTCGGCCGCCTGGTGAGCCAATTGCGCGCGGCGCCGCGACTCCGCGGCCCGGCGCCGCGCCACGGCCATCGTGTGGGCGGTAGCGCCGCATCCCTCGGCGAGATCCTGGCGTCTGAGGCGGAGTTCGTCGGCGCGTAGTCGGGCGAGTTCGGCGCGGGCCGCCGCGGAGTTCCGGGTGGCCGGCAGTGTGACTCCGTCGTCGACTGGAGGGGTAGTTTCCGGTGCTTCGCGGGACCGCGGCTCCGGTAGCGGCGCGCCGTCGACGATGCTGGCCAACACGCAGCCGATCTGGTGAACCGGCAACACCAGATCCGCCCCGGCTCGCGCAGCGGCCATGGGCATCGACGGGTACTGTGCGGTGTCCGGGCTCTCGGCGATGACGGTGGCCCCGGCTCGCTTCATCGCCGCGGTGCCCGCGGCACCGTCTTGCCCGGAGCCGGAAAGCACCACTCCCACGCTCCGCGGTCCGTACGCTTCGGCGATCGATGCCAACAGCACGTCGCACCGCCGCTCGGCGCGGTCATCCACGTTGCGGAGGCGACAGCGGCCGCCCCGCGCCAGTTTCAGGTACCTTCCCGGCGGACAGACGACGACGTCTCTCGACCCGATGGCCTGTCCGTCTTGTGCCCAACTGATCCGGCGAGCGGTTTGGCGGCGAAGAATCGCGGGCAGCACGCTGTCCTGGTCGGCGAGGTGTTGCTGCACGACGACGGCCGGGAACTCGGTCGGCAAATCCCGCAAAACAGTCGACAGCGCGTCCAAACCACCCGCCGATGCCAGTAGCGCTACCAGATCCACCGCGGGACGATGCGCATCGCTCGCCACGTATTCAGTCTTCGCTTATTGGGGGGCCGGGTCACAGCGCCGGTATCCGCGAGGCGAAATGGCGGCCCGCTGGCGAAGTGGCCGGGCCGGCGGAGTTTCGACGGATACCGAGCTGGGTACGGCACGCTGCCAAGTAGCGACGGTGCGCAACAACTTCCAGGGGGGTTCTTGTGAGGATCGCGATCGTCAGCGGCGATGACGTCGTCGATGACGACCCTGCGCGACTTTGCGCCGCGCTCGCCGCCCGCGGGCACGAAGTCGTCTGGTATGTCCGGCACCAAGTTCGCCGGCCTGCCAGAACGACCGCGGAAGGCTACCGCACCGTATCGGCCCCCGTGGGGCCCAGCGTGGCGGCGTCGACCCCGCACGTATTGCCGTACGTCGGTGACTGGGCGGCCACCCTGGAGCATGGGTGGACAGCGGAGGAACCCGACGTGGTACACGCGTACGGCTGGCTGGGCGGTTTGGCCGCTCAATTGGCCGCCCGGCGGCGACGGCTCCCGTTTGTGCAGACCTTTCTGGGGCTGGCCGCGACATCACGTGTGCCCGGTCTCGGGCAGGAAAACGAACGGAAACGCATCGAAGCGCTGCTGGCCCGCGGTGCGACGTGGGTGACCGGTGAGAGCACAGCGGACGTCGAGGCGCTGACCAGGCTACGCCGCAGCCGGGCACGAGTGTCCGTCTTCACCTGCGGTGTGGACGTCGAGCGATACACTCCGACTGGTCCGGTGCTCGCCCGGAGCGACCTGCGCCGCGTCCTGTGCCTGGCGCCAAACCCCCTGCCGTCCAACGGCTTCGACATCGCCATCAGCGCGCTGGCCAGGGTTCCGGGTACCGAATTGGTGATTGTGGAAACTCTTCTCACCAACCCCGGCTACGACCAGGCCAGGGCCGAGCTGCGACACCTCGCCGACCAGCTGGGCGTGGGCGACCGGGTCCGCTTCGCGGGCACGGTGGCCGGCGACGAGCTGCCCATGCTGCTGCGATCGGCCGACGTGGTGGCGTGCACACCGCGACAGCCGCCGCGCGCGACAACGGCGCTGCAGGCCATGGCCTGTGGCGCCGTGGTGATCACGTTTGCCGTCGGGGTGCTCAGTGACGTGGTAGTCGACAACGTCACCGGGCTGGTGCTGTCGTCGGATACCGTCGGTGGATTGGCCGCTACGTTGAGAACCATTGTCGGCCAAAACTTTCAGTGTGAGAGCATGGGTGCGGCCGGTCGCTGTCGTGCCGTCTCGCGCTTTGCCTGGGAACGCATTGCGCTGGACGCACAAAACATCTACCGGCAGATAGGCGCAACGTCGGTTGTCGCCAAGCTTGCAGTTGGCGGTGGTCCGGTGATGCAATGAGCTCAGCGCGAACGGCTCTTTCCCGGGACCGGCCATGACGACCATGACGAGCATCACCGACAACACAGCACCCGGCGTCGTCGTCGGTTCGGTGGGCCAACTCCTCGACGCGCCTGAAGCCGGCGTCGCCCGCGCACGCCCGGCTCCCGCGGGCGATTCGGGGCCGCTGGAGCGCAGCCCGGCCTCGGTGCGGCGCGAACAATTTCGCACCATCGATGCGCAGGCCGCGCGTCAATTCTTTGCCGGCGCGTACCGCCCCGGGTGGCGAATCAGCGGGCTCGCGAGCCGCTCGGCGGTTTCCCATCGGCGCTGTGAAGCCGGTTCGATGACGATGGACGAGGTGATGATTCGGGGTCGGGTGGCCGTGGAGATTGTTAGCGTCTCACATCGCAACCGTTTGCCCGATTTAGCCGAATCCGATGCCACCTCGGGCTAAAATCGCGCCATCCTTAGCTGCGGTAACGGAGCCGGTTCGAGGGGAGCGGCGATGAGTGCTCGAGGATCGACACGCACGGTTGACCCGTTCGCCGACGTGTTACCGCCGAGCCGAGCGGTCACGGTTCGTGCGACCGATGGGACCCGGCTGCACGCAGAGGTATTCGGCCCGCCCGACGGGTACCCGATCGTCTTGACACACGGCATCACGTGCGCCATCCGCGCGTGGGCCTACCAGATCGCCGACCTGGCCGACGATTACCGAGTGATCGCATTCGACCACCGCGGGCACGGGCGAAGCGGCGTGCCGCGCCGCAACGACTACAGCCTCAAGCACCTTGCGTCCGACCTGGATTCGGTGCTCAAGGCGACGTTGGCGCCGCACGAGCGCGCGGTGCTGGCCGGCCACTCGATGGGCGGCATCACCATCGCTGCGTGGTCCGCGCGTTACCGTCACAAGGTCAACCGGCGCGCCGATGCCGTCGCGCTGATCAACACCACCACCGGGGACCTGGTGCGCAAGGTGAAGCTATTTTCGGTCCCGCACGGGTTGTCGCCGGCCCGGGTCCTTGCCGCTCGCGCCTTGATCAACGCCTTCGGCGGGTTTGCGGTTCCCAGCGCCGCGCGCATCCCCAGCCGCTATTTCGTCGAAATGCTGGCGGTGGGAAGGGAAGCAGACCCCAGCGTCGCACGGCTCATCTACCAGTTCTTCGAACAAACCTCACCCGCCGGACGGGCGGGCTGCGCACGGATGCTCGTTGCCGCACTGGGATCGCGGTATCTCGACCTGGACGGTCTGACCGTGCCGACGTTGGTCATCGGCAGCCAGCGCGACCGGCTGACACCGATCAGCCAGTCCCGCAAGATCGCCCGCACCGCGCCCAACGTCGTCGGGCTGGTCGAGCTGCCCGGCGGGCATTGCTCGATGCTGGAGCAGCCGCGTGAGGTGAACCGCCAACTGCGAGCCCTCGCCGAATCGGTGAGCGGGGACGTGCGGACTCGCCGGATCAGTTCATAGCAGAGCGGCGATTTCGCCGGCCGCCCGCTGGCCGGATCTGACCGCGCCGTCGAGAAACCCGGTCCATTCGTCCGCGGTCTCGGTGCCGGCCCAATGTATCGGCCCTACCGGCTGGCGTAGCCACGGCCCGAACCGGGTCCACGATCCTGGCGGTACCGCTGCGGTAGGACCGCCGGGGGCGAATTGTTCTGCACCCCAACGGTGGTCAACATAATCCAGCGGCTCGAGTGCGTCATCGCCGAAAAGCGTTGCAAAGCACTGCAATGTATCGCGGCGGCGCTGCTCGGCGGGTAGCGAGTCGAATACGCGGGCATCGACGAAGCCCATCAGGATGCCGGGCCCGTCGGCGTGCGGGCTGACGTCGAAGGTGATGAAGACGGGCCCTTTGTCCGAGAGCGCCTGCCCGGAGAAGCCGTTGGTCCGCCAGAAGGGCGTGGAGTAGGCCGCGTACGCCTTGCTGAGCCGGCCCTGCGGCCAGTGCTGGGCAAGTAGCTGATGCTCGGCCGGCAGCGGAGGAGCGAACTCGATCGATGCGCGATGGGCGGGCGGGACGGCGACGATGACGAACCCGGCCTCGGCACGTCCGACGTCGGTGGTGACCGTCACACCGGCACCGTGCCGGTCGATGCGACGGACCGGTGCGCCCAGCACCACCCGGGTGCCCAGCTCGGCGGCGGCGGCCTCGGCGATCTGCTGGGTACCGCCCGGGAAACGGTCCTGTTGAGCCCCGTTTTCGACGTCTAGCAGCCGGTCCAGGCCGCCGGCGGCGTGCGTGTAGCGGGCTGCGTGCAGCACCGACACGTCGTCGGGTTCGCAACCCCAGGTCACCCGCGCCACGATCGCCAGCAGGTCGCGGGACGAGGCGGTGGCGCGGACCGCGCGCAACCACTCGCCCAGGGACAGCGCATCGAGCTCGTGGGCACGCCGTGCATCCCAGGGAGCGGCGACCGGGACGCTGCGGGCAATGCGGTCGAATTGCCACCGCAACCGACCGATATCGAGCAGTCCGGTCAGCGAAAGCTTAGGGATGGTGCCGCGATACGAGTGGGTCCAGCCGCGCCAGTGGATCAGGTTCTTGCCGTCGTGATGGGTCGGCGTGGTCGAGACGTCGAGTTCGGCCGCCAGCGCCAAGACGGCGTCTTGGCTGGGGCCGACGAAGGTGCCGCCCATGTCGGCGGGCAACCCGGCGACGCTGCCGGTAAACGACCGGCCGCCGACCCGGTTACGGCCCTCGAAGACCACCACATCGTGCCCCTGGCGGGTCAGCTCGCGCGCCGCGGCCAGCCCGGCGAAGCCCGCGCCGACCACGACAATGTCGACATTCCACGGCGGGTCGGTCACGCGCTCTAGTAGACCGCATTTCTGCGGATTCGTCGGGTGAATGCCCGACCAATGCCCGAGTCAAGTTACGGCGCGACGGTTAACCAGTCTTTGAACCCGGATGGGTCGTGGCGGCCCAGCGCGCCGTGCTCATAGAGACCCCAGCCCTCCACCGGATCGCCATCACCGTCGCGGCACAGCGCGCGGCCCACATGGTCGATCACGCCGAAGCCCGACCGCGCGATGATCGCCGGGTCGGTCATGTCGTAGGTCAGCCGTTCGACGAATTTCTCGCCCTTCCACATGCCGTGCAGCCAGTCGGAGTCGCCGCCATAGCCGCCGCCGACGTGGATGGGCACCGGAAGCTTGGACTCGACATCGAAGTGAACGGGAGTGCCCTCGGGGCTGGTCGCGTCGATCGTGGCGCCGGTCGGGATCCGGGTGCCGGAACGGTAGTGGATCTTCACCCGCGGCCAGCCCAGCTGCTCGACGCGGCCGTCGCGCCAAACTCGCGTGCAGTCGTTGAGCGAGCGGAACCCGTTGGGCTCCTCCTGGATGATCAGCACGATAGCGAACTCGTCGAACGCCATCGGCACGTAGAGCCACCACATGCCTTCGAATGGTGGGTCGGCCGGCCGTCCCGCCGGCTCGGGCTCGCCGATCGGGCGGATGCCCCACGAGCGGTCGCGGCTGCCGATCCAGATCGTCGGGTCCACCGTGATCTCTTCGCCGTCGACGCTGATGCGGCCGCTCCAGCTGCCCAGCTGCGCAAAGCGCTGCGCGTCCAGCGTCACCCGATTGCCGGAGCGCAGCACGTGCGGCTGTTCCTGCACGACGTCGAATAGTCCCTCCCAGGTGAGATCGGCTGCGATGCCGTCGGTTTCGTCGAGGACCAGTCGCAGCTTGTGCAGCGGCTCGATCACCTCGATCCGGTAGCCGTTGACGTTCTGGTTGAGCCGATCTTGATCGACGGCGTCCGAAAGGTGTACCGCGGTCTGGGTGTCCCCGCGCCGGATCAGGACGAACGCGTCCTTGACGCCGAGGTTGGAGTAGTAGCCGATGCCGCTGATCAGAAAGATGTTTCCGGTGCGGTCGTGGGCGTTGAAGTAGGAGCGGTCATAAAAGTTGCGGTCCGAGGAGCCGGGCCACGCGATCGGCTGGGGAAGCTGATGTACCGGGAACTCATCGAGCGGTCCGAGCATTAGTGATCCTCTCCGATAAGACCCTCGCCGATTAAACTTCGCATCAATCCGGCATGGTAGAACAGCGATTCAACATCGTCTGGCTTCTCGGTTTCACCGAAGTGCACCCGCCGGGCGCCGGTGCGCATGAACACGCAGGCCCACATCACGCCGGAGTACACGTAAAACCATTGCAGATCCCCGATTTCGGTGCCGGTGAGCTGATGGTAGGTGGCGCGGACGTCCTCCTCACGCATCACCTCGGGCAGGCCCGGCAACCCGGCAAGGCCGGTGAGTTCCTGAAACACCATGTGCGCGTAAATCATCCACGCGACATCGAGCTCGGGTGGGCCGAGGGTCACCATTTCCCAGTCCAGCACCGCGACCGGTTTGAAGTCGCGGTACAACACGTTGCCCACCCGGGCGTCGCCCCAGAGCAGCGCGGGTTCACCGGCGGCCACTTCGGCGGGCCAGTGATCTTGCAGCCAGGTGAAGGTGCGCTCCAGCAGCGGCGAGCGGCCGATGTCGGGCACCGCGAAGTCATACCAGGACCGCACCCAGTTGAAGTGCCGGCGCAGCGCGGTGTCGCCGTCTCCCCCGCGAGCGGGAGGTGCCCCCAGCCCTTCGGAGAGGAATCCGAATGTGTTCTGCGCGTCGGGAATTGAATGTAACTTGGCCAGTACCCCGACCGTCGCGTCCTGAAGTTCGCGCTGACGTTCGGCCGGAGCGTCGGCGAACCAGTTGCCGCCGAACGTATAGGGCATGACGTCGGGCGGGACCACACCGTCGACGTAATCCATCACGAAGAAGGGCGCGCCCAGCACGTTGCCGCTGGGCTCCAGCCACCGCACCCGCGGGACCGGGACGTCGGTGAGTTCGGCAACCTTTCGTATGACTTCGAATTGGTGGTCAAGCCGATAACTGGGAAAGACCTGCACGTCCTCGGGGGCGGGCGCGACCCTGGCCACCAGCCGCTGCTCGGTCCGTCGCCCGTCCTGCTGCCAGCGGGTAGAGAAGATGATGGTCTCTGACGACATGCCGGTCGAATCGACGCCGCTTTCCAGCGTTACCTCCGGCGCGGCGCCGGCGGGCAGGACGGTTGACAGCCATGTGGACATGACGGCGGGCAGCGTGGTGACATCGCGGCTGGAGCGCTGAAGTCGGTCGACCTTGTCGAGCACAGGTTCATTGGCCACGGGTGCCTCCGTTCTTTGAGACTTCTTCGCGGCAATTACGATACGGTAGGTAGCGTTATGAAAGCAGACCCATCCGCCATTGACAAGGGCCCCGGCGCCGGGCGTCCGCGGGATCCGCGTATCGACTCGGCCATTCTATCGGCGACCGCGGAACTCCTTGTCCAAATGGGCTATTCGAACCTCAGTCTGGCGGCGGTCGCCGAGCGTGCCGGCACGACGAAATCGGCGCTCTACCGGCGCTGGTCGAGCAAAGCGGAACTGGTGCACGAGGCGGCGTTCCCGACGGCGCCCACCGCGCTGGAGGCGCCGGCCGGTGACATCGCCGCCGACGTCCGGATGATGATCGAGGCCACCCGCGACGTGTTCACCACCCCGGTGGTGCGCGCCGCTTTGCCCGGTCTGGTGGCCGACATGACGGCCGATCCCGCGCTCAATGCCCGGGTGATGTCGCGATTCGCCGACCTGTTCACCGCGGTGCGGGTGCGGCTGCGGGAGGCCATCGAGCGGGGTGAAGCGCATACAGGCGTGGATCCCGACCGGTTGATCGAGCTGATCGGCGGAGCGACAATGCTGCGGATGCTGCTGCGCCCGGAAGAGGAACTCGACGATGCGTGGGTGGATCAGACCGCTGCCATCGTGGTGCACGGGGTGACCGGATGAGCGGGCGGCTCGCGGGCCGGGCCGCCATCGTCACCGGCGGCAGCCGCGGGCTGGGCCGGGCCATCGCGCTCGCGCTGGCGGCCGAGGGTGCGGCGGTGGCCGTGGTGGGGCGAACCGAGCAGGTGTGGGATGACCGACTGCCCGGGACCATCGGTGAGACGGTCGCCGCTATCGAGGCGGCCGGCGGACGGGCGGTGCCGGTCCGGGCCGATCTGACCGATCGCGACGATATCCCGCGGTTGGTGGCAGCCGCGCGAGATGCGTTGGGGCCCAACACCATTCTGGTCAACAATGCGGCGTTCACCGCACCCGGCCGGCCACCGGTGCCCGATGGCGATGCGCACACCAAGCCCGCCAAGCCAGTCAAGCCGGTCGCCAAGCCGGCGCCGGGCGGCGGCAAACCGGGCTGGCCTGGCTTCGTCAGCACGCCGCTGCACGCGTTTCGCCGGCACTTCGATATCGTGGTGTTCGCCGCCTACGAGCTGATGCAGCTGGTATGCCCCGACATGATCGACGCGGGTGGCGGCTCGATCATCAACGTCACTTCGGTCGCGTCGCGGATGCCCGGCGACGGACCCTATGCGGACCGCAGCGGCGGAGTCCTGCCCGGGTACGGCGGATCCAAGGCGGCGCTGGAGCATCTGACCCAGTGCGCGGCATTCGATCTTGCCGACCACAGCATTGCGGTGAACGCGCTGTCGCCGTCGAAACCGATCCTTACTCCCGGGCTTGCCTACTATGCCCGCGAGTTCGTCGACACCGCCCCGGCCGACGAATTCGCACGAGCCGCAGTGGAATTGGCTTTGGTCGACCCCGGCAAGGTGACCGGACGCACCATCGGCCATCTGCAGGTTCTCGATGGCAGCTTCCGGCCGTTCACGCTGAGCTAGGCCGGCGCCGTCGCTGCGTTCCGGCACTCAACTTGCCTTCTCTTCAGGCGGGTCCGGGTCGCCGCGGAGAAGTTCGTCGGGATGGTGGGCGTGGTTGACTTCCGGTGGCGCGTTGCCGTCGGTCCAGCCAAGCCGCCCGTTGCCGGTGACCACGGTGCGCCATTCGCCGCGGCTCGCCGCACCGTGATCGCAACCGCAAGCGAAAAACAGCTTGTCCGCATCGGTGCGGCCGCCGTCCGCCCACTCGGGGCAATGGTGAACCTCGCAGCAGCGGTAGCCGGGTTCCAGGCAGTTGGGGCGGGTACAACCGCGGTCGCGGGCATAGCAGATGAGTCTCTGGTCGGCGGTCGCGATGCGTTTCTGGCGGCCCAGATACAACGGCCGGCCGGTGTGGTCGTCGAACACAGCCAGGTAGTGGATTGCCTTGGCCGCCATGTGGATCACGTCTCGCATCGGCAGCCGGGAACCGCCGCCGGTCCTGGCCGGCGCCGGCATCGGGACCGACGTGTCGACGACTGCGTGCGCGGCCTTGTCGAGTTCGGCCAACGTGGTGGCGACTTTCACGGTGACAGGATGACCGCGGTGTACCCCGAGCCGCCCGGACGCGACGGCGGCTTCCAGGCCGAGTTTGAATGCGTCATGGCAGCGCTGGGCCGGTGTGCGCCGGTCGCGTGCTTCGGGCTCGGTGTCATCGGGCTGGTGTCGGCGGGGCCGCACCGCCGCTTCGATCGCTTCGAAGTACGCGCGGGCCTCGGGGTCGACCAGGCCGGACAGCCGCGACATGCCGTCCGGTCCCTGTGCGCCCAGGTGCAGCCCGCGGCGACGGGCCCGATCCTCGTCGGTGAACAGGCCGTCCGGATTGAGGTAGTCGGCAATCCGCTAACCCAGCTTGGTGACGACGCCCGCGTCCAGTTTGGTCGCCTGCTGCACCAGCTTGCGCTCGGCTGCCGCGACCTCCGGGGGCGAGACGCAGGAGGGCAAGACATCCACCGCCTCGCACACCGCCCGGATGTGGTCCTCACCGACCGTGCCGGCCTCGACCGCGGCGGCCAACTCGGGCAGCTGCGGTTGCACTGGTGGGCCGGCCAGCGAGCGTCGCGGCCGGATCCGGGCGGCGAGTTTGAAGCGGCGGGTGATCTCTCTGGGCGTGATGTGGAGCCGGCGCCACAGCGCGTCGCGGACTGCTGGGACGAAGCCGGCCCCGTCGGGCGGGTCGGCGAGCTCTGCGAAGAACCGGTACATCAGCCCCCGGTTGGTGCGGTTCTGGGTCTCCAACCGCTCGGCGACGTCGACGCGGAAGTCGTTGCCGACCACATCCGATGAAGTCGCACGCAGCACGCGGTGGGCGGCGTCGATCGCGTCGAGAGCGGCGCTGATCCGCTCTCGTGCCTGCTCGGCATTCATCACTCCACCCACGCCGCCAACGATATCGAAAATGTGTTCGATTTGAGCCGCCCGAATCGCGGTCTGTGGATGAATCACCGACTGTGGATAACTCGATGCCTGTCGTGCAAGTATGAGGAAAAGTCAGTGCGGCAGGTCGAGTGGTGTGCCAATGAGTGGTATGGACAAGCCGACGGGGCGGGTGGCTGCCCTGATCCTGCTGCTGATGATCGTCGCTGCCGCCCTGCGCGGATACGTACCGGCTCCCGACCGTGCCGTGCACGGCGAACCGGGTGGTGGCCGCGCCGCGCTGATATTCGTGATCGCGGCGCTGAGTGTGACACTGGTCCTGGTGGCGATCGCCGTGATCGCCCGATTGCGAGATCCACGCGAAACCGCACCGCGGGGCGGTGACCTCTCGGAAATGCTCGGCACCGGAAGCGGTCGACCGAACTGGCGTGTACTGCTCATCGCGCTCGCGCTGTTCGCGGCCTGGCTGCTCATCGTGATGCTGCTGGCCCGGCTGTTGGGGCCGCACGGTGTCGCCTCCGCGCCGCCGGCACCGGACGCGGCCGCGGCCCAGACCGCACACGCCACCGCCTCGTCCCCACAGCAACACCGGCAGAACAACACCGGGGACATGTTCGGCATCTTGCTTGCGACCACGGTGCCGTTGTTGATGATCATCATCGCCGGGACGGTCGTCATGTCGCGGCGGAGGTGGCGCGCGACGATACCCGCCGCCGTCGTCGACGACCACGTCGAATCCCCGGCATCGGCGCCGCGCTCGGAATCGCTGGTGCGGGCAGCCGAACGTGGACTGGCCGAGATGACCGACCTCAGTCGTGAACCACGCGAGGCGATCATCGCCTGCTACGCGGCGATGGAACGCGAGCTCGCCAATGTTCCCGGCGCGGTCCCTCAGGACTTCGACACCCCCACCGAGGTGTTGGCGCGGGCGGTCGAACACCACGCGCTGCATGCCGACAACGCTGTGCAACTGGTGAACCTGTTCGCCGAAGCGCGGTTTAGCCCCCACGTGATGAACGAGGGTCACCGCGATGTGGCGGTGTGTGTCCTGCGGTTGGTCCTCGACGAGCTGGGTTCCCGGAGCCCCGTATGAAAAAGGCGATGGTCTTCGGTGTTTGCCTCGTCGTCGGCATCGAGATGTTGGCGCTCCTGCAGCATGATCGCCGGTTCGTGCTGGCCGCCTCGGGTGTCGCGCTGGCTCTGGTGTTGCTCAGTGTCCGCCGGATTTTGGGACACGGAATGCAGCCTGCGGCCGAGCCGGAGGCCGACGAGCTCGGGGATTCGTTGCGCCGCTGGCTGTCTAACACCGAGACGACGATCCGGTGGTCGGAGTCAACCCGAGCCGACTGGGACCGGCACCTGCGCCCGATGCTCGCGCGCAGATATGAACTGACCACCGGCCAGCGACAGTCCAAAGACCCAGTCGCGTATCACGCCAGCGGCCGAATGCTTTTCGGTGTCGATCTGTGGGAATGGGTAAACCCGAATAACGTCGTTCGTGCCGGTGACCGACAGCCCGGTCCCGGCCGCGCGGCGCTGGAGGAGATTCTGCGAAGGTTGGAGCAGGTATGACACTGCCGGCCGCGACGACGACGGCACGCTGCGAGGCGGTCCTCGACGAGATAGAACGCGTGGTGGTGGGCAAGCGCTCGGCTCTCACGCTCATTCTCACCGCCGTCCTCGCGCGAGGTCATGTACTGATCGAAGATCTGCCGGGACTGGGCAAGACGCTGATCGCGCGATCCTTCGCCGCCGCCCTGGGACTTCAATTTACTCGCGTGCAGTTCACGCCGGATCTGCTGCCCGCCGACTTGCTCGGTTCAACGATCTATGACATGCAGTCTGGCCGCTTCGCCTTCCGGGCCGGACCGATCTTCACCAACCTGTTGCTCGCCGACGAGATCAACCGCACGCCGCCCAAGACGCAGGCGGCGCTGCTGGAGGCGATGGCCGAAGGCCAGGTCAGCATCGACGGCGAAACACACAAGCTGCCAAAGCCTTTCATCGTCCTTGCCACGGACAACCCGATCGAGTACGAGGGCACCTATCCGTTGCCGGAGGCGCAACTGGATCGGTTCGCCATCCGCCTGGAACTGCGCTACCTCTCCGAACGAGACGAGACCTGGATGTTGCGCCGGCGCCTGGAGCGCGGCTCGGCCGAGCCGACGGTGAATCAGGTCGTGGACGCGCACGACCTGCTGGCAATGCGGGAATCGGTCGAGCAGGTGAGCGTGCACGAAGACGTGTTGCATTATGTGGTGTCACTGGCCAACGCGACGCGGCACCATCCGCAGGTGGCGGTGGGCGCCAGCCCGCGCGCCGAACTTGATCTGGTGCAACTCGCCCGGGCCCGCGCGCTGTTGCTCGGCCGCGACTACGTCATCCCGGAAGACGTCAAGGCGCTGGCCATCGCCGCAGTCGCGCATCGAATCACGCTGCGCCCGGAGATGTGGGTGCGAAAGATTCAGGGCGCGGATGTCGTCGGAGAGCTGCTGCGCCGGTTGCCGGTGCCGCGAACCAGTGGGGGCCCCGGGGGGACCCAATGAGTTCGGCGTGACCCAGGACAAAGTCGAGTTTCGCTGGCGCGCATCACCGTTGACGTTGGCTATCGCCAGCTGCGCCGCGTTTGCGTTGGCCGGCGCGGTGATTGCCGCGCAATGGCAGCTAATCGCCTTCGCCGCACCGCTGCTGGGCGTGCTGTGCTCAATCAGCTGGCAGCGGCCGATACCGACGATCCATGTCCACGGCGAGCCCGATGCGCAGCGATGCTTCGAGAACGAGCTGGCCCGGCTGACGGTGTGGGTGACCGAAGATGCTGCCACGAGCGGGTTTTCGACGGTGGAGGTCTCGATTCCTGAGATCGACGGGATGGCGCTGGAGCTGCTCAGCGCGGATTCGCGCCACGCGAAGACGGTGGCGGTAACCGCACAACGGTGGGGCCGGTACTTCATCCGGGCCCGAGTGGATGTGCTGGCGCGCGGTGGGCTGCTGACCGGAACGGCCACCGTCGACGCCGCCGAAGTCATCGTGTTCCCACTGACCCCGCCGCAGGCGACGCCCATCCCGCAGACCGAGCTGCTCGACCGTCTCGGCGCCCACCTGACCCGGCATATCGGCCCCGGGGTCGAATACGCCGACATTCGCCCTTACGTGCCCGGCGACCAGCTGCGCGCGGTGAACTGGCCGGTGAGCGCGCGGCGCGGCCAATTGCACGTCACGCAGCGCCTGACCGACCGCGCCGCGGACGTGGTGGCGCTCATCGACACCTACCGCCAGCCGGCAGGTCCGGCGACCCAGGCCACCGAACGAGTGGTACGCGGTGCGGCACAAGTGATTCAGACCGCGCTGCGGCACGGTGATCGCGCCGGGATCGTCGCCCTAGGCGGCAACCGCCCGCGATGGCTCGGCGCTGACATCGGGCAGCGCCAGTTCTACCGGGTGCTCGACACCGTGCTGGGTGCGGGCGACCGGTTCGAAAACACAACCGGCACATTGGCTCCGCGCGCGGCCGTTCCAGCGGGGGCGATCGTCGTCGCGTTCTCCACATTGCTCGATACCGAGTTCGCGCTGGCGCTGATCGATCTGCGCAAGCGCGGACATGTCGTGGTTGCCGTCGACATCCTCGACGCCTCTCCGTTCGAAGGCGAGCAAGACCCGTTGGTAGATCGGATGTGGGCGCTGCAGCGCTCGGCCATGTATCGCAACATGGCGACCATCGGTGTCGATATCGTGTGCTGGCGAGAGGACAGCGGCCTGGAGCTGTCGATGGGTGTGCTGCCCGATCGCCGCCGCCGAGTGCGAGGACGGCTTCGTGGATAACTCTGGTAAGACGGCACTTTCGCGGCTGGGCGCACCGGCATTCGCCACAGCGTTCGGTCTTCTGATGGTGGGGCTGGCAGCCGACGGCTCGCGCGGGCCGGCGGTGGCCGCTTGGGCCGCAGCTCTGGTCGCGGTGGCGATTGGAACCGTCTCTCGCCCGGCGGCAACGCTTGCCGTTTTTTTCACGGTGATCACGGTCATGCTGTCCGATCCGCCGCTGGTGCTCGTTGCGCTGTCCGGACTGTGCGCAGCCGGCTATCTGGTGTGTCGGCATGCGGTCGGACCCGGCGCCCGCGTCGTCATCGGGAGCTGGCCGACGGCTGTTGGGGCCGTTGGGTTTACCGTCGCAGGGTTAGTCGCGACGTCGTTCCCGCTGCAGTTGCCGTGGTTGCCGTTGGCCGCCCCGTTGGGGGCACTCGCGATCTATCTGCTGGCCAGCCGCCCGTTCTTGCGCTGATCAGTGCAGCAGTTGGGCGGCGTGGTCGGCGAGGTCGAGCAATGGCTGCGGGAAGATGCCCAACAGGACGGTGACTGCGGCGCATACCGCAATCGCGGCTTTGCTCAAGATTCCCGGCGCCACCACCTGCGGGGTGTCGTCGGTTGCTTCGGTGAAGAACATCGACACGATCACCTGCACGTAGAAGTAGGCGGCGACCCCACTGGCGACCACACCGACGATCACCAGGGGCACCGCTCCGCCCTGGGCGGCGGCCTTGAACACGGCCAGCTTGCTGACGAACCCACTCGTGAGCGGGATACCGGCAAAGGCCAGCAGGAACATCGAAAACATCACGCCCACAATCGGTGAGCGCTGTCCCAGCCCCGCCCAGTGGGACAGGTTGGCGTCTTCCACGCCGTCCGCGTCGCGGATGAGGTTCACGATGGCGAACGCGCCGACGGTGCTGAAGCTGTAGGCAAGCAGGTAAAACAAGGTGGCAGAAAGACCCTGTTGGTTGTCGGCGATCACGCCGGTGAGGATGAAGCCGACATGGGCGACCGACGAGTAGGCCAGCATTCGTTTGACATCGGTCTGGTTCACCGCGGTGATAGTGCCGACCGCCATGGTCAGAATCGAAATCGTCCACAGCACCGGACGCCATTGATCGTGAAGTGGAGGCAGCGCGACGTAGACCACCCGAAGCAGCGCGCCGAAAGCCGCGACCTTGGTCGCCGCCGCCATGAACCCGGTGATGGGGGTGGGCGCGCCTTGGTAGACGTCGGGAATCCACGAATGGAAGGGAACCGCGCCCACTTTGAACAGCAGCCCGACGCACAACAGCGCGACACCGACCAACGCCATCGAGGTATCGCCGTGCGCTGCCAACGCATCCCGGATCCCGGTCAGCAGCAGTGTGCCGGTCGCGCCGTAGAGCAGTGCCACACCGTAGAGGAAGAATGCCGACGAGAATGCGCCCAACAGGAAATACTTCATCGCGGCTTCCTGCGACAACAGGCGGCGGTGACGGGCCAGGCCGCACATCAGGTACAGGGGCAGTGAAAGAACTTCCAGCGCAACGAACATCGTCAGCAGGTCATTGGAGGCGGGAAAGACCATCATGCCGCCCACGGACAGCATCGTCAGCGGGAAGAGCTCCGTCTGGGCGGCTCCGGCCCGTTCCGCCTCGCGCTCGGCGTCGCTGCCCGGAACGGCGGACGCCTGCGGGGTGAAGGAGTCGAGGCCGGCCGAACCCGCTGCCGCGGCGACCTTGCTCCGCGTCGTCGTGTGCGCCCGTTCGGCGATGAAGATCACCGCCAGCACCGCCACCAGCACCACGGTGCCTTGCAGATACAGCGTCACCCGGTCAACGGCCATCGCGCCCAACACCGTCGCGCGGCCGGCGGCCGGAAGCGAGCGGCTCACCGCAACCACCGCGATGAATGCCGCGACCAAACCGCCGAGGGCAAGCGTCAGCTGGGCGCTATAGCGAAGTCGCCTGGGCAGGAACGCTTCTATTAGGACGCCCACCACGGCGACGCCGAACACGATGAGCGTCGGGCAGAGCAGGAAATACTCGACACTGGGGGTAGGAAGGGTCATTATCGCGGTCCTTCAGCTGTCCGGGGTACTTCGCCCGGCTTGGGGCTACCCGCTGGCACGCTCGGCGCGGGATCGTGCTGACCGATGGTGGTCATGGTGTTCTCGATGGCGGGGTTGATCAGATCCAACATCGGCTTGGGATAGATGCCGAGCACGAACAGCAGCGCCAGCAACGGTGCGACGACGAGAAGTTCCCGTGCCCTCAGGTCACCGATGCGTTCGTTTCCACTCGCCACCGGTCCGGTCATGACTCGTTGGTAAAGCCACAACATGTAAACGGCCGACAGCACCAGCGCGCTGACGCCGAACGACGCTGCGAGCCAGTACCGATTGAAAGTGCCTAGGAGCACCAGGAATTCGCTCACGAACGGTGCCAGGCCGGGTAGCGACAGCGTGGCCATGGCCGACACGAGGAATGTGCCGGCCAGGACGGGCGCCACCTTTTGCACACCGCCGTAGTCGGCGATGGCACGGCTGCCGCGGCGTGATATCAGGAAGCCGGCGATCAGGAACACCGCCGCCGTGGACAGGCCGTGGTTGAGCATGTACAGCGTCGACCCGCTCTGCCCCTGGCTCGTCATCACGAAGATGCCCAGGATGATGAACCCGAAGTGCGAGATCGAGGTGTAGGCGATCAGGCGCATGATGTCGGTCTGGCCGATCGCCACGATGGCGCCGTAGATCACCCCAATGACGGCCAGCACGATGATCAGCGGCCGGAAATACGTTGAGGCATCGGGAAACAGCTGCAAGCAGTAACGCAGCATGCCGAAGGTCCCGACCTTGTCCATCACCGCCATCATCAGCACAGCGGTCGCCGGTGTGGCCTCGACCGCGGCGTCAGGCAGCCAGCGGTGGAAGGGCCACAGCGGAGCCTTGATCGCGAACGCGAACATGAAACCCAAGAACAACGCCTTGAATACCGCGGAGTCCGCGCCGTAGCGGCCGGAGGCGACGCCGGCCACGATCTCCCGGAAATCGAATGTGCCCGAACCGTGCTGGGAGGTCACCACATACAGCCCGATCACCGCAGCCAGCATGATCAGCCCGCCGAACAGGTTGTACAGCAAGAACTTCACCGCCGCACGTGACCTACCCGAACCCCCGCCGAAGCCACCGATCAGGAAATACATGGGGATGAGCATGGCCTCGAAGAAGACATAGAACAGCAACACGTCCAGCGCGACCACCGAGATCAGCACCATCGACTCGATGGACAGTGTCAGGGCGACGTAGGCGTGCACGCCGCGAGGACTGCGCCCGCCACGATCTCCGTCATTCCAGCCGGCGACTTGCAGTACCGGAATCAGCACCGCTGTGAGCAACACCAGCACTACCGCGATGCCGTCCACGCCGAGGGAGTAGCCGGCGCCGAAGGCGGGCACCCATGGATGGCTTTCCACGAATTGGTAAGGCGCGCTAGCGGCTTTGAAGCCGACGGCAATCACGATGGCTATCGCCAGCGTCACCACGCCGAAGACCAACCCGGTCCATTTCGCGAGCTGCCGCAGCCCCGGCGGCAGCACAATGACCAGCGCGGAACCGGCCAGCGGGACCAGCCACAGCGCGCTCAGCCACGGAACGTTGTTCACCACAGTTTCACCGCCAGGATCAGCGCGACGACCAGCACCGCGCCGGCCAACATGGACAGCGCGTAGTTGCGGGCGAAGCCGGTTTGCAGTCGCCTCAGGCGATTCGAGGTGGCGCTCACCAGTGCCGCCAGCGCATTGACCGAGCCATCGACACCCCCGTCGTCGACTTCGACAAGCGTCTTGGTCAGATCCGCGCCGGGGCGCATGAACACCTCCTCGTTGATGGCATCGGCGTAGAAGTCGTTGCGCGCGGCCGTCGTCAGCGGCGAGACGGCGAGCGGAGCCACCCTGGGGATGGGCGCGGTGGCATACATCCGATAGGCCACCGCGATACCGATGGCAACGACACCCAGCGCCAGCGCGGTGCTGCCCCAGACCGGGAACGCGTGGGTGACTTCTTCGTGTTTCCCGACCACCGGCTCGAGCCAACGCTGCAGGGTCCCGCGCCAGGCCAGCAAACCCCCGGAGACCGCCGAGCCGACCGCGAGCAGGATCATCGGCCACGTCATCAGGCCCGGCGCCTCATGTGGGTGTATGCCTGGGGTCCAACGCTTCTGGCCAAAGAAGGTCATCAGCATCACCCGCGTCATGTAGAACGCGGTGACACCGGCGCCCAGCAGCGCGGCGCCGCCCAGCACGTAACCCCGGGTGTCGCCGGCTCCGAGCGCAGCCTCGATGATGGCGTCCTTGGAGAAGAAGCCCGCGAACGGCGGCACGCCGATGATCGCCAGATATCCCAACCCGAAGGTGGCGAAGGTGATCGGCAGCGCGGCGCGCAGACCGCCGTATTGGCGCATGTCCTGTTCTTCGTGCATCGCGTGAATCACCGCGCCGGAGCCGAGGAACAATCCGGCCTTGAAGAAACCGTGGGTGAGCAGATGCATGATCGCGAAGGCGTAACCGGCCGGACCGAGGCCGGCCGCGAGCACCATGTAGCCGATCTGGCTCATGGTCGACGCTGCCAACGCACGCTTGATGTCGTCCTTGGCGCAGCCGATGAACGCCCCGAGCAGCAGCGTGACGGCACCGACGATCACAACGGCCAGTTGCGCATCGGGGGACAGGTTGTAGAGCGGGTTGGACCGCACGATCAGATAGACACCGGCGGTCACCATGGTGGCGGCGTGGATCAGCGCGGACACCGGGGTGGGGCCCTCCATGGCGTCACCCAACCAGGCTTGCAGCGGGACCTGAGCGGACTTGGCGCAGGCACCCAACAACAGCAGCAACCCCATCTCGGTCAGCGCGCCCCGGCCGGCGGCCGGGGCACCGGCGAACACTCCCGCGTAGGACAGCGTGCCGAACGTCGCGAACATCAGGAACATCCCCACCGCAAGCCCAGCGTCACCGACGCGGTTCATCACGAACGCCTTCTTGGCCGCCGTGGCTGCCGACGGCTTGTGGTACCAGAAACCGATCAGCAGGTAGGACGCCAGGCCGACACCTTCCCAGCCGACGTAGAGCACCAGGTAGTTGTCGGCAACCACCAGCAGCAGCATCGACGCCAAGAACAGGTTCAGATAGCCGAAGAATCGGCGCCGGTCGGGGTCCTCGGCCATATAGGCAACCGAATAGATGTGAATCAGCGACCCCACGCCGGTGATCAGCAACACGAAGCACATGGACAGCTGGTCGATCTGCAGCCCGACGTCAACTTGGAGTTGCCCGACCGGGATCCAGGTGAACAGCCTCTGGTGGATGGCGCGGTCGTCGCTGGTTCGGTTCAGCATGTCTGCCAGTAGCGTCGCGCCGACACCGAAGGCCGCCAGCGCGGTGGCACAGCCCAACCAATGCCCCCATGGGTCGGTGCGCCGCCCACCGAACAACAGGATTACGGCACCGGCCAACGGCAGTGCCACCAGTAGCCAGGTGTATTGAGTCATCGTGGCGTTCTTAGCCTTTGAGTAAATTTGCGTCGTCGACCGAAGCCGATTTGCGGGCCCGGAAAATCGTCATGATGATGGCCAGGCCGACCACCACCTCGCACGCGGCGACCACCATCGTGAAGAACGCGATCATCTGCCCGTCCAAGTGGCCGTGCATCCGGGCGAACGTCACGAACGCGAGGTTCACCGCGTTAAGCATCAGCTCAACGCACATGAACATCACGATGGCGTTGCGGCGCAACAGCACACCGGCGGCCCCGATGGTGAACAGCAGCACCGAAAGGTACAGGTAATTAGCCGGATTCATGACGCACCGCCTTTGATGGCCTCGGCCGAGGGAGTCGGCGTGGTTTGCGGGATCTGCGCGCCGTCCGCGCCGCGGCTGCGCAGCACCCGTGACACCGACAGCTCGGAGTACGAACCGTCCGGCAGGAGCGCGGCCACGTCGACGGCGTTATGCCGCGCATAGACACCCGGGTTGGGCAGCGGAGTGGGATGTCCACCGGAGGAGAAGCGCTCCTGCGAGAGTTCCCGCTGCGTCTTGCGGCGCTCGAACCGCTCCCGGTGCGCCAGCACCATCGCCCCGACGGCCGCCGTGATCAGCAGGGCGCTGGTCAGCTCGAACGCCCACAGGTACCGGGAAAAGATAAGTGCGGCCAAGCCTTCCACGTTGCCGTTGGCGTTGGCCGCGGCCAGTCCGACGAAAGTTCCGGTGGCCGTGTTACCGATCCCGGCGATTAGCAGGATGCCGAACCCGATGCCGGCCAGCACCGCGGCCAGGCGCTGTCCGCGCAGCGTCTCTTTGAGGGATTCCGCGGAGTCCACGCCGATCAGCATCAGCACGAACAGAAACAGCATCATCACCGCGCCGGTGTAGACCACCACTTGGACGACGCCCAAGAACAATGCGTCCTGGATCATGTAGAACACCGCCAGGATGATCATCGTCGATGCCAGGAACATGGCCGAGTACACGGCGTTGACCGCGGTCACCACCCCGACCGCCCCGATCAGCGCCAGCGCCGCCAGGATCCAGAAGGTCACCGCCTCGCCGGTGGAGGTGCGGACGAGGGCGTCAGAGCCCGCAGCGGCGGCGAGGACGTGGCCGGCTAGCGGAGTCATCGGGGTTCTCCAACCTTTTCGGTTTCGCGTAACCCCTGGGCGGTCACATTGCCCTGGTAGTAATCCTTGTCGGTGGCACCGGGGGCCCGAGGGTGCGGCGGTGCCGTCATCTCGGGGAGCAGTGGGGCCAGCAGCCGGTCCTTTTCGTAGATCAGGTCGGCGCGATTGTCGTCGGCCATCTCGTAGTTATTGGTCATGGTCAGCGCGCGGGTCGGGCAGGCCTCGATGCACAAGCCGCAGCCGATGCACCGCAGATAGTTGATCTGGTAGACCCGGCCGTAGCGTTCGCCGGGCGAGAACCGTTGTTCTTCGGTGTTGTCCGCGCCCTCGACATAAATGGCGTCCGCCGGGCAGGCCCACGCGCACAACTCGCACCCGATGCATTTCTCCAGCCCGTCGGGGTACCGGTTGAGTTGATGACGGCCGTGATAGCGCGGCGCCACCGGCCCAGGCTTTTCCGGATACTCCTCGGTGACGGTCTTTTTGAACATCGAGCCCAGCGTCACGCCGAATCCTGCCACGGCGTCCAAGAACTTAGCCACGTGCTTTCTCCTTGCTCGCAGCCGCCAGGGACTTCATCGGCAGCGGCGGTATCGGGAATACCGGTGGGGGGCTTTCCGCGCCGGAAATCTGTTTGGCCTCGCGGCGCAGTTGTCGCTCCATCGCGCGCATGTTGGGCGTGCTGAACGGTTTTCGCAACAGCAGCACCAAGATCACGGCCATCACCAGGCTGCTGACCACCAGCACCGGGGTCCAGTGCGCATACCCCTGGTTCTTCGCCGTGCGGATCACCGCCGCGATCAGCACCCACACCAGCGAGGCCGGGATCAGCAATTTCCAGCCCAGCGCCATGAATTGGTCGTAGCGCAGCCGGGGCAGGCTGGCGCGCAGCCAAAAGTAGATGAACAGGAACGTCCACATCTTGGCGGTGAACCAGAGCACCGGCCACCACCCGGTGTTGGCCCCGGCCCACATGTTCAGCGGCCAGGGCGCGTGCCAGCCACCGAAGAACATCGTTGTGGCCAGCGACGAAACCGTCATCATGTTGACGTACTCGGCCAGCATGAACATCGCGAACTTCAGCGACGAGTACTCCGTGTGGAATCCCGCAACCAGCTCACCCTCCGCTTCGGGCAGGTCGAATGGCGCCCTGTTGGTCTCGCCGACCATCGAGATCAGGTAGATCACGAACGACGGCAGCAACAGGAACACGTACCAGACCCGGTCCTGGGCAGCCACGATCTGCGACGTCGACATCGAGCTGGCGTAGAGGAACACCGCCGTGAAGGACAGGCCCATCGCCACCTCGTAGGAGATCACCTGCGCGGTGGAGCGCACCCCGCCCAGCAGCGGGTAGGTCGATCCGGACGCCCAGCCGCCCAGGACGATGCCGTACACCCCGATCGCGGACAACGCCAGGATGAACAGCACCGCGACCGGCATGTCGGTCAGCTGCAAGGGCGTGCGGTGGCCGAACACCGATACCACCGGGCCGAACGGAATGAACGCGAACGCGGTGAACGCGGGAATCACCGAAAAGCATGGCGCGGCAAAGTAGACGAACTTGTCGACGCCGCCCGGCGTGATGCTTTCCTTGAGCGCCAACTTGATTCCGTCGGCCAGGCTTTGCAGGGTGCCCCACGGCCCCACCCGGTTGGGGCCGGGCCGCAGCTGCATCCAGCCGAGAATCTTGCGTTCCAGCAGAATCGCGACCAGCACGTTCAGCATCAGGTACACGAAGATGGCCAGCGCCTTGCCCAGCACCAGCCACCAGGGGTCGTGTCCGAATTCAGCCAAGCCAGTCATGAGGCCACTCCGATTTTCACTGTGCTGCCAAGCGTTACACCGAGTTGCCGGTGCACCGCCGAACCGGGCGAGTTCAACGGCAACCACACCACCCGATCGGGCATGTCGGTGATGATCAGCGGCAGGCTGATCGATCCCCGCGCAGTGCTGACGGTGACCGCGTCGCCGTCGGCCGCGCCGATTTCGGCCGCCGTGTCGGCGGACAGCCGCACCACGGGTTTACGTGCGGTCCCGGCCAGATGGGGTTCACCGTCTTGCAGTCGGCCGTTGTCCAGCAGCATCCGCCAGCCGGTCAACACGGCTTGTCCCTTTTTTGGCCCGTGGCCGGCCTCCGCCGGCGGCGGGCTCGCGATGTCGGGCGCGGTGGCGTACGTGCCGTCCCAGGTGCCCAGCGCGGACAGTTCCGCGCGGGCCGCCTCGGCGGTCGACAACCCCAGGTAGATGCCCATCTCGTCGGCCAGCGCGTCGAGCACCTGGTGGTCGGATTGGCTGGCTTGCTGCGTGGTGCCGCGCAGCGCCGGTTCGAACGGCCGGAACCGGCCCTCCCAGTTGACGAAGGCACCGGCCTTCTGGGTGGTCGGCGCAACCGGAAACACCACGTCTGCGCGTTCGGTGACGGCGCTGTGCCGCAGTTCCAGGCTGACCACGAACCCCGCCGCGTCCAGCGCGGACAACACCGCTTGCGGGTCGGCGAAGTCGTCGGGTTCCACCCCGCCGACCAGCAGGGCGCCCAGCGTCCCGTCGGCAGCGGCCGCCAAGATGCCCTCGGCGTCACGCCCGCTGGCCGACGGCAATTCAGAGACGTGCCACGCCGCGGCCATCTGCGTGCGGGCGGTCTCGTCGTCCAAGGGACGGCCGCCCGGCAACAGCGCGGGCAACGCACCGGCCTCCAGTGCGCCACGCTCGCCGGCCCGGCGCGGCACCCACGCCAGACGGGCGCCGGTGGCGTCGGCGAGCCGGGCGGCGGCGGACAGCGCGCCGGGCACCGTGGCCAGCCGTTCCCCGACCATGATGATCGCGCCGGCGCTGGACAGCAGCTCACCCACCTCACCGCCGGTCAACCCGTCCAGCGCCGCGGTTTCGGCCCCGGGAACCGTTTTGATCAGCCGTCCCGACATCTTCACCAGCGCCCGGGTGGCGAACGGGGCAACCGCATACACCGGTACCCGGTGCTTGCGAGCCGCCTTGCGCAGTCGCAAGAACACGATGGGCGACTCGTCTTCGGGTTCGAACCCGACCAGCAGCACCACCGGCGCCGATTCCAGATCGGCATAGCTGACATCGCGCCGGCCGGCGATGCGTGACTCCAGAAAGTCGGCTTCTTCGGCCGAGCTCGGGCGGGCGCGGAAGTCGATGTCGTTGCTAGCCAGGACGATTCGGGTGAATTTGGAGTAGGCGTAGGCATCTTCCAAGGTGGCCCGGCCGCCGACCAGCACGCCGGTGCACCCGTGGGCGGCGTCGAGGCCGCGAATCGCCGTCGCCATCGCGTGCGACCACGACGCGGGCACCAGTGCGCCACCGGGGCCGCGGATCAGGGGAGTGGTGATCAGGTCCGGCTGGGTGGCGTAGGTGAACGCCCAGCGGCCCTTGTCGCAATTCCACTCCTCGTTGACCTCGGGGTCGTCGCCGGCCAGCCGGCGCAGCACCTTGCCGCGGCGGTGGTCGGTGCGCTGGGCGCACCCGGACGCGCAGTGCTCGCAGACGCTGGGACTGGACACCAGGTCGAACGGGCGGGCCCGGAAACGGTAAGCGGTTCCGGTCAGCGCGCCCACCGGGCAGATCTGCACCGTGTTGCCCGAAAAGTAGGAATCGAACGGTTCATTGGCGTAAATGCCGACCTGCTGCAGGGCGCCCCGCTCCTGCATGTCGATGAAGGGGTCCCCGGCAATCTGCTCGGAGAAGCGCGTGCAACGGGCACACAGGATGCATCGCTCTCGATCCAGCAGTACCTGCGAGGAGATGTTGATCGGCTTGGCGAAGGTGCGCTTGACATCGGTGAAGCGAGAATCGGTGCGGCCGTTGGACATTGCCTGGTTCTGCAGCGGGCATTCGCCGCCCTTGTCGCACATCGGGCAATCCAACGGATGGTTGATCAGCAGCAGTTCCATCACACCGTGCTGGGCTTTGTCGGCGGCTTCGGACGTCAGCTGCGTGCGCACCACCATGTCGTCGGTGGCCACGGTGGTGCACGACGCCATCGGCTTGCGTTGTCCCTCAACCTCAACCAGGCATTGCCGGCACGCGCCGACCGGTTCGAGCAGCGGGTGGTCACAAAAGCGCGGGATCTGGATGCCCAATAACTCGGCCGCGCGGATCACCAATGTGCCCTTGGGCACGCTGATTTCGTTGCCGTCGATGGTCAGCGTCACCATCTCCGGCTGACTCACCTTCTTCTCGGTATCAGCCGCCTGGGTCATGGGCGCCGTCCCCCACAAGTGGGAGGTGCCCCCACTCCCCCGCTAGCGGGTGGTACCCCCACTGCATCGTCGCCGTCGCGGGTCATCGGCGCATCAAGCCTTTCCGTTGGGCATCAGCATGGATTCTCGCGCGTCGAACGGGCATCCGCCGCCTTCGACGTGAGCGACGTACTCGTCCCGGAAGAACTTGATCGAGGACATCACCGGGCTGGCCGCGCCATCGCCCAACGCGCAGAACGACTTTCCCAAAATGGTGTCGGAGATGTCCAACAGTTTGTCGATATCCTCGTTTGTGCCCTTGCCGGTTTCCAGCCGCTCATAGATCTGGTCTAGCCAGAAGGTGCCCTCCCGGCAGGGGGTGCATTTCCCGCACGATTCGTGCTTGTAGAAGTACGTCCAGCGGCGCACGGCACGCACCACGCAGGTGGTCTCGTCGAAGATCTCCAGCGCCTTGGTGCCCAGCATCGAGCCGACCCCGCCCACCCCCTCGTAGTCCAGCGGCACGTCGAGGTGCTCGTCGGTCAGCAGCGGGGTGGACGACCCGCCGGGTGTCCAGAACTTGAGTCGGTGCCCGGCGCGCACCCCGCCGGCGTAGGCGAGCAGCTCGCGCAGCGTGATACCCAGCGGGGCCTCGTACTGGCCGGGGCGGGTGACATGCCCGGACAGCGAATACAGGGTGAAGCCAGGGGATTTCTCGCTGCCCATCGAGCGGAACCACTCGGCGCCGTGCAGGATGATCGACGGCACGCTGGCGATCGTTTCGACATTGTTGATCACCGTGGGGCAGCCGTAGAGCCCGGCCACCGCGGGGAACGGCGGCCGGAGCCGCGGTTGGCCGCGCCGGCCTTCGAGCGAATCGAGCAGCGCGGTTTCCTCACCGCAGATGTAGGCGCCCGCGCCGGCGTGCACCACCAGCTCCAGGTCGAAGCCCGAACCGTTGATGTCGTGGCCCAGGTAACCGGCGGCGTAGGCCTCGGCGACGGCGTTCTGCAGCCGCCGGAGCACCGGCAGCACTTCGCCGCGCACGTAGATGAACGCGTGGCTGGCCCGGATCGCGTAGGCGGCGATGATGACGCCCTCGACGAGTACATGCGGCGTCGCCAGCATCAGCGGAATGTCTTTGCAGGTACCGGGTTCCGATTCGTCGGCATTGACCACCAGATAGTGCGGCTTGGCCGCGGCACCGGTGTCGCCCTGCGGGATGAACGACCACTTCGTCCCGGTCGAGAAGCCGGCACCGCCGCGCCCGCGCAGTCCGGAGTCCTTGACGGTCGCGATCACGTCGTCGGGCGCCATGCTCAGCGCCTTCTTCATCGCCTGATAGCCGTCGTGGCGCCGGTAGGTCTCCAAGGTCCACGACTCGGGGTCGTCCCAGAACCGGCTGATGACCGGCGTCAGCGGCGTGGCCGGTGAACTCGTCATGGTTGGCTCGCTGGGGGAGTCGGCGCCTGCATGCCGTATTCTTGCGCCACCTTCAAGCCGGCCAAGGTGGCCGCACCGGCGCCCCCTTGGCCTTGGTCGGGGCGCTCGTCCGGCAAGCCGGCCAGGATGCGCGACGTTTCCCGGAAAGCACACAGCGGCGCGCCCCGCGTCGGCGGCTGTGGCTTGCCCGAGTGCAGCGAGTCGACGAGTTCGCACGCCGACTCGGGCGTCTGGTTGTCGAAGAACTCCCAGTTGACCATCACCACCGGCGCGTAATCGCAGGCGGCGTTGCACTCGATGTGTTGCAAGGTGACCGAGCCGTCCGCGGTGGTCTCGTCGTTGCCGATGCCCAGATGCCCCTTGAGGGCGTCGAATATGGCGTCGCCGCCCATGATGGCGCACAGCGTGTTGGTGCAGACTCCCACCAGGTAGTCACCGGTGGGTCCGCGCCGATACATCGTGTAGAAGCTCGCCACCGCCGACACCTCGGCCCCGGTCAGTCCCAGCTGTTCACCGCAGAACTCCAGACCCGCCGGGGTCAGGTAGGAGTCCTCGGCCTGCACCAGGTGCAGCAGCGGCAGCAGCGCCGAGCGCTTGCTGGGGTAGCGGGCGATGATCTCCTTGGCGTCGACCTCCAGCCGTGCCCGCACCTCCGGTGAATACGATTGCGGCGCACCGACGACGACGAACGCATTGGGCTCGTCAGGGGGCGGCCCGAGCCGGATGAACACCGGCTGCCCCTGCGGGCCGGTCACCGGTCCACCCCGCCCATGACCGGGTCGATGCTGGCGACCGCGGTGATCAGGTCCGCGACCATGCCGCCCTCGCACATGGCGGCGACCGACTGCAGGTTGGTGAACGACGGATCCCGGTAGTGCACGCGGTAGGGGCGGGTGCCGCCGTCGCTGACCATGTGCACGCCCAGCTCGCCGCGCGGCGACTCCACCGCGGTGTAGACCTGGCCGGGCGGAACCCTGATGCCCTCGGTGACGAGCTTGAAGTGGTGAATCAGAGCCTCCATCGAACTGCCCATGATCTTCGCGATGTGCTCCGGTGAGTTGCCCATCCCGTCCGGGCCCACCTTGAGGTCCGCCGGCCAGGCGATTTTGCGGTCCTCGATCATGATCGGGCCGGGCTGCAGCTTGTCCAGACACTGCTCCACGATCTTCAACGACTCCCACATCTCGTTTACCCGAATCATGTAGCGGCCGTAGGCATCACACGTGTCGGCGGTCATCACGTCGAATTCGTAGTCTTGATATCCGCAGTAGGGTTCGCTCTTGCGCAGGTCGTGGGGCAACCCGGTGGCACGCAGGATCGGTCCGGTGATGCCCAGCGCGATACAACCGGTGAGGTCCAGGTAGCCGATGCCCTCGGTGCGGGCTTTCCAGATGGCATTTTCGTTGAGCAGATCGCCCATTTCGCGCAGCGGCTGGCGTAATTGGTCGAGCGCCTCGGCGATGTCGGTTTTCGCGTTCGGCGGCAAGTCCTGCGCCACGCCCCCCGGCCGGATGTAGGCGCTGTTCATTCGCAACCCGGTAATCTTCTCGAACAAGGTCAAAACGATTTCGCGGCCGCGGAATCCGACGAACATCGGAGTCATGGCGCCCAGCTCCATGCCGCCGGTGGCCAATGCGACCAGATGCGAGGAGATCCGGTTGAGCTCCATCATCATGACCCGGATCACGTTGACCCGCTCGGGTATCTGGTCGGTGATGCCGAGCAGTTTCTCCACGCCGAGGCAGTACGCGGTCTCGTTGAAAAACGGTGACAGGTAGTCCATTCGGGTCACGAAGGTGACACCTTGAGTCCAGTACCGGTACTCGAGGTTCTTTTCGATCCCGGTGTGCAGGTAGCCGATTCCGCAGCGCACCTCGTTCACCGTTTCGCCCTCGATCTCGAGGATCAGTCGCAGCACCCCGTGGGTGGACGGGTGCTGAGGTCCCATGTTGACGACGATCCGCTCGCCCGGGTCCGCGTTGCGTGCGGCGTCGATGATCTGGTCCCAGTCCTGGCCGCCGGCAACCAAGACGGTTTCACCGGCACCGCCATCGTGGTCAGTGATTGTGCTCATCAGTTGTACGCTCTCCGCTCGTCGGGCGGGGGTATCTGCGCTCCCTTGTATTCGACCGGGACGCCGCCGAGGGGATAGTCCTTGCGTTGCGGATGTCCATGCCAGTCGTCGGGCATCTCGATGCGGGTCAGCGATGGGTGTCCGTCGAAGACGATGCCGAAGAAGTCGTAGGTTTCGCGCTCGTGCCAGTCGGTGGTCGGGTAGACCTCGAACAGCGACGGAATGTGCGGATCACTGTCGGGCACAGCCACTTCCAGGCGGATGCGGCGGTTGTGGGTGATGGACTGCAGCGGGTAGACGGCGTGCAGTTCGCGGCCCGTCTCGTGCGGGTAGTGCACCCCGCTGACCCCGAGGCACATCTCGAAGCGCAGTTCCGGTTCGTCGCGGAGACGTCGGGCGACATGCGACAACTTCTCGCGGCGCACATGAAGGGTCAGCTCGTCGCGATACACCACGACTTTTTCTACCGCGTCCGAGAATTCGACATCGCTGTTTTTCAGTGCCAGGTCCAGGTTGTCGACGACGTCGTCGAAGTAGCCGCCATATGGTCGCGGGCTGCTGCCGGGAAGCATGACTTCCCGCACCAGCCGTCCGTAACCGGACGTGTCCCCCGAACCCCTGGCGCCGAACATGCCGCGGCGAACATCGATGACTTCTTCGTCGGCGCGGCTGGTCGCCTCTTTAGGGTCTTGGTCGGGTGAACTCATCGAAGCAGTCCGCGCATCTCGATCGTGGGCCGCGCCGCCAGCGCCGCCTGCTCCGCCTCGGCGATGGCGGTCTCCCGGTTGACGCCCAGCGGCATCTGTTGAATCTTCTCGTGCAGCTTGAGGATTGCGTACAGCAGCATTTCCGGCCGGGGCGGGCAGCCGGGCAGGTAGATGTCCACCGGGACCACGTGGTCCACCCCTTGCACGATCGCGTAGTTGTTGAACATCCCGCCCGACGATGCGCACACACCCATCGCCAGCACCCACTTCGGCTCGGCCATCTGGTCGTAGATCTGACGCAACACCGGCGCCATTTTCTGGCTGACCCGGCCGGCCACGATCATCAGATCGGCCTGCCGCGGCGTCGCGGAGAACCGCTCCATGCCGAACCGCGCGATGTCGAACCGTGGTCCGGCCGTTGCCATCATCTCGATGGCGCAGCAGGCCAACCCGAACGTCGCCGGCCACAGCGAGTTCTTGCGGACGTAGCCCGCGACCTTCTCGACCGTCGACAGCAGGATCCCACCGGGCAGCTGTTCCTCGAGACCCACGTCCTACCTCAATCCCACGTCAGGCCGCCGCGGCGCCACACATAGGCGTAGGCCACGAAGACCGTGAGCATGAACACCACCATCTCGACCAGTGCGAACGTTCCTAGGGCGTCGAAGGCGACCGCCCAGGGATACAAGAACACGATTTCGATGTCGAAGACGATAAACAGCATTGCGGTCAGGTAATACTTCACCGGGAACCGCTGACCGCTCGCCGCCTCCGGGCCGCTGACCGGACGGTCGGTGGGCTCGATCCCGCATTCGTAAGCCGCCAGCTTGGAGCGGTTGTAACGCCTCGGGCCGACCACGCTCGCGATCGCAACCGATCCGACGGCGAAGGCCGCGGCTATCGCCGCTAGCACCAGGATGGGTATGTAGACGTTCAACTCGCTCCAAGATCTCCTCGTACGGGTCGCCTGTAGCGGCGACCGGGCGGGGGCCGGGCTGCTGTGATGCACCCGGGCTGGGGGCTATCACAGTGACCTCCACAACATAGCGTCGCGAAGACAGGTGTGCTTTGTCGGGGTGGGGGTATCCGTCAAAGTTTTGTGTCGCCGCAAGCCGGCGGTTGGACGGCGCGTGCGGCCGCCGGTGCCGGCAGGGCGGGGCACAGCGCTATCAGCGCAGGTGAGATGCGGTGCGAGGGCTAGCGGGTGGGTGTGCGGAGCAGGCCGAGCACCGTGCGGCCCAGGACGATCGGGTCGATGGGATGCGGCACCGCGGCTTCGGCCCGCGACCAGCTCGCCAGCCACGCGTCGTCCGCGCGGCCGGTGAGCACCACGATCGGTGGGCACGTCGCAAGTTCGTCTTTCAGCTGTTTGGCGATACCCATGCCGCCGGTCGGTGTGGCTTCCCCGTCGAGGATGGCCAGGTCGATACCACCTTCGTCCATCCGCTGGACCACCATCGGGCCGGTCGCCACCTCGACGTAGCTCAACTCGGGCAGGTCCGGATGCAGGTGCTTGCCCAGTGCCCGTATCACTTGTTCGCGAGTTTCGGCGTTGCTGCTGTAGACCAGGATCCGCAGGGCGACGCCGGATTCGGGGCTGGAGTCGGACACGGTGCAGATGGTACTGGTGCCGTCCCGGCTTTACCGGGTTGCCCGCACGAATACGACGTCGGCTGCCGCCGTCGCCGTCGCGCCCACCATGCCGAGCCTGTTCCACCCCAGGTCGAATTGCGACCGGTCGACCTCGGTTTCACCGGTGATCCGGATCGATCCGTCATCGAGTTCGGTGATCGTGACGGGCAGCGGTAGCTGCGCGGTGATGCCCTTGATGGTGAAACTGGCCCGAAGGTCGGCGGCCTTGCCCTGGGTGGGCTGTATCCCGGTGACGACGACGCTGATATCAGGGAACCGCTCGACGTCGAAGAAGTCGGTCGAGCGCAAGTGCTTGTCGCGTTGCCCGATGCCGGTGTTCAGCGAGCCGGCCCGGATGTCGACGTGGCCGAAAACCGCTCCGTTGTTGGTCAATTGGCCGTCGCCGCTGAAGTCGGTGAAGCGGCCCTTGACACTCATCAGGCCCCACATGTTCTTGACCTTGAAGGTGATGGCCGAGCGGTCCGGAATCAGGTTCCATACCCCGGCCATGTCCGGATCGTGCAGCAGTGTTTCCAAAGTCGTCATTTGTCACCTCGTCTGTTGGGGACGCGCCCAAACTAATCGATCAACGGCGCGATCTCGGCCGGATTGAAGTACTCGTCGATCCGCTCGATCAACCCGTTGGTGCCCACCTTGATCACGATGCAGACCCGCATGGAGATCGACTGGCCGGCGTGGCCCGTCGCGTGCAAGATGTGCTGCTGGACGAAGCCGGATACGTCGGAATCACCGCTGAAGAGCTGGCGGTCGAGAATCTGGTAGCGCCGCTGCGTGGTCGCGGTGATGAACCATTCGATAACCCGTAGCGCACCGGCTTTGGCATTGTCGCGGCGAGCGCCGACGCGCCACACGGCGATGTCATCGCTCCACATTCGGTCGACCGCGGCGACGTCGCCCTGCTCGATCGCCGTGAACAGGCGGTCGGCCACCTCGACGACGGTCTGCGCACTGGCTGCGGGCATGGCACTGGCTCCTGAGCTAGTCGATGTCGTATCCCGGGTGAGCAACGGCCAACCGCCGTCTTACCAAGGTGCGCAAGCACGCGGTGACGTCGTTGGCGCGCCCGTCCATCTCGCCGGCCCGGATTGCGGCGGCAAGTTCTTCCTCGTCCGCGAAACCCAAGCCGGCCAGGGCGGTCTGCGATTCCGCCTCGCTTTCATCGAGCAGTTCACGCTCCACGATGCGCAACGCGTTGGCGGCCACCCGGGCGTGGAAGTTGACCTGCCCGCTGGTCGCCGCCCGGACGTCATTCTCCAGGAATTCGGCGACCGCGGCCACGAGTTCGCCTGCCAGCGGGCGTCCGTACGCGCCGATCACGACCGGACCTCCGATTGCCCGCCTCGCCCCCGTGAGCGGGTGGTACCCCCACCTCGCGCCGCTGCGCGGCGCGCATGGTCACCGGGCGCCTCCTCGAGCAGGTCGAGCAGGTCCCACTCGGTCTCGCAGACCCGTCGGCCGATCGTGGCCAGCTCCACAGACCGGTATTGACCGCTCAAATGCCGTTCCGCCTGGTAGCGGCAGATGACACCCCAGCGCAGCGTAGCCAGCACCAGCCACCAGTGAAACGCCACCCGGTCGAGGCTAGTCGTGCTGGCTTGTTCATAGGCCCGCAGGAAGCTTTCGATGCTGCCCAGGCCGCCGGCACCGAGGCCGGCCGGAGCCCCGAACCGCCAGGCCCTGATGCAGAACCAGGCCAAGTCGTCGTATACCTCGCCCAGGTGTACCAGTTCCCAGTCGAGCACGGCGGCAAGGTTGGATCCGTCGACGATGAGATTTCCCATCCGGAAATCCCCGTGCACCAGGACCTCTGCCGACGGCTCGGAATTCGCCGGCCGGTTGGCCTCGAGCCAGCGGAAGGCCCATTCGAAGGTGGCGGTGGTGTCACCGATGGCGTCGAGGCGTTCACGCCACTGTGCGCGTTGGTCCTGGCGGGCCAGCCCGGGAATGTGCGCGTCGGCCCGGTGGATGGCGGCCAGCGCACCCGCGCACTGCCGAAGCAGCTCCGCGCGGGCCGCTTGTCCGCCGGCGGTCTCGAGCTGACGCTGGATGCGCCGGACGATCGTCTCGCCTTTGATCTCGTCGCAGATCAGAAACGGATTGCCCAGCGCGGCGGGCGAATCGTCGGCGATCAAGGTGTGGGGGACCGGTGCGCCGGCGGCGGCAGCAGCCGCCTGGGCGCGGGCCTCCAACTCCATGCCGGCGTGCACGTCGTCGGGCGGGCCGATGCGCAAGATCAGCGATTGGCGTCGCGTCCCCGCGACGGCGTCGAACGCCCACGTGGAGCGGCTGGCGCCGCCGGTCAAGGTGCGCAGGTTCACGATCGTCACGTCGGCCGCGTCCGCGCCCAGCACCGGCGCCAGCACGCCGGGCAGGTTTCTGGCCAAGTCGTCGTGTGTGGTCATTACCCGATCATCTAAGGAGTCCGGCCGAACTTGAAGAGTCGCTGTGCCACTCGCCGGATCTGGATCTCCTCGGCGCCCTCGGTGATCCGGTAGCGACGGTGGTGGCGATAGATGTGCTCGAAAGGCTCGTGACGACTGTACCCGAGGCCGCCGAAGATCTGCATGGCCCGGTCGGCGGCATCACAGACCAGGCGGTTGGCTCGGTAATTCGCCATCGACACCTTGTCGGAAACCTCCATGTGGTGGTTACGGTCCAAATGCCAGGCCGCGTAGAGCACCAGCAGCCGCACCATCTGGGCTTCGGTTTGCAATTCGGCGAGCGGCCATTGCACGGCCTGGTTGACCGACAACGGCTTGCCGAACACCGTGCGTTTGCCCGCGTACTCGGCGGCGCGGTCGATGCAGTATTGCGCCGCACCCAGACTGCTCGCCGCCTGCCGAATCCGGTTCTCGTGCAGGAACGTTTGGGCGACTTCCAGGCCGCGGTCCACCTCACCCAGTACCGCATCGGCGGCTACCCGGACATCGGTCAACTGAACCTCCCCGTGATCGGTCGGCATGTTGAACGTCCACCAGTAGTACGGGACCGTGAACCCGGGCGCATCGGTCGGCACCAGAAACGCGGTGATGCCGTAGGCCTGCCCCTGCTCGCCGGAGGTGCGGGCGAAGACCAGATCGTGGGTGGCGCGGTGGACGCCGGTGTTGAATCGCTTGGCGCCGTTGATAACCCAGCTGTCTTCGTCGGGTTCGGCGCGCGTTTCCAGCCAGGTCGCGTCGGAGCCGTGCTGCGGCTCGGTCAGCCCGAACGCCATGGAGCGTTCACCGGTGATCAGTGCCTGCGACCACAGCCGCCGTTGGTCCTCGGTGCCGAAGCGCTCCATCATGATCACCTGCGGGAAATTCCCGACGATCGAGGACTCGTTCTGCAAGTCGTTGTGCAGGCCAAGCCCCTTGTGCGCCAGATGCTCCCGGATGACCGCCATATCGACGTTGGTGCCGTCACGGCCACCGAGGGCGGCCGGCAGTCCGTAGCGCAGCCAGCCCGCCTTATCGGCTCGCCGGCGCATCTCGGCGAGCAGATCCTCCCACTCGCGCGACGGGATGCCGTCGTTGTCCCAATCGGTGCGGGCATGTTCGCGCCGCTTGTCGAAATACTGGATGTGTTCGCGTTCCAGCGGTTTGATCTCGGCCTCGATGAACTCGTCCATCTCGGCGAGCAGACCCGGAAGATGTTCGGGGAGTGAGAAGTCCACTTTGTCTCCTTACGCGCCGTAGAGGGTTTTCTTCCAGATGGTCGACAGGGTGGTGATGGCGTCCTTGTCGCTGATCTTGATGCCCAGGTTGGAGGGGCCGACGAAGACGGTGGTGAAGTTCTCGAACAGCAGCGCGATGGCCGCCGCGGTGTGTTGCGGGTTGAGCTCGGTTCCGTAACCCTGCTGCTGAGCGCGACGGACGGACGCCGCAACGATGTCTATACCGAACCGGCGGAACTCGTTCTGCACGTGGGCGAACCGCTGTTGGGTGGCCGCCAGCTGCGCCACCGCGATCATGATGCCGATGTTCTGGTTGAACATGTTCCAGTACCCGGTGACCACAGCGGTGAAAAACGCGTCGTCATCGGGCGATTCCGGCAGTTCTACGCTCAATCCGGACGGGGTGACGACATCGTGCAGGAAGGACTCCGCCAGCGCGGCCAGCAGATCCTCCTTGTCGGTGAAGTACCGGTAGAACACCGCCGGTGACTTCCCCGCGGCCGACGTGATGTCGGCCAGCGTGGTCCCGTGAAAGCCCCTTTCGGCGAACAGCTTACGGGCGGCCTGCTCGATGGCCGCCCTGGTCTGGCGGCCTTTGGCGGTCAGGGCGGCCGCTGGCATCAGGTCCGGATCCGGTCGCCGGCACGCAGCAGCGCGCTCGGGAGATCATGGCCGACAACGGATTTCGCGACATCCGCCGCGGCGATGGCGGCCTGCAGGTCGACATTGACGTCGATACCGCTGTCGCGCAGCAGGTACACCAGATCCTCGGTGGCGATGTTGCCGGTGGCGCCCGGCGCGAACGGGCAGCCGCCCAGCCCGCCGGCCGAGGCGTCCAACCGGGTGGCCCCGGCCTCGACCGCGGCATACGCGCTGGCCAGGCCGGCGCCGCGGGTGTTGTGGAAATGCCCGCCCAGCGGCATGTCACCGATCACCGGGTGCAGTTGTGCGATTAGTGAACTCACCCGCCCGGGCGTGGCGGTGCCGATCGTGTCGGCGATGCAGAAGCGGTCGACGCCGCGATCGCGTGCCGCCGTGGCGATGTCGAGTACGTGCGCGGGCGCAGTAGGTCCCTGGAACGGGCAGTCCCATGTGGTGGCGACGATGACCTCCACGCTCACCCCGTCGTCATGCGCGATGGCGACGATCTCGGCGATCTGCTCGGTGGCCTCGGCGCTGCTGCGCCCGACATTGGCTCTGCTGAATGCGTCGCTGGCCGCCACCACGTACTCGATCCAGCGCAACCCCGCCGCGGCGGCGCGCCTGGCTCCGCCTGCGCTGGCCACCAGAGCCGAAAACTCGATGTCGGGGTAATCGTGCAGGTGCGTGGCGAGTTCGGCGGCATCGGCCATCGATGGCACTTTTGAGGGCGATACGAAGGCGGTGGCCTCCACCTCGCGCACCCCGGTTGCGGCGATCGCGGTCAGCAGTTCCAGCTTGGCCGACAACGGAATTGGCTTCTCGATCTGCAGGCCGTCGCGCAGCGCCACCTCGCGAATCTGCACGTGTGTCATAGCACCTCCTCGGCCTTCAACGCGTCGAGTTCCTCGGGCGTCTTGCCCAGCAGCCCGAGGTAGACGTCGTCGTTGTGTTGGCCAGGCCGGGCGGGCCCGGCATTGCGGACCCGGCCCGGCGATTCGGAGAGCACCGGCACGATGCCGGGCCCCAGCACGTTGCGCTGCAGCCGCTCGTCGTAGTGCTCGACCAGCATGCCGCGGGCCAGTAGTTGGGGGTCGTTGACTACTTCGGCGACCGTGTTGATCGGTCCGGCGATCACCCCTGCAGCGGAAAGGATTTCGATGATCACGCCGGGCTGGCGTTCGGCGGCCCAGGCACCGATGATCTTGTCGAGTTCGTCTTGGTTGCGGCCGCGTGCGCCGTGGGTGGCGAATCGGTCGTCGCCGGCCAGTTCCGGGCGGCCCATCGCCGCGCATAGGCGGCCGAAAACGGTGTCTTGGTTGGCGGCGATCACCACCCATGAGCCATCGGCGGTGCGGTAGATGTTGGACGGCGCGATGCCCTCCAGCCGGGTGCCCGACGGGCCGCGCACCACACCGCCGACGTCGTAGTCGGCGATCGTGGATTCCTGCACGGCCAAGCACGATTCGGTCAGCGCGACGTCCACCACCTGACCGCGCCCGGTGACCGTGCGCCGGAACAGCGCGGCCAGCGCGCCCTGGGCGCCGAACATGCCGGCCAGGGTGTCACCGAGCGAGAGCGCCAGCCGCGGGGGCGGTCCGCCCGGAAAACCGTTGAGGTGTCGCAGCCCGCTGGCCGCCTCGGCCACCGAGGCATAACCGGCCTTGTGCGCGTCGGGTCCGGTCTGCCCGTAACCGGATACCCGGACCAGCACGATGCCCGGGTTGCGGGCACTGAGCACGTCGTAGCCGAGGTTCCATTTCTCCAGGGTGCCGGGACGGAAGTTCTCCACCACGATGTCGGATTTCTCGATCAGATCCAGAAATAGTTCGCGGCCGCGTGGCTTGCGCAGGTCGAGGGTGATCGCCCGCTTGTTGCGTGCGTGCACGGTCCAGAAGACGTGGTACCCGTCCAGCTCGGCCTGGCCCCAGGTGCGCAACGGGTCCGGCGCGCCCGGGGGTTCCACCTTGATCACGTCGGCGCCCATGTCGCCGAGCAGGCGCCCGGCGAACGGCCCGGCGATCAAGGTACCCAGTTCGAGCACCCGGATGCCGTCCAGCGGGCCGGCGCGGTTCATCCCTCGCTCGCGAAACCGTGGCGGGTCAGCCAGTCGGTGACGATCTCGACCGCCGCTCGCAGCTTGTCGCGCTGCTCAGGGCCCGCGTAATAGTGTGTGGCGCCGGTGATTTCGTACATCTCCTTGTCGTGGTGCCCGATCGCATTGAAGAGCCGTCGGGTGTGGCTGGGCGTGCAGGCGTCGTCGGCCAGATTACCGATCACCAGCGCCGGGATCGCGATATCGGCGCCGCAGGCCACCCCGTCGCCGCGGGCGTCGTCGTAGCTCCATTGCGAGAGCCAGCCGCGCAGTGTGCAGAAGCGGGCCAACCCCACCGGGCTCATGTTCACCACCCGAGGATCACCCAGGTAGCACGTTCCCGGGGTGCGTTCGTTGGGATCGACGGTCGGATCCAGCCAGCGCGGGTCGGCCATGGTGCCGTGCACGACGAATCCGAACTCATCGTCGGGACGCCCGGCGGCGTTCAATGCGGCGAGCTTGCCTTTGACCCACGCGGTGATGCGGCGGTTGCGGTCGATCTGGGCGGCCCGGTAGGTGGCCAGGAATTTTTGGCTGTAGGGCGGCTGGTTGGGGTTGTCGGGGTGGTAGAGATCCAGTTCGGGATCGCGCTTGGTCGGGTCGGATTCGTCGAGGATCGATGCGTCCAGCCACTCGGTGAGCGTGCCGTGCCGGCTGATGTGCGCTGCGAGCAGCATGATGCCGTCGGCGGCGGGCAGCTCCAGTGCGGTCAGGTCGGGACCGTCGCCGGACGGGCTCGAGGTGATAGTCGCGTGCTGAGCTTGTTGCTGGTAGAACACCGACATTGAGCCCCCGCCGCTCCATCCGGCGAGCACCACCTTTTGGTAGCCGAGTCGTTTCTTGGCGTCTTTGATGCACTCGCCGAGATCTTCGACCACCTTCTCCATCAGCAGCGCCGAGTCGGTGCCGCGAAACCGGCTGTTGCAGTAAATGACGTGGTGACCGGCCCGGGCCAACGCGCTCGTCATCGGCAGGTACGCGCCGCCGCCGATCGGATGCATGAACACCAGCACGGTGTCCGACGGCTTGTCCGGTTTCAGCAGATAGCTTTCCAGCACGGTGATCTCGGCCAGGCCGCCGTAAACGTCGCGGACTCCTGAATTGTTCTGGAAGGCAACGAGATAGGGGATGCGCTCGTAGTCGTGCTTCACGAGTGCTGTCCCAGGTCGTGTGCCAGCACCTCGGCCGACGGAGTCAGCCGCCGGCGGGTGTCGACCCCGATCACCTGCCAGTCGACGCGGGAGTACTCGTCGAATTTGCGGCGCGCCCGTTCCCGCGCCTTTTCCGGTGCGCCGTGGTGAACCCCTTGCGGCGCATGCGAAATCAAACCGGGCGGCATCGGAATGCCGTAGAGCGAACCCCCGTGGAAAAAGGCGATCTCGTCGTAGTCGACGTTGCGGTGATACCACGGTGTGCGCTCGGTGCCCGCGACCCCTTCGGCGGGCTTGGGCAGGAAGTTCATCACGTAGACGCCGGTGGCCTGCATGAACAGGTGCACCGTCGGCGGCAGGTGGACACTGTCGGAGGTGACGACGTTGTAGTCGGCGATGTTGAACGTGAACGCGAAATTGTCGCCCCGCCAGCCTTCGACGTCGAGCGGATTGTGTTGGTAGAACAGCGTTGTCGGGCCGCCCTCATGCACCAGCCGGACCTCGTACTCGTCGCGCCCGTCATCGGTGGTCGGGGCCGGTTCGGGGATGGTGACCTGCGACGGGTCGAACGGGAAGTGGCGGCCCAGTACGCCGGGTGGCGGTACCCGGAATTCGTCACCGGCCTCGATCATCAGCAGCGTGGTCTCGGCGGCCGGCGCCTGTCGCCAGGTGCACGCCTTGGGAATGTAGAGCCAGTCGCCCTCGGAGTAGCGCAGCGGCCCGAACTCGGTTTCCACCAGGCCGGCGCCTCGGTGCACAAAGCAGAGTAGATCGCCGTCGACATGGCGGCTGTAGAAGGGCATCGGCAGGTGGCGACGGCTCAACAGAATTCGGCAGTCGGCGTTGCTGAACAATAGCAGTGGCCCGCCGTTGGTGTCGGTGGCGTCGCTGGGCTTGAGCTCGCCGGCCAATACGTCGATGGGCCGCAGCGGGCCGACCGACCGGTACGCGGTGGGGTCGTTCCGGCGGTAGAGGTTTGCGGTGCGGCCGGTGAATCCGCCTCGGCCGAGTTCGTCGTCCTTGAGTCCGTCGAGGTCGGCGTGCAGGCGGCGCGGTGTTCTGCCTTTTCGCAGGTGCACGAAGGATTCCATGATGACTCCCGGGCTGCGGCGGCCGATGAAACTGAAAGTGACATTACTTTTCGTTCCAGGCCGGCACAAGCAGCGGCTGGGACCCGCGCGAAAGGGCCGTCAGTCGCGGACCCGAAGCACGACCTTTCCTTTGGCGGTGCGATTCTCCAACGACGCGACGGCGGCCGCCGCTTCTTCGAGCGGGTAGACCACCGGCTCCGGCGGGGTCAGCGCACCGGAGGTGAGCAGTCGCTCCAGCCCGGCCCACTGCTCGGCCAGCGCGCCCGGGTGCGTCGCGGTCCATGCGCCCCAACCCACACCGACCACGTCGATGTTGTTGAGCAGCAACCGGTTTACCTTCACGGTAGGAATCTCACCACCGGTGAACCCGACCACCAGCAGCCGCCCACCCGGGGCCAGCGAACGCAGCGAATCGGTGAACCGGTCGCCGCCGACCGGGTCGACGACGATGTCGACGCCCCGCCCGCTGGTCAGCCCCTTGACCGCATCCTTGAACCCCTCGGCCGGCACCACGTCGGTGGCGCCGGCCGCGGTGGCGATCTGAGCCTTCTCCTCGGTACTGACCACCGCGATGGTGCGTGATGCCCCCAGCGCGGACGCCAGCCGCAGCGCCGACGTGCCGATGCCGCCCGCCGCGCCGTGCACCAGCATCGACTCGCCGTAAGCCAGCCGGCCACGCACGGTGAGCGCGAAGTACACGGTCAGGTCATTGAACAGCAGGCCCGCGCCCGCCTCGAAGCTCACGTTGTCCGGCAGCTTGAACGCCCGGTCGGTGGACAGGACCGCGACGTCGGCCATGCCGCCGGTGAGCATCGTGAGGCCTACCACTCGATCACCGGGCTGCACGGGAGCGTTGTCCGGTGCCGAGCGGACCACCCCGGCGATCTCGGCCCCCAGCACGAACGGCGGGTCCGGACGGTACTGGTATAGGCCGCGGGTGAGCAGTGCATCGGGGAATGCCACTCCGGCGGCGTGCACCTCGACGACCACGCCGTCACCCGATGGTTCGGCTACCTCGGCCACCTCGATCGCGTCCGGACCGTCTAGCCGAGTTACCTGTGCAGCGCGCATGGTCGGACAGCCTACTGCCGGTTCAGAACCCTTCAGCCACGCGCACCACCGCACGGCCGGAGAACTTGCCGGCACGGACTTGGTCAAGTACGTCAACGACGTCTTTGACGTCGACGTCGCTGGTGAGTGCCTTGAGATGGCGCGGCCGCAACGAATCGCCCAGCAGCGCCCACAATTTCCGGCGCGGGCCGATCGGCATCAGCACCGAATCCATGCCGAGCAGCGCGACGCCGCGCAGAATGAACGGCATCACCGTGGTGTGCAGCGCAGCACCTCCGGTCAGCCCGCTGGCGGCGACCGCTCCGCCGTAATCGATGGCGCTCAATACGTCGGCCAGCGTCGCCCCGCCCACACAGTCCACCGCGCCCGCCCAGCGAGCCTTGGCCAGCGGTCGCGGCTCGGCGTCAGGATCTTCGGGCAGCCGACCGATAACCTCTGCGGCGCCAAGCTCTTTCAGCAACTCTGCCGCCTTCTCCTTGCCGGTCGAGGCCACCACCCGATAGCCCGCGGCTGCCAACAGGTCCACGCTGACCGAACCGACACCGCCGGAGGCGCCGGTGACGACGACCGATCCGTCGCCGGGCTGGATGCCCCAGTTCATCAGCGCCTGCACGCTCATCGCCGCGGTGAATCCCGCGGTGCCGATCGCGGCACCCGCGTGCGGGCTCAACGCGCCGAGTGCCACCACCTGGTCGGCCGGCAGCCGCGCGTATTCGGCATAGCCGCCGTGGTGGCCTGTGCCGATCTGGTACCCATGGGCCAGCACCGCGTCGCCGACGGCGAAGTCCGGTGACTGCGACTCGACCACCTCACCGGTCAAGTCGATGCCCGGCACCACCGGATAGTTGCGCACCACCCCGCCGCCCGGGGTCACCGCCAGCGCGTCCTTGAAGTTGACACTCGAATACAAGACCCGGATGGTGACCTCGCCGGGCGGCAAATCCGCGCGGCTCAGTGTCTCGACCGACGTGGTGACGCGGTCACCGTCTTGGCGTGCGACAAGCGCATGAAACGTATCCATGTCTCGACGCTAACCTGACCGGCTCGGGCGCTTTGCACTCGCCCGGTGCCGATGGGCTACCAGGCGCCAGCGCAGTCGATCAAAACGCGTAGGGCCCGAATCGTCCCCATGCGACCACGGCAGCCATGACCGCCAGCACCACGTTGACGGCGACATTCGCGAACTCGCCGCGCCGGGCATGGACGACGATCGCGCCGATCATGGTGACGGCGAGTGCGCTGGCTGCGATCGGTGTCAGGATCGGGGCGATGTGGACCAATGGCGGCACGATCAGCCCGATGGCACCGAGCAGTTCGGCGACCCCGAGCGGCTTGGGGAGCCAGGCGGGAACGTCGTATACCCAGCCGCCAAGGGTCTTCGCGAGTTGGTCGCGCGGCGCAATCAGCTTGACCGCTCCCGCGCCGGCGAAGACCACGGCCAGCACGATCTGCAGTATCCATAGCACGGTGTTCATGGCTGTTCGATTCTCCGATGGTGGCGGTGCTGTTCATCCGATGATTTCGGCCATCGCCGTGGCGGGGCGCATGCCGCGCACGCGGGCGATGATGCGCACGGCGTCGCTGGCGTCGGTGCCGCTCCACGCGATGTGCAGATCGGGGCGGATCAATACCAGGCGGTGCTGGTAGAGCCCGGCCAGTGCCGGATCGGTGAGCCGCAGATGTTCGATGGGAAGCCCGACCTGGGCGGCCTCGCTCAGCAGCCCGCATGACTGGCGCTTGTCGTGAAGCGCGTCGACCAGCGTGAAGGCGGGGCCGAAGCGGTCGAACAGCGTGTCCTGCTCTCCCAGCACGATGTTGGGGGCGCGGTGACCGGGCCGCAGCGTGGGGACAAAGTGTCGAGGATCCCACGGCGGGGCTGGGCTGCCGTCGGGGACCACGACCGGCGACGTGTCGTAGCGCACGTCGAGTTCGATACCGAGGCTGAGGTTTTCGGCGTCGTGGGTGGCGAGGAACTCTGCTACCTGTTCGCGGTGTGCCCGCCCGGCAGCGCTATCTTCGTCGAAGAGTTTCGGGTCGACCATGCCGCGGTATTGCAGATGCACCATGGCGTGTTCAACACAAGCGTTGCGATTGCGGTCGGCGATCGGGCGTCGTTCGGCCTGGTAACTGTCCAGCAACTGCGGTCCTCCCCAACCGTCAAAGGCCGCAGCGATTTTCCATCCGAGGTTGGCGGCATCGCCGAGCCCGGTGTTCATGCCGTAGCCGCCGAGCGGGATCATGGTGTGCACCGCGTCGCCGGCCAGCAGAATCCGGCCCTGGCCGTAGGATTCGGCCACCATCGCGCTGGGCCGCCACACGCTCGAGGTGATGATTTCGTTGATGGCGATTGGCCGGCCTAGGGCACGGGCCACGAACTCCCGCGGATCGCCGATCGGATCGGGGTCGCGGGCCTGGGCGCCCAGATCTTGGTGCAGCGTCCAGGTGTCTACTTCGTTCTGGGCGATCAGCGCCCCGCCGGTGGAGGTGAACAGATGCCAGAACTGGCCCTGGGCATGAAGATTCGCCAAATCGGTGGAGCGGAAGTGCACCAGGCCGAAACTGGCGAAGTCCTTCAGCCCCTGCATTTCGATGCCCAGTTCGCTGCGGACCCGGCTGGAGGCGCCGTCGCAGCCGATGAGGTAATCGGCGTGCACGGTCAGGATGGCGCCGGCGCGGTCGACCAGTTGGGCGATCACCATGTCGCCCGTTTGGCGGCAGCTTTCCAGTCGCCAGCCCTGCCGGACGCCGACCAGCGGGTCGCGCTGAGCGCGTCGCATCATCATCGCCTCGAAGATCGCCTGCGAGCAGCGTTGCCAGGGTTGGCCCGGCAGGCTGCCATCGGCGGTCGCGGTGATGATGGCGCGTTGTTCGTCGACTGACGGCAGCCGCCAGCGGCCGTGCACCGGCCCGTTGAGCGAAGCGGCGAAGATGACGTCGAAGGAGTACTCGGCGGGCACGCCGAGAGCCCGTAGTTCGGCGTCCGCACCCAGGCGTCGCAACAGTTCCATGCTGGCGCCGTTGGTGATGTCCATCTTCGGGAACAGCGTGGTGTACTCATTGCGCTCGGCCACCAGACTGGGGACCCCATGGCGGGACAGCTCGGCCGCCAGCACCAGGCCGGTGGGTCCCCCTCCTGCGATCAGGACGGGGACACGCAGCGGTTGGCTCATTGCGATCACTCCTGGCGCTCCGCGTCTGTGGGTTACCAACCTAGGTCATAAATTGCTGAGCGTCAAATTATAAATTGACGACTGCCATGGCATGATCGATCCATGTCAACCAAGCTCGAGCGGGCGCGTGGCCGTCCCAAGGCGTCGGACGCGATGCCCGTCGAAGAGATCCTCGACAAGGCGTTGACGATGTTCGCCACCGTCGGGTACGACGGCATGTCGCTGCGGACCCTGAACCGCGACCTAGGGGTCAGTCACAACCTGATCTATCAGCGCTTCGGCACCAAAGACCAGCTGTGGCGGGCGGCGGTCGACTTCGGCTTCGGCCGTCTGATGCGCCACCTGCAGGGCCTGTTCGACCCGACCGTCAGCGAACCGCTCGAGCAACTGCGGCTGGCGGTGCATCGATTTGTGGTCTACTCGGCCGAGCATCCCGAGCTGGTCGCGTTGATGAACATCGAGGGCCGCCAGGACAGCGACCGTCTGAGCTATGTTTACGAGACCTACATCGAACCCATGCTTGCCGATGTCGGCCGGCTGCTCGACCACCTGGCCGACGAAGGGCTGATCCGCCGAATCCCGTTGCGCAGCTTCCATTTTCTGCTGGCCCACGGCGCCACCGCGCCGCATGCGCTGGTGCCGCTGGCGACGAAGTTCGACGCCGCTTCGCCGTTCGAGCCGGCCGCGATCGAGGAGCATGCGCACCTGGTGTCAACCCTTTTGGTGCAGGGCCTGCGGCTGCCGCCGAGTGGGGGCGAATAGTCACCCAGGGCCGCTACTTGAGCTCGGACGACGACAGGCCCAGCAGCCGGCGGGCGACCACCAGCTGCTGGATCTGCTGGGTGCCTTCGAAGATGTCCAGGATCTTGGAGTCGCGCGCCCACTTCTCCAGCAGCGACTGCTCGGAATAGCCTGCGGTGCCAGCTAATTCGACCGTCTTGAGGGTGACATCGCTGGCCATTCGGCCGGCCTTGGCTTTACTCATGGAGGCCTCTTTGGAGTTGGGGATCTTGTTGTCCGCCTGCCAGGCCGCGCGCAGCGCCAGCAGGTAGGCGGCCTCCCAGTCGGCTTCCATTCGCAGGAACTCCGCCGCGGCGGCGCTCTGGGCATGCGACGGTCGGTCGTAGCAGATGTCTACCCCGGCTTCGGTGAGGATCTTGCGGATCTCCTCCAGCGCGGCCCGGCCGACACCGATGGCCATGGCCGCTACGATCGGCCGGGTGTTGTCGAACGTCTCCATCACGCCCGAAAACCCTTTGCCCTCTTCGATTTCGGGGTTGCCGAGTAGATTCTCCTTCGGGATGCGGACGTTGTCGAACCGGATCGCCGCGGTGTCCGAACCCTTGATGCCGAGCTTGCGCTCCAGCCGCTCGACCGTGACGCCGGGGTGCTCGCGCGGAACGATGAACGACTTGATGGCCGCCCGGCCCCGCGACTTGTCCAGGGTGGCCCACACCACGATGTGGGTGGCGCGCGAACCGGCGGTGACGTAGATTTTTTCGCCCTTGATGACGTACTCGTCGCCATCTAGTTTGGCGGTGGTCGACACCGCCGCCGAGTCTGAGCCGAAGCCCGGTTCGGTGATGGCCATCGCCGCCCACACCTTGCCTAGCCGCTGCAGCTGTTCGTCGGTGGCGACGGCGGAGATTGCCGCGTTGCCCAGCCCCTGATACGGGACCGACAGCATCATGGCGACGTCGCCCCAGCTGGCCTCCAGGCTCTGCAGCAGCGCCGCCATGTTGGCGCCGTTGTGGTTCTTGTCCCGGTCTTCGTCTTCGTCACGCAGCGCTTCGGCCCCGGCGAATTCAACGGACTCCGAGGCTCCCTCGAACAGGTTGATCAGCGTGTCGAGTTCGACCGGATAGGCGTGTTCCTTCAGGTCGTACTTGCGGGCGATCGGCCGCATCATCTCCGCGGCACCTTGATGGGTTTTGACGACCACCGCTTGCAGCTTGCGGGGCAGTTCCAAATTGATTGCCATGATCCGACTTTCAGCTCGTCTTCGATAACGACTTAGATAACGACAACGCCCTCGGCGACACCGATGGCCCGCAGGTCGCGATACCAGCGCTCGACCGGGTGTTCTTTCGTGTAGCCGTGGCCACCCAGCAGTTGGACGCCGTCCAGGCCGATTTGCATGCCCTTGTCGGTGCCGAGCCGCTTGGCCAGGGCGCCTTCGCGGGTGAAGGGCAGGCCCTGTTCGGCACGGGCCGCGCCGCGCCAGGTGATCAGCCGCAGCCCGTCGAGCTCGATGGCGATGTTGGCGCACATGAACGCGACGGCCTGGCGACGAGCGATCGGCTCGCCGAAGGCCTCGCGTTCTTTCACGTACGGCACGACGTAGTCGAGCACCGCGTGCGAGGTGCCGACCGCCAGCGCCGCCCAGCCCAGCCGAGCCAGCGCGATCGCCTCCGAGTAGTCGTCGCGCGACGCTTGGTCTTCGCCCAACCGGGCACTCAACGGGATTGACACACCGGACAATTCGACCTGGCCCAGGGCCGCCGCGCGGATGCCCATGCTCGGATCCGCCTTGACGGTCAGGCCTTTGGTGGACGACTCGACGATGAACAGTGCCGGCTTGCCGTCCAGCTGGGCGCCGACGATGAACAGCTCTGCGTCGGCCGCCGCCGGGACCAATGACTTCACGCCGTCGAGGCGATATCCGCTGGGAGTGCGCACCGCGGTGGTCTTCAGCCGGGTGGGATCGAACAGCGGCTGCGGCTCGGCGATGGCTACACAGGCTTGCGGGACGTTCTCGCCCGCGAACTCCGGCAGGTAAGTGGCCTGCTGGTCGGCGCTGCCCCAGTGCGTCAGCGCCGCCGCCACGCCTCCGGGAGCCAAAATCGGCAGCGCCAGACCCATATCGCCGTAGGCCAACGCCTCGGCCGCCAGCACGTTGGTGACGCTGGAGCGATGCGCGGCGATGCCGTCGAAGTCCTCGGGAATATTGATCGTGGTGATGCCCAACTCGGCCGCCTTGGCGATCAGGTCAGGCGGATAGGTGGCCGCCTCGTCGGCATCGTGTGCGGCGGGGCGCAGCACTTCTGCGGCGAACTCATCGAGGGTCTCGATGATCATCTTCTGGTCGTCGTCGGGCGTCAGATCGAAGTAGTCCTTGCCGCTCGACTTGAGCCGGGTTGGCCCACCGCGCAGATTGTGGATCCGCTTGAACTGCCGGGAACTGGCGCCGGCGGTGGAGAAGACGGCCTTGGTGCCGTAGCGCAGGCCCCGGTTCAGCGGATCGCGCAGGTGGTATTTGTCCAGGAACTCCTGACCCACCAGCGGGGTGAGCAGCGCCAGGGCGACGTCGATGGCCGTACGTTTGTGCGGTTGCAACCCGACCCCGGTCGTCTTGCGATTGCGCCGCTTAGCGCGTGAACGGGAAGTTTTGGAAGTCTGTTCTGAACCGGAAAGAGTATCGGTCATTTTCAGCAGCCTCGATCGTTGGGGCGATGCGGATAAGCCTATCTTACTCCGGAGTAAGATCACCGAGAACAGTTGTAACTAATTCACAGCGCCCGCAGGCTGCCGAGTACCTCGTCGTGTAGCAAGCCGTTCGTCGCGACGGCGCTGCCGCGGTGCGGTCCCGCGATGCCGTCCAGGCCCGTCAGCGTCCCGCCGGCTTCACGCACCAAGATGTCGAGGGCCGCGAGATCCCACACCGACACCTCGGGTTCGGCGGCGATGTCGACCGCCCCTTCGGCCACCAGGCAGTAGGAGAGAAAGTCGCCGAAGGCGCGTACCCGCCACACCGCGTCGGTCAGCGTGATGAAGCGTTCCCGCAAACCCCGCTGCGCCCATCCGGACAGGCTGGAGAACGAAAGGCTGGCCGAATCCAGTTGTGCCACAGAGGAAACCGAGAGCCGGCGCGGAGTGTCGCCGTCGACCGCGCCGAAGGCGCCCTGGCCAGCAGCGGCCCACCATCGCCGCCGCAGCGCTGGTGCGCTGACGGCCCCCACCACGGGGACACCATCGTCGAGCAGTGCGATCAAACTGGCCCATACCGGCACTCCGCGCACGAAGTTCTTGGTGCCGTCGATGGGGTCGATGATCCACTGCCGTCCGGTGTGGCTGGTGGTTCCGCCGAATTCTTCGCCGAGGACGTCCTCGCCGGGTCGCTCGCTTGCGAGCATTTCCCGCAGCTCAAGTTCGACCGCGCGGTCGGCGTCGGTTACCGGGGTCAGGTCCGGTTTGGTATCGATGCGCAGGTCCAGCGCGCCGAACCGGGCGGAAGACAGCGTGTCTGCGCGGTCGGCCAGCCGCAGCGCCAGCGTCAGATCGTCCTGACTCATGTCAGCAGTCCTATCACGGCCCTACTATGGCGACGTGTGGGAATTCGGGGTGCTGCTCCTGTTGGTGGCCGTTTTGGCTGTGTTCCTCGCCCAGCGGTTCATTCGTCGCGGTCCCCGCGGTGAGCTGCAGAGCGGCACGCTGCTGGTGACCGGGGTCAGCCCGCGACCGGACGCGACCGGTGAGCAATTCGTCACCATCGCCGGCGTGATCAACGGGCCCACCGTCAACGAGCACGCCGTGTATCAGCGCATGGCGGTCGACGTCGGCCAATGGCCGACAATCGGCCAGCTGCTCCCGGTGGTGTATTCCGCCAAGAATCCGGACAACTGGAAGATCGCACCGTCCCAGCCGCCCCCGGTGTAGCGTCTGTCATCCGGCCGCGGGCGGTCGGCCATCACGGTGATGCGCGCGCCGTACCGGGGGACGACACCTGAGGCCCGCGACAGCGTGCCCCCTGGTAGCCCGGGCAGGCCGGGCGTCCCCCCTGGGGATCCGGCGGCTGGGTCGGGCCCGGCCACGGTGGCTGAACCGCCGTCTGACAATGGCGTGACGGGCCCGCTCGGCGGTGCGGTCCAGCCCGCAGGCACCGACATCGCCCCGATCGCATAGGAGCGGGCGAGCGTTGCGGTGACGGTGCCCAGGCTGCTACCGCCGCCAATGCCGGACGCGGCGCCGCCCAGCCGGGGCGCCGCGGCGAGCGCTGGGGCCGCCTCGGGCGCGGCCGCTCCCAGGGTGGGGAGCATGCCTGCTCATACGCGGCTGCTGCGGTACGCGCCTGCATGGCCGTCTGCTTGGTGTGCTCGGTGGTGGTTTGCAGCCAATCCATGTAGCGGGCAGCGTTGGCCGCCATCACTTCAGACGCCGGGCCCCGCCAGTGGAAGGCGGTCAAGCTTGAGAGCACAGGGTCATAGGCCTCGGCCGTGATGGCCAACTCGGCCGCCAGCGAGTCCCAGCTCCCCGCGGCGGCTAAAAGCGAGCCCGCCCCGGGGCCGGCGTACATCCGCGCGGAGTTGACCTCCGGCGGGAGAAAGGCGAAATCCATCTTGTCACATCTCCTTTAAGTGAGAATTGGGAACCAGAAGTGCAGTGAGTCAGGTGGCATGGCGGGCCGCGCCGGTGGCGAAGGGTGGAAATCTCGGAGCGCGGCCAGTCGTCGGGGGCCTTCGGTGAATTCACCGCGCCAACCAGTTTCGGCCTGACGTGAAAGCGACGTTCATTGTCGGGCAAAAAGCTGCCCAGTTGCTCCAGGGGCACCAAGACGTCGAAACCGATTGCACTGTAAGAGCGTTGGGTTGTAGACGGGTGGTAACCGCCGACAACGGCTCTTGCACGGATACCAGCGGAGGTTGTGTTGAATCACGCGAATCGGGCATTTACACAAACCTTCGTCGGGTGCCTTCAAAGTGGCAGAGGTGGCCTTGTGCGTGCCGGGAAAAAAAGTGAATTCCTGGCAGGGGGTGAATGAACTCGCGGCTCGACCGATCACCGAATCTGGCCTGCGGACCAGTGCGCGCCACGAGGCGGTCGGACGGCGGTAAGTTCTGCCGGCACCGGTGCTAGGGACCAATGGCACCCAATTCGGGACCCAATGCCCTGGGTCAGCGGCACTCTTTCTCAATAGCGTGCTGGGTTGGTACCAACGATGATCGGCTCTTTTCGCCAGCAAAGGAGACCGCGATGCCGCATTCCGCCCCGAGCGTCGTCGTCGGCGTCGACGGATCTAAAGCAGCCATCAATGCGTCCTGCTGGGCGGTCGAGGAGGCGGTTGGCCGAGACGTCCCGTTGCGACTCGTATACGTCATCGAGCAGTCGCGCAACGCCGGGGTCGAAGCTCGTGAAGCCCAACTCGCCGCGGCCCGTTCGGCCCTGTACGTCGCGCGCCGGGCTGTCGAGGACACCGGGAAACCAGTGAAGATCGAAACCGAGATCCTCAGCGGCAAGCCAGTTGCCAGGCTGCTGGAGCAGTCGAGGTCGGCGTCGATGATCTGCGTCGGGGCGATCGGGCTCAAACATGCCCACAATGGGGTTGGTTCCACCTCGACCGCGCTGGCGGCATCGGCGCTCTGTCCGGTGGCCGTCATCCGGAGGCCGACGGGCCAGGCGCCCCTCCCGCGGGTCAGCGGCGTCGTTGCGCACGCCGACAGCGCTGCGGCGTTGAATTACGCCTTCGCCGAAGCGCGACTACGGCAAGTGCCGCTGCGGGCAATCATCGTAGCCCCGGCCGGAGGCGGAGACGACGCCGACGAGAAACGTTTGGCTCAAGCGGAATTGCGTCGCAGGATCGCCCGGTGGACACACGTGTACCCCGACGTACAAATGGAATCCGTGGTCGTGCGCGGGAGTGTCGAGCGCTATCTGGCTGCCAACGACGAGCCGGATCAGTTGTTTGTCACCGATGCCCAGGCGAGTTCCGACCTTTGCGGTGCGCATCATACAGGACGTTCGGTTATCGCCGTCCGCTCTCGGAACCTGTGATCACTGTTTGATCGGCGGGAGGGTGTGTTGAATTTCTTTCGCGGCGATGACAAGTCGGTGGTCCCCGGACATCCCAAACGGCCTTGGCCACAAAGGGAGTTGAAACGGCCGATTGCCCATGACGAATGACGCGGATGGGGCAGGCATAACCGCGCGGGACGCGGCCGAAACCGCGATGCGTCCATTGCGCGACACGCTGTCTCAATTGCGTCTGCGCGAGCTACTGGCCGAGGTACAAGATCGCGTCGAACTCATCGTCGAGGGCCGCGACCGCCTCGATGGGCTGGTGGAGGCGATGTTGGTGATCACCTCCGGGCTGGAGCTGGACGCCACCTTGCGCTCGATCGTGCACTCGGCGACCGATCTGGTCGAAGCCCGTTACGGGGCATTGGAAGTGCATGGCCCGGGCCGCCGGGTGTTGCGTTTCGTCCACGAGGGGATCGACGAGGAAACCGTTCGCCGCATCGGGCACGCACCCGAGGGCCGCGGAATCATTGGCCTGTTGATCGACGACCCCAAACCGCTGCGACTGGACGACATTTCGGGTCACCCATCTTCCGTCGGCTTTCCGCCGCATCACCCACCGATGCGCACTTTCCTCGGGGTACCGATTAGTGTCCGCGATTACTCATTCGGCACCCTTTACCTGGCTGACAAACTCAATGGCCTCCCGTTTGGCGACGACGACGAGGTATTGGTGCAGGCGCTTGCTGCCGCCGCAGGCATCGCCATTGCGAACGCGCGACTGTATGAACAGGCGAAGGCTCGCCAGGCGTGGATCGAGGCGACGCGCGACATCGCCACTGAATTGTTGGCCGGCACCGAACCGGCCACGGTGTTCCGGCTGCTCGCCGAGGAGGCCCTCAACTTGACCGCAGCCGAGTCAGCGTTGGTGGCGGTTCCCGTGGAGGAGACCGACACGGCCGCACTTCTGGTGATCGAAACGGTCGGCAGCGCAGCGGCTTCGGCGCTTGGCCGAACCGTTCCGGTGGCTGGCACGTCACTGGGCGAGGTCTTCTCCAGCAGTACCCCGCAACGGGTCGATCGGGTCGATCTGGACGGTGTCGATGGGGGATCGGCACTGGTGCTGCCGTTGCGGGGCACCGGGACGGTTGCGGGTGTGGTTGTCGTGGTGCAGGACGGGAGCGCGGGCGCGTTCACCGACGAACAGCTCGAGATGATGGCCGCGTTCGCCGACCAGGCGGCACTGGCCTTGGAGTTGGCGACCTCCCAGCGCCGGATGCGCGAGCTCGACGTGGTCACCGAGCGGGACCGCATCGCGCGTGATCTGCACGACCATGTGATCCAACAGCTATTTGCGGTCGGCCTGGCGTTGCAGAGCACCGTCCCGCGGGCGCGCGACCCGGAGGTCCGGCGACGACTCGCCGACGCTGTCGACGATCTGCAGGGGGTCATCCGGGAAATCCAGACGACGATTTTCGACCTCCATGCGGCGCCGCCGGGAACCGCTCCGCTCCGGCAACGGATCGACGAGGCGATAGCCGAACTCGCAGGGCCGCAGTTGCGCACCGTCGTTCAGTTCGTCGGCCCGTTGTCCGTGGTCGACGGTGCGCTGGCCGATGACGCCGAGGCGGTGGTTCGGGAGGCGCTGAGCAACGCCGTCCGGCACGCGCAGGCCACCACGGTAACCGTGCGGGTCACCGTCGACGACGACATCTGTATCGAGGTGAGCGACAACGGTCGCGGGATGCCCGAGGACTTCACCGGCCCGGGGTTGGCCGAGCTGCGACAGCGGGCAGCGCAGGCGGGCGGTCGACTCACCATCGGGGCGGCACCCGATACCGGTGGGACGCTGCTGCGCTGGTCAACGCCATTGCCGTAGCGGTGAGCCAGTTCTGTGCGCGTGATCAGCCGTGGCTGACGCGGAGCAGTTCGGCCACGCTGGGCAACTTGATGCGGGGACGCCCGTGCGGCTCACCGGCCGCCCGCTCATGGCGATCGATGATCTCCCAATGGGCGGAGGTGACCAGCTTGGGCTGCCGCGAGGCCAGCCACGCGGCCAGCTGCTCGGCGTGGTCGTCGGGGAAGTCCGCGATCTCCTCGGCGCCGGCCAGGTCGGCCAGCAGGGTGTCGACGGTTTCTTGGGAGTCCTTCTTATTGGTGCCGATCACGCCGGTCGGCCCGCGCTTGATCCAGCCGACGACGTACTCGTTGCGGCTACCCGCCACCCGGCCGCCGGTATTGGGGATCGTCCCGGTTTTGTCGTCGAACGGCAGGCCCGCGGTGGGCACACCGCGGTAGCCGACCGATCGCACCACCAACTGCACGGGCAGCTCTTCGCGCTCGCCGGTGTCTTTGGCCGCCACCCCCCCATTCTCATCGGTGACGAGTTCATTGCGGCCCAGCACGATCCGCTCGACCTTGCCGTCGCCTTTGATCTCGATCGGGGAGGTCATGAATCGCAGCACGATCCGACGGTGCCCGGGACGGCGGGCACGCTGCGCGTAGTCACGCAGCACAGCGATGTTCTGCTTGGTCGTTTTGCCGGCCGCGGTCGCGTCCTCGTCGGCGATGTCCTCCAGCTGCGCAGGATCGACGACCACGTCGACCCCTTCGAGGTCCCCCAGCTCGCGCAGCTCCAGCGTGGTGAACGCGGTCTGCAGAGGCCCGCGCCGGCCGACGATCACCACTTCCTCGACCCCGCACGGACGCAGTGACTCCAGCGCGTGATCGGCGATGTCGGTGGCCGAGAGCGCATCGGGATCGGTGACCAGGATGCGTGCGACATCGAGCGCCACGTTGCCGTTGCCAACGACGACGGCTCGGCCACCGGACAGGTCGGGGGTCTTCATTTCGAAGTTGGGATGCGCGTTGTACCAGCCGACGAAATCGACGGCGGAGATACTGCCCGGCAGGTCCTCGCCGGGAATGTTCAGCGCCCGGTCGGACTGCGCTCCGATGGCGTAGACGACGGCGTGGTAGCGCTCGGTGAGCTCGCTGGCCTGCACATGTTCACCGACCTCCACGTTGCCGAAGAAGCGGAAGCGGGGGTCCGCGGCGGTCTTTTCGAATTGTTTGCTGATCGACTTGATCTTCGGGTGATCGGGCGCGACGCCGGAACGAACCAGCCCCCATGGCGTCGGCAGCATCTCGAGCATGTCGACGGCCACGTCGAGGTCTTGCGACGCATCGGCTGCCTTCAGCAAGGATGCCGCGGCGAAGAAGCCTGACGGCCCCGAGCCGACAATGGCTATGTGATACAGGTGGGGCGGGGGCATTACTCAAGCCTTCTGTTGGTGCCGGGCTGGTGACTTGATGCTAAACGCTGCCGCCTGAGCGTGACCTTAGCATCCGGTGCCCGGCATGGCGCCGGTAACGTGGGCGGCTGTGGAACCCGACCGTCAAGCCGACATCGCCGCCCTCGACTCCACCCTGACCACGGTGGAGCGGGTGCTCGATGTGGCTGGTCTGCGGGGCCGCATCGAGAAGCTGGAGCATGAGGCGTCCGATCCCCAACTCTGGGACGACCAAGCCCGCGCGCAGCGGGTCACCAGTGAGTTATCCCACGCCCAGGGAGAGCTGCGCCGGATCGAGGAGCTGCGGCAGCGCCTGGACGACCTGCCGGTGCTCTACGAGCTGGCGGCCGAGGAGGGCGAGGGCGCCGCGGACGCGCTGGCCGAGGCCGACGCCGAGCTCAAGGCGCTGCGCGCCGATATCGAAGCCACCGAGGTGCGCACTCTGCTTTCGGGCGAGTACGACGAACGCGAGGCGCTGGTCACCATCCGTTCCGGTGCCGGCGGGGTGGACGCCGCCGACTGGGCGGAGATGCTGATGCGGATGTACATCCGGTGGGCCGAGCAACACAAGTATCCCGTCGAGGTGTTCGACACCTCTTATGCCGAGGAGGCCGGCATCAAGAGCGCGACCTTCGCCGTGCATGCTCCGTTTGCTTATGGCACGTTGTCGGTCGAGCAGGGCACCCATCGGCTGGTGCGGATCAGTCCGTTTGACAACCAAAGTCGACGTCAGACGTCATTCGCTGAAGTCGAGGTGCTGCCGGTGGTGGAGACCACCGATCACATCGACATCCCGGAAGGCGATGTGCGCGTTGACGTTTACCGCTCCAGCGGCCCCGGCGGCCAGTCGGTGAACACCACCGACTCGGCGGTTCGTTTAACCCACATCCCAACGGGTATCGTCGTAACTTGCCAGAACGAAAAATCGCAACTGCAGAACAAGATTTCTGCGATGCGCGTGCTCCAGGCAAAGTTGTTGGAGCGCAAGCGTTCAGAAGAACGAGCTGAGCTGGACGCGTTGAAAGGCGAGGGCGGCAGTTCGTGGGGCAACCAAATGCGCTCCTATGTACTGCACCCATATCAGATGGTCAAGGATCTGCGCACGGAATACGAGGTGGGCAATCCGGCGGCCGTCCTGGACGGAGACATCGACGGGTTCCTGGAAGCGGGGATCCGGTGGCGCAACCGAAAAGATGACACCTAACACAATTGTTCTTGCATCCACGTCCGCGTTGGGCTGGCACGAATTTTGGCGCGGCGACGTAGGCCAATGGATCATCACTCGCGGTCTGCGGATCGCCATGGTGCTGATCGCGGCGGTGCTGGCGGCACGCTTCGTCAACTGGGTCGCCCAACAGGTGACCCGGCAGCTCGACGTGGGCTTCGCCGAAAGCGACGCGTTGGTGCGCTCGGAGGCGACCAAGCACCGTCAGGCCGTGGCCTCGGTGATCTCGTGGGTGTCGGTGGTCATCATCGGTATCTGGGTGATGCTGCAGATCGCCGACATTCTGCGGTTTTCGGTGACCGGTCTGGTGGCGCCGGCCACGGTGGTGGGCGCGGCGCTGGGTTTCGGTGCTCAGCAGTTGGTGCGAGACCTGCTCGCCGGGTTCTTCATCCTCGTCGAGAAGCAGTACGGCTTCGGCGACCTGGTGCAGCTCACCATTTCCGGTGCAGCGACGGACGCCAGCGGCACCGTCGAGAATGTCACGTTGCGGGTGACCAAGCTGCGTTCGCCGGATGGCGAAGTGTTCACCGTCCCCAACGGTCAGATTGTGAAATCGGTCAACCTGTCCAAGGACTGGGCGCGCGCGGTTGTTGATATCCCGGTTTCCACGAGCGCCGACCTCAACCGCGTCAACGAGGTCTTGCACGAGCAGTGCGAGCACGCGCGTGAGGATCCCGCGCTCGGAGAGTTGCTGTTGGACGCCCCCACCCTGATGGGGGTGGAAAGCATCGCCGTCGACACCATCACGCTGCGCCTGGTCGCTCGCACGCTGCCCGGCAAGCAGTTCGAGGCCGGCCGCCAGTTGCGGGTGCTGGTCATCCGTGCCCTGGCCCTTGCCGGCATCGTGACGGCGGCCGAGTCGACCGTTGGCCTGGTGGAGGACCCTGCGGTCCCGGCCGCCCAGGCCGCCGAAAAGCGAGCCGACGGGGAATTCCAGCAGGATGCGGTGCAGCGGCGGTGAAATTGACCCTGAGCATTCTCGAGAAGGACAGCGACACGAAGCAGCGCCGCTGGAGCCACGTCTTCGGCGGCCGGATGCGCACCTCGACGCTGGTGCTCATCGTGGCGTTGCTAGCGGTCTGGTGGCTCTACGACACCTATCGTCCGGAGCCGGCGCCCAAACCGTCGCCTCCGCAGGTGGTGCCGCCCGGCTTCGTGCCCGACCCCAACTACACCTGGGTGCCGCGCAGCCGGGTGCAGGAGCCGCCGGCCACGGCCACGATCACGCCGACCCCCACGACGAGCGTGCCGCCGACCTCGACGACGGCCGTGCCGCCGCCCGTGACCGCTACCACCGGGCCGCCGCCGTTCGCGCCGCCGCAGCTGCCCTGTTTGCTGCCGCCGCCCTTCTGCCCGCCCAGTACCAGCCTCGCGCCGGCACGGCAGCCGGGGCCGGGTCCGGCGCCGGCGTCGTCGCCACCGGCCAGTTGACTTCGGTTGCCAGCGAAGTTCACGGCTACACTGGCGTGCCGTGATCACTCTGGACCATGTCAGCAAGAAGTACAAGGCGTCGGCTCGCCCGGCGCTGGAGGACATCAACGTCAAGATCGACAAGGGTGAGTTCGTCTTCCTGATCGGCCCATCCGGTTCGGGCAAGTCGACGTTCATGCGGCTGCTGCTGGGTGAGGACGCGCCGACCACCGGTGACATCCGGCTCTCGAAGTTCCACGTCAACAAGCTGCCTGGCCGTCACATACCGAAGCTGCGCCAGGTGATCGGCTGCGTGTTCCAGGATTTCCGGCTGTTGCAGCAAAAGACGGTGTTCGAAAACGTCGCCTTCGCGCTGGAGGTGATCGGCAAGCGTCGAGACGCGATCAACCGGGTGGTGCCCGACGTGCTTGAGACCGTCGGCCTGTCCGGCAAAGCCAACCGGCTGCCGCACGAGTTGTCCGGTGGCGAGCAGCAACGGGTCGCGATCGCGCGCGCGTTCGTCAACCGGCCGCTGGTGCTGCTGGCCGACGAGCCGACCGGGAACCTCGACCCGGACACCAGTAAGGACATCATGGACTTGTTGGAGCGGATCAACCGCACCGGGACGACAGTGCTGATGGCCACGCATGACCACCACATCGTCGACTCGATGCGGCAGCGCGTCGTCGAGCTGTCGTTGGGCCGGCTGGTTCGCGACGAGCAGCGCGGCATTTACGGGATGGACCGCTAAGTGCGCTTCGGCTTTCTGCTCAACGAGGTCCTCACCGGCCTTCGTCGCAACGTCACAATGACGGCCGCGATGATCCTGACCACCGCGATCTCGATCGGCCTATTCGGCGGCGGTCTGCTGGTGATGCGGTTGGCCGACAACTCACGCGAGATCTACCTCGACCGGGTCGAGACGCAGGTGTTCCTTACCGAGGACATTTCCGCCAACGACCCCAGCTGTGCGTCCGCCCCGTGTAGGGGGTTGCGCGACAAGATCGATGCGCGACAAGACGTCAAATCTGTGCGGTTCGTCAATCGGCAGGACGCCTACAACGACGCCATCAAGAAATTCCCGGAGTTCAAGGACGTGGCGGGCAAGGAGTCGTTCCCGGCATCCTTCATCGTCAAGCTGAACAACCCTGAACAGCACGCGGAGTTCGATGCGGCGATGCAGGGTCAGCCCGGAGTGCGCAGCATCCTCAATGAGAAAGACCTGATCGACCGGCTGTTCGCCGTTTTGGACGGTTTGCGTAACGCCGCCTTCGCCATTGCCCTGGTGCAGGCTGTGGGGGCGATCTTGTTGATCGCCAACATGGTCCAGGTCGCGGCGTACACGCGACGGACGGAAATCGGGATCATGCGTCTGGTTGGCGCCAGCCGGTGGTATACCCAGCTGCCCTTTCTGGTCGAGGCCATGTCGGCCGCCGCGATCGGCGTGATCATCGCCATCGTGGGGTTAATCCTGGTGCGGGCCTGGTTTTTGGATAACGCGCTGAGCCAGTTCTATCAAGCTCATCTCATCGCCAAGGTCGACTACGCCGACATCCTCTACATCTCACCGTGGCTGTTTTTGCTCGGCGTGTCGGTGGCAGCCTTGACCGCCTACCTGACTTTGCGCTCGTACATACGGCGGTAGCTGTGGCCAAGAATTCCGGCCGGGCCACCGCGGCGGGCGGCAAAGGTGGCAGCAAACAGATTGTGGCCTCCAATCGCAAAGCGCGGCACAACTATTCGATCATCGAGTTGTTCGAGGCTGGAGTGGCTTTACAGGGCACAGAGGTGAAAAGCCTGCGCGAGGGCCACGCATCGCTGGCCGACGCGTTCGCAACGGTCGATGACGGCGAAGTGTGGTTGCACAATTTGCACATTCCGGAGTATCAGCATGGTAGCTGGACCAACCATGACCCTCGGCGTAAGCGAAAGTTGTTGCTGCACCGTCGCCAGATCGACACCCTGATCGGAAAGATTCGCGATGGTAACCTCGCGCTAGTTCCATTGTCCGTGTATTTCTCCGGGGGGAGAGTCAAAGTGGAGCTTGCACTGGCACGTGGCAAGCGAGCATATGACAAACGCCAGGACATGGCCCAGCGCGACGCCCAGCGCGAAGTGGTCCGTGAACTTGGTCGCCGAGCCAAGGGCATGAACTGATCGGGGCCGCTTACGCTCAGCTGTCGGCCGTTACCTACGGCGTCAGCGATTTCTTGGGCGGTGTCGCTGCTCGTCGGGTTGCCGCGCTGCGCGTGATGCTGGTGGCATATCCGATCGAGACCGTATTGCTGGGTGCGCTGGCGATCGGCGTGGGCGGGCCGATTCATGCCGGTGCGGTGTTCTGGGGCGGTCTGTACGGCGTCGGAATGGCCTTTGGTATGTGGGCGTTTTTCGCCGCGCTGGGTGCGGGGCCGATCTCGGTGGTCTCACCGTTGGCGGCCGTGTTGAACGCGGCGTTACCTGTGACGGTCGGTGTGGCGCTGGGGGAGCGGCCCGGACCTGCGGCCTCGGTGGGTGTGGTGCTGGCGCTGGTCGCGGTGATGCTGGTCAGCCGCGAGGCGACCACCAACGAGGGGGCCACTCCGTACCGGTTCACCCCAAAAGTGGCCTGGCTCACAGTACTTGCGGGCTCGGCGATGGGGCTGAACCTCGTGTTCCTTCATCAAGCTCCGCACGAATGCAAGCTTTGGCCGCTGGTCTTCGCCCGGTTGTTGGCCACCTCAGTGGTGGTCGTTCTCGCAGGAACGAGCGGCAACCTGCGGCTGCCGCGCGGCAAGCCGTTGCGGTTGGCGATGAGCACCGCAGTGTTGGACATCTTCGCTAATGTGGCCATGCTGCTGGCGCTGCACACCTGGATGCTGTCGTTGGCGAGCATTTTGATCTCGCTGTATCCGGCGGCCACGGTCGTGCTGGCGATGGTGGTACTGCGCGAGCGGCTGACGCGCTGGCAGGGGGTCGGCATGGTGATGGCCATGGGTTCGGTGGCGATGATCGCCGCAAGCTGACGTTTGGCGCGTGAGCGGCCTACTATCCGCTCATGGCCGATCGTCCCGTCACCAAGCTCGACAAGTCCGCGGTACTTGAAGGTCTGTTTGCGGTGTGGGATGAGATCGATGCCCTGCTGGATGGGCTGTCCGAGACTCAATGGCAGGCGGCCAGTCCCTTGCCCGAGTGGGACGTCAAGGCTGTGGTGGCGCACATGATCGGCACCGAGTCTTTCCTTGCGGGCGTCGCCCCGCCGCAGCCCGACATCGACGTCTCGGCACTCGAGCATGTCCGCAACGACATCGGAGTGATGAACGAGTGCTGGGTCCGTCACCTCAGTGGGGAAGCCGGCACCGACGTGCTGGCACGGTTCAGGGACATCACCACCGATCGACGCAAGGCGCTCGCCAGCATGTCCGAGGACGAGTGGGACGCGGTGACGCCGACGCCGGTGGGGCCGGAGAGCTACGGACGGTTCATGCGGGTGCGGGTGTTCGACTGCTGGATGCACGCACAGGACATTCGCGAGGCGTTGGCGCGGCCGTCGTCCGACGATGAGCTGCGCGGTCCCTCGGCCGAACTCTCCCTCGACGAGATCGAGGGCACGATGGGCTACATCGTCGGGAAGCGGGGCAAAGCGCCCGACGGTTCGCGCGTGTTGTTCGAGCTGACCGGCCCGCTGTCCCGCACGATCCGGGTCAGCGTCGACGGCAAGGCTCAGCTGGTCGACGACTTCGCCGGCGACGAACCCACGGCGACCATCCGAATGGACGGACTGCAATTCACCAGGCTCGCCGGCGGGCGGCCCGTGTCGGCCGCACGCTCCCAGGACATCGACCTCGGCGGCGACAAAGAGGTGGCCGCCCGGGTCGTCGAGCACCTCAACTTTGTGATCTGATCGCGGCCTCGGCCGGAAGATAACTCCGTTGCCGCGTGTTGATAGCGGCGTACCATGGAATGTCCTGCCGAAAGTCGGCGGGGATGCGAGGGGCTGAAAGGTTTCGACTTCGCGCATCGAATCAAGGGAAGCGTGCCGGTGCAGGCAACTGACCACCGTAAGCGTCGTTGTAAACAGATAAGCGCCGATTCACATCAGCGCGACTACGCTCTCGCTGCCTAAGCGACAGCTAGTCCGTCAGACCGGGACCGCCCTCGACCCGGAGCCTGGCGTCAGCTAGAGGGATCCACCGATGAGCCCGGTCGCGGGACTCATCGGGACACCAACAGCGACTGGGATCGTCATCCTGGCTAGTTCGCGTGACCGGGAGATCCGAGCAGAGGCATAGCGGACTGCGCACGGAGAAGCCTTGAGGGAATGCCGTAGGACCCGGGTTCGATTCCCGGCAGCTCCACTAAGAACCCGCTGGTCAGGACGATTAGTCCCGGCCAGTTTTCTTTTTCATCAACATCTCATCAACATCTGCCGGTTAAGCTCACTCATGGCGTCGCTTCGTCGTGGCACGCGCAGGGATGGCAGTCCCTACGTGCAGGTGTTGTACCGGCTGAACGGCAAACAGTCTTCAACGTCGTTCGAGGACCTCGCATCGGCCACGAAGTTCCAAAAGCTGGTC
>Ga0335071_10000229_pt1 | contig 65230 bp, 68 predicted proteins | sample Lox_Sample_15_FD_206724 | JGI IMG/M metagenome (GOLD analysis project Ga0335071, IMG submission 206724) | Soil microbial communities from Loxahatchee National Wildlife Refuge, Florida, United States - Lox_Sample_1.5 | ecosystem: Environmental > Terrestrial > Soil > Wetlands | place: USA... | reverse complement strand
TACCCCCATGACCAAGAGGAAAATCCCTCCCAGGATCATGAAAAAGCCGAACGCGAAGGCAAAAGCAATTGCCGTCATGCTCGGGACAGCGATCGCGGTCGCCCCGAACAGTATGGCCACAAGGCCAAACAGGATCCTCCAAGTAGCACTCTTCATGCGAATTCGTCCTCCGATTTGCGGAATCCCCGCTCACTGGAAATGATGCACTACACGCGTATAAAAATGATATGGATGGGAAGGGACGCACACAGCCTAGCAAGTCGAAACGCTTAATGCGTGTCGCACTATGCTATCGCTCACAATGGTCACAGTCAGAGAGGCGGCCCAGAGGGCGAAGGACGCCTCATATCGGATGCAATCGATTTCGCTGGAGCAGAGGAATGAGGCACTGGAAGCGATAGCATCCGCTTTGGAGTCGAAGCAGGAGAAACTCATCGGGGCGAACAAGAAGGACATGAAGGATGCCGAGGCGCTCCCACTGCCATCGGCATTGCTGAAGCGCCTCAGGTACGACGAGCTGAAGGTGGAGGAGTCCGTCGCCTCGCTGCACTCCCTGGCAGAGCAAGAAGACCCGCTCGGAAAGGTGCTCAGCCGGACGGAGCTGGACCGAGGCCTGGTCCTGGAGAAGGTGACCTGCCCCATCGGCGTGATCGGAGTGGTGTTCGAATCCCGCCCCGACGCCCTGGTGCAGATCTCCTCGTTATGCTTGAAGTCTGGCAACGCCGTGCTGCTGAAAGGGGGGTCGGAGGCAAGGCGCACGAACGTCGCCCTCGTGGAGGTCATCGAGGCCGCGGCGGCGAAAGTTAGCGAGCGCTTCGGGAACGCGGTACAGCTCCTCTCCACGCGGGAAGAGTTCCGCGAGCTTCTGGCGCAACACGATCTCATAGATCTCATTATCCCACGAGGCTCGAACGAGCTGGTGCGGTCCATCCAGGATTCGACGAAGATCCCGGTGCTCGGTCACTCGGCGGGCATCTGTCACACTTACGTCGACGAGGACGCCGACCTTGACATGGCGGTGGAGGTCTGCTACGACGCGAAGTGCCAGTATCCAGCCGTCTGCAACGCGATGGAGACGATGCTCGTGCATCAGAAGATGGCGCCGAAGTTCCTTCCGCGCGTGGCCGACAGGTTCCGAGAGGCGCAGGTCGAGCTAAGAGGAGACGAGCGCGCCCGCAGGCTCATTGATGCCGTCGAGGCGACGGAGGAGGACTGGGCGACAGAGTACAACGACCTGGTGCTCTCGGTTGGAGTAGTGGACTCGCTCGACGACGCGATCGACCACATCAACCGGTTCGGATCGCATCACACGGATGCCATCATAACCAAGAGCAGGGAGAAGGCGGAGAGGTTCATGAACGAGGTCGACTCGGCGTCGGTGATGTGGAACTGTTCGACCAGGTTCGCGGACGGGTACCGCTACGGTCTGGGCGCGGAGGTCGGCATCTCCACGAACAAGACCCACGCCCGCGGGCCGGTCGGCCTCGAGGGCCTGACCATCTACAAATGGCGTCTATCGGGCTCGGGCCAAATCGTCGCCGACTACGTCGGCAACGGCAAGAGGAAGTTCACACATCGCCGACTGCCCTGAGCGAATCGGCATCTTAATCGCCATAAAGTCAATCAGGGAAGAGGGTCAAGGAAACGGAAATGCGCAAGCTGAACCCCAAGCGAGTGGTCGTCAAGATCGGCACGAACACGATCTGCACCGCTGACGGCAACGTGGACCAATCGTACCTCGCTGACGTCGCAAGGCAGGTCATGAAACTCGAGGAGAAGGGGATCGAGTGCATCATCGTGACGTCCGGCGCAATCGGCTCTGGCTCATCGGAACTGAAGCTGAACGGAAGGCAGAAGGCCGTGGCGATGAAGCAGGCCTGCGCGGCTGTCGGCCAGGCGACGCTGATGCTGTCCTGGCGGGACGCGTTCCAGAAGCACGGGAGAGCGGTCGGGCAGGTGCTTCTGACCTACGGCGCATTCAGCGACCGCATCCGCTACCTCAACCTGCGCAAGGCGATCGACGAGATGTTCCGCTTGGGCGTGATCCCGATAATCAACGAGAATGACGTCATCTCGACCGACGAGATCGAGGAGATATTCGGTGACAACGACAAGCTCTCCGCGCTCGTGGCCAGCAAGATGGACGCCGACCTCCTGATCCTTCTCACCGACGTGAAGGGGCTCTACGACCGAAATCCTGAGACGGATCCGGATGCGAGGCTGCTGACCATCGTCGACGAGATCACGAAGGACATCGAGCGCATCGCTGGCGCGAGCAAGAGCGACCGAGCGGTCGGAGGCATGAAGACGAAGATCAACGCGGCCAGGGTCGCGATGTCCTCCGGATGCAACATGGTCATCGCGGACGGGCGCGAAAGGGACGTCATCGTGCGCGTCGCCCGAGGCGAGGAGATCGGCACCCTGTTCACGGCTAAGACGCGCTACAGCAACAAGGAGCGCTGGATCATGTTCGCGGCGCCCAGGGGCAAGCTGAGCGTGGACGAGGGCGCGGAGAAAGCGATCAAGGAAGGCAGGTCGCTGCTGCCCTGCGGCGTCGTCTCCATCCAGGGTCGGTTCAAGAAGGGCGAAGTGGTGCGCATCAACGCGTTCGCCAAAGGGGTCATCAACTTCTCCTCCTCCGAGCTGCCGAAGGTCATGGAAGGGTGTAGAGCTGACAAGGCGAACGGGAACGGAAAGGTCGGGAACGATCGGGTGGTCGTAAGCAAGGACAAGCTGGTCCTTCTCGACGTCGATTCTCAGTAAAGTGTTATTTACCGTATCGTAATATTCCGCTATACTGGTGAGATCATGGCGGACGAAGACGCGCTCATGCAGAAGCTGGACGATCTCAGGCGCAGCATGGAGGAGTTCAACGCCTCTCTGAACCGGGTGAGGTACGACGATTACAAGAAGGCGCTCTATGGCCAGATGCGAGAGCTGTTCGGAGAGAACTCATCGTCTCTCATCGACGATTCGCGCCGCCGGATCGTCGAATCCTCGGCGTGCGTCAACAAGACCGAGTGCATGAAGAACCTGGATGAGGTGCGAGACGAGACTCTCGCGGCCTTCCAGAGGGAAGATGTTGGGGGCGCAGGGATCGTCCTCGAAGATTCCGAAGCGCACTACTCCGGCAGGCAGTCGCCCTGCAGGGACCGTTCCTGCTCAAAGGCGACCATCGAGATGCTGCACGAGCTGAAGGCGCTGATATCCGTTTCTGACAACCTGATGTTCCGCAACTACATCCGACCGGAGACGAACTTCGCCAGGTTATCGTCCCAGGGACGCTTCTTCGCGGACCACCGTCGCACCTACAGCCCGGAGCTGCCGGCGAAGGAGACCGCGGACCTCATCGCGCCTCTCTCGAACCACTACCGGGTGGAGATCCTCAAGATGCTGGCGAAGGAGGAGATGAGCTTCACGAACATCTCCCGCGCGCTCTCGCTGAAGACCGGCCACCTCCAATTCCATCTCAAGCAGCTGCGTGAGGCGGAGTACATCCGCGGGAACCGCAAGCGCCGAAGCTACTCGATAACGGCGAAAGGGCTGGCAGCGCTGGACGGCCTGCATCGGTTCGTCGACGGCATCGGTATCGGAGTCAAGCCAGGTAATTAGATGGCCTTGGAGATTTTTCTTCCTGGCCATCACGAACAGTATACGATTTTCTAGCAAACTAACATTCAAGTATTAACGACGACAGATTACTACCAGCAGGCTCAGCTGTGCTGGGAGTTCGTCACCGAGGACCGATCCACCCCTCCTCGCGGGACGAATGCTCGGGAGTCTGGGTCGCGGCAGGAGGAAAGCAAATGGATTCGATGACACACATAAACAGGGTCCTAGGAGCCCTCGGTGACCAGCCGGTCGATAGGCTCACCACCTATCCGATCGCCTGCGGTGTGCAAAGGAGGCTTCTCAGCACTCCCACGACGTACGCGGAGTGGTGCTCGGACCCGAGGAAATACGCGGAGGCTTTCATAGCTGGACAGAAGGCGATGGACTATGACTTCGCGATCGGACTGATGGATCTGTCCGTGTGCGCGGCGGACTACGGTGCCGGCGTGCGCATGGACGAGCAGAACACGCCGTTCGTCGTGGACCCGGTGGTCAAGAGCCCCGAGGACTACGAGAAGAAGTTCGCGAACATTCCGAACCCGAAGGCGGGACGCAGCCATGTGATCCTCGAGGGAACGAAGATCTTCGTCGACGCGATCGGAAAGGAGGTCATCACGGCGGGATTCCTCGAGGGGCCGCTGCTGATACTGACCCAGAGCGCCGGCGCGGAGAAGGTGTTCATGGACATGTACAACCACCGCTCCGCGGTGCACAAGGCCCTTGCCGACATCACGAAGTTCGACGAGGTCATGGTCGACGGGTTCGCCGAAGCGAAGCCGGCTGGTCTCGTCTGGGATTATCTCTGGGGCTCCTATTCCTGTCTGGGCGACAAGGAGTATGAGGAATTCGAGGCGCAATATGCGAGAGGATTGAACAAGAGGACGGCGGACAAGGGAATGGCGTTCTGCATCCACAACTGCGCAGATTTGCCGCACCTGGACACGCAAGTGAAGGCGTTCAAGCCAGCCATTTACTCGATGGCCTGGTACCCGCTGATCCCTGGATCGCCTTCCGCTAAGGAGACGATCGCGAAGGGCTACGCGGACAACTGCCTAATGGCCGGTAACATCGACCCACAGGCGTTCGTGCGCTACTCGACCGAGAAGATCGAGAAGACCACGATCAACCTGCTGCAGGAGGTCAAGACCGCCCTCTGTGCGAAGGGCCTGCACAGCCGCTACTGTGTCGCTTCCGGATGCGAGGTGCCTCCGGCGCTCGCCACCAAGCTCGAGAACATCAAGGCGGTCGTCGACACCACGAAGAAGTACGGCCAGGTCACGTGCACCTAGGCATCAAACCCCTTCTCTCCTTTTCATTTCTCTTTCTTCCGAAACAATCAATTACCGGACAGCGCTGCGTGGCTCAGGATGAGCGGCATGAAGTTCGGTCTGGTCGTCCACGGCCCCGAAGCTGTGGACACCGGCATGGTACAGCACCTGATGCGCTTCTTGGAGCAGAAGGGCGAGGTCAGGGCCGTGATGAGCGGGTTCACGGGAGTGACCGCGGTCGTCGACGCCTGTCTGGAGAACGTGATCGACATCTCCAAGCACCACTTGCCGTCGGCCACATTGCCACAGATGGACGCGGTCTCGGACTATCTACTGCTCGTCAACTTCGCGAAGAGTAAGGAGACAGCCTTGCGGTTCGGATCGATCGTCTATTCGCGGATCAGGGGCTCGATCACAAAGCCGTTCGTTCAGGTCGACCACGGCCTGGTCATAGAATGGAACGGACTGGGGAACGAGCTCGGAGAGGAGATCGCCTGGCATATGAATTGCGAGATCATCGCCTCGCCAGAAGTGGACCTGATGACGGTCTCAGGCGAGTGGCGGCGGGTCGAAGGAGTCATTCCAGGCGAGAATGTCTGGGTGAACGGGGTCGTGGTCGGAAAAGCGACGGACCATACGGTCTTCGTCGGCGCGGATGCCAGTGGTCGCATCGTTGCGCGGGGGATCGAGCTCAAGGAGAGCGGGGTGGAGCATTTGGGAGTCTTCGACCCCAAGGACGCCCACGTCCGCAGCGGCGTAACCCGACGCACGAAATCTCACCCAAGGGTCATCACGGGCGCACGCAGAGGCATCAGACTGGTCGACCACAACGCCGAATCGGCCGCGTTTCTTTGTCGCGATGCCGCCGTGGTGATCGCGGTCGGCGACGATACCAGTCGCAGCGCGGGCAACATCCTTTATCGGTTCGGGGTGCCGATCGTGGCCATCGTCGACGGCGACGAGGACGGAATCTGCACCGAACGCCTGTTGACCCCGGGCTCGGTGGTCATGCACATGAGGCCGGGAACGGACGATCTGGTCGGGGCCGAGGTCAAGAGACTGCTGATGAACGGCCATCACGAGTGCTCTGACACTTTCGACATCGAGAACGTCGTGGACAAGGTAAGGAGAATTGCGGGCGACCGGCTGGTGGAGATCAGGTTTTCCGAAGGCTAGGCTGGGGTGCTAGACTCAACCAGGGGCCTTCAGCTCGATTATTCGAGAAAGGTTGATGTGCACATATGGCATCCCCCTTCGAGAGCTTGCTGCGTGTTAGCAGGGCTCGGCTCGAGGAGGAAGAAGCATGACCGGTAAGCCCATGGTCTGGATGAACGGGGAGCTGATCGAGGAGGACAAGGCGGTGGTCCCGCTGATGACGCACTGCCTGCACTACGGTACTGGCGTATTCGAGGGCATCCGAGTCTACGAGACGCCCAAAGGGCGAGCGATCTTCAGGCTCACCGACCATATCGTCCGCTTCTTCAATTCAGCGAAGGCCCTGGCCATGCCGATGCCATACACGATCGAACAGATCGTGGAAGCGTCGAAACTAACCGTGCGCGAGACCAAGGTCGAGGTCGACTACGTACGCCCGATCGCTTTCTACTCGACGAGCAAGAAACCTCGGCGAATCGTGCTGAACCCGCACGACTTCAACGTCTGGGTGGCGGTCGCCACTGCGTACATGGGGGCATACATGGGGCAGGAGGGCCTGGATCACGGCGCGAAGATCGCGACCTCCTCGTGGCAGAAGCCAACGAATGCGTCCACCTCCCTGCAGGCGAAGATCTGCGGCAACTACGTCAACTCCGCGATCGCCAAGATCGAATCGAACCAGATCGGCGTCTCGGAATCGCTCATGCTCAACTCCAACGGAACGGTGGCGGAAGGACCAGGCGAGAACGTGTTCATGGTGAAGAAGGGCAAGCTGATCACCCCACCGCTCTCCGCCTGCGTGCTCGAAGGCATCACCAAGGACAGCATCATGACGATCGCGAGGGACATGGGCATCGAGATCGTGGAGCGCGAGATCCCGCGCGCGGAGATCTTCATTGCGGACGAGTTCTTCATGACCGGAACGGCGGCCGAGGTCACGCCCGTCGCCTATCTCGATGGAAGGCCGATCGGAGAGGGCAAGGCCGGCCCGATCACGAAGAAGTTGCAGAAGACGTTCTTCGACGCGGCGAGAGGCAAGGACCCGAAGTACGGCGCCTGGCTTGAATACGCCTGATCAATTCACCAACTTCTCTATTCTTGGCAGCACAGCATATGCTCTGAGCGAGAAGAAAGATGAGAAAGGAAAGCGTTTCTACTCTTCAGGCGCCAGCGACGCCCCTGCCATCCATCCGCGAATTCTTGTCGAGCACCCACACGACTATGAGCGTGAGAGTCGACAGAGGAAGGGCGATAAGAATGGGGTCGATCACGGCAAGCGCCCCGGTGAAGATGCTGGGCTTCCCCGTCAGCGCCTGGACGACGCCGAATACCGAGGCTGTGGTCTTGCACGCGAAAGTGGTCCACAACACCCAAGCGACCGCACCGATGGCAAGCGACAGTTTCGCAGCGAGTACCGACGGGCGCTTCGCGAATAGCCCCTGAACGAACAACGGCAGGAACGCGCTCGCGCACACCCCGAAGAACATCGAGGTCGCGATGGCGATGATTCCTCCGCTCCTCGGCAGTTCGGCCGCGAGCACGAAGGAGACGAAGATCACGATCAGCGTCGCTACCTGATTGACCCGCAGCGACCCCTTGGCCGTGTTTTGGGTGGTGGCATACTTCTTGAATCGGTCCCTCCCAGTCACGACCGAGAAGAGATCGTACCCCGCGGCCGAGCCCATCACGTGAAACAAAGACGATAGCGTGGACATCGCCGCGGCCAATAGCGTGAGCATGAAGATTACCACGATCACCTGGTCCTGCGAGGCATTGATGAAGGCGGGGATGATGTTGTTGATGCTTCCCGCCTTCACGATCGAGACCTGGCCGAAGTTGTCCCAGAAGTACACGTTGGACCAGGCCCCGATCAGGTAGGCAAGGCCGACGGTCATGACGAGGAACACTCCGCCGAACGGAATCGAGCGATTGAGCGCCTTCGAGTCCTTGGCGGTCATGAATCGAACTGCCAACTGAGGCTGGGCGAGCACTCCTATTCCCACTGGGAGAATGATCGTGGTCACCAAGGTGATCCAGTTGTCCGAGCCCAGGGTGGGGAACGCCGTCCATCCAACCATTCCTTGCGCCTTGTACGTCGCGGGTACCTGGGGTGCAAGATTGGTCAGCTGCTGGTTGGCCGAATCGAACCCGCCGAGAAGGCTCATGGTGATGAGGAAGATCGCCGTCATGCCGACGATCATCAGCACTCCCTGGAAAGCATCAGTGTACATGACCGCGCGCAGGCCACCGGTAATGACATAGGCCGCAGTCACGAAGGTGAAGACTATCAGTGCTCCGTTGAAATCCAATCCAGGGATTACCTGGTACATGAAGGTCGAGCCACCGATGAGGACCGCAGCGGCGTACAGTGGCATGCCCAACAGGATGACGACCGCCACGAACCAGCGGATGAAGCTGGAATTGTAAGTGCTTCCCAGCAATTCCGGGAAGGTCTGGCTCTTGAGCTTCTGCCCGATCTTGCGCACCCGCTTCCCGAAGAACACGAACGCGAACAGCAGGCCGAGCGCGATGTTCAGGCCGGCCAGCCACACGATTCCGAGGCCCCAGGCACCAGCGAAACCGCCGAATCCGACGATCGCGGACGTACTGATGAACGTCGAACCGTAGGACAACCCGATGATGAACGGGTGGACGTTCTTGCCCGCCAATAGGAAGTCGGAACCGCTCTTCGTCCTCCTCCAGCCGAGATAGCCCAACAGGCCCATTATGACCACGTAGACGATGGTCGCGCCCCAGACGAGCCCGGAGTCGACCATCTTCAATCCTCCTCCTCAGCGTTCCATTTCCAGATCCCATAGATCACGCAAGCCACGCCCGACCCGAACATGAAAATCAGGCCTGCTGCTATCCATGGGTCATCGACACCCAACAACAATGTTCTCCTCTCCAGCCGCCGTACATGGCTTATTGCCATGGCCATCAGCGGTTTTCGGACGCGATTGTCTTTGGAGTATAAAATGCTATATGCTAGCGCGGCTCACGCTAGCTTGTAGCACGTCTGCTGGGAGCTACACCTTGCCATTCTCTTCAGTCACTTACTGGGCAGGAGTGGCGACGCCCTCCTTCTTGCGATTCCTCATCACGAACCATACGACGATGAGCGTCACGGTTGACAGCGGTAGAGCGATCATGATCGGGTCGATGATGGACCAGGGCTTCCCTATGATGTTGTCCGTCCCGAACAACGCATGGCTGATACCGTAGACCGCCGAGTCCTTCGCAAAGACGAAGAGCGTCCAGAACACCCATACTAGGGTGCCGACGGCCAGCGATAGTTCCGCTGCTAGCTTGGAAGGCTTCTTGGCGAACAGGACGTGAACGAACAGCGGAAGGAACGCGCTCGCGCAGATTCCGAAGAACATCGCGGTCGCGATTGCGATGAACCCTCCGCTTTTCGGGAGGCCCAAGGCCAAGGCCAAGGAGACGACAATCACCAGGAGGGTAGCGACCCGGTTGATTAGGAGCGAGCCCTTCGCAGACGACTCAGAGTTGGCGTACTTCTTGAAGCGTCCCTTCGTTATCAACACCGACCAGAGATCGTAGCCCGCCGCCGAGCCCATCACGTGGAAGAGCGAGGACAACGTGGACATCGCCGCGGCCAGGAGCGTGAGCAGGAACAGCGTCACGACCGTCTGGTCCATTGAAAGGTTGATGAACGTGGGGATGATGTTGTCGATGAACTTGCTGCCGCCAACATATGTGACCGCCACCTTGCTGTAGTGGTTCCAGAAGTACACGTTCGACCATGCGCCGATGGTGAAAGCGAACCCAGTCATCATCAGCAGGAACATCCCGCCTACCGGGATAGCCCGGTTCAGCGACTTCGTGTCCTTAGCGGTCATGAACCTGACCGTGAGTTGCGGCTGGGCGAGAACGCCTATGCCAACGGGAAGGATGATCGTCGCCACGAGCGCGAACCAATTCTCTGAGCCCAATGTGGGGAACGAAGTGAATCCCGTCATCCCTTGCGCCGTGAGGGAGGATGGGATCTGCGGAGTCAGCGTGCCCAATGTCTGATTCGCGTTAGTCACCCCTCCGACCAGGGTCAATGTTATCGCGAGAATGATCAGCATGCCGATGATCATCAGGCCGGCCTGGAGCGCGTCGGTGTACATTACGGCGCGCAGTCCTCCGGTGATGACGTAGAGTGCCGTTACGACGGCGAATATAAGCAGGGCGGAGTTCAGGTCGAGCCCGGGAATGGTGGTCGACATGAACACCGATCCGCCGATTAGGACCGCGGCGGCGTAGAGCGGCATTCCGATAAGGATGACCAGCGCAACGAACCAGCGAATGAAACTCGATTGGTATGATTTGCCTAGGAACTCGGGGAAGGTCTGCGCCTTCAAGCGGTGGCCGATCTCGCGCACCCTCCCTCCGAAGAACACGAAGGCGATCAGCACCCCGACAAGGATGTTCAAGGCCGCGAGCCAGATGATGCCCATTCCGAAAGTGGCGGCATAACCACCGAACCCAACGATAGCTGAGGTCGAAATGAACGTCGAGCCATAGGACAGTCCGATGATCCACGGGTGCATCTTCTTGCCCGCGAGCAGAAAGTCCTCTCCGGACTTCGTCTTCTTCCACCCGAGGTAGCCCAAGTAGACCATGACGATGGCGTAAAGGATCGTTGCGCCCCAGATCAGATTGATGTCGACCATGGGGCTCACTCCTCCCCGCCCACATTCCGCTTGAGCCAACCGTAGATGACGCAAGCGATAGCAGAACCGAACAGCACTATGTACCCTAGAATGATGATTGGGTCATCTATCCCCAGAATCATTGTTCTCTCTCCTCCGCCCGGGGGATGCTGAATAGCCAGCGGCACCTCCGGTCCGTCGTGGCGAATCGTTTTTGTATTATTTAAGTGTTACATGTTAGTCCGGCACACGCTAACAATTGTCAATATTTCAATTCGTGCAAATGAATGAAAATGTAAATCGTTTCAGAGCCTGCGTCTGTCGACGACCCTTTTCGCCTTGCCTTCGAATCTTGGCAGAGTGTTCGGCTCCACCAGTTCCACCTCGGCGGCGATGGAGAGGGTGTTCCTGATCTTCGAGGTGATCTTCTCGCGCAGGCACTCCATCTTCGCGACGTTGTCGATGAAGCTCTCCGGCTTGAGCTCGACCTTCACGAGCAAGTCGTCCAGCGCTCCCTTCCTTTCGACGACTATCTGGAACTCGTTCCCCAGCTCTGGGTTCTGCATCAGCACGTACTCGATCTGCGACGGGAACACGTTGATGCCGCGTATGATGAGCATGTCATCGACACGTCCGGTGATCCGGCCGAGCCTCGGGTGCGTGCGTCCGCACTCGCATTCCTCCTCGTCCACCGTCGCGATGTCGCCCGTGCGGTAGCGCACGATCGGCACCGCTTCCTTGAGGAGCATCGTGATCACTAACTCGCCCTTCTCTCCAGGACCGAGTCGCTCTCCGCTCTTCGAATCGATGACCTCGATGAGCGTTTGGTCGCGCCAGACGTGCATTCCGTCCTGCTCAGTGCACTCGCACCAGAGCGGCCCGCTGAGCTCCGAGGTGCCATAGATGTTGATCGCCTTCACGCCCAGCTTCTCCTCCATGCGCGACCTCATGCCCTCGGACCAGGGTTCCGCGCCCAGGATGCCTGTGCGCAACTTCGTGTCCCGGCGGAAATCCATACCGATCTTGCCCGCGACCTCGCCCAGGTGCATCAGGTAGGATGGAGTGCAGGCGATCGCCGTTACGCCCAAGCGCTTGATCATGTCCAGCTGGCGTTCGGAGTTGCCGGTGCTCGCTGGTACCACCGTCGCTCCCAGCCTCTCGGCGCCGTAGTGCAGGCCCAGGCCACCAGTGAAGAGGCCGTAGGTGTACGCGACCTGCAGGATGTCGTCCTGGCCGAGGCCGGCGGCGGCGAGGCCGCGCGCCACGCTCTCCGACCAATTGGTGACATCGTTCTGCGTGTACCCCACGATCGTCGGGACTCCCGTCGTCCCGGACGAGGCGTGGAACCGCACCAGCTCCCGGTTCGAGACCATGAACAACTGATCCATCGGGATCTCGCGCAGGTCCTTCTTCACCATGAACGGCAGCTTCGTCGCGTCATCGAGGGTTCGGATGTCGAGAGGGCTCACCCCCGCGGCGTCCATTCGATCGTGGTAGAAGCGCGAGAAGTCGTAAAGGCGATAGACCAGTGCCTTCAGGCTCTTCAGCTGAAGCTTGTCGAGTTCCTCCTTGGGCATCAGCTCTATCTTCGGGTTCCAGGGGGTCATGCTATCCGTTCTCACTTGAAGTGCGAGGTGTCGAACAGATGCCCGCCGTTGCTTAGGACCGTGTCGATCGCCTTGTCGATGTCTTCAACGCGCATGATGAGAACGGCTACCGGAGGACTGCGATAACCGTAAGCGTACTCGATGTTGATGCCCGCCGCGTTCAGGAGTGTCGTCAGTTTGTGCAGTCCGCCTGGCTTGTCCTCCATTTGCACTGCGAGCACGTCGGTGAACTTCACCACGTGTCCATGCGAGGAGAGCGTGTCCCGCGCCTTCTCCGGCTTGTCGACGAGCATGCGCACGACCCCGTACCCCGAGCCTTCCGCGATCGTGAACCCCAGGATGTTGACGCCCGCGTCCTTCATGTCGCGCGTGATGTCCATCAATCTGCCTGGCCGGTTCTCCGAGAATATCGAAAGCTGCTTGATCCGGTACTTGTCGCGATCCTTGTCCATCAGTACTCCCTCCTGTCGACGACCCTCTTCGCCTTGCCCTCGAAGCGAGGCAGCGTTCCTGGCTCAACGAGCTCCACCGTCGCGGAGACGTTGAGCAGGCTCCTCAGCTTGCCCTCGATCCGCTCGCGCATCGCGTTCAGCTGCAGGATGTTGTCCGAGAACGCCTCCGGCTTGAGCTCGACCTTGACGAGCATGGTGTCGAGCGCGCCCTTGCGTTCCACGATGATCTGGTATTGGTTTCCGACCTCGGGATTGGTGAGCAGGGAGAACTCGACCTGTGAGGGGAAGACATTGATGCCGCGCACGATAATCATGTCGTCCACGCGTCCGGTGATGCGCTGGAGCCGGGGATGGTAGCGACCGCAGGCGCACTTGTCGTCCTCCACAACCGAGAGGTCCCCGATGCGATAGCGGATCATCGGATACGCTTCCTTCTGCAGCATCGTGATTACCATCTCTCCCCTCTCCCCCGGCCCGACCGGCTCCTGGGTCTTGGGATCGAGGATCTCCAGAAGGGCGATGTCCTTCCAGAAGTGAATGCCCGTCTGCTCCGAACACTCCGAGAAGAGCGGGCCGGAGAGTTCGGAGGCTCCATAGCAGTTGATTCCCTTCACGCCCAACCAGTCCTGGATGCGATCGCGCATCTTGTCGGACCAGGGCTCGGCCCCGAGCAATCCGATGCGGAGCTGCGTGTCGTTCTTGATGCTAATGCCAAGTTTGTCAGCGACCTCCCCCATGTGCATCATGTAGGAGGGCGTGGCCGCCATCGCGTTCACGCCAAGATCGCGGATCAAATCGAGCTGCCTCTCGGTGCCGCCTGTGCCGGATGGCACGACTGCCGCCCCAATGCGCTCCGCGGCGTAGTGGAATCCAAGGCCGCCGGTGAAGAGCCCGTAGGTGTTCGCGACTTGAACGACGTGCCCTCGTTCCACTCCAGCGGACGAGATCGAGCGCGCGAGCGATTCCGCCCACATGTCGACATCATTGCGAGTGTAGCCCACGATCGTCGCCTTTCCCGTCGTTCCCGAGGAGGCGTGATAGCGCACGAGTTCCTCCTTCGAGGCCATGAATATCTTGTCCGGGTAGCTGTCTCTCAAGTCCTTCTTGCTCATGAAGGGCAGCTTGCGGACGTCATCCAGTTTCTTGATGGAGTCGGGCGTGACCTTGGCGTCCTCCATCTTGGCGCGGTAGAATGGGGAAAAGTCGTAGAGGCGGTGCACAAGAGCCTTCAGAAGTTTGAATTGCAGATCGTCCAGCTCCTTCCGAGGCATCATCTGAATCTTTTCATTCCAGCAGCCCATAGTACTCCCCTCCCCCGCACATGGCCTGGCGGGTGTGAAGCGTGATAGCATCTAGCATATTTGATTCTTATCGGCCCAGGCCAGCGCAAGCGCCATTTAGTTCGAAGGCGTTGGCGTGGCGATGCCAGAACTGCCCGAGGTCGAGATGGTCCGCCGCCGCCTCGATTCCAATTGCGTAGGAAAAAGGATCTTGAAGGTCGACGTGATCGATGACGGGATCTTGGATCACATAAGCGCGTCGAGACTGGCTAAGGCGCTCAAGGGGAATACCATTGTCTCGGTACGTAGAATCGGAAAGCAACTCTTCGTGGAGATCGAAAGCGGCAAAGTCCTGACCGTTCATCTCGGGCTGACCGGCGATGTTGATTGTCCCCCGACGCTTCCGGACGGTGAGCGCTGGATGAGGTTCGCTCTGGGGTTCGATGATGGTACTGCGCTCGCCTACTATGATCTCAGGAAGTTCGGCGCCGTTGGGCTAGCGACATCGATCGACGACTTCGTCAAGAGGAGGAAGCTAGGGCCCGACGCCCTCTCCATCACAGAGAACGATTTCCTGGCCAGGGTGAGCGCCCACAAGAAGAGCATCAAGTCGGTCCTGCTCGACCAGCACATCGTCGCCGGCATTGGCAACCTTTACGCGGACGAAGCGCTCTTCCAGGCCAGACTGCATCCACTCACCAACGCCTCCAAGATCCAGGCTCGCCGTCTTCGTCTCTTGCATGAGGTCTTGCTGGCGGTGCTGCGGGCTTCGATCGCAGTCGAAACGGATTTCGAGAGACTGCCATCCGGGTATCTCCTTCGCGAAAGAAGAAAAGGGGCTCCCTGTCCACGCGGCAATGGCCACCTGGTCTCCATAGTGGCGGCCGGTAGGACGACGATTCTTTGTCCGAGATGCCAGCGTCTGCCTCGTGCCTTCGCTGAGGGCGCTCATTAGGCCGAACCTAGACACCGGCTTGAATTCTCGGTCTGCAATAGAAACCCTTTTGAAGGACTTCATACGATGAAACGTCCGCTGCACAAGGGGGCGAGCAGGGGGGCGGTATCTGAAGTTCGTTTCCCTCAGTCACGGTTCGCGTGCTATTCAGCAGGGAACTGGCAAGCTCTTGCACGAGGGAGCGCATTGTTCCAACTTCCTCTTCGGGGGGCGTACGGTCACGGTGAGTGATCGTGAGGGCTTGCTCACCCCCTCCAGCATCATCGTTGACACTCAATCTCTCCCGAAGGCATCGGTGATGCGCAGCGAGGGCGGTGTGATCCAGACCGATTCCTATGCGATTGAGTTGTCGAGGGGCGTCGACCTTCGCCTGCCTCGCGGTCTGGAGCTCGACTCGGTTGCATGCGCGACCACAATCGCGCCTCACATTGAAGCGAGGGATCGAAGCATATCCACGGCCCTGCAAGTGCTCCTCGGCAAGGCCACAATCCCGGAGGGGCTCGACGGCTTCATGGCCCGCCGGCAAGCGGCGAAGATCGCGGACTCGAGGAAGTTGAGCGAACTCGCGAAAGGGCTGCTCGGACTCGGCTACGGGCTGACCCCATCTGGCGACGACTTCCTAGTGGGGGTGGCGATGGTCTTGAACTTGAGGGGCGAGAACGTGTCCCAGATCACCGGGGCGGTGCTGCCCTATCCGAACTTGTTCTCGCGGACGATGCTCGTCGACGCTCTCGATGGCCACTACGCGGCACCGGTGGGCGCTCTCGGCGCCTCCATGGCATTGGGGATCGGGGTCGACAAGAGCGCCGCCCACCTTCTGAGAATGGGGCAAACCAGTGGATGCGACACTCTGGCGGGAGTCTGGTTCGCGCTCAACAACGTTCGCGGAGGGACAATCCTCCCCTTCAAGGCGCCAAGCAGCTCCAACCAAACCGCTCCCATCGTCTCAGGGCTGATCTGATCGACACGAAGAGGCGCGCTCCCGCGCTTCATTTCTTGAGAGCTCTGAGGAAGTTGCCGCCAAAAAGCCTCTCCTTCTGTTCCTCGCTCCCCCACTTCCCATCCTTAACCAGTTCGACGAAGTAGGGATTCGAGTAAGCCAGCTCGAACAAGGGCCAGTCAGTTCCGAAGAAGACGCGATCGGGGAGCAGTTCGGTGATCTCCTTGAGGCGCGACATCACCATTTCCGGGTTCGATGGGAGCCATCCCTGCAGCGCGGAGCAGTCGGTGTAGACGTTCTCGAACTTGCGCACGAGCGGAGGCAATTCCTCTCTGAACTTGCCGCCCATGTGCGCGATCACGAGCTTCAGATTGTGATGCTTCTCCAACACGTCCGCATAGTACGAAGGCCGAGACGCCTCCTCGTCGAGAGGTCCCCACACCGCGCCGGAGTGGGACACCACCATGAGGCCGAGGTCGTCAACGAGCTTCCAGAATGGGCGGATTCGCTCTTCGTTCGGCCTCCAGCCCGTTGGAGGATAGACCTTGACACCGCGCGCGTCGTGCCTTTTCGCGTGTTTCTCCACGATGCTGAGCGCTAGCTTGCCCCGCTGCGGATCGACTCCAACGAACGGGATGAGCTTGTCGGGGTACGGGGAACAGGATTCGAAGACCCAGTCGTTGAACTCCTCTACTCCCTTCTTCGTGGGCCCGACCAACCCGAAGTCCAACGGCAGAATGACGGACTTGTCGATCTTGGCGACGTGCATGTCCCCAACAAGCTCGGTGGCTCCGGTTTCCGACTTGAGCCAGTCCTTCTCGTCGGGAGGACCCTGCTTGAAGTAGAGAGCATCGAGGAGCAACAGGGGCTCAAGGTATGCATCCATGATGACGTCGGGATACATGTCCCGCTGCCAGATGTGGACGTGCGAGTCGACGATCATCCCTCCACGCAACGCCTCGGAAGGGGATAATGATTCCATTCGTTCCGCGCTAGCCCATCATGTCCGTCTGCCGCTGCAGGAGACGCCTCAACCACCGCTCATCGCAGCACTCCTTCAGGAACATCCAGAGGGTGAAGATTGCGACATTGCGCTTGCGTCTGATGAGGTAGACCCTCATTCTGATCAGGCCCTCGAGAGAAGCTTCGGTGTGCGCGCTCTCGTCGCCCACCTCGAGAGGAAGTATCCCTTGGCCCTCGTGCAATCCTTCGCTCACCTCGCGATAGGCCTTGCGCGCCGCCGCGACGGAGGAATAGCGGAGGACGACAGCGAGAAGCTCGGCCTGCTTATTCTCTCTCGAACCCTTGAAGAACCTGGCCGCCTCCAGATGCTCGTAGTCGTGATCCTCGCGGAACTGGACCTCACCCATCGGCATCGGTTTCCAGCCTCTTCCTAGGTCTTCTGTTACGATCAGCATTCCACTGCCGGGCTTCTGCTGCGTTCTCTTGGGCACTTGCGTTTCTCTCCTTGTCGAAGGCTGACTGATCCTCGGAACACTCGTTCTCTTGTGACCGCCCGCAATAATACCTTTCCTTCGTGCTGAGATTTATATCGATTTTCGACACATTATTGGATGGCCGATAAGGCCCAGAAGTGTCAGTCGCTCAGCGATACTGGATTCGATTAACGGACTTAATGGATGGAGCCTCCATCCATACCAACTTTCTTATTAACAATTGTAGTTACTGACGTGCTCGCATTTTAGCGAGGGGGTGGAACTTAGTTGAAGAGAGAGGAAATTCTGGCAGGATTGGAGAAAGCAGTGGTGGCCGGAAAGAAGGATGAGTCCATAAGACACGCGAAGGAAGCGCTCGATGGCGGGGTAAGGGCCTTGGATGCCATCGACCACGGGCTCGTCAAGGGGATGACAATCGTTGGTGACAAATACGCAGCCCACGAAATGTTCCTTCCCCAGGTTCTCCTGGCCGCCGACGCCATGTACGGCGCATTGGACGTGCTGTTGCCACACATCCCGAAGGAGGAGTCGGCGAAGCGCGTCAACGTCGTGATTGGCGTGGTAGAGGGAGATGTGCACGACATCGGCAAGAACCTCGTCAAGACGATGTTCACCGCTGGTGGTATGACCGTCTTCGACCTTGGGCGTGACGTTCCGATCGAGAACTTCATCATCAACACCAAGGAGAAGGCTGCGAACGTAGTCGCGATGAGCACCCTCATGACGCCCACCATGGACGGTATGAAGCAGTGCGTCGACGGACTGATCGAGGCGGGCCTGAGGATGCAGGTCAAGATCATCATCGGCGGAGCGCCGACCTCGAAGGAGTTCGCGGACGACATCGGAGCGGATCTACACGGCATCAGCGCCCAGGACGCGGTCGCAAAGGTCAAGGGGGCCCTGTAGGCCATGATGACTCACATCGAGAGAGTTGTCAACTCTCTACAGGACAAGCCGGTGGACCGGCTCACGACCTATCCGATCGCCTGCGGTGTGCAGAGGAGGCTCCTCAGCACTCCGACCACCTATGCGGAGTGGGCGTCGGACCCGAAGAAGTACGCCGCGGCGTTCATCGCCGGGCAGAGGGCAATGGACTACGACTTCGCGATCGGACTGATGGACCTTTCCGTTTGTGCAGCCGACTACGGCGCTGGCGTCCGCATGGACGAGCAGAACACGCCGTTCGTCGTGGACCCGGTGGTCAAGAGCCCCGAGGACTACGAGAAGAAGTTCGCGAACGTGCCTGACCCGACCAAGGGCCGCAGCGGCGTTATCGTTGAAGGCACCAAGATCTTCGTCGACGCGATCGGGAAGGAGGTCATCACAGCCGGTTTCCTCGAGGGACCGCTGCTGATATTGACCCAGAGCGCCGGCGCTGAGAAGGTGTTCATGGACATGTACAACCACCGCTCCGCTGTCCACAAGGCCCTTTCGGACATCACGAAGTTCGACGAGGTCATGGTCGACGCGTTCTCGGGAGCAAAACCAGCCGGTCTCGTATGGGACTATCTCTGGGGCTCCTACAGCTGCCTTGGCGACAAGGAGTACGAGGAGTTCGAGTCGCAGTACGCCCGCGGACTGAACAAGAGGACGGCGGACAAGGGAATGGCGTTCTGCATCCACAACTGCGCAGATTTGCCGCACCTGGACACGCAAGTGAAGGCGTTCAAGCCAGCGATCTATTCGATGGCCTGGTACCCGCTGATCCCTGGATCGCCGTCCGCGAAAGAGACGATCATGAAGGGCTACTCGGACAACTGCCTGATGGCAGGCAACATCGATCCGCAAGCGTTCGTGCGCTACTCGACCGAGAAGATCGAGAAGACCACGATCAACCTGCTGCAGGAGGTCAAGACCGCGCTGTGCGCGAAGGGCCTGCACAGCCGGTACGTTGTCGCTTCCGGATGCGAAGTGCCGCCCGCTCTGGCAACCAAGCTCGAGAACATCAAGGCGGTCGTCGACACCACGAAGAAGTACGGCCAAGTCGCCTGCGCGTAAGCACCAAACCACTTCTTTCACTTTCTCATTTCTTTCATCTCACGGCGAGGCTGTTGCAGGCATTCTATTCTGAAAAATCAGAAATATACAAATACTCTGAATTCCTTCCCGATGCGAGAGCATGTCGACGACGAAGTCAGAATCCTGCTGTTCCAAGCCCGACGTCAGCCAATACCGAATCGAGTCGCTGGTCAGCATCGATGACCGCGGTCAGATGGTCCTGCCCAAAGAGGTCCGTGAGAAGCTTGGGGTCAGGCCTGGGGACAAGCTCGCGGTGGCGCTGTCCTACAAAGGCAACAAGGTTTGTTGCGCGCACATCTTCAAAGCGATCGAGCTCGCTGGCAAAGTGAAAGAGGTCGTGGAGCCAGAGGAATAGGGGATCTGCATGACCGGCGTGACTTCGACTACCACGACCCTCACTGGCCGGGACAAAGGGGAGCACGTCCTAATCAGGCTTGGGTATAGGCGCATGTTTCACCGCATCAAGCCGGGATTGTACTCGGTCGGCAATCCAAGCCCGGAATCCCCCGTGCTCGTAACTGCCAATTTCACTCTGAGCTTCGACGCTCTGCGCACCAGTCTTGGCGGCGTGGACGCCTACATCCTTGTCCTCGATACGAAGGGAGTCAATGTCTGGTGCGCCGCCGGCAAAGGGACTTTCGGGACCGACGAGGTCGTTAGGAGCGTCGAGGCAAGCGGACTGAAGGATGTGGTCACGCATCGCAAGCTCGTCCTACCGCAGCTCGGCGCGCCTGGCGTGGCCGCGCACGAAGTCAAGAAGCGTACCGGTTTCGCCGTGCTCTTCGGTCCCGTCCGGGCTTCCGACGTCCGCGAATACCTCCGTCTCGGCAAGGCGACCGAGGAGATGCGTCGCGTGCGCTTCCCCACCCAGGACAGGGCGGTTCTCATCCCGGTGGAGATGAAGAACTACATGTGGCCTTCCCTGGCAATCGCGGTGGCTTCGTTGCTGCTCGGTGGCTGGCTGGCTCTCACAGCCGTTGTTTTGGCGTTCCTTTCTGGAACCACGCTCTTCCCGCTATTGTTGCCTCACCTACCGACGAAGCATTTCACGAGCAAGGGGATGACTCTGGGCTTGTTGGTATCGCTCCCGTTCGCGGTTCTGGCTTCGTATCTAAGCGGATTCAATGGGAGCCCAGGTACGCTATCGGCGCTCGCCGGAGTGATCGTGCTCATGCCGCCGGTCGTCGGGTACATGGGCCTGAACTGGACTGGGTGCTCGACGTACAGCTCAAGGACCGGGGTGAAGAAGGAGATCTTCCGCTTCGTGCCAGTGATCGTTGTATTATTGGTGGCGGGTCTGATAATGCTCGCGATCTCTGGCGTCGGGCAGCTGGCGGGGTGGTTCTAGTGGAGTCGCTCGAGATTCCGGTCATGGCTCCCGAGCCCTGCGCTTGCGGCCCTGGGAACGGAATCAACACGCTGAGGTTCGAACCGAGGCGGTGCATCAACTGCGGACGATGCACCGAGGTCTGCCCCCACGGCGTCTTCAGGCGCGGCGAGAAGACCATCGAGCTCGCCAACGAGAATGACTGCATGGAGTGCGGCGCCTGCGCTCTCAACTGTCCCACGAGGGCCATTGCCGTAGAGAGCGGCGTGGGGTGCGCGGCAGCGATGATGAAGGCGGCGATCTTGGGCAAGGACGAGGTCGTCTGCGGCGAGGATTGCTGCGAATAGACCAATCCAACGAATGGCACGGCGCAAAACCGAAACATTCACAAAGCACTGACGTGCTTAAGCGGCGGGACTAGCATGAAGCTCGCGCAGATCGCAGGTTTCCTCGGTAGCGGCAAGACGACGCTGCTCATCGACGTCGCCAGGGAGTTGGTGACGAGAGGGCATCGCATCGCCATCATCGTGAACGATGTGGGCGAGATCAACGTGGACGCCAAGTTCATCGAGACCTACGGTCTGAAGGCGAAGGAGATATCGGGCGGCTGCATCTGCTGCCAGATCGCCGGCTCGTTCGCGAACACCATTGCCGTCCTCCACGACACTTTCAAGCCAGACATCGTGATCGTCGAGCCGTCCGGGGTCGCGATACCCTGGGGGCTGAAGCGCGCCGCCGAGTATTCTGAGGCGGAGAGCGACGTCATCATCGAGCACGCGCCTGTCATCACGCTGGTCGACGCGACGCGTGTGGATCTGCTTGTCGAGGCCGTCAGGCGATTGGTCGAAACGCAGATCCGTGAGGCGGACGTCGTTCTGATCAACAAGGTGGACGCTGCCACCGAGGAACAGATCGAGAAGTCCCGACAGCTTATCAGAGGCATCAACGACCACGCCGAGATCATGCTCGCCTCCGGTCGAACTGGTAAGGGGGTGAAGGAGATCGCGGACATCATCGAGAAACGCGTCTCGCCCAGATACGACGAGGCGGTCGAGAAGGAGTTGCTGAGGAAGCAGTACGGGGGCGGCTGATTTGAGCTCTGGGCCGCAGCCTTCCGAGCACGAGGACGAGCTTCATCTGGAGCTGCACCGAGCGGCCGACGAGCTGGGCAAGTACGCCGCCAAGATGCGCATCTCCGATCCCAAGGGCATCGCTCCGGACCGCGCGAAGCGCTTCATGGACTCGTTGCTGGTGACAGTCACGAAGGAGAATTTCGCGGTCGGCGCGGACCTCATCGGGCATGTGAAAGCGTTCTTGCACTCGCCCGACGGCACGCTGATGGGAAGCCTCGTGGACATGAACACGGGGGTCCAGCTGACTTCCGGGCTCACGAAGAAGAGCTTCAAGGACGCCGAGATCATCTTGCATGTGATCGTGCACGGCATCTGGGACGACAAGGTCCGCGACGCCACGAGGGTCGGCATCCAAAAGGTCATCAAGGAGTACGGACTTGGTCTAGAGGTGCTGCAGGACTACTTCGAAACGGAGAAGTCCATCGAGCATCATCTAAAGAAGTGAGAGAATGGACGGTTACTGGGAGGCGATGAAGTCGAAGGGGTTCTCCCCCAACACCATGCGTTCCGTGCGCAAGACTATCACCTGCCCGAACTGCGGCTTCGTCTTCTCTCTCACCTACGCTCGCACGATAGCCTGCCGTGGATGCGCGGAGGCGGTCGGAAACTGCCCCAAGGTCCGCTGCGCGAAGTGCGACAACGAGTTCTACCTGCGAACGATGAATGAGGTGGGCGACACGTACCGGGAGCGATCGCTGGCAGATCACTTCTCGACCGTCGTCACGGACTACTACGACGAGCGCGGCATCAAGAAGAAGCGCTGATTCATTCGAGCGCCTTCGAGCACACCGCCGCGAACTTCCTGACCTCCCCTTCTGGAGGCGCAGGGAACGAGAAATCGCAGGTCGTTCTGCACGGTCCAACGTCCCTTTCGAGTACGTCATCGAGAACGCACGAGTGCTCTGCCTTCATCTGGATCTTCTCGAGCACGCGGTCGGCGCAACGGTTCCGGCACCCGTTGATGGTGACGAGCTTCTTCTCGTCCAGGCCTGACATCGTGAGCATCAGGGGCGACACTGCGACGGAGCACATCGAGAATTGGACGATACGGCTCTGGTTCATCTTGGCGAACTCCTCGATGACCTTCTCCAGGACGAGGCCGCGCTCGCCGTTCGCGCCGCAAACGATGACGCCTTTCCTCATTTGCGCGCCTCCTCCAGGAACTTGAGGACGCGCGCCTCTGCGTCCTTGACCGCCTTCTCGCCGGCGATTGGATAGCGCGGAAGCACGAGGACCGACTTCGGAGTAACCCCGAACTTCAGCAACGCTTGGTTCCCGCACCCGCCCTCGCAGGCATCGACTACAACTGTGCTCGCGGGATCGAGCGCGCGCGCCTCCGCTGCTGGCTTCTCAAGGTCGACAAGCGCGGGGGCGAGCGTGATCACCGCCACGTCGCCACATCTAGCGACGTTGCGCATCGCCGCCCTCAGGACGCGGGCTCCAGGGCTGAATCCCCCGCAGATCACCACGTTCAACATCTAGCGCGCCACCTCGTGGAACTGCCTCGGCTTGCCGATGGCGGTGATTGTCAAGCGGCACTCGAGAAGCACGTCTCCGCCCCACTCCGAGCCCATCGAGGCGCGCATGTCGTCGCGGTCCACCACGATCTGGATGCTCTCCGCGCCGGCAGCCTCGGCTCGCTCGCGCACGATCTGCCCGCCGCTCTCGGTCGCGTATCGCACGGCCTGCTCCATATCCTCGAAGTCCCTCTTCTCGGTCGGGGAGAAATACAGTGAGGGCGGGTTCTCCATGACCCCCATGCCTGGTTTCGGTTTTATCAGGATCTCGACGGACTCGATGACGCTACTGGTGATCGCTCCGACAGCGTTCCCGACCTCCATGTGCTCCGGCAGCATGAGATCGGTCTGGAACTTCTCCGCCACCTGAGGCAGATAGGCCTCGACTGGTGCCCCGATCCCGATGATCGTCTTGTTGAGCTTCAGCCGGCAAGAGTAATCCTCGCCCATCGAGAGCGTCACGAACTTGTCGAAGAAGTCTGTCGCGACATCGCAATAGGCAATCTTGCCAGTCTCCTCGTACACCAGCTTCTTGAGGAGCTCGGTCGCGATCTTGTCGATGACCTTCCTCTTGACCGTGGCGCAGAACTCCTCTTCCGTCATGTTCATCGCTTTCGACTGGATACCGACGGCGATCCGCGATGGCTCTGGGTCGTACTCAACGTACGTTCCGGCGGCGTGCAGGATGTCGGTGGGCGTCAGGCCGATGCGTTGGATGATGCCAAGCTCCTCCAGCCTACGGACGTTGAACGAGTAGGGGTGGATGCCGGTGATCTCGCTCACCTCAAATATCGACAGCGGCTGTTTCTTGACCAGGGATACCAGCTTCTCCTCCTCGCTGCTCAGGTCGAAACCCTTCACCTCCTTCGAGAAGATGAAGAACTCGTCCACCTGGCCGATCGAAGCCATTTCGGTGTGCCCCGCCTGCGGCCTGACCTTCAGGTCCTTCGCTTTGTTGAGCTTCTCCTTTATCGATGGATAGATCGACTGCGCGATGCACAGCGGGACGACGCGCAATGGCGAGAGGTAGATGGCCTTCTGGTGTATGACGATGCGGCTGTCGCCTCCGATGCCAGAGGTCGAAATGTCCGCTGCCCTGACGCGCGTGCGCCATCCTCCGATCATCGCGCCCTCCGGGTCGAGCCGTGGCCTTCCTCCCCTGAGGATGCCGATGTCGGTGGTCGTCCCGCCCACATCGATGACGACGGCGTCATCCTTCTTCGTCAGGAACCTAGCACCGGTGAGCGATGCTGCCGGTCCGGAGAGGATCGTCTCCACTGGCCGCTCCTTCGCGATCGCCTCGCCCATGAGCGACCCGTCTCCCTTCACGATCATGAGTGGCGCTTGAATCCCGTGGTCCTTGAGGACCTTGTTGACCGATTGGACGAGGTCCGCGATGATCGGGATGAGTCTTGCGTTCAAGATGGCGGTCAGCGTCCTCTCCGGGAAACCGAGCCTTGACGAAAGTTCATGGCCGGAGACCGCTGGCAATGAGGTCATTGATTGGATCAGCTCCTTGAGGGCGATCTCGTGCTCGGGGTTGCGGACGCTGAGATAGCTGGAGATGGCGTAGCCATCGACCTTGTCCTTGGTCGCTTCGACGAACGCCTGTGCGGCATCTAGATCAAGAAGCTCCTTCTCGTCCCCATTGAGATTATGCCCGCCCTCGATCTGCACCTGTTCGTTGACAGGGATCGAGCGATCGAACTCGTGCCCGACGACTATCAGACCGACGCGGCAGCCCTTTCCCTCGACTACGGAGTTCGTCGCCAGGGTGGAGGATACTGAGACCAGCTCGATGTCCTTGAAGGTCGACTTGTCGAGCTTGTCGATGGAATTGAAAATGCCGATTGACAGGTCGTTGCGTGTGGTAAGCGCCTTCGCCTTGCTCAATACCTTTCCGTTGACAAGGTCGATGATCGCAGAATCGGTGTATGTTCCGCCGGTGTCGATGCCTAGACCGTAGCTCAAGAGTCAATCCTCCTGGGTTAGAGCCCCCTAATGGGGGTTGACCCGTAAAGGCATTCTCTATGTAAAGTGGTTTGTACCGTTTGTAAAGAATTCTTTACCGCGCCTGGAGCGTATAATAGGATTGTTTACCACTGTCCACAATAGATGCTAGTCGAACTCACGTACGCTCGCCGCGCACTGTCTGCCGGAAGGTGACGCTGCTGCGTGTGATCTCAGCGACGTTCGACGCGTTGACTCGCGCCAGATTGGGCAATCCCCCGGGGAACGTCTTCTCGAGCTCCTTCACAAGGTAATCGTGCACCGTTCCCGAGCTCCTTATGCCCTCCAACGTCCAGTTGTCAGCAAGGTCGAGAATGGCGTCCTTCCCGCCCTTGTAGAACGCCTCCGCCAGCACCGAGGTGACAACGGTGTTGCCAGACATCACCGCCACGTCCGCCTCTCGCACAGCCTCGTGGTTCCCGTTGAACGCCAGCGAGAACCCTCCGCCTTTTCTCACCAAACGCAGGGCCTGGGAATCGGTCGTTCCGTCGCCGACGTACATCGTGTCTTCAACGCCGACGCCAGTCTTCTTGCAGACGTCCATGACCGCGCCGGCCTTTTCCTCGACGCCGATCGGGCTGGTCTCCATGACCAGGCGGAACGAAGGCAGATCGGTCGCCTCGGTCCAGAAAATGTCATCTAGGCGCTGGATGGTGCTTTGGTCCTTAGAGGAGAATGCTCCGATGCTCCTGGCGCCGCTCGGGATCTCCAGCAGCGGCAGAGCGACGACCTCCTGCGCGAGGTTGCGGAGCGTCCTCGCCTCCCACTCCTCCATCTTCACCGAGTCGAGGGAGATCCGGGTGCAGAACGCGTTGTCGAACGGGAACCCCAACCTCTCGCACGCCACGCTTACGTAGTGCTCGTAGGCGCTCGATACCATGAAGCAGGCCATGATCTCCTGAACGTAGCGCATGGTCTTTTCCGCACCAGGCAGCACCGACAGGCCGGTCCGAGAGAACTCCAGCACATTGTGGTCGGAGGCGCCGTAGGCTTTTAGGAACGGGAGGATCAGGCGCAGCCTGTCGCCCGCCTTGAACCCGGGTCGGTGCAGGATCTCGGCGAGGACCCTATCGTAGCGGCCGAGCTGAGCGAAGAAGCGTCCTCCTCCCTCGACGAAATGTTCGCAGAGCTCTAGGGCGTTGCGGTTGCGCGTCACCGGACCCTCTAGGTCGGTGACGAACTGCTTGCCCTCGTAGGCGATGACCTCTTCCAGGCCCTCGAAGTCCATATGTGCGCGCCTCAGAACTCCCTCGCCGCGATGGCTCCCTCAACCGCGGGCGTCAGGTCGTATGGCCTCGTCAAGGGCCTACCGTCCTCGTAAACCTTTCCTTTCCTCATATCGAGCTTGCCAGCAGCGAACATCTGGACGACTGTCGCGATGAGGGCGCTCTGTCTCTGCTGCGCCTCATTTCGGAGCTGCACAAACAGCTCCTTGCCTTCGATTTCCGCCTTAGGTAGCAGATCCGCCGAACGGTCCGCCGCCCAGAGCTCGTAATCGCGCCATAGTTGCTGGTTCTCAGGGGTGCGCAGTCGGAACGTGCAAATGGCGATTGGAAGCGAGACGTCCCAGTCGGGGCGGACATGATTCACCGAACAGCCGTAGCTTTCCGCCTTCAGTGTGATGGCCTTCAGGATTCCCTCCTCAAACCCGCAACTCGGCCCTCCAGGAGGCGCGCAGTTGAGCGACAGCAACTCGAATCTCTCCATGGTCTCGTCGTCGAGCGAGAGCGTGTAGCCAGCTAGAACTCCGATGTCGAAATGATGCTCGGAGACGAGAGCTCGAAGGCGGCTTCCATACTCCTTTTTCCAGTCCTCCTTCGTTCCGGTGGTCCGGCTCTCGCGGAAGCGCTTCCAGGAAAGGGTGACCAGCGGGATGCCCCTGGAGTGGGCGAGCTCGAACAGCGTCTGCCGGTCGCGGAAATTCGCATGGTCCGGTTCCTCGTCCTTCTCCCAGTTGCAGAAGACGAAAGCAATCACGGCCTCGACGCTTTTCCTTTGGATGTTGTCGAGCAGTGGAGCGAGCAGCTCCGCCGAACCCTCTCTTCCGCTCGAGAACCAACCGAGCCTCAGCAATCGCTCACCCCGTTGTCGCGGCTCCCCAATAGGGGCGCCAGGGTAGTTGACTTTTTCTTCGCGTCAGAAGAGGTGCTCTTTGACTAGGGTCGTCGACCCTCCCACTGTGCATGAGATCGTCTCGACACCCAATGCTTCGATACGACCGCGCACTTCCTTGACCCGTTCCAGAGGACAGTTCACGTACACCGTCGCGCCGGTATCGATAGAGAAGTAGGCGTTCAGGCCTTCTGCGCGCATCTTCTTGACCTCGAGGATCACCTTGACAGTGTCCGGACGCCAGAGGATGAGCTCGTCGATGCCGGTCATGGTGATTCCGTGCAGGAGCAGGGTGTCCGTCTCTGCCAGGGAACAGATGCGTTCCAGGTCACGCGCGTGGATCGCCCGCTCCATCTTGTCGATCGCCTCGTTGACGTACTCAAGCCTCGCGCGGAAGAACGGCGAGGTGATCACTTCCTTGTGAGCCGTGTCGGTGAACTTCTTCGCTGGGATGAGCGCCGCAATAATCCCCATGTCCAGCTCCTCCGGTGCCGCGAGCTGGCGGGAGTAGCTGTCCTCGTCCCCGGTGCCTGCGTACCAGCGTGAGAATCCGCCGGTCACCGCCCGCGACGCCGAACCGGCCCCGCGCCGCGCGTATCTCGATAGCTCCTCGAGCGTCAGGTCGAGATCGAGGGCCGAGCACGTCGCGACCGCTAGCGCCGCGAAGCCCGAGGCGGAAGCACCCAGCCCGATGTTCGAGGGGAAGTCGTTCCTCGATACCATGTGGAATCCGGTCTTCTCCTTCGCGAGCTCTCGCAGAGGGTCGACGACCGCCTTTATCCTCTCCAGCTCGCGGTCCTTCGCCTCCTTGCCGTCGAATTCAGCCCGGTCGGATGGATGCCCGAACTCAATGGTCGTGAGGGTGTTGATAGGCGCCGTGCAGACGGAGATGGAGTCGTGATAGGGTAGGCGAAGCGCCTCGTCTCTCAGCCCGTGGTACTTTATCAGCCCCTGGATGGGGTACGCCTTCGCGGACGCCTTCATCCTCGCACCTCAGATGTCGAATATCACCGTCACAGACGGCTCGTCGGGATCGACCCTCAGCATGTGGTATGTCACCGCCTTGACCTCATGCTTTGGTTTGTGGCGAACGGGGTCGAACCGTTCTCCCTTGGCCACGCACTCGAGCGTGGTTCCCTTGATCCTAACCTTGAAGTCGGAGAGGACCAGCATCTTCGCGTCGCGGAGATAGAGGAACTCGGAGAGGAAGTTGAAGAGCAATGATTCGAGGTCGTGCCCTTCGGCGGTGAATCGCACTTCTTCCTTCGGCCAGACCTTCGAGGCTTCGGTCATCTGGTCGAACAACGCGAAGGCAGCGTTCGCAAAGCACTCCTCGAGGTCCTTGCCTGTCGCTTTGATCATCACGTCGGCGGTGTGCTCCAGGATCTCGTATCGCATGCCTGCTTGAGATGCGACGGGGCGAATAAAACGCTTTTCGTGGGGCCTGAAGAAAATCTATTTACGCGATTGGCGTTCGACCGTGCATGCGCATCCTCATAATCGGCGCCGGGTCGATCGGCGACGTGCTGGCCAAAGCGGCCGAGGACATGCCGGAAGTCGAAGAGATCCTGGTCGCGGACAAGAACGAGGAGCGCGCGCGCTCGAGGGCGAAGGCGTACGCCAAGGGAAGGTACACGCCGTTCGGGGAGAAGGAGATTATCAAGGCGATGAAGGAGGTGCAGCTGGTCGTCGAGGCTGGAAGCCAGGCGGCCGCGAAGCAGTTCGCCCCGATGTCCCTCGAATTGGGGCGCGACATCATGGTCATGAGCGTGGGGGCGTTCTCGGATGACGAGTTCCGCGAGCGCTGCTTCGCACTCGCTCGCAAGAAGGGCGGAAGGCTGTACATTCCCGCGGGAGCGGTCTGTGGGACCGACGGGCTCCGTTCGGCGCAAGGCCGCATCGACGAGGTCAAGCTCATCACCACCAAGGGCCCGAGGGGCTTCCTGGACAATCCGTATCTCGCGGAAAAGGGCATCGATCCCACGAAGCTGAAGGTGCCAACAGTGCTGTTCGAAGGGTCGGCGCGGGACGCGGTCCGCCTCTTTCCCAGGAACGTCAACGTGGCCGCGACGGTGAGCCTGCTCTCGCTTGGCTTCGACACGACCTCCGTGCGCCTGGTGTGCGACCCGGGGGCCGAGGTCAATTCGCACGTCATCGTCGCCAAGGGAGCGTTCGGCGAACTAAGGGCGGAGATCCAGAACGTTCCGTTCCCGTCGAATCCCGCGACCAGCTATCTCGCCGCATTGTCGGCGGTCGCGGCGCTCAAGAGCATCGCCACCAACGTCTGGATAGGCGTCTGAGACACTCTAGCACTGCGGCACCGTTAAATCATCCCCATTCTGTTCCACTGGCAGTGAGAGGATGAAGGCGCGTATCCAAAGGATCTTCGAGAACGTCCAGGAGGACGTGGACGCGATTGTGATCATCAACGACATCGAGCCGAACCTCGACGTCAACTTCTTCTACGCGACTGGGGCGGTCTCGGGGCTCTTTGAGAACGCGGCCGCGGTGCTGGGCCCTGAGGGGAACGTGGATCTCATCTGCCATCAGCTCGAGGAGACGAGCGGGCGGGCCACCGACGCCGACCTGAAGACCTACAGCAGGAAGGCGGAGAGGGACGCGATCCTCCGCAAGCGTCTGAGCGGCATGAAGCGCATCGGAATAAGCGGCGGTGGGCTGACGTTCCGGGTCGCGGAGGAGCTGCGCAAGCTCACGGACGCGAAGCTCGTGGACGTCAACAAGGGCCTTGAAATGGCGCGGCTGGTGAAGGACGAGAAGGAGCTCGATTGCACTCGCGAGGCCTGTCGCATCGGGGCGAGGGTTGCGGAGGAATTGCCGGGCCTCCTGCGAGACGGCGTCAAAGAATATGAGCTGGCGGCGGAGGTGAACTTCCGCATGCAAAAGGCGGGGGCGAGCGGGCCAGCGTTCGCAACCAACTCCTCGTTCGGCCCTAATGCGGCAGAGCCCCATCATTCGCCTGATGGGAACGAACTGAGGAAAGGAGATGCCGCTCTCTTCGACTTCGGCGCCCTCTCTGGTCGCTACTGTTCGGACATCACTCGCACTTACTTCTTCGGCTCCGCAAGCCCGAAGATGAAACGCATGTACGCGGTCGTGCAGGAAGCGCAATCGGCCGCCATCGCGGTAATGAAGTCGGGCGTGAACGGCAAGGACGTGGACGAGGCGGCCAGAAAGGTGATCGATTCTTCGGAGTTCAAGGGTCTCTTTATCCACAGCCTGGGCCATTCGATTGGGCTTTCGGTGCACGACGGCGGCCGCATGGCGCCAGAGACGGATCTGATCCTCCGGGAGAACATGGTCTTCACTGTCGAGCCAGGCGTCTACGTTCGAGGGAAGGGCGGGGTCCGCATCGAGGACGACGTCCGGGTGACCAGCAGGGGGGTCGAGGTGCTCACCCAGGCCTCAAGGGACCTAAGGGTGGTCTGATGCGCGATCTCATGCGGCTGGCGATGGACCGGATGCTTGACCTGAAAGCGGAGTTCTGCGACGTCCGCTCGGAGAGCACCCGCGACATGCGCCTGATGGTGGTGGACGGAAGCGTTCGCTCCCTGGAGCAGGACGCCTCGGAGGGCGTCTGCCTGAGGGCCAGGGTCGGAGGGGCTTGGGGATGCGCCTCGCTCGTCTCCGCCGAGAAGAAGAAGATGCTGGAGGCGGCGGAGACTGCCGTGCGCAGCGCGCGCCTGGGAAACGCCACGGGAGTTCGGATAGCGGAGGGCAGGACGGAGAAGGGGGACCACAGACCGAAGCTCAAGCTCCATCCCGCAGAGGTGCCGATCGAGGAGAAGCTGGAGCTGGTCCTCGATCTGGACAGGGCGCAACGCGTGAACGCGAAGATCGTCAATTCGAATTCGGTGTACCTGGAGGCCATCAAGCGCAGCACGGTGATGAACTCGTTCGGAACGGACGTTTCGTGGGAGGAGGTCAGGGAGCGCGTCATGGTTCAGCCAGTGGCATCGGACGGTGGCCGAACCGAGCTCTTCTACGACATCTCCGACGGCACCGGAGGGTACGAGGTCGTGAAGGCGGTGGACGCGAACGCGATGGGGAAAGAGGCCGCGAAGGAAGCGATCAAGATGCTGAAGGCGGAGAAGTGCCCCTCGGGCAAGCACGTTTGCATCACGGACCCGCAGATATCGGGACTGCTGGCGCACGAGGTCATGGGGCACGCTTCGGAGGCGGACGAGATCGTTAAGAAGCGCTCGTTCCTCACGGACGTGGTAGGGAAGAAGGTCGCGAGCGAGCAGATCACGATGGTGGACGACGGTACGGTTCCTGGCGCCCACGGCACGATACAGTTCGACGACGAAGGGACGAGGGCACAGCGCACCATGATCATCGAGGGCGGGGTGTACGAGGGCTACATGCATTCGCTCGAGACCGCCGCGGAGATGGGCGTACAGCCGACCGGCAACGGACGGGCCGAGAGCACGTCCAGGCGGGTGTTCGTGCGCATGCGCAACACCTTCTTCGAGAAGGGAGACTGGAAGCTGGAAGAGATCATCGAGGGCGTCAAGTTCGGCGTCCTCACGGACAAGGCGATCAGCGGCATGGAGGACCCGGTGGGCGGCGGGTTCGAGGCGAAGGTGCTGCGCGGGTTCTTGATCGAGAACGGCGAAGTGACGAAGATGCTGCGCACCTTCAGCGTGACCGGGAAGGCCCTCGAGATCCTGAAGACGACCGACGCCGTCGGCAACAAGCTCGAGCTCGATGGAGGGACATGCGGCAAAGGCATCGAAGATTTCGTTCCCGTCTCGTCGGGCGGGCCGCATTGCCGATCGGTCGCGGTTCTCGGGGGGAGCTGAATGAGACTTCAGGATATCGCGGAGGAGGCTTTAAGGGCAGCGAAGGGCGACGGCTCCGATGAGGCGGAGGCGTACGTCACATCGGCCAGAGCGGTCTCGGTGTACGTCGACGGTTCGAAGCTGAAGAGCGTCGAGTTGCGCTCGGACATAGGGATCAGCGTGCGGGTCATCAAGGGCCTGCGCGTGGGTCAGTCCTCGCGCTCGGTGGCGGAGGTCTCCGACGCAGCGGCCTGCGGGCGGGACGCGGCCAAGGTCACAAAGTGCGTTCCCAAGGACCCGGTATTCATGCACTTTCCATACCCAGAGAAAGCAAGATCCCCCGGGGCCGGGAACTCGAGCATGGCCTCGCTCGAGCCAGAAGAGCTGGCTCATCACGCGAGGGACGTGGTGCACGCCGCCACCGCCGGAAAGAAGACGAGCGTGCCGAAAGGCCTCGCGAGAGCGTACTACGTCGAGGGTCTGGTCGTGAACTCCAACGGCGTGCACGCGCCGCGCAAGACTTCGGGAGTCTACATGCATTTTACGACCATGACGTTGGGATCGTCAAGGGGCGAGGGCGAGGAGTACCACTTTGGCACTAGCCTGAGCGATTTCGACGCGGAGGTCATGGGCAAGGCGCTCAAGCGCAAGGCACTGGACGCGTCTCGCGCAAAGGCGTTCAAGGGCACGATGAAAGCCGACGTCCTCCTCCAGCCGCAGGAACTGGCCGAGTTGCTTAGGGGCTCGGTTGGGTTCGCGCTCAACGCGGAGAATGTGAACCGGAAGCGCAGCCCCTGGATCGGGCAGGTCGGGAAGGAGGTCGCGTCTTCTCTGCTGACGATCGAGGACGATCCTTCCAACGCGAGCGGCATCCTGTGCTCGCCGTTCGACGATGAGGGCGTGCCATCCACACGGAAGAAGTTGCTCGAGAACGGGGCGCTGAAGGCTCTCATCAGCGACCATTACAACGCCTTGCTGACCGAGACGCCCGCGACCGGCAACGGGGTCAGGCGAAGCGCCATGGAGCCGATGTACCAATACTCATCTCCGGTGCGAATCGCGCCGATGTGCGCGGTCATCTCCCCCGGAAACAAGAGACCCGATGAGATAGTGGCGGAGATGGAAAGCGGCCTGATAGTGCAGAAGTTCTCGGCCCCCGAAGTGCAGCCGATCACCGGGGCGCTTGCGCTCGAGGTCCGATGCGCCCAGGTGGTCAACAAGGGGGAGATCGTCGGGACCGTCGACCACTGCCTCTTGACCGGGAACATGTACGAGGCGCTGCGGCACATCAGTCACGTGGGCAGCGACGCCACCGTGTCTGCGGGGATGAACCTGCCTTCGCTCAGCGTCGGCGGCCTTGAACTGGTCGGCAGCGGCTGATCAGCTCTGCTCGACGAAATGCAGCGCACCGGAGTTCATGCAATAGCGGCGACCGGTCGGGGGAGGACCGTCGTCGAACACATGTCCCAGGTGACCGCCGCAACGAGCGCAGGCGACCTCCGTCCGTACCATCCCCAGACTCCGGTCCGTGAGCTCTTCGACCACATCCCTAGAGACCGGTCGAGTGAACGAGGGCCATCCAGTTCCAGACTCGAACTTGTCGTTCGAGGAGAACAAGGGGAGCTCGCAGCCGGCGCAGGCATAAGTGCCCCTTCGGTGGTTGTTCCAGTATTTGCCAGTGAACGCTGGTTCTGTTCCTTTGCGGCGCAACAACCGGTACGCTTCCGGGTCCAGAATCGACTTCCATTCGATGTCCGTCTTGATGAGCTTCTCTACCGGCGACAGGGAATCCCCTCCTCTAGGGGGTGGATGCTGAAGGTATAAGTCGCTTCCCCGCTGCGGCATCGTCCTTTCGCGGTTGGTAATCAGGCAAATACGTTCTAATCCCACGGCCGGCAACGTGGGACCGGTCGAGCATGCAGTACGTGTCCCTAGAACGGGGAATCGTGCGGGGAGGGCCCTTCGCTCTTGCCAAGAAGCCAGAAGAACCTCGTGCGGTGGAGGTCACCGTACCCACCTGCGTCGACCTTCTCACCCTCGACTCATCCACGCGATTCTCTCCGAACCCCGGGGGAGGCGGGATCGGTCTGGCGATCGACGAGCGGGTCTCCATGACGATCGCGCCTTCCGATGCCTGGAACGTGCACAACGCGGACGCCAAGGCGGTGGAGCATCTCGGTCGATGCATCATGTCAACGATAGGGCGCCTGGGGGGGTTCAGGGTCGATGTGAAGGGGGATCGGAGCGCCGCGCAGCTTCTCTCGGCGGAGGAGCTGCTCACTGGCTTCGCGGCCGGGGTGAATGCGAGCTTCGGGAGGCCCCTCAACCAACACGACCTGCGTCGCCTCGTCAGCTACAACCTGGGAATAGCGGAGGGTGACGGCTGCCGCCTCGTTCCCAATTCCGGGGTGCGGATCGCTGGCGCCCTCTTCGGAGGGTTCACGGTCCTTACCGAGGGGCACGAGATAATATGTCGAGCGACGCTTCCGAGCGAAGGCACCCTTTTCGTGGTCTCGCCGATTGTGGAACCGTCTCCTTTGGACATCGAACGGGTGCTGCAGATGGAGCGCAAGGACAAGGACAAGAAAGCATCCGAGGTTCTGCTGAAGCTGATCCCAGCCGCGATACGTTGCGACTGGGCTAAGGTGGGGGACTCGGTATATCGGCTGCAACTCCTTGGTTCAAAGGTCGCGGAGATCAGGCGCTTCGACGGCGGGGAAGGGATCTACCGTCTGCTGTCCATGCTGCGCTCCAAGGGCTGCACGATTGAGGGCGTGCACGCCGACACTGGCACGATCCTCGCGTTCTCCGACCTGGACCATATCGACGACTGCTTGAGGCTGGTCGAGGAGCTGGGGTTCACGTCATCGCTCGTGACCGCTGACGCCGCGGGCGCGAAGGTCACCGTGAAGAACTGAATCACGCCCGGTCAATGACCACGTGCGTCCGGTCGCCGATCTCCTTCAGCGAGCCTATCGCGGAAACGACGATGCCCACCGGGCTGACCGGCGAGATGGCGACGGGTTCGGAGCCCCTGCTCACCGGGGTCGGCCCGAAGAAGAAGCAGAGCGCCTGTCCCTGAGGCCAGTAGGCGACCTCGCCCACCTTCATGACCTTGCGCCCGTTCTCGATGCCCGCCTTGACCGGAATCTCGAAGTAGATCTCCTCCCCCCAAACGTTCACGTACGCCTCGAAAGGCAGCGCCAACCAGATCGCGTCAGCGGTCCGCGACTCGTTCAGCTCAACGGCGACGTCAAGGTCCGGGGTCTTCATGAGGATGCGTTTGGCCATGGGATCGCTGCCGATGAGAAGAGACGCCATCGCATATTCGTTTTGCGGACTCAGCTGACCGTACGCGCTAGATCCTTCGTGCGCGCAAGCTCCGTCCTCAGAACGTCCAGTGTTCCGAGCCGGCACTCGTGTCGGAGGTTGAGCTTGGCCGCGAACTTGCGCGACAGCGCTTCGAAGTACTCCCTCTCCCCCACCCCGGTATCGATGAAGAGCGCTCGGGAGTAGCCGTCGAACATCTTGTGCAGGAACCAGTCGACGCCGTAGCCTTGCTCGTCGAGCTGTCTCACCGCCTCCTCTCCCATGTCCTTGATCATGCGGTCACGGAACCAGTCCTCGCCCATCTCGCAGAACGCAGGCGTCGCGAACCAGGTGCCCGCGCATTTCTTGCGCTCTCGTTCGTACTCGGCCTGCGTGATCAGAGCGCCGACGCAGTCGTCCGCGTCGATCATGACCGTCGGCACGGTGAAGAACCTCTTCACGTCCTTCAGCGACTGGCAGACCCCGTAGCCGAGGAACACCGCGTCCACCTTGTCGTGCAGGGCGTTCACTTTTGAGATGACCGTGCGCTTGAGCTCCTCGGGATACTCGTGCAACCCGAACTCGAGATACTCCTTGTGCACGATGTCCTCGTCGCCATTAGTGATAGCGTCGATCTCCCGGCGGAACGTCTCGCATGCCACGATCCCGATTCGCATCTGATCCCTGGCGTTGAGGCGTGCCCTAGCTCTTGTATGTTTGCAGAGGTTTCATTGCTCGATGCGCTCCTTAACTCTCCGAGATGAAGAGGATCGCCGTCTATTGCGGCGCGTGCTTCGGCGCCGATCCGTTGTACAGGAAAGCAGCCAAGGAGCTCGGCGAGGAGTTGGTGCGCCGGGACATCGAGCTGGTATTCGGCGGTGGGAACGTCGGGCTCATGGGCGAGATCTCGGATGCGGTCCTTGACGCGGGCGGGAAGGTGATCGGGGTGATGCCTCGCTTCCTGCAAGCGAAGGAGATCGCGCACGAACGCCTCGCGCATCTGATCCTGGTCGACAGCATGCACGAGCGCAAGCTGCGCATGTCCGAGTTGGCGGAGGGCTTCATCGCGATGCCCGGAGGCTTCGGCACCCTGGACGAGTTCTTCGAGATGCTCAGCTGGGCCCAGCTCGGGCAGCATCCGTTCCCGTGCGCCATGCTCAACGTCGCCGGCTACTACGATCCGCTGCTGCACATGCTCGAGCACATGCGCAAAGAGCGCTTCATCCGCCCCGAGCATCTGAGCATGGTCCTGCATCACGCCAACCCCGTCCATCTCCTTGACCTGATGGAGACGTATCGCACGCCGACCGTGGAAAAGTGGCTGGATAGAAAGGGAATATGAGGAATTGAAAGAGTTTCTGGCGTCTATTTCTTCGTCTCGAACAGAGCCCTGATATCCTTTCCGACGACCTCGATGCGGCTCTTCGCCTCGGCGTCCTCCATGCTCTGCAGCTTCTTCATGCCGCTGGACGCGTCCGCGAGCCACTCCTTCGCGAACTTGCCGGACTGGATGTCCTTGAGCATCTGCTCCATCGCTTTCTTCGACTCGGCAGTGATGACGCGGTCGCGCTGCGATAGCCCGCCGTACTCAGCGGTGTTCGAGACGGAAGTCCACATCCTCATCATGCCGCCATTCTGGATCAGGTCGACGATGAGCTTGAGCTCGTGCAGGCACTCGAAGTACGCGATCTCCGGCTGGTATCCGTTCTTGACGAGGGTCTCGAAGCCCGCCTCGATGAGAGCGGTGACTCCGCCGCAAAGGACCGCCTGTTCGCCGAACAGGTCCGAGGTCGCTTCTTCACGGAAGTTCGTCTCGATCACGCCCGCCTTGGTAGCGCCGATGCCCTTGGCTATCGCCAGAGCGATCTTCTTCGCGTTGCCGGAGAAGTCCTGCTCGACCGCGATCAGCGCCGGCACCCCGAATCCCTCCAGGAAGACCTCGCGTTCGCGCGGCCCTGGGGCCTTGGGGGCCATCATGACGACATCGACGTTCTTCGGGGGCTTGATCGTCCCGAAGGTGATGCTGAAGCCGTGTGCGAAGTCCAGCGCCGCACCTTCCTTCAGGTTCGGGCGCACCTCCTTCTCGAAGATGTCGCCCTGCACTTCGTCGGGCAGCAGGAACATGACCACGTCCGCACCCTTGACGGCCTTGGCGATCTCGTCGACCTTCATTCCGTTCTTCTTCGCGTCGTCCCAGGACTTGCCGCCCTTGCGCAGTCCGACGACCACGTCCAGCCCGGAGTCCTTCAGGCACATGCTCTGCGCCTTGCCCTGGCTGCCGAAACCGATCACTGCTACCTTCTTACCCTTCAGGACGCCCAGGTCCGCATCGGAGTCGTGATAGATCTTCGCCATCCTCTCACCCTGTCAGCTCTTGACACTCTTCGCTCGGTAAACCTTCGCGAGTATTAACCTTGTCTCTCCTCACTTGCACGCCCAGGGGCAGTTGCCAGACACGACCTCGGTGCTGAGCTTGCCCGCCGGAACCATCGGGAGGACGTCCTCCTCGGGGTCGGTGACGACGTCCACCAGGAACGGCACGTCCGACCTCAGTCCCTTCTGGAAGGCCTCCCTCAGCTCCGAAGGCTTCTCCACCCGGACCCCGTCCGCCCCGAAGGCCTTCGCCAGGGCTACGAAGTCGGGATTGTTGCGCAGGGTCGTTCCCGAGTAGCGCTTGTCCCAGAACAGCTTCTGCCACTGCTTCACCATGCCCAGCCAGCCGTTGTTCATGACAACGACCATCACCGGTAGGTCCTCCTGGGCGGCGGTAGCGAACTCGTGGAACACCATTTGGATGCTGCCATCGCCGGCGATGTCGATCACCGGCCTGTTCCGGAACGCGATCTTCGCGCCGATCGAGGCCGGGAACCCGAATCCCATGGTTCCGAAACCTCCAGAGGTTATGAACTGCCGCGGATGCTTGACCTTCAGGAAGTGCGCCGCCCACATCTGGTTCTGGCCCACCTCGGTGGTGATGATCGTGTCGTCGGTGAGGATCTTGCCGAGCTCGTAGATAGCCTTCTGCGGCTTGATCGGGATCGAGTCGATGTCGATGTTGCAGGAGCACTTCGCGCGAATCTCGCGCACCCTTTTCGCCCAGGGCGTGTCGTGCTTGCCCTTGCCGACGCCCTTTATGAGCAGCTGTAGGCCGCGCTTCGCGTCGCCGACCAGGCGCACCTTGGTGCGTGGGTTCTTGCCCGCCTCGATCGAGTCGATGTCGAGGTGAATGATCTTCGTGGTCATCGGAATCTCGTTCGCATGCGGGATGGTGCGGTCCGAGAACCTGGTCCCAATCGCGAGGATGACGTCCGCCTCGAGCAGCGCCTTTCTGGCCGCCTCCCGGCCGTGCATCCCGAGCATCCCCATGCAGAGCGGGTGCTCCTCCGGGATGATGCCCTTGCCCATGATGGTCGTGACCACCGGCCCCATCAGCAGTTCCGCGAGCTTGGCCACCTCCGGACCGGCATTGGCCCAGATTGCTCCCCCTCCTACCATGAGAATGGGACGCTCGGCGTTCAGCAAGGTGCGCACCGCCTCGAGCATGCCCGAGAAATCCTCCGCCGGCTGCGGCACTGGATAGTCCTGATCCATCAACGCTTCGGGGACGTCCCCGTTCATCACGTCCATCGGCAAATCCACGTGCACTGGTCCCATTCGCCCGTTCTTCGCGATGTTCATCCCACGCTTGATCGCCTCCGGCAACTCGGACGGATTGAGCACACGGAAGTTGTGCTTGGTGATCGGCATCATCAGGCTGAAGGTATCCGCTTCCTGGAAGCCCGCGGTGCCTATGAGATGGGTGGAGACCTGCCCTGTGAGGACGAGCATCGGGGACGAGTCCGCGTAGGCGGTCGCCACACCCGTCACCAGGTTCGTCGAACCCGGACCGGAGGTCGCCATGCAGACGCCTGGTCGTCCTGTCGCTCGGGCGAATCCGTCCGCCATGTGCGCCGCGCACTGCTCGTGCCGGACGAGCACGTGGTGTATGCTCGAGTCCAAGAGGTCGTTGTATATCGGGATGACGACCCCGCCGGGGTACCCGAACATTACCTCGACGCCTTCCTTCTCCAGCAACGATAGCAGAGCCTTAGAGCCTTTCACAGCTGCACCACCTAGTTCTACACAATGCCTGAGGACACCCTAGCGAGAGGATGTCCTCTAACCCAGAACGACGACCACCGTGCCCAACAAAACTACGGATCGACCGGAGCACGTGTTAGGGGTTGGCACGGCTACGCACATGGGGAGCATCGTATATAACGATTCGCCAGACGCGAGATCCGAAATGCGCTCAACTTGGAAGCTACTGGGTCGCCATCAGGCTGAGAGGCGAGGCGGGGCGCAACTGCCTACTACCCGGACTCACATCCTCGTCAGAGGGACGAGCGATTGGACAAGACCGACGTTATCCTCTCGATGATGCTGCTTCTGAACTCCAGGGCGTCCTATCGCGAGCTCGCCGACAAGCTTGGGCTCTCGGTCAACGCCGTCCACAAGCGCATACAGTCGATGGTGGACGAGGGCATAATCCGCTCTTTCACTACGCGCATCAGCCTAATTACAGTGGGGGGCGCCATGGTTTGGGTGCTCGGGCAGGGCGACTTCGTGTCGGTGGAAGATGTCAAGGCCAAGCTGCAGAACAACCGAAACGTCTACTGGCTGGCGGTGACGGGGGGAGACAATCTGCTGGTCGGATTGAATATGCGCCAAGCGTCGGAGCTGGATGCAAATCTCAGGCAGGTGATCAAGGCCTGCGGAATGAAGTCGCCTTTCGTCGGAATCACGTTGTTCCCGTCAATGGTGGGCGACGTCGAGAAGGAAATAAGTCCTCTCGATTTCAGAATCGTGAAGGCGCTGGCCAATGACTCAAGGAGGACCGTGGTGCAGGTGGCCGAGGAGTTGTCGCTCTCCGCAAAGACCGTGCGCAGGCGATTGGAGAGGATGGAGAGCAAGGGGTTGCTAGAATACTCGATCAGTTGGTACCCAGACGAGTCGAACGACATAATCACCCTCTTCCAAGTCTTCCTCTCTGACGATGCCGACAAGCACAAGGTGGGGCGGAGCCTTCAGTCCAGGAACACCCCGGAAGTGCTGTTCTATCACACCTTCGACAACATCCCCAATCAGATATTCGTGATAACCTGGTCCCCGACCACCAAGGAGCTGAAATCGTTGCGGGAAAGATTGGCAGCGGAATCGGGAGTGGCGCGGCTCGTTCCCAACATCATCTATTCCGGCTACATCTTTCCCACTTGGCGTGAGCAAATGATTGAGGAGGGAGCGGCGAGAACCGTTCCAGGCTGATTCCCGATCGGATCCGATGGTCTCGAACGTCAACCGCCCGGGAGACGGAGTTGACATTTCCATCGCTTTGGCGGGGCATTCTTTCTCCCACCCCCTGAACATGACAAGATGACCTCTCGTCGCTTAGCCGGTCTCAGGTGCTGTGATGCACGGACGGGCAGCGATCGATGTGAAGGGATTGAAGAAGGACTACGGCGAGGTGAAGGCGTTGGCCGGCCTGGACCTGGTCGTGGAAAGCGATCAGGTATTCGGCCTGCTCGGTCCGAACGGGGCGGGGAAGACCACTCTCATTAGCATTCTCACTGGGCTGCAGAAGGCGACCGCGGGTGAATGCAAGGTGTTGGGCAACCCTATATCAGAGCGACTGGCGAGCGTGAAAAGCAGGGTGGGGGTCTGCCCTCAGAGCGGAGCGATCTATCAGCAGCTGACGGGCGTCGAGAACGTAGTCCTGTTCGGAAGGCTGTATGGCCTGTCCAAGGAGGAGTCCAAGAACAACGCGAACGGCCTGCTCGCCAGGGTCGGTCTGGAATCGGACGCGGGACGGAAGGCAGGGACTTACAGCGAGGGCATGAAGAGGCGGCTAAGCTTGGTAATGGCCCTCGTGCACTCGCCGGAGCTGACGTTCCTCGATGAACCTACGGTCGGCATGGACCCTCAGAGCCGCCGGGCGGTTTGGGATATCGTGCGCGACCAGAAGGGACTGGGGAGGACGGTCGTGTTGACTACTCACTACATGGAGGAAGCGGAGCAGCTCTGCGACACCGTTGGCATCATCGACCATGGCGAGCTGATCGCCCTCGGCAGCCCTAGCGGTCTAATATCCAAATATGGCAAGGACGACCTGGAGGAGGTCTTCATTCATCTCACCGGTCGCGGGATACGGGAGGAGATCTGATGCGGCTGAATCGCTTGCTCCCGATGCTGGGAGTGGAGATCAAGAAGATCGTCCGCGAGCCCTCGGCACTCTTCATCGTTCTGCTGTTCCCGGTCGTGCTCACTCTGGCGTTCGGCTCCTCGTTCGGCGGAGCGGGGACGTCGAGCGTCAGCTACTCCGTCGGCGTCGTTGACCTCGATCACTCCACTTGGTCCGCGGGACTCCAGGCCGAGCTCACGGGGACGCAGATACTTCACTTGAGTGCATACCAGGATCTCAGCGCGGCGACGCCAGACCTGCAGCAGGGCCGGTTGAGCGCTCTGCTCATCATCCCCTCTGGATTCGGGGCTTCCTGCCAATCGTACCGGGACAACCCGAGCAATGCGTCGTCGTGGGTTCTCGCGAACGTTAGCGTCTACGTCGATCAAGGGTCGATCTTCGCTTCGCAGGCGATCGGACCGGTGGTATCGCAAACAATGACCGCCTACGTCGCCCCGGACGCCTCCGCGATCAGCATGCCCGTGTCGTTGTCACAACCGCAGTTGGTCAGCGGCGCGAAGACAACGGCCTTCGACGTCGTCGCTCCAGGGATGTTCGCGTTCGCCTCCATCTTCCTGATAATGATAGTCTCTGGTGCGTTCACTGCATCCCGCGACAGCGGTCTGCTGCGCCGGCTCAGCGTCACCCCGATCACCGCGGGCGAGTTCATGTCGGCGAACGTGGCCGCATATATGGTGCTGGCAGCTGCGCAAATGGCGCTGGTGTTCATCGTCGCGCTGGCTATGGGATGGACTCCGAGCGGTGGCGCGCAGGGGGTCTTCCTCGGCGTCGTACTGCTGCTGATCTTCTCGGCCTGCAACGTGGGCTTCGGACTGATCACCGCGACCCTCGCCAAGTCGCAGAGCGCCGCCACTGGGCTGGCATTCCTATTCGTGCTGCCGCAGATGTTCCTCGGGACGTTCGTCGGATCGATGCTGGGTGGGACGGCGGCGGAGCTGGGCAAGTTCGTGCCCTCGTACTACGTGACCGACGCATTGACATCAGTGTTCGTGCGGGGAGCGAGTGTGACGAGCGGTGCCGTGGTGACCGATCTGCTGGTCGTAGCGGTGTCGAGCCTGGTGGTGCTGGTCGCAGGGGTCTTCCTCTTCCAGAGGTACGGTAGCAGGTGAGGAGTTGCACTCTTCGAAGCTCGACCTCAAGGCTCTCGGCGGCAGGGCGCGCGCCTCCCCGGATGGGGAGGCCTATCACCCTTTGCTCCAAATTCCCAGCGTTCGCGTCGGTGTGGTTGCGCGGGACAACGAGAACGATGGCGTTGGGTTTCTCATCGAGGTGTGCATATGCGCCTCGAGAGGCGGAGACGAAGGAAGCGCGTTGCTCGCAACGGAGCACAGCCTGAACATGATGAAAGAGTGCGCCCGCATGGGGTATCGACTGACCTATGAGGACAATTGCTGCTCTACCTTCGAAAAGGCGGTCGCACGAAGGCGCTTGTTGGTGGAGTCGAGAGCGCTCCTCGCGGTAATGGGGGAGGAATCCCCATGATCCCCATGACCTTCTGCGGTTTTCCTTTGCGAAAGTTGAAATCGCCGGGAGGCGTCGCGTAGCGAGCGGAACAATGCCCTACAAGATCACGCGCTTCGTGCGCTTTCAAACTCCCGACCTGGATGAGGCCGTCGAGCACTTCGTCAAGTCGCAGAACATGGTGGTGCTGGAGAAGACCGAGGATCAGGCCGAGTTGCTCAGCGAGGATGCGACCCTCATCATCGAAAAGGGGGAGGAGTTCGGTCCGATCCTTGAGACCCTCGTTCCCTCGATCGAGGGTGCGCGGGCCGAGCTCGAACCCCGAGGCTGGAAAGTGGTGGTCTGGGAGGGGAAGGAGAAGATCATGAGTAACCCCGAAGGCACGCTCTTCAGCTTCAACGAGACGCCAGAGGAGTTCGGAGAGGGCAAGGACTGACAGACGCGGCCGAGGACGCGTGCGGACGATCCTTGGCACGCTCTCTCTGTGCACACGCGCCCTACCTCGTAGACCATTAGTCTGGTGAGAACGAATCCCTTAGGTACGGCGTTTCCGATTCGGCGCCGGTAATGGCCATGGTTTCCCGCTCGGTGCCGCAGGATCCGAACCGATCGGTTGGCGATCAACGTCTTCATTCGGAACTCGTGCGCGAGTCCTTCGAGCCGCTTGCCGATTATTATGCCAGGAGTAAGGCACACACGGACAGGGTGAGCCTCGAGAGGCTCAGGGAGCTAGCCGAGCCGTCTCCGGACATGATCGCGCTGGACGTTGCCACCGGACCGGGGCACACCGCAATGGAGCTCGCGCCGCATTTGGATTTCGCCGTGGGCTTGGATCTCACGCGCACCATGCTGAAGAAGGCAAAGGAACTGTCCGTCGGCAGGGGCATCTCGAACCTTAGTCTCGTGCAGGGGAACGTGTACTCGCTCCCGTTCGACGACGGGACTTTCGACATTCTGGCCTGCCGTCGCGCTGCACACCACTTTCCGGACCTTGATGGAGCGGTTCGGTCGATGTGTCGGGTCCTGAGGGAGGGTGGGGTCATGGTGATCGAGGATAGAAGCGTCCCCGAGGACGACTTCGTCGACGAACTCATGAATCGTTTGGACGTCCTACACGACCGCTCTCACGTCAGGGACTATCGGCCATCGGAGTGGGAGGCGGTCATGCACCGGGCAGGAATGCGGGTGGTAGCCGTCGAGCCCTTCAGCCGGGTGCTTCCGCTCACTTCCCTGACCGACAACGCCCTTCCCGCGGACCGCGCCGAGATCGAGAGAACGGTCCGCGGACTTGACAGCGATGGAAGGGCCAAGATGGGCGTGGAGGAACGCGAGGGCGCGGTGCACATCAAGCACTGGTACGTTCTGATCAAGGCGCGCAAGTCCCCCTAGCGCTCGGCAGAAAGGTTATTTCCCCTCGTCGGTATGCGCCGAAGGGCGCTTTCGAATGGACGTGCCGCAGTACTCGGTCGGATACAAAATCAAGAACGTGCTGAGGGTCGCGTACACGCTGCCGTTCGTTCTCGCTTCGATCACTGGCGCTGTGTTCGCGCTCACGCAGAAGTCCGAGTGGCTGATGGCGTTCCTGATTCCGCTCGACGTCTTCTTCCTGGCAATGTTCGTCAACCTCAGCAACGATTACTACGACCACAAGAGCGGGTCGGACAAGGTGCGTTTCGATCTGCTTGACAAGGCCTACGAGGAGCGGGCTTCGGGAAGCCAGAAGGGCACGATCTATTGGCAAGGAAACTCGTTCGACCGCGGCCTAATCTCCGAGCGTGGAGGGCAACTGCTGATGGCCGTTCTCGCTGGCCTGGCGGTGCTGGTCGCGATCCCTATCATTTTGTACGGAGGAGTCCTCGTGATCGTTCTCGGACTTGTCGCGCTCTTCCTCTCGTTCTTCTACACCGCCCCTCCGTTGCACCTGGGATCGAGGGGGCTGGGGGAGCTGGATGTGGGCATCTCTTTCGCGTTCATGTCGTTCTTCACCTACTACGTGATCGTCGGCCGTTTCGACTGGACCATGCTGATCATCGCGGTCACCGTTGGAATGAACGTCATGAACATGCGCATCGTCGATCAGATGTCGGGGATGGAGGCGCACAAGCTCGCGGGCGAAAAGGACCTCGTGGTGCGCCTGGGCATAGACAAAGCGACCGAGCTCATGTGGTCCATCTGGTTCCTGATGTACGCTCTCTGCCTCGTGCTCGTGTACCTCAACTGGACCTTCGCGTTTCTCTATCTGTCCGCGCCCCTGGCATTCCAGTCGATCCGTTACTTGCGCAAGAAGGAGGGCGATCTGTGGGTCGTAGCTCCAGTGCTCTCGACTTTCAAGCTTGCCCTGAGCCACATGCTCCTGGTCATCGTGGCTTTGATACTGCAAAGCGCCTTGACATTTGCATGATGGTGCGCGCGTCGCCCTTCGTGATGAGACGATACTCGCGCACCGCGTCGAATCCGCACTGGTCGCACGAGGGCGTGTTGCGCATCGGGCAGCCGTAGAAGTGGGAGCGGTCCGGAAGCACGAAGGCCGAGACCCAATCCGGGCAAACGCTGCCAAAGTCCTCTTTCAGCATATCCCGAAGCGCTTTGGACGTGTTGAGGATCGGCAGCGCCTCCTTTTTGAGGCGGAGTGCGAGATCGACCACCTTCTCCTTCTGCTCGTGCGCGAGAGTGATCTCGTAGGGCGGGGGCGTGATGAAATTGAGCATTATGCCGCGGATGCGCTTGTTCGCGGCGACCAGGCGAACCGTCTCCTCTACCCTGTCCACGTTCTCCTTCATGATCACCATGTTGGCGAAGATGTTGGGGTGGGTTGTCTTCTCCAGGTTCGCCATGAGCTTGTCGTAGACGCCCGCCCCTCGAATGAAATCATGCATCTCTCTCGGCCCGTCCAGGCTGATCGAGATCGCGTCGCTCTCCTCGAAGATGACGTTCGTGCCGTTGGTGGTGTAGGCAGTGACGAAATACCCCATCCCCCTTCCCGCCAAGATGAGGTCTCTCAGCGTCTTCTCGCCGTCCCGCCACATCGTCGGCTCCCCGCCCTCGAAGAAGAGCACTCTGCAGCCCTTCTCATAATGGGCCTTCATCTCCTCGAGCGCATCCTGGTACCTGATGCGGAAGGGCTCGGCAAGCTTGTCCTGGTTCGCTCCGATGGAGCAGTGGCGGCAGCGCAGGTTGCAGTCGTAGTTGATGATCATCGTGTTCACTAGGGGCGTCTTCTTCCCGAGCTTGGTTCGCAGGAACCAGCCGGCATAGAACGCGACCTGCCTAGCGGTCATCAGCTTGCTCATCAGCTCGCCAACATTTCCCGTCTATATAACGAATCGGAATTCGGCCACGGGTGAGGAAAGATGGCAAGATATCTGGCAACGACTCTTCCGATTCCAGGTATGAAAATGACTTCGGATTGGAGGAAGGAGCTGAAGGCGCTCTATTTGCCCGCGGCGGGCAAAGTTGTCGTGGTCAAGGTCCCAGGATGCAGTACCTGCTGGTTGGTGGGAAAGGGGACCCGAACAAGGAAATGCAGGCGCCAATGGAGGCGCTTTTCACCATCGCCTATGGGTTGAAGTTCGCGGTCAAGAAGAAGGACCCGAAGAACGACTTCAAGGTCTTCCCCCTCGAAGGGCTTTGGTGGATGAAAGGGAACGTCGAGTTCGATCAGAGCGCCAAAGACAAGTGGCAATGGACATTGATGGTCGCCCAACCGGACTTTGTCTCAAAGGACCTGGTGGAGGAGGTAAGGGCCCAGCGCAGAAGAAGAAGGCCAATCCCTTCCTGTCGGAGGTCAGGCTCGAGGAATTGGAGGAGGGCGAGTCAGCGCAGATATTGCACGTTGGGCCTTACTCGGACGAAGCGACAGACATTAAGAAACTGCATGATCACATCGCTTCGCTCGGCAAGAGGACCAGTGGAAAGCATCACGAGATCTACATGAACAGCCCGATGCGGGAGCCGCCGGAGAAGCTGAAGACAGTGATCCGGCAACCGTTCTCCTGAGCATTCACAATCGTAGCCCCGCTACCGCTTAATTTATTTACTGCCAGGTATACTTGCTAACCACCCAGAGGAGGGGAGCGAATGGCGGACAAAGCATTCCGCATACAGGTATTGGAGACGATCGCGGCTCTAATGACGGCCGCGTTCGGCCTGGTCGCGGCACTGGCATGGAACCAAGCAATTGCCTGGGCGGTCCAGCAGGTGTTTAGCAAGCCTGCGGACCAGGGAACCGGGTACTTCGTCTATGCCATACTCGTGACCATCCTGGCGGTAATCGCGACAATCCTAATTGGGCGCGTTTTGGCCAGGATGAAGACGGCGGCTGGTGAAGAGAAGAAGTGAGCCAGTAGCCGTCCCTTTCTTTCTTTATTCCTGCCAGCTAGCGAAGCGTATTACCGCAACCGACATAACCTGCGATTGTATTGTTCTGGATGGAGAGGAATTCCGTGGCAAAGGTAAGGGTCGGCATCAACGGGTACGGCACGATCGGGAAGCGCGCTGCATTCGCAATCCAGAGGCAGGACGACATGGAGGTCGTCGGGGTCACCAAGACAAAGCCTAGCTACGAGGCTCGCCTGGCGATGAAGGAAGGCCTTCCGCTCTACGCCGCCGCTCCCGAAAATGTCGCCGATTTCCAGAAGGAGGAGATCGAAGTCGCAGGCACGCTCGACGATCTGCTGCCGAAGTGCGACCTCGTCGTCGATGCTACTCCAGGCGGAGTCGGCGAGAAATACAAGGCCATTTACGAGAAGGCAGGCGTCAAGGGGGTGTTCATGGGCGGGGAGGAGCACGGCATCGCCGGCATATCCTTCAACGCCTTTGCGAACTACCACGAGGCCTGGGGAGCGAACTTCGTGCGTGTGGTATCCTGCAATACCACAGGCCTCGTCCGGACCCTGTATCCAATAGATCGGGTGTTCGGAATCGAAAGGGTGTTCGGAGCGCTCGTGCGCCGAGGGGCCGATCCGGGCGACAAGAAGGGCTTCGCGCTGAACGCCATCGAGCCCTCGCTCAAACTTCCAACCCATCACGGTATAGATGTCCAGACAATAATGCCCTGGCTTCCGATCAGGACCATGGCCGTCGTCACCCCGACGACAATGATGCACGTTCATTGCATCACCTGCGATCTGAAGAAGGCGCCGACCGAGGACGAGGTGCTGTCGGTCTGGGACAACGTCCCGCGCATCCGGTTCGTGAGCGGGAAGCACGGCATCAAGTCGTCCGCGCAGGTGATGGAACTGGCAAGGGACCTCGGAAGGCCGAGGGGCGACTTTATGGAGATCATCGTCTGGCAGGACGGCGTCAAGATGGAGGGCCACACCCTCTACTATTACCAGGCGATCCACCAGGAAAGCGACATCGTGCCCGAGATCGTCGACTGCATCAGGGCGATGACGAAACTAGAGAACGACCCGATGAAGTCGATCCGCAAGACGGACAAGTCGCTCGGGATAACCAAGTAAGGGTTACTCGGGGCCAGAGGTTTCGCGCTCCATCAATCTCACAGTCTCAATGACGCGTCGCGCCCTCGTCTCCGGCCTCTTCGCCGACACTATCCAATAGATGTACTGGACCCGACGGCTCTTGGACGAATTCCTGAACAGCGCGGCGGCCCTCGGACTGGCGTCGAGAGCGACCTTCAGATCGGACGGTTCGATGCCCTCGCGCACCTCGCTTGGGGTTCTTCCCCTCCCTTCCTCTCCAGGAACCAGACAGACGCCTTTGGCGGTCATCCTTCCCTCCTTCTTGAGCTTCTCCACTCGCCTCAGGTTGCTCTCCGCCCAAACGCTCCCCGGCCTCCTCGGGGTGAATCGAAGCATGTGCTTCTTGTCATCGATTCGCCTCAGCTGGCTGTCGATCCATCCAAAGCAAAGGGCCTCCTCGACCGCCTCGTCCAGGCTCATACCTTTGCCGACCCTCTTCTTGTAGAGAAGGAGCCAGATGCCTTCCTCGGTCTCGTGGTTCTTCTCCAGCCATGACCTCCACGCGTGGCGGTCGCGGAAGAACTTCGCTTCCCTTGCTTTGTCCGGAGTCAACGAAGGAATGAAGCCGCCAGGGCGCAGATATTTCCTTGCCCGGGTACGCCGAATCAGGTCCGAGGACCGAAAGGTAATCTATCCAGAGGCGGATGGAGGGGCGTCGGCGGCAGGGCCGCTGCACCGGAGCGGGGAGGCGAGCACATGGCCGAGTATCACACCCTCGACGATTTCGATTTCAGGAACAAGAGCGTGCTGCTGCGAGTCGACATCAACTGCCCATTGGACCAGAAGACACTCGAGATCGAGGACGACAACCGCATTCGTCAGGCTTTGCCGACCCTGCAAGAGCTTCTCTCCAAGGGAGCGAAGGTCGCGATCCTTGCACACCAGGGTCGTCCAGGCGACTGGGACTTCGTTCCGCTTGACCGGCATGCGAAAGCGCTCTCTTCGCTGCTCGGACAGGAGGTCCGCTACATCGACGACATTCACGGTCCCGTGGCAGCGGAGGCGATACGCTCCCTCGGCCCGGGCGAAGCGATCCTCCTGAAGAACGTGCGCGAGTTGCCGTACGAGCAGGACAAGAAGACGATGGAGGAGCACGCGAAGATGGAATTGGTGACCGCTCTCGCTCCGCTCTTCGACTACTATGTCAACGACGCATTCGGCGCCTCGCATCGCTCCCAATGCTCGCTCGTCGGGTTCCAGATGGTTCTCCCTTCAGCGGCGGGGAGGCTCATTGAGAAGGAACTCAAAGCGCTCAAGACCGTCTTCGATAATCCAAGGCGACCGGCGGTGTTCTTCCTCGGCGGGGCGAAGTTCGCGGATTCGGTAAAAGTCGTGGAGCGACTGATCGGCAAGAAGATCGCCGACTGGGTGGTTCTCACCGGGGTGACTGGCAACGCCTTCTTGATGGCGCGGGGAGTGAAACTAGGCGGTCCCAGCGAGAAGTTCCTCGAGAAGGAGATGAAACCCGAAGATTTGGCGGCGGCTCGCAAGCTCCTGTTCGAGAAGGGTTTGAAGATACTCCTCCCGGTCGACGTGGCGGTGGAGGTGGAATGCCGCAGGCGCGAGCTTCTAGTGGGCGATCTTCCGGTCGAGTTCCAGATCCTCGACATCGGGCAGCTCTCCGTCGAGAAGTTCGATCACATGATCGCTCGCGCTGGCACGGTCTTCATGAGCGGCCCGGCGGGCATGTGCGAGAAGGAGGCGTTCGCGCTGGGAACGAGGGCGCTCATGGAGGCGACGGCGCGCTCGAAAGCATTCTCGCTGATAGGGGGAGGGCACACCGCCGCCTGCGCCGAGAAGTTCGGCGTGGCGGACAAGTTATCGTACATCAGCACCGGCGGGGGAGCGCTCGAGACCTACATCCTCGGCAAGCCACTGCCCGTGGTCGAAGCGCTGAAAGCGGCGTACAACCGCACCTGCCCACCGAAGCAGTAATGCTACTTCTTCGCCGCCTTCTGCATTCTCGTCAGGGCTTCTTCGATGCGCGTCTTCGGCTGCGTGATCGCCATCCGGACGTATCCCTCGCCAGACGGCCCAAAACCGATGCCTGGGGTGACGACGATCCCGGCGTCGTTCAGCATCCGGTCCGCGAACCTCTGCGATTGCTCGTTGACCTTGAACCAGAGATAGAACGTTCCCTTGGGCAGGTCGACATTGAATCCGAGGTCCCTGAGCCCCTTTACGAGGACATCCCGGCGCTCCTTGAACACCCGGATGTTGTCCTTGACCATTTGTGGCTTGTCGGCGCTCTTGTAGTGACCGAGGGCGAAGGCCGCCGTCCGCTGCACGAACTTCGGCGCCCCGGAATCGATCTGGGACTTGACCTTCTTGAGGCCGGCGATGAGGTTCGCGTCCCCCACCGCGTACCCGAGGCGGTAGCCGGTCATGTTGAAGGTCTTGGAGAGCGAGCCGAACTCGATCGCGCCCTCCTTCGAGATCTCCAGCACGCTCGGCGCCACGTAGTCGTCGAAAGTAAGCTCGGAATAGGCGTTGTCGTAGACCAGGATGGTCTCGGTCTGCACGCACCACATGTAGATTCCGCGCAGGTAGTCCTTGGTCGCGACCGCTCCGGTCGGGTTGTTCGGATAGTTGATGTACAGCATCTTCGCGGTGCGGTCGAGCACCGCCGGGCTGTCCTCGAACCACCAGTTGCGCGATGGGAGCAGGGGAACGCGGACGGGCACGCCGTCGCAGAGCGTCGCCGCTCCCTGCGCGTACACCGGGTAGGCGGGATCCGGGCAGAGCACTTTCTCTCCTGGATTCACGAAAGCGCGCGCGATGTTCGCGAGCCCCTCCTTACTGCCGAGGAGAATGCAGACCTCGCCCTGAGGGTCCAAGTCCACGCCGAATCGCTTCTTGTAGAAGTCGGCGATTGCCTGGCGGGCGTCCGGCTCGCCCGCCGACGAGGGGTAGGTGTGGTTCTCCGGGTCCTGCACCTGGCGCTTCAACTCATCGACGATCGGTTGAGGGGTCGGAAGGTCCGGGTCCCCGATGCCGAAGTCGATGAGGTCCACGCCCTGCGCGCGCTTGATGCGGCACTTCTCTTCGATCTCGGCGAACAGGTAGGGCGGTATCTTGTTGACGCGCGTGGCGAACGAGAACGGCATGCTCTCACTCCTCTGTCTCTCCTCTGAAGATGCGCGCCGCTGGGCCGCGCATCCTGACCGATGATAAGTCTTCGCTTACTTTAATCCACAGGCTTCCGCCTGGGAGCACGACCTCGACGTCCGCGCCTTTCTTCGCGCGGCCAGTGAGCACGGCGGCGACTGCGGTCGCGCACGCGCCCGTGCCGCAGGCCATCGTCCATCCGGCGCCTCTCTCGAGGACGCGCACCCCGATCGCCTCTCCTTCCTGCGACGCGAACTCCACGTTCGTATGCCTCGGGAACATCGAATGGGATTCGAGTGCCGGTCCGAGCACGTCCTGTTCGGAGTGCTCCAGCGTGTCGAACGTCACGAAGTGAGGGTTGCCCATCGAGACCGCGGTCCCGACGACCTTTCGTCCCGCAACCTGGAGTTCCTTCTCGATGAAGGAGCCTTCGCAGTTCATCGGGATCTTTGAGCATTCCAAGCTCGGGGATCCCATGCCCACGATGACCTCCTTCACTTTGTTGTCGGCGAGCAAGCACTCGATGTCCTTCACTCCCGCCAGCGTGCCGATCCGCATCTTCGTCCTGCTCACGATCCCGAAGTCGTACAGATGCTTCGCAACGCACCGTATGCCGTTGCCGCACATCTCCGCCTCGGAGCCGTCGGAGTTCAGCACCCGCATGGTCGCATCAACATGCCTTTCCCGGCCGACATACAGTATGCCGTCCGCTCCGACCCCGAAGCGTCGGTCGCAAAGCGAGCGCACGAAGTCGGGCTCCTTCGGGGCGGTGCCGTCGAAGTCCTCCACCACGACGAAGTCGTTGCCGAGTCCGTGGTACTTCCAGAATATCAAATCATCAGCCTCGCGGGAATACGCTCATGCCGCAGTAGGTCGTCTACGGTCTCCGCCTCACGTATGAGGTACATGGTCCCCTCCTTCACGAGAACCTCGCGGCAGCGCGGCCTCATGTTGTAGCTCGACGACATCGTGAACCCATACGCCCCGGCGTCGTAGACCGCGACCAGATCGCCCTCCTCGCCCTTCGGAAGCATCCGGTCCTTTGCTAGGAAGTCGCCGCTCTCGCAGATTGGACCGACCACATCGTACACCTGCTCGCCGGGCCTCTCGAATTTGTTCGCGATCGCGACATGGTGGTAGGAGCCGTAGAACGCGGGTCGGATCAGGGTGTTGAAGCCCGCGTCGGTGCCGAGGAACTTCTTGTCCGGGGTCTCCTTCACGTCGACCACGCTCGCCAAGAGCACAGTCGTGTCCGCGATGATGTAGCGACCAGGCTCGATCGCGACGGTGTCCGCGGAGCACTTGCCCTTGATGCGGTCCGTTACCTCCTTGGCGTAGGCGTCCACGTCCATCGTTTTGTCCTCCGGCCGGTAGGGGATGCCAACGCCGCCACCGATGTCAATGACCTTCAATTTCAGCCCGAGCTTGTCTTCGAGCTCGTTCGCTATGCCGACCAGCACCTCGGTCACCTGCGCGAACGGAGCGACGTCCTGCACCCCGGCGCCGATGTGCGCGTGCAGCCCGAACGGCATGAAGCCCAGCTGCATCGCCTCATCGTAGGCGTCGATGATCTGTTCCTTCGGCACCCCGAACTTCGTGCTCTTCGCCCCCGTTACAACGTGCGCATGATGCCCGGCGCCGACCCCCGGGTTCACGCGGAACGAGATCTGCACCTCGGACGTCATCTCCGCCAGGCGGCGTAGTTCCGAGAACGAGTCGATGTTGATCATGACGCCGCGCGACGCTACCTGCGCCAGCTCCTTGCTGGAGACGTTGACGCCGGTGTACAGTATCCGCGACGGCCGGAAGCCAGCTCGCAGGCAGGCGTCGACCTCCCCTATCGAGACCGCATCGATGTGGCTGCCTTCCTGCTGCAGGATCCTGAGGATAGCCAGCGAAGAGTTCGCTTTGCACGCGAAGTGCACCCTCACCGGCATGTAGGGCTTGAACGCGTCCCTGATCCGGCGGTAGTTCTCGCGGACCGCGTTCTCCTCCGTGACATAGACTGGAGTGCCGTATCTCTCTGCGATCTCGGTGGCGCGCACGCCTCCGATCACCATTTTCCCGTTGTCATTGTCGAACTTACGCATACTAACCACCGATGTAGTTCTTGTGCAGCTTGCGGACCACTTCCACCGCCTTGTTCGCTGGCACGACGAAATTCAGCGCGACGTCCGATGCGCCTTCCGAGATCATCTCGATGTTGGCGCCGATGTCCGCTGTCACTCTGAAGACCTCCGCCGCGACGCCCTTCGTATTGAGCATGTCGTCGCCGACCGCGCATACCAACGCCACGTCCTGGCGGATGGTCAGCTTCTCCACCTGCCCGTTGCGCAGAGCGTGCAAGCGTTCGCAAATGCCGTTCACCTCGCCGCTCGGCACCGCGAGCGCGAGCGTCGAAAGTGAGGTGGAGATCGCGAACGCCATCGTCCCCTGGCGGTTTATGGCATCGAGCAGCTCGGTGACTAGCTCGGGTCGATAGGCTATTTCCGAAGAGTACACTTTCACGATGCTCAGATCGGGCTTCATCGCCACGCTCTTCAGCATCTTGCCGGAGCCGCGCTTGAGCTCGTGGATCTTCGTGCCACGGTGCTCTGGGTTGAACGTGTTCTTTACCATCACGGCGATCTTCTTCCTGCGTGCCGGCTCGATCGTACGCGGATGCAGGACCTTTGCTCCGAAGTACGCGAGCTCCGCCGCTTCCTCATAGTCCATCTCGGCGAGGTTCTGCGCTTGCGGCACGATCCTCGGGTCGGCGGTCATGAACCCGTCGACGTCCGTCCAGATCTCGATTGTTGAGGCGTTGATCGCGTACCCGACCACCGCGCCTGAGTAGTCGGAACCGCCGCGTCCGAAGGTCACTGGCCTGGCGTATAGATCGCAGCCGTAGTAGCCCGTGATCACCGGCGTTTTCCCCTTCTCCATCAACGGCAGGACGTTCTTTGCGAAGTTGCGCTGAGTCGCTTCCAGGTCCGCAGTCCCGCTACCGAAAGCGCCAGTGCAAGCGATTCCGGCCTCCTCGGAGGTCATCGCCACCGCGTCCACGCCGTTCGCTTTCAGCAGCGCCGCGACCGTGACCGACGACAACCGCTCGCCCCAACTCGCTATCGTATCGTTCATCATCTCTCTCGATGTCGGATCGCCGAAGCGTTCAATTGCTTGCCTCAGCCCGGAAAGGCGCACGCGCAGCTTCGTCTCGAGGTCGTCGAGCTGCGCTTCGTTTATGAGGTTGCGGACCGCGTCGAGATGCTTGCTGCGCAGCGTCTCGAGCAGCTCGTCCGACGGCCCAGGCTCCTTCATCCAAGCAATGAGCGTGTTCGTAACCCCGGACATCGCTGAAACGACCAGGGCCTTTCTTGCTCTGTCGATGCTGACGATCTTCGTGAGATTGACGAGGGCCATTTCGGAGCCTACGCTCGTGCCCCCGAACTTCATCGCCTTGATCAAAGCCCGAGCACCTCGGCCATGCCGTGGACCTTGCCGTCCCGCCTCGCCGAGACCCAGCGGATCGCGGCGAGCGCGCCCTCCGCGAACGCCTCGCGTGAATGCGCGCGGTGCGTAAGCTCGATCCGCTCCTTGTTGCCGGCGAAGATGATGGTGTGCTCGCCAACAACGTCGCCGGCGCGAATCGCATGAACGCCGATCTCGCGCCCTCGCGCTCCGACCATGCCCTGCCTCCCGTACACAATCTTGTCGATGCCGGTGACCTCGGACACGATCTGCGCCGCCTTCACGGCCGTTCCTGAGGGTGCGTCCTTCTTCTTGTCGTGATGGGTCTCGATGATCTCGACATCGTAGTCCTCGAGCACCGCCGCCAGCACCCCGCACATCTTCCAGAAGACGTTCACTCCTACGGAGAAGTTCGGCGAGACGACCGCGGAAACGTTGCTCTCCGCGACCGAGGCCTCGAAGCGCCTGAGCAGTTCCTCTGATAGGGCAGTTGTTGCGATCACGCAGTTGACGCTCAAAGGCGGCACCTTCAAGATGTTCTTTTCCGCCGCGGCTGCCGAGGTGGCGTCAACATAAACGTCCGCCTTCTCGACGACCTTTTCCAGTTCGCTCGAAGGATGCGCGATGACCCCCGGCGCGATCTCCCGGCCTGCATGCCCTCCGGCATCCGAGACGACGCCCGCGACCAGCTGCATGTCCTCCTGCTGCCTGACCAGTTCGCAGATCATCGTGCCCAATCGGCCGGTGGCTCCGCCTACGACGACGCGTATCATCGTGTCACCTCACTTGGGGAGCAGGCCCAGGTCCGCGAGGGTCTTCCTCACGATCTCCAGGTTCGCAGGCTCGAGGTCGCAGAGCGGCAGGCGGAACGCGCCCGCCGGCTTGCCCATCAAGCGAAGGGCTGTCTTGACCGGGATCGGGTTGCTCTCGACGAAGAGGTTGTTGAACAGAGGGAGCATGCGGTAGTGCAGCGCTCTCGATTCGTCCCAGCGCCCTTCAAAGGCTGCGTGCACCATGCGGCTTACTTCCTTGGGCATGACGTTCGAGGCCACCGAGATGACGCCCTTGCCGCCCAATGCCAGCATCGGGTAGGTGAGCGCGTCGTCACCGGAGATGACCGAGAAGCCTTTCGGTGCCCCGCCGATGATCGACATGATCTGCCCGATGTTCCCGCTGGCCTCCTTCACCGCCACGATGTTCGGCGTCTCCGCGAGCTTGAGGATCGTGGAGGCATTGATGTTGGACCCCGTGCGCCCCGGAACGTTGTACACGATAACGGGGATGTCGACCGCGGCCGCGATCGCCTGGTAGTGCTTGATTATGCCCTTCTGCGATGGCTTGTTGTAGTAGGGCGAGATGGAGAGGATCGCGTGCACTCCCATGTCCTTGGCGCCCTTGCTGAGGTGGATCGCTTCGTGCGTCGCGTTGCTGCCAGCACCTGCGATCACCTTCGCACGCTTGACCTGGTCCATCACGATCTTGATGACCTTGAGGTGTTCCGCGTGCGTGAGCGTCGCGGATTCCCCGGTCGTGCCGCAAGGAACGATGTAGTCCGTCCCGTTGGAGTCCTGAAAGTCCACCAACGCTCGCAGCCCTTCCTCGTCCAGATCGCCGTTGTCTTTGAATGGGGTGACTAGCGCTGTCGCGCTTCCCTGGATCATTCTTACTCGCCTCCGAAGTGCTCCTTCAAGATCAGTCTGGTTCTGGTAGCGAGAACGTTGTCGAAGCGACGGATGCGCTCGATGATCTCGTTGAGCTGCGGGGACGAAGTGACGTCGATGATCGCGACTATGTCTTCCTCCCCCGTCACCTCGAACACCTCCGAGACTCCATCGAACTTCGAGATGTTCGCTGCGACTTCCGAAGTATTGACGTTGACGTCGATCTTCACCTCGATTATCGCCTTTACGTTCTTGCTGGATGTCTTGATTGTGAAGCTCTGTATCACACCCTCTTCGAAGAGCTTGCGCACCCGGCTGCGTATGGTCCCCTCTGAGACCTTTAACTCCTCGGCGATCTCAACGAACGGCTTCCTGGAATCCTTCTTCAGGATCTCGATGATTCTCTCGTCCAAGTGGTCGATCAACTGAATCCCTTCTCCGAAGTGTCCAACTTGCGACTTTTCGTATTGATTCTAAGGTTAACGGAGGAATCTTATTTAATGTTTCCGAAAACCTGCGACGTGTCAATTCACTTGACCAAAACTCACTGCAGCTTGCGGATGAACTCCTGCCACCGGCGCTCGTCCTTCACCTTGCTCATGAGCGCGACCGCTTTGGCGTAGGCATCGCTCGATTTCGCGTGCCTGATATCATCGACCGCCCGCATCAGCCCGCAGATCTCATCGAGAATTATGTGCGCTTTGCCCTTCGACATGTTCTGCGTGCGCAGCTCCTCCTCGAGCACCCTCGCTTTGGCCTCGAGCGCGCTCGCCAGCGACATCGCTCCCTCGACGTCCTGGGGGGTGGGGTTGGCCTTGCTTACGTAGTTGTGGATGACGTCCCGGAGCTTGATCTTCTTGCCGTCGAGAAGCTCCTCCTCAGGCACGAACTTGCCGAGCCAATAGAGAAGGGAATGAATGCGGGCCAGGATCTTCTGCCTGTCCTGGTCCGTCAGGGGTGACGTGTCCTGGTCCCAAATGTCGGGCATTGGAACGACTCACTTGTACGGGAACGACCGCAACGGGCCGCCCCCAAGGATCGTCCCGCCCATGGAGCGGGCGCGGATTACGCCCCGCAGTGGCACGCCGTCGACCTCATTCTGGCTGCTCTTGTTCACGATGACAATGAACAGCACCGGCTTTCCTCCGGCCGCCTTGACGTCCTTGATCGCTTCCTGCGCGGTCGCGCCGGTCGACATGACGTCGTCGATGATGACCACGCTCTTGCCTTCGACGCTCGCGTAGTTCGTGCTTATCGCGCCGCCCTTACCGCCCTTCTGCGCCGGGGGCTTGTAGATGGCGATCTCGACACCTAGCAAATCAGAGACGAACGTCGCGAATCCGACCCCGTTCACCGCGATCCCCATGACCACGTCGATCTCGAGGTTCTGGCTCTCAGCTTCCTCGACTATGATATCGGCAAGCAGCTCGCTCATCATACCGATGCGGCTCCCGTAGACGCCGACGGTCCTCCATCCGATCTTCACGTCAGTGGGGGGAAGGGTGCTCTCCATGCCCTCCTCGAGAAGGTAGCGAACGGTATCGACGGAGAGGTGCAGCTCGTCGCCGATTTCGCGCTCGTTCAAGCCTCTCTCTTTGTACTCCAGGGCCTTTTTGGCCAGGGCTTTCACATCCACCAACAATCACCGCTTGAGCAACTGGAGTCGCTAGTATTAAGGTTTCCAATTGACCAAATCGGCGAGGAATCAGGTCGCTCAACAGCGGCCGATAGCGTTCACGATCTGCCAGAGCGTCCGGTTGACCGGCATCCGCACTCCCTTCCTCTCCCCGAACCCTACAAGAGCGCCGGTGATGTCGTCGATCTCCGTCCTCCTCCCCTTCTCCACGTCCTGCATCATGCTCGACTTGTTCTGTCCTGTCTTCCTGAGGATCGTCTGCAGTCTCGGCCACGGGTCGTCTGGAAGCACGATCCCGTTCGCTTCAGCTGCAGCCTTCCCTTCTGCGCACACCGTTTCGCATATCTTCAGGAGCCCTTCGTTCCGCAGCAGACCTTCGTTCCTGCATCGCAGGATCGCCGTCAGGGGGTTCGCCGCGGCGTTCACAATGGCCTTCATCCAGACCTCCGGGACGATGTCCTCGCGCACCTCGGCATCCATTCCGACCCCGCTGAAAGCCTCGGCCATTTTGCTCGCCCGGTCCTGTTCTCCGTTCAAAGTGCCGAAGTAGGTGTCACCCTCGCCAGCGTAAACGACCCTTCCCGGCCCGATCAGGTTCGCCCCCATGCCCGTGACCCCGATCACGCCTGCCGGGCACAGCTCCTTGACGATCTCCAGCTGTCGCAAGCCATTCTGCAGTGTGACGAGGATCGCGTCGCCACTCAACAAGGGCACGACGACCTCCATCGCCGGCCTGAGGCTCGGGCTCTTCACCGCCATGATGACGGCGTCCACCTGCTCCACCACCGATACATCATCGGAAGCCTTCGGCACGAAGACCGCTTCTACGACGCCGCTCATCGCGAGGCCCACATCTTCGATTGCCTGGACCTGACCTGGCTTTCCTATCAGCGTCACATCGTGCTTGCGGCTCAGTAGTCCGCCGACCAAACTGCCCATGGCCCCCGCCCCGAAGACAACGATCTTCATTCAGATGCCTCCAAGTGAGCCCTCCTCTCGGCATTTGCTTTCAGGTGGGCCAGTCGGAGAGGCTCCGGGACACGGTGGAAAATCGTTCTCTCGCAGATCGCGACCGCACTGCGCAACGAGATGCGGTGGCCCACCGAAACGTATGTTCTATTCCTGCCATTGCCCAGCGCATACCCCCTTGTCCTTCCATCAAGCTCGATCGCCGCCTGGCCTCGCCTGGCCGCTTTCACGTTCCCCACCAGGAGGCTCTTTGCCGCCCCCACCGTCGGAACGTCGAGCTCCACCCCGACCTGGCAAGCGATTCCGTATCCCCGGGGATGGAGTTGCCCCTGGCCATCTATCAGGTACACGATGTCCTCCTTCTTTTGCACTAGCTTGCGTAGCATCGGCAGCTCCCTCAGGCCAAGGTATCCCGGGATATATGGGAACCTGCTTTCGCAAGACGCCGTGCTCTCCTCCAGGACCTCCTTCCCCCCCGGGTCCATGATGATCAGGGCTGCGTGTCCTAAGTCCCCGGAATATGCCACGTCCAGGCCAGCCAGGAAACGGAGCTCGCCGAAATCATCCTTCTCGATCACCGACTCTCTCCGCTCCAACTGAATCCGATTCAGGTCCGCCAGGACCGGATGAGTTGTGAAGCTGTCGAAGGCATGCGATTCGAGATCCACTACAATCCCGCGCTCTGTTCGCACTCCTTCATGCTCCAATCCAACCATCGAATCCGGCCCCCCTGCCACCCTGCCATCCGTGAAGACCACCCGATGGGACGGGACATTCGCAAGGCGCGCGTTCGAGAGCACCTCGCCCACCGCCCGCGCCGCCTTGACATCGCCCAGGGCCCTCGCGATCGCGCCGAAGGTTGCCACTCTGCCCGCGGGGATTTGGTGCACGGCATCGAGTATCATCGAGACGAGGTCGACGTCATTGCAGCTCGCTGATCGAGACCCCATTCTCCTCCCTTCCGATTTCGAAGAACGAAACCGCGCCTCGCGCTGGAAGTGAAACGTTGTACACTGGCACCGATGCCCCAGCCGCCTTGAAGTCCTCCAACGACCGTTGCTTCCTCGATAGAACAGCGAGTTTGTCCCCGCGATGCGCGTGCGCGTGGATCGCCAGGTCAGGCCTCTTTTCCATCAGAACGTTCTCCATGTGCTGCGAGCCCATCTCCGGCCAGGCGCCCTCCCTCTCACCCTTCAGCGTCGCGTACGTCGGCGCGTAGTGCGTGAGGAGCAGGAGCACATCGGCGTCTCCCCGATCGAGCAAAGCCTCGACCGCGACCGTGCGGTCTTTGTACCTTTTCCAGACCTCTGGGATGTTCGTTCTCTGCCACCAGGTCGGGCGGTCGAGCGCGCCCGTCGATCCTACGATCTTGAGCTTGACGTCGTCCAAAACGAGCTCCCTCGCCTCCTCTTCAAGATAGATCATGGGGTAGCGCTGCTTGTACCCCGAGCGGCTCTCGTCGTACTCCTCATTGCCGAAGACGGCGATCAGCTCCGCGTCCGATCCCTGCCTCAGCGCCGCCACTACTTCCCCGAACTGATCGAAATCGTTGCTGTCGGTGGTGTCGCCAGCGAGCAGGATCAAGTCGCAACGTTCGAGACGGTCGGAGGCCGCCTTGACCAAGCCGATGTTCTGCCTTCCGTGCACGTCCCCCATTGCGGCGATGAGCATCGCTCGTCTTCCTTCTCAAGCGCGCTGACCGAACTTGTTCCAGTGCACCAGTTCCTTCAATTCCTTCCTCGGCCTCGCGTCTGGAGTCTCGTCCGGATAGCCAAGGGTCATGCCCACGGTGACGTTGAAGCCCTTCGGAACCTCAAGGAACGCGTTCATCTTTTCCTGATCGAACGCCCCGATCCAGCACGTCCCGAGCCCTTTCTCTACCGCCGCGAGGGCGATGTGCTCCATCGCGATGGCCAGGTCCACGCGCACCCACTTCTGGGCCGAATCGTCGATTCCCGCGATGAACACGGAGCAGTCGCCCACGAACTTCTGCTCCTTGCAAATCGGGACCAATGCCTTCCTGCGCTCCTTGTCGGTGACCGCCACCAACTGCCAAGGCTGCTTGTTCGCGCCCGAAGGCGCCAGCCTGGCGGCCTCAAGGATCTCGGCCAATAGTTCTGGTGGCAGCTCCTTGCTCTTGTACTTGCGAATGCTCCGCCTGTTCTTGATCGCTGCTGTCACGTCCACTCGAAAGCCTCCCTGCTATCTTTGGAAATATTATACAGTAGGTGCTATAAAGTGCCTGCGCCGGACCGTTGATTCTCGATGAAAAAGGTTAAGTCCAGCGGGGCATAGAGTGGGACATGGACCCGCTCCGCCGCTACAAGGCCGTCTTGATGGGAACGGAGGTCCCAGCGTTCCGGCAGGCCCTGGCCACTCCTGCAGGATTCTCGGGCGAAGACGACGACGAGAGGCTCTGGAACGCGCACGAATCGGCATTGCGAGAGCGAGTGGAAGGAGCCACGGAAGTCGACGATGGCGCCAGTCTCCTCGACATCAAGCTCGAGCTTGTAAATCGGATGCTGAGGGAGTGCAGGCTCTGCGAACGGAGATGCGGGGCAGATCGCATCGCCGGTGAACGCGGCGAGTGCGGGGTCGGCGAGGCGAGGATCGCAAGCATGTTCCTTCACCACGGCGAGGAGGCGCCCCTTGTGCCCTCATTCACCGTCTTCTTCGCCGGCTGCAATTTCGAATGCGTCTTCTGCCAGAACTACGACATCTCGACCGACCCCAACTGTGGACGGGAGGTCTCACCGGACAGCCTGGCCCGTAGGATCGAGAACCTGACCGACGTCGGCCGGGCAGGTTTCCACGTGAGCTTGGTGCGAGAGTGGGGGGAAAAGGCGAAGAACGTCAACTGGGTGGGCGGGGAGCCGACCCCAAACCTGCGCTATGTCCTCGAAGTGCTCAAGGATTGCCGCGCGAACATCCCGCAGATCTGGAACAGCAATATGTACATGAGCGAGCCCACGATGCGCTTGCTCCAAGGCGCCGTGGACCTCTACCTGGCCGACTTCAAGTACGGCAACGACGAATGCGCGATGAGGTTGTCGGGAGCCAAGGACTACACGCGCGTAGTAAAGCGCAACCACAGGCTCGCCGCCGCGCACGCCGAGGTCATCGTCAGGCACCTGATGCTTCCGGGCCACTTGGAATGCTGCACCATCCCTGTCCTGGATTGGCTGGCAGAGAATACCCCGAACGTCCTCGTGAACGTCATGGATCAGTATCATCCGGCGCACAGGGCGAGCGAGTTCCCGGAGTTGAGGGTGGGAGTGAAAGCGAAGGACTACGAGATGGCGCTCGACCACGCGCACTCGCTAGGCCTGCGCCTGATCTGATTCAAGCCTTATCGGCGTTCTTCGTTTCGTCGACGATGTGCACTACTCTCTGCGGGAACGGGATCTCGATCCCCTCCTCGGCGAAACGGCGATTGACCTCCTTGCGGAAGTCGGAGGCGACCTTAAAGCGGTTGTTCACGTCGTCGATGATGATGAAGACCTTGAATATCAGAGAGGACTCGCCGAAGTCCGAGAACCGGATCACCGGCTGCCTGCTCGGCTCGTTGATGACGTTCGACGTCTCCATCGCCGCCTGCTTCAGGATCGTCATGACCTTGTCGACGTCTGAACCGTAGGCCGTCTCGATCTTGACCATGATCTTCAGGTTGCGACCTGGCTCGACCATGTTCACGATCATCTTGTTGGCAATGTCGTTGTTGGGGATGACCACGACCTCGTCCGTGTCCGGATTGTACAGCTCAGTCGCCCTCATACCGATCTTGCGCACCTCGCACTCCGCTCCGCCGTCGATGCGCAGGAGATCGCCCACCTTGAACGGGCGATCGGTGAGCAGCTGAATGCCCGCGAAGAAGTTGGCGAGCGTGGACTGGGCCGCGAAGCCGATCACGATCCCGAGGAAGCCTACGCCAGCCAACAGAGCGGTCAGGTCGTACCCGAGCATGCCCAGGATGACCATGAGCCCGAGGAGCGGGATGATGATCAGCCCGATCTTCTCCATCAACGGGACGACGACGTCATCGATCTCCGTCTCGGTCTTCTCGGCGTAGCGGCGGGCGTAGTGCAAAACCACGCCGTCGTACACCTTGTATGAGACCCAGACGATCAAGACAACAACGATGATGCGATACGCGAATTCGATGTTGAGCACAAGGTCCCTGTCCAGGTTCAGGATCTCCAGCGAGGACACGAGGCCATAGGTTATCACGAAGACGAAGACTGGCGCCCGAATGATCTTGAGGATGATGTCGTCCAGTTCGGTCTCGGTCTTCTTGGTGAGCGCGTGAACGAGAGGGTCGATCACGAAAGCGAAGAAAAGCGCGATGCCGACCCATCCAAGAAGGGTGACCACGAACGCCCCGACATTCGTGTCGAGCGGCGAGGGCAGGAAGTTGTCCCAGATCCCGAAGAGCTTGTTCTGGCCTGCCGAAGAGCCAACGGCGGCGGTCACCTGCAGCACCGCCGTCTTCGTGACGACGACGCTCTGCGACGGATCGCTCATCTTCGTGATCGTGAAGTCGATCGTGAAGGTGTTCGCGGTCGTCGGCATCGATTTCTCGGTGGTGACGCGCAGGACCACGGTGGTCGACTGATTCGCCGCCAACATGAGGAACGGGGAATTGAACGCCTCGTTGATCCCTTCCGACACCGAGCGCGAGGTGTTCATTTGGACGAGGTAGGGCGTGCTGTCGTTGTTGTACACCACCCAATCGAAAGTGGCACCCTGGCCGGCAACGACGTGCTTGTCGTAGTCGTCGACATTGAAGATGTTCACTGGGACGGTCGCGGAGGCGGTGCAAGAAAGGAGCGGGAACGCGAGCATGATGACTAGCATCACCCCGACGAGCGGACCAGCGAGCCTCGTTCTCTTCATCGATCTCTCTCTCTCTCTCGGCGACTGCGCTGCATGACGAGAAGGGATAAAAAGATTGCTTCTGGCCCCAGTCCACGATAGAATCTTACTTATAACGCCCAGCTTCATGCCCGCCCGATGGAGCTGCTAGACCTCGGGCGCCTCGCTGTCGCACTGGCGGCATGCATCCTCGCGTCGTACAGCGACTGGACGACAAGGCTCGCCTCCGATCGGTATTGGCAGGCGATGGGGCTCGCAGGCCTGGCGTTCATCGCCGCCGACGTGCTGACGGCGGGTGCGAACCTAGCCTACCTTCTCTTCCTGTTCCCCATCGGCGTGATCTTCTTCGACCTGTTCTGGGACCGCAAGGGCATGCTCGAGGATGGGCTCAATCCTGCTCCCATAGTGCTGTACGCCCTCAGCATATTGATCATCGCAGCGCTCTTTCTTATGTTCGGCAGCGAGCAGCTGTTCTGGGAGCTGCTTGTGATCGTGCTCATGATCTTTGTGTTCTTCGTTCTCTACCAGTTTGACATCATCAAAGGCGGAGCGGATGCCAAGGCGCTAATGGCGATCGCGGTCCTGCTTCCCGTGTATCCCATCTTCGACGGACTGCCGCTCATCCATGTGCCGACCGATTTGGCGATGCTTGCGTTCCCGTTCTCGTTGTTGGTGCTGTTCGACGCCGCCCTGCTGTCGGTGGTCATCCCGATCCTTCATCTGTTCCTCAACACGG
>Ga0335071_10000228_pt1 | contig 65439 bp, 53 predicted proteins | sample Lox_Sample_15_FD_206724 | JGI IMG/M metagenome (GOLD analysis project Ga0335071, IMG submission 206724) | Soil microbial communities from Loxahatchee National Wildlife Refuge, Florida, United States - Lox_Sample_1.5 | ecosystem: Environmental > Terrestrial > Soil > Wetlands | place: USA... | reverse complement strand
CGAGGCCATGGCGGCCGGTCGGAACTGCTTCATCTTCTTCGATGAAAAATTCAAGCAAGGAGCCGACGAGCGTCACCGTCTCGAGGCCGACATGCGTGTCGGCCTGGTTCGCGGCGAATTCCGACTGCTGTACCAACCCATCGTCGATATGGCAACGACCGGGGTCGTGGGTGTGGAAGCCCTGGTACGTTGGCAACATCCGTCTCGCGGGCTGCTGACGCCGAACCATTTCATTCATATTGCCGAAGAAAGTGGCCTCATCGTTGAACTCGGCAAATGGGTTCTTCAGCGCGCTTGCCAGGACGCGATGACTTGGCCCCGGCACGTTCGACTCGCCGTCAACTTGTCTGCCATCCAGTTGCGCAATGCAAGCCTGCCTCACATCGTTCGATCGGCACTCTTCGATTCCGGTCTGCCTGCGAGCCGGCTGGAACTCGAGGTCACCGAGACGGTGCTGCTCGACAAGCGATCCAACTCTCTCGACATTCTGCATGAGTTGCGCGGTATCGGGGTTTCGATAGCGCTGGACGATTTCGGCACCGGATACTCGTCGTTGAGCTATCTCAGGGCTTTTCCATTCGACAAGATCAAGATCGATCGGTCATTCACCAAGGACATCACGGAGCGAGCGGACTGCGCAGCGATCGTCAGCTCGATCGTGGGACTTGGCCGAAGCCTCGATATCGCAACGACGGTCGAAGGAGTTGAAACTGAGCGGCAGTTCGAGATCGTTCGGGCCGTCGGCGCGACTCTCGCACAGGGCTATCTGTTTGGCAGGCCGGTGCCGCGGGAAGCGCTCGACTTCGAGGGTGCGCATCCCGGCCGGGCGGTGGTGGCGGCATAGACACCAGCGCCAATCGAAGGCGCGGAGCGGATGTCGAAAAGCGCTCCGTGCGTGAGAGGCGTGCCATTCGAGCACAGCCGGCACTCCGGTTACTGCGATCTGCCGATGCGAGTTGGCAGCCATCTATCTGAACCGCAGGTTGGCGCGTGATAGCTCGCTCACCGACGAGCATCCCATCAGTTTCATCCCTCGCTCGATCTCCGCCCGCATGAGACCCAGGGCCCGCTCGACGCCGGCCTGCCCGGCCGCTGCCAACGGATAAAGGTAGAAGCGACCGACCCCGACCGCCTTCGCGCCGAGCGAGAGAGCCTTCAGGACGTGCGTCCCGCGTTGGATCCCGCCGTCCATCATCACGTCGATCTTGTCTCCCACCGCGTCCACCACTTCGGCCAGTTGATCCAGAGCCGCACGCGAGCCGTCGAGCTGCCGGCCACCATGATTCGACAAGACGATGCCGGTGCAGCCGATCTCGACCGCACGTCTGGCGTCGGCCACCGACATGATCCCCTTCAGGCAGAACTGGCCATTCCAGAGGCGAACCATTTCTGCGACGTCGTCCCAGTTCATCGAGGGATCCAGCATCTCTGTGAAATAGCGCCCGATCGACATGGCGCCACCACTCATGTCGACATGCTCTTCCAATTGAGGCAATCTAAACCGCTCGTGGGTGACGTAATTGATGCCCCATAGCGGCTTGATGGCGAACTGCGCCATGCCGCCAATCGTGAGCCGGAACGGGATCGAAAAGCCGGTGCGCAAATCCCGTTCGCGGTTTCCTCCGGTGATGCTGTCCACCGTCAACATCATGACCTCGACACCCGCCTCCTTCGCGCGGGTCATCATGGCCCGGTTCAGGCCACGATCGCGGTGGAAATAGAACTGATAGACTTGTGGGGTGTCGTGCGCCTTGCGCAGCTCCTCCAGGCCAACTGTCCCGAGCGACGAGACCCCGAACATGGTGCCATATTTCGCTGCGGCTGCAGCGACCGCACGTTCGCCCTGGTGATGAAAAAGTCGCTGCAGAGCCGTTGGCGAACAATAGACCGGCATCGCCAGTCTTTGACCCATGACGGCGACCGAGAGATCGACCTGCTCGACACCCCGAAGAACGTTGGGAATCAGGTCGCATCGCTCGAAGCTTGCCGTGTTCTGGCGATAGGTCACTTCATCGTCGGCCGCGCCGTCAATATAATTGAAGATCGGCCCCGGAAGGCGCCGCCGTGCCAATCGCCGGAAGTCGTGAAAGTTGACACAATCAGCCAAACGCACTTCGCTTCCTCCCCTGGTTCTCGCTTGGTCTCAGTCCTCATTTCCTGCGTTGCGGCAGCAGATCGGTGCATGTGCCGTGGGCGACATCCGCGGCCATGCCGATCGACTTGGCAGTGTTCGCAGAGAACGGCAGGTGGGCGCCCGCGCGTCGGGCGGCAGCGACGACCTTCTCCAGGGTATCGTCCGCCGGACCGGTGCCTTCGAATGCGATCACCGAGTTGATCGCATCGACCCATTCTTTGCGCTCGGCAACATCGTCAATTCCCGCCATTTATTCCTCCCCGGAGCTTTTTGTGATCCGCCGCCTGGTGGTATGTCGCTGGCGCGGGAGACGCCGGACGACCAGGCTATCTCCCGCGGCCGGTCGCGCACTACCTGCCAACCAGCTGCGTGAAAGGCACCACGTAGGCCTGACAGTACACTAGCACGCCGACAAGCGCCGCGAGCGCCAGGCTGTGGAAGAACACGAAGCGGAGGATCGCTCCTTCGTGGCCATACCACTTCGTGGCGGTGGAGGCGACGACGATCGATTGCGCATCGATCATCTTGCCCATGACGCCTCCCGAGCTGTTGGCCGCTGCCATGAGGACCGGATTGAGCCCCAGCTGTTCGGCGCTGATCTTCTGCAGTCCGCCAAACAGGACGTTGGAGGACGTATCGGACCCCGTGAGGGCCACACCGAGCCATCCGATCATCGTTCCGAAGAACGGATAGAGCGCTCCGGTTTTTGCCAAGGTGAGACCAAGGGTTGCGTCTGTTCCGGAGTATCTGGTCACGAAGCCAAGCGCGAGCATGCATGCGATAGTCAGCAGCGAGTAGCGCACGATAGAGAGAGTGCGTCCAAACGTCTTGATCAGGCCGAGCGGGCTAAAGCCGAGCAGCAAGCCGGAGACGATCGCGGTCAGAAAGATACCTGTACCTGCCGCCGACAGCACATTGAAGACGTAGACTGCCGCCTCGGGCACGGGTTTGGCGACCACAGGAGGCACTCTCAGAACGAGGTTGTGCAGTCCTTCGACGGGAATCCTTGCGATCCAGACGCCATCGAGCCAAGCCTTGAGCTGAGGCGTGCCCCACGCGAACACGAACACGGAGAGCAGCACCCACGGCATCCAGGCACGGGCGACGGCGGCGATCGAGGTCTTGTCCGCCTGATGCTCGTGTTCCTCGTCCGGCAGCGCCCTGCCAAAGCGCTCAGGCATTTCCTTCATCGCCTTCCGGGGTTGCCAGACACGCAGGAACAGCGCCAAGCTTATCATCGACACGATTGCCGCGACGACGTCGACGAGCCATGGGCCATGGAAGTTCGACACGAGGTACTGAGGAACGGCGAAGGTCACCCCGGCAACCAGAATGGCAGGCCAGATTTCGATCATCTTGCGGAAGCCAACGAAGGCCCAGATCAGCCAGAACGGCACGAGCAGAGAGAAGAACGGTAGCTGCCGTCCGATCATGCCGGACAGCGCTTGCAGATCGAGCCCGGTGACGGCCGCCAGCGCGATGACCGGCGTTCCCAGCGCGCCGTAGGCCACCGGCGCGGTGTTGGCAATGAGCGACAAGCCCGAGGCAGCCAGTGGAGAGAAGCCGAGACCGATCAGCATGGTGGCCGTGACCGCGACCGGAGTTCCGAAACCCGCAGCCCCTTCGAAAAAAGCGCCGAGCGAGAAGGCGATGAAGAGAAGCTGGAGACGCCGATCGTCGCTGATGTTGCTGATTGAGCGTTGCAGGACCTCGAACTCACCCTTCTCGTTGGTCACCTGGTACAGAAAGATGATGTTGAGCACCAGCCAGCCGATCGGCATCAGGCCGAAACTCGCACCATAGAGTGCAGAAATCCCGGCCATCTGAGCGGGCATGCCGAAGCCGACAATGGCGACAATCAACGCGGCGGCGAGACCAAGTATTGCGGCCCGGTGTGCCCTGACTTCGAAAATCGCGATGGCGCCGAGCAGCACCACGACGGGGATCGCGGCCGCTCCGGTCGACAGCCAGACATTGCCGAACGGATCGTAGACTTGATTCCAGGTCATTTGTCCTCCCGATAGAAACAGAAATGCTTCGCGCTCCCTGCTCCCTGGACGCGCCCGGGGGGCTTCAAGCCCCCGAAGGCGCGCCATGGCCCCGATCGAGGGCGACGCGCTCGAAGTGAAATTTGCATTCAGCAGCAGCCGTTGGCCGGCGCGCACGATTCTTCGTGGGACAATTCTTGGCCTCATAAATTGTCCGAAACGACCGTTTGGATAATTTAATTTACCAATACTGTCAAACGGATTTTTTATAATACCATTTGGATTGTTGGTGAAGCTGCTTGCTCACCAGCTTGCTCTCGTTCAATGTGCGAGGCGCCGGGGCTCGATCCGACAGGAACAAGGCGGCCGAAAGCACATGCAACCTGTTGAAATACCTAAGGTCGCCGACGCGGTCGCCGATCACATCGAGAGGTTGATTCTGGAAGGCGTGCTCCGCCCTGGGGAGAAGCTGGCGGCCGAGCGGGATCTGGCCGAGAAGCTGGCCGTTTCGCGCCCGACGCTTCGGGACGCGATGGCAAAACTGTCAGAGCGGGGTTTGCTTCGAACCACCCGAAGCGGAACGTTCGTCGCCGAGTTCCTGTCTCCGCTGATGGCGCCCTTGGCGTCGCTTCTAGGCGACAAGCCCCGGGTTGCAGACGATTACTTCGAGCTCCGGCTCTGCCTCGAAAGCGAGGCCGCGCGGCTCGCGGCCATGCGCGCAACGGACATGGACCGGGAGGCCATCCGTCAATGCCTCGGGCGAATGAACGAGGCGCACAAGCTCGACGATCCGACGCAGGAAGCCGAGGCGGATGTCGCGCTACATCTTCTCGTCTACGAAGCCACTCATAATGTTGTGCTGCTCCATGTCATGCGCGCCTTGACCGAGCTCCTCAGGGGCAACATTTTCTATCATCGGCAGCAGCTCTATTTGCGTGCAGGAGTCCGTGACAAGCTGCTTCAACAACACATCGCGATTGGAGAAGACGTCATTGCCGGCAAGCCGGCCGAGGCCAGGAACTCCGCCATCGAGCATATCCGCTATACGGCCGAAATGGTCGGAGACATCCGCCGCGACAAGGAGCGAGTCGAGGTGTCACTGCAACGCGTCAACAGGTCGGATTTTCTGGCACGTCACGATTGAGACGGGGTTCCAACGACTTGGCCGACACAGCCATCGAGTGCTCACCTCACGTCCGAACCTGCTCCCGAACCGAACTCGGCAAACTTGAGCTGCGAATCCTTCGCATTCGCTGCTCTGGAAACACAGCGACAAGCGAATCCGCAATTTCCATCCTGGGGGAATTCAGCTCCGCCGCGGAAAAGGACTCATGAGCGAGGCCGATGCGACTGCCGTCGAGGAACAGGGCGCTGCAACCTCGGAGAGGCCGCGCAACATACGGCAGGTGGCGCAAGGAACGACGCAGGTGTCGGCAAGTATCACGAAGGTCAGCAACGGCGCAGACAAGACCGGATCGGCCTCGGGCGAGGTCTTGTCAGCAGCTCAATCACTCTCCAGAGAAAGCAGCCAGTTGAGGCAAGAGGTCGAAAGGTTCCTGGCGACTGCAGGAGCGACCTGAGCGTTACTGCTCGCCTGTCGCGCCTTGGCTGCCTCGTGAACAGGTAAGATCGCTTTCCGCGACGTTTTCGGTTGGCTGTCGATTGGAGCAGTTGAACTGGTGAATATCGGCAACTCGACGCCATCGGCGCATAACTAACCATTGCTCATGACAGATTCCCGTTCCGTCGCCCCCTCTCACAGCTCGATGATCGCGACCGCCCGCGTCCAGCCCGCTGACGCTCGTTCGATCTTGACCGGAAAGCACGACACGGTGAAGCCGGTCGAGGGCAAGAGTTCGAGATTGTGCAGCTTCTCCAGATGGCAATAGCCGATGTGCCGGCCCGCCTTGTGCCCTTCCCAGATCAGGCTGGCATCGTGGGTTTCGGCATATTTCTTCGCGGTGAACACGAACGGCGCATCCCAACTCCAGCCGTCGGTACCGGTCAGCCGCACGCCGCGCTCCAAGAGATACATGGTCGCCTCGTAGCCCATGCCGCAGCCGGAATTGACATAGTCGGGCCGGCCGAACTTTGCGCCCGCCGAGGTGTTGACGACGACGATCTCGAGCGGCGAGAGCGTATGCCCGATCCGCTTCAGCTCGTCTTCGACATCTCTTGCGGTCGCCACATAGCCGTCAGGCAGATGCCGGAAGTCGAGTTTGACGCCAGGCTGCAGGCACCATTCCAGCGGCACCTCGTCGATGGTCCATGACCGCTCGCCGCGATTCATGGTCGGGTGGAAATGCCAGGGCGCGTCGAGATGCGTACCGTTGTGGGTCGAGAGGTTGACCTGCTCGACCGCCCAGCCCTGTCCATCCGGCAGATCCGCCGCCTTCAGGCCCTCGAAGAATCGCAGCATGCGCGGCAGGCCCTGCTGGTGATCGATGTACTGGATGGTCGGATGACCGCCGGGCGGGTCGGCCGGCACGTCGTTCTGCAGGGGTACCGAGATATCGATCAGCTTGCGTGCCATGGTGCTTCCTCACTCTTACGTGTTTCGTTCAGTACGGAGTTTCTCAGGCGTCCTGCCGTTCGACCTTGTTTCTCAACACGCCGATCTTCTCAACCTCGAGCTCGATGACGTCGCCGTGCTCCAGATACCAGCCGAGCTCGAGCCCGCAGCCATTGCCCACGGTGCCGGAGCCGATGAATTCGCCGGGCATCAGCGTCTCGTCCCGGCTGACATGCGCGATGATCTCCTCGAACGAGAACAGCATTCCGTCGCTGACCCCGCGGGAGCGCGTTTCTCCATTGACGCGAGCTTCCATCTTCAGCCGGTAGGGATCGCCGATCTCGTCAGGGGTCACGATCCAAGGGCCGATCACGTTGCCGCCGTCAAAACTCTTGCCCTTGGCGGGGCCGAGCCGCCCCTCCATCTCGATGCGCTGGGCGTCGCGCGCGGAAAAATCGTTGAAGATCGTGTAGCCGAAAATATGGTCCCTTGCTCTCGACGCCGGGATATCCTTGCCCTTATTCCTGGTGATGATGCCGAACTCGAGCTCGTAATCCATGACCTTGCTGTAGCGCGGCCATTTCACCGTCGTGTTGGTGCCGCGCACGCTGAAGCGGTTGGTGATGTAGTAGATCGGCTGCTTGCGGTAGACCTCCGGCAGCTCGCCGAGTGGCTCGGCGTCGATCCGCGCAAGCTCGGCCATGTCGCTGTTCGCGCGCGCCGCCAGCTTCTGCTGGCCGCGTGGCGCCTGCAGGATGTGCAGCGGAAACGACATGCCGTCGCGCATCTGCCGCGGCTCCGGCACCGGCGCGAGGATTTCGGTGGTGGCGACATCACGCGACAGGCTGTCATCGCCGCCATATTTTTCGAGCAGCGCACGGGCGGATTCGAGCGCCGCCTCCCCCGCGTCGATCAGCGCCAGCATCGAGGCGAAGGCCGGATTGCGGGTGCCGGCGCGCTTCGCCGCGTCCGCGAGATCGAACAACCGCCGGTCGTTGCCATGGACCACGGCGATCCTGTCGCTTCCGTCGGAGCGAAATGTCGCAAGTTTCACACGCGCCTCCCCTTGTGCAGCCTGGATTAAAAATATACAATCATAAAAAATATCGATAAACAAGGCGCTGCCGAAAATGGTCACCGCAGGAGGGACTTGATGAGGAAAATCTTCGCCTTCGCGCTTGTCGCCACCGCTCTGGCTAACGGTCCCTGTCATGCCGAAGGCAAGATCCAGATCGGCTGCACCGCGACCTCTGACTGCGCCTCCGCCATGGTCGCCGTCGACGAGGGCCTGTTCAAGAAGCAGGGGCTCGACGCCGAGATGGTGCTGATCGGCATCAACTCGAACATTCCCGCGGCCATCCTGTCGAATTCCATTCAAGTCGGCGGGCCCACCTCGACCGTGTTCCTGCAGGCGGCCGACGGCGGGCTCGATCTGGTCGCGATCTCGGGCGCCTCTGTCATGAGCCCGGTGTCCAATGGCAACATCGCAGCCTTCGTGCGCAACGGCATCACCATCAAGGAGCCGAAGGATTTTGTCGGCAAGAAAGTCGGCGCGCCGGGGATCGGCGCCTTCCTGCATGTGCTGTTCGTGAAATGGCTGGTCGAGAAGGGTGTCGACCCCAAGAGCGTCAACTTCGTCGAGGTGTCGTTCCCGACCATGGCCGACACGATCAAGTCCGGCAGTGTTGATGCCGTGCTCACCGCCGAGCCGTTCGTCACGCGCATGACCAGTGCCGGCTTGGGCGCGGTGGGTGCGCGCTATGGCGCCGAACTCAATCGGTCTGAGCCGATCATCCTTTATGCGGCCTCCCGCGACTGGGTGGAGAAGAATCCCGACACGTTGAAGAAGTTTCGCGCCGCAATCGCCGAAGGCGCGGCGATCGTCAACAGTGACGCGGAAAAGACGTCTGCGGCGATCGCGAAATTCACCAAGCAGCCGCTTGAGCTGGTCAAGTCGACCACGGCGAACCGATCGGAGCCCGCACTGAAACCGGAGCAGCTCGGCTGGTGGATCGATATCATGTCCGCCCAGAAGATGCTGCAGGGCAAGCTCGACCTCAACAGATTGATCCTCAACTGATGCCGGAACCGAACGCCAGCAGTCCAGCCGAGACAGTCGGGACCGACACGCTCAGCGAGCGCGCCGCCTCTCTGATCGAACGCGACATCATCGCCGGCCACCTCGCGCCGGGGGCACGGCTGGGTATCGTCGATCTGGCGCAACGCTATGAGATCGGCCCGACGCCGTTGCGCGAAGGCCTGTCGAGGCTGATCTCCCGCGGGCTGATCATCGGCATCGGTCAGCGCGGTTTTCGGGTCGCCGAGGTCAGCCGCGAGGACCTGCTCGACATCACGCACATGAGGACCGTGGTGGAGATGGAGGCATTGCGGCTTGCGATCGAGAACGGCGACGATGGTTGGGAGGCTGGCATCGTCGGCGCGCTGCACCAGATGCGCCGTTTCATCCAGCGCACCGGCAGCGATTTCCGCGAGGGCGCGGCGGATTTCGACCATCTGCACAAGGCGTTCCACACCGCGCTGCTCGCGGCCTGTGCATCGAAGCGGCTGCTTGCCTCCCATTCCGATCTGTACGACCAGGCCTACCGCTATCGACGCGTCATGATGCGCACCCTTGAAAACGGCCGGGATTTCATCGCGGCGCATGAGGATCTCGCCGAGCCGGTGCTCGCCCGCGACGTCAAGGCCGCGCAGACGAAGCTTCAGGCTCATTTGCATGCGACGCTCGACATCGTCTATCCCGAAGCGAAGGGAGGCTGAGATGGCCCAGCCGGCCGCCATCCGGCTTCAGCCGGATCCGTCGCGGGCACGCGCGCAGATCGCGTTCGAGAACGTGTCGCTCTTGCTCGGCGGCAAGACCATCATCGAGCATGTCAGCCTCGACGTCGCCGCGGGCGAATTCCTCTGCATCATCGGCGCCTCCGGCTGCGGCAAGACCACTGCGCTGCGGCTCGCGGCCGGTCTCTATCAGCCGACCTCTGGCAGCGTGCGCTTCGAGGGAAACCAGATGCTGGCGCCGCGCTGCGACATCGCAATCGTGTTCCAAGATTACGGCAAGGCGCTCTTGCCATGGCGAACGGCTGCCGGCAACGTCTCGCTAGCGCTGGAGACGATCGGCGTGCGTGCCGCTCAGCGCGCCGCACGGATCACCGAGTTGCTGGCGAAAGTGGGGCTGGCCGGCCATGCATCGAAATATCCGTCCGAGATGTCGGGCGGCATGCAGCAGCGGCTGCAGATCGCGCGCTGCCTCGCGCAGGATCCCAAGGCGTTGTTGATGGACGAACCGTTCGGCGCACTGGATGCGATGACGCGCCAGGGCCTGCAGGACGAGGTGCTGTCGCTGGTCGCCGCGACACGGGCCACCGTCATCTTCGTCACGCACGATCTGGAGGAGGCGATCTATCTCGGCGACCGCGTCATCGGGCTCTTGCCCCATCCCGGCCGCGTCGGCATCGAGCTCAAGATCGACCTGCCGCGCCCGCGCGACCAGCTGGCGACCCGCGAGCATCAGGAATTCCTGAGGCTGCGGCGGGAATTGTTCGATTTCATCAAGGCGTCGGAAAAATGATTCCGGAGCGGATCAAGCCCCTTCTGCTGCCGGGCGCGGCGATACTGGCTCTCGAGCTCTGGGCGCGGCTCACCGACCTTCGCAGCGATTCGCTGGCCCCGCCGAGCGCGATTGCGCTCGCGCTTGTCGAGGCCCTGCGCGACGGTTCCATCATGATCGCCACCCGCGATACGCTCGCTTCCGCATTTGCCGGTCTTGCGATCGGCGGGGCGTTTGGCCTCGTCCTTGGCATCACGCTCGGCCTCGTCGAGATTTTCGACCGGCTGATGGAAGTCACGATCGAGGCGATCCGGCCGATCCCGTCGGTGGCGCTGCTGCCGATCGCGCTGATCGCACTCGGCTTCGGATACCGGATGGAAATCGCCGTCGTCGCCTTCGCCTGCGTCTGGCCCGTCCTTGTCATCACGCGCGCCGCCATCGGCGGCATCGAGCCGCGCCTGATCGAAGTGTCACGCGCGCTGCGGCTGACCGCCGTCGACCGGGTGAGCAAGATCATCATCCCGGCTTCCTTGCCGCGGATCTTTCTGGCCTTTCGGCTCGCCGCCGGCATTGCGCTGATTGTGGCGGTCACGGTCGAGATCGCGATCAATCCGATCGGCCTGGGTGCCGCAATTATGACGGCGCAGCAGGCGCTGCGGCCCGACCTGATGCTCGCTTATCTCGTGTGGATTGGCCTGACCGGTTATCTGCTCAATGCCGCGCTGCTGGCGGCGCAGCGGCATTGGTTCGGCCACGCCGTGCCGGCGAGCGAGGCCGCATGAGATGCCCGCCTCTCTGCTGGCGACTCGCCAGCCTCCTCGTCGCGGCAGGCTTCGTCGAGCTCTGGCAGTTCATTGCCGACCGGCGCTGGATCTCGCCGGTGTTTCTACCGGGGCCGGATCGCGCTTGGGCATCGCTGGCGCGCGGCTTCGGCGCCAACGATCTCTGGACCAAACTGCTCGGCACGCTCGAGCACATGGCCTATGGCTGGTTCGCAGCGTCCGTCGCAGGCATTGCGCTCGGCGCCATGATCGGCTCGTCGAAGACGATGCGCAGTTTTGTGGCGCCCTCGCTCGAGCTCTTGCGGCCGCTGCCGGTCTCCGCGATCATTCCGGTGGCAATCTCGTTTTTCGGCCTGACCCAGAGCATGGCGCTGTTCGTCATCGCGTTCGGCAGCATCTGGCCTATGCTGCTCGGCACCATCCATGGATTTGCCGCGGTCGAGCCGCGGCTCTACGAGGTGGCGCGGTCCCTGCATATGTCGCGACTTGCCGTCATCTTCAAGATTGCGCTGCCGTCAGCGAGCCCCGACATTCTTGCAGGCATGCGACTCAGCCTAACGGTGGCGCTGATCCTGTCGGTCGTCTGCGAGATGCTGGCCGGCCTAGACGGGCTCGGCCACTGGATCCTGCTGTCGGCGCGCGCGTTCAGATCAGCCGATCTGTTTGCTGGCGTGATGCTCCTGGGCGTGCTCGGCTACCTGACGGCGCTCGGAATGTCCGCGGCGGAGCACCGCATCCTACGCTGGCGCGCGGCCGGACACTGAGAAATCATGAAGCCATGACTTCCATTCGGAGCCATGATTTGGATGCGTTCATGGCGACGCTGGCGTCAGATGCCCTGGTCAACGACATTCAGCGTGAGCTTCTCGGTCATCAAGCCATCCGCGCGTGGGCCGAGACGGAGATCTTTGGCGCGAACGCCAGGCTGGAAATCGAGCATTCTTTCGAGCACTTCGGAATCACAATTGTCCGCTTCCGCGTCGATGGTGATTTCGACAAGACGAACCTACCCGCTCCATTGATCCTGACCTACTATTTCATGGTCCGGGATGAGCGCATCAGCCAGCTCATCATTCTCCATAACAAGGCCTGCGCTGCCTGAACTCGGGCGATCGATGCGACAGCCGCACGACAATCAAAGCAGCAGGAGATGAAGACATGGAGAATGAGTTCGCCGGCAATGTCGCTTTGGTGACCGCCGAGGGCAATGCGCCCGGCCGCGCCGTCTACGCCGCCTCCAAGGCGGCGGTGAACGCCATCACGAAAGTCCTGGCGCTGGAGCTCGCTGAAAGAAGGATCCGCATGAATGCGATCATGCCCGGATACTACGACACCGAAGGCTGCGTTCGGCCTTCCCGGCTCGGAGGCTGAAGCCCGGTTGATCGCCGCCACCCCCCTGGAGAAGCGGCCCGGCCGTCCGTCGGACCTGAGCCCGGTCGCGCTTTTTCTGGCCTCTGCCGCATCCGCATGGATGACCGGAGAAATTCTGTCGGTTTCCGGCGGGCTGCGCTGAGCGAGCGTGCGACTGGCGCGGAGCCTTGTGATGCTGATCGTCGTGAATGAGCGGCGTTGGCGGCCGCCGGCGAGAAGCGTCTCCTCGCGGTCAGCCATCTTGATCACGCGGGTTTCGAACGTCTTGGAGGCGAAGGTCATCTGGCAAGTCCCTTATAACGCATTGATTGCATTCACGAGAGCTAGTGGGTGGGCTCGATCGGACATACGCAGGCCGAAGACGGCGTTAGCGGTGAACCTTGCGATCGGGCAGGCTCTGCGCTTCAGCTCGGCGCAGCACCATCCCACAAGCATTGACGACTGCCGCAATGCCCGGCCTCATTGAGCGTGGGCCCAAGGCCGGCGCGGCGGGTAGGTGCCCACCTGTTAGAAGATCGGCACGTCATTCTCAACGAGAATTTTAGCACGCGCGATCTCGTGGCGAGGAATCAAGTTCATTCGTTCGTGATCCTTCGAAGGCTGAACAGCAAGAAACTGTCCCGTCACTGCTCGGATCATGTCCGGCCGGGTTACAGCTGTATTGTAGAAGCCCGACGCAGCGACTGCCGCGTTCAGATCTGTTTCTGTAGGCCCACGCGGATGCACGTCGATTTCGGCTTCATCCATGAAGGTGACGCCGAACACATCAATCCAGGGGATGCGATCTGAGCAACAGCGCATGCCGCTCAGGCAGTTGCTGCGCAAGTGTCCAGTTCTTGCAATACACGCAAGAGTTCGATCCCTTACGATGCAGTCATTAGAGGTAATGGTCGAAGAGAACGATAAATGTGGAACACGTCTCGGATATCGCAGAGAGGCAACAAGGTCGGGAAAATCCTTCTGCCGGCGATCGCCAGCTTGGCGATTGGATCGCTTGTGGTAGGTGCCGCGCGAGCTCAAGATGCGCTCGCTTCCCGCGGCAAATATCTTGTTACACTCGGTGGCTGCACCGATTGCCATACGCCCGGTCATCTGCTCGGGAAGCCCGACATGACCCACTTCTTGGGCGGCTCCGACGTCGGTTTCGCCATCCCGGGGCTTGGCGTCTTTGTCGGTCGCAATCTCACGCCTGACCCAGAAACAGGTCTTGGGTCGTGGACGCGAGAGCAGATCGTAAAAGCTCTCACGACCGGCGTGCGGCCAGACGGCAGAGTGCTTGCTCCGGTGATGCCATATGCGGCGTACGCGCAGATGACGAGAGAGGACGCCCTTGCAATCGCTGCCTATCTACAAGGTCTGCCGCCGGTGAAACGAGCAGTCCCCGGTCCTTTCGGTCCAAGCGACAAGGTGTCGGTCTTCGTGATGGATGTCTTGCCGGCCGCGGTGCACAACAGCCTTCCGCAACATTCGGGCGAATCGCCATCGCCGCCGAAATGAACGGCGTTTCGCTTCACTCTTGCGGAACGGTCTCACAGTCCGCGACGCAGATTTGGTGCACGCGAGCTGCCTTCAACCCGCCAGGTGAAGCTGGCGGCACCTCGCACGAACCAGCTCTCCGCGGCATGACCGGTTCGGGATCCATCCATCGCCGGCTTGGCGGCGATGGCCGTATTCGAGGCATGGACGATCGGTATCCCAATCGTTGCTCTGGCGGTCGCACCGCAACTCGCGTCACGAGAACCTTTCGCAAACGCCTTGTGGACCCGCAGACCTATTCAGTCGCGACACGGCTTCTGCGGCGCGGCTCCGCATCCACCCTCTCGCACCAAAATGCGGGACCGAAACAACATCTACGTCAGGAGAAATGCGTGAAGATTTTTTCGTTGCTTATTGGTCTCACCCTCGGCCTGAGAGCTCTTCATGCGCAGCAGAGTAATCCCGTCGTGGTGAAGCAGGTCGTATCCACATCGGTGAATTCGAGCGGCCAGCCGATAATTCTGCCGCGCGGCTATGCGCAGGTGACAGTCTCCATCTACGATATTCCCGCCGGAGCAAATCTTCCGGAACACCAGCACCCGTTTCCGCGTTATGGCTATGTCCTGGCGGGAAACCTTCGCGTCATGAATACGGAGACGGCCAAGCAACAGGACTACAAGCCCGGCGATTTCATCCTCGAGGCTGTCGGGCAACGGCACAAGGCGACGGCCATCGGCACCGAGGCAGTCAAGCTCCTCGTGATCGACATAGTTGAGTCGGGCATCACGAATACGATCCTGAAGCCGTGACCGAGCTCGATCGAGGTCGCTTCGGTGGCGGCCTCGTTCGGGCGATCACCTTGTCACTACATCGTCGAACGTGGACAGGCCTGCCTCTCAGGCAGGGCGCCAAACGCATTGGCGAGCACATCGGCGGTTCGCAGCGCGACATCGGTGGCATCGAATGGACTTTTGGAAGGACCGTGGGCTCAGTCTATTGAGCACTCACAGCAAAGGCGCGCCTGTTCCCACTCCTTTCGTAGCGAGCACGCCCGCAAGCTGATCAAGACCGGTAGCGCGCGACCAGAGCCATGCGCCCGACGAGGAGAGCCCAATCCGTCGTTCCGTTCATCTCAATTCTCCCCAGCAACAGATCCCTTAGTCGCTTCTCACTCGGCCGGAGCCGCGTCGATGGCCGCGCTGCTGTCGGCCCGAACGGGCCCGAGAGATCCGATCGCAATCGCGCTGACGAGCGCAGCTCCGCCGATCGACCAGAAGACCGCATCGGGTCCACCGGTCGCCTGCTGCAGCAGCCCGATGACGCAGGCACCGAGAATCGCGCCCACGCGGCCGACTCCAAGCTCAATACTTACGCCGCTCGCGCGCTATTTGGTTTCATAGCACCCGGCGGTGAACTTATTCAGCAAACTCGTTGGCGCGACGCGACAGCTCCAGCGCCCTCTTGCGATCCGGGATTGCCTGAATCGCCGGCGCGTTGAGCGACAGCAGCATCGGCTCGATGCCGTGCGCGTCCATTTCCCTCACGCGCCGCTCCTGGATATCAGGCAGTCGCGCCTTGAACTCAGACCAGTCTTCGGCCGGCGAGACGCCAGCGCTGTCCTGAATGGTCTCCTCGATCGCAAAATGCTCCTCGAGCGCTATCTTTCCCTGCATCCATTTCACCTCGGATGGCTTTCGACCCTGCCGTTCATTGTGCCTTTCAGCCCGCCGACAGGATCTGCGACGGATCGGCTCCGACGCGGCCGGTTTCGCCGCCGGCGGCGACGCCGAGGCGGAAATCGTAGCGGATCGTCGGCATGCCTTTGGCCGGCGCGTCCGGATCATTGTCGCGCGGCAGGACCACGAGCGAGGTGGAGACGCCGAACACGGTGTCGGACTCGATATGCGGATCATTGCCGAGATAGATCGCCGTGACGAGTTCGCGGTAACCATCGGCGCTGATCAGGAAGTGGATGTGCGCGGGCCGGCAGCCATGGCGTCGTTGTGCCTGGATCAGGCCGCCGACGGGGCCATCCATCGGGATGAAGTAGCCCAGCGGCATGACGGTGCGGAAATGGAAGCGGCCGTCTGCATCGCAGCGGAAATTGCCGCGCATGTCCATCTGCTCGCCATGGTATTTCTGCATGTCGTATTCGCCTTTGGAATCGGTCTGCCACACCTGCACCAGAACGTTGGGCAGTGGCTTGCCGGCCTTGTCGGTGACCTGGCCATAGAGCAGCAGTTCCGGCCCTTCGGCCTTGGTGGCGATCGAGTCGCCCATCGCGAGGAACGGCGCATCCCGCTGGTAGAACGGGCCGAGCAGGCTGCTTTCGGTGCCCAGTTCGACGGCGGTCTTGTCATGCAGCAGGTTGATGAGCGCGCTGAGTCCGAGGACGTCGGACAAGAGAATGAACTCCTGTCGCGCGGACGTGCAGGTCTGGCCGACCTTGGTCAGGAAGCCGATCGCCGCCAGCCATTCCTCGGGCGCAAGGCTGACGTCACGGGCGAAATCGTGCAGGTGGCGCACCAGGCTTGCCATGACCTGCTTCAGCCGCAGGTCCGGCGTCTCGCTCATCTGTTCAAGCACCGCCTCGGTGACGCTCGTGGTCGTCAGGTCGCGCATCGTATCTCTCTCTCTGTTGTTGTTTGTCAGCCTGTCAGATGGCATCGCAGAATGAAGACCCGCGTTGTCGACGGGCAGCTCGCCACGCCGTATCGATTCTCGTCATCCCGCGAAGGCGACGAGAGCGGTGCTCACGTCGGCGCACCAGCATGCGGGATGCCTCTGACCGGGCCGATGAATAGGATCGTCTCCGAATGTGAGGCTACGATCCGGACCCGCCACTTTGCGGAATGGTGGGCAGGAGAAGGTAGCTTTGGTATTCGGCGCCTGTATGTATGCGGTTGGTGCCGCCAAATTCGTTTGAGGGACGATCATCTGGATCGTCGTGTAGAAACAAGCCGGATCCTCTCATGAGTCCTGTGGCCTGCGGTCGCTCGAAATCCTTGCCGCCGATCGTGAGACCCAACCGGTAGCCCCTGGGACACACGATGCTGGTGGGCCATATCTCGACGTCGAGTTCGTAGACCTCGTCCGGCTGCAACTTGGCGATCTCGTCGTGAGGATGATACGGGCGGTACGGCGTCGACTTCACCGGATCAATCTTCCGATGGGAGGCCCGTAGCCACCCTTGTGATACCGGTGCCTGCGGATCGTTGGCGCCCACGAATGTCACTTCTCCGCCGTCTGCATCGAACAGCCTCAGCGTCAGGAAAAGATCCATATCGCTGGACGAAGTTGAGACGAACAGTTTCGCTGCCACAGGGCCGGTGAACTCGGTGTCCGCCTCGAACGGCGCGGTCAGGAACGTAACGTCCTGCTTGAGAGCTTCGTATGCGACGCAGGCTGCGTCGTCAGCCATCTTAATCGTCATCGACCTCGAGGCTGCCTCGAGGTGATAGCGGATCCATTGCGTCTGCGGCAGCGGCCAGGCATCCGCCTTCCGACGGTGCGGTCCACGAGGATCGCGGATGGTCAGTAGGATACGCGGCTCATCGCGGAAGCCGTTCGTCTCGCCCTTCAGGAAGCAGTCGAAGAATCGCCTCTGCAGCTCCACCGCTTCGGGCAGGTACATCGACGCGAAGTGCGTATCGGTATGCATTTCGAGCCACTTCTCGGTCGACGCCGCTTCGGTGAACGCCGTGACGTTGCCGCGCAGGTGCAGGCCGAGTCCGCCCCAGTTGCCGGCCGACAGGAAGGGCGTCTTGATGCGCTCCGCAACGGGTCTTCGCAGCTTGAAATAGGCGTCATCGAAGGGGTGTTGCTGCCCCGCGGAAAACACGTTTGACAGGTTTCCCGGAAGCAAAGCTGGATTGATCGCAACGCCCGTCGATCTCTCGTGAGTAAAACGATCGCGATAAGGGCTGGCGGCATTGCCGTTCTGGTTCACCGCGATCTGCGAGTCCCACAATAATCGCAGGAACGCTGACGAAAAGATCCCGCCATGACGATAGAAATCGCGGTAGTGATCGAACATGCCTTCCCAGGGAATCATTGCAGCCAGATGGGGTGGCTGCAGCGCCGCGACTTGCCATTGTTTGATGGCGAGATAGGAGACTCCAAGGAGGCCAACGCGCCCATTGGACCACGGTTGCTTGCCTGCCCATTCGATCGCGTCGTAATAATCACGAGTCTGCAGTGGCGACATCATCTCGTAGAAGCCAGGCGATTTTCCCGTGCCGCGCGCGTCGACGACGACGACTGCGTAGCCGGACGGGACCCAGCGCTGAGGGTCGGGTACTTCCCATGTCAGGTAACGTCCGTCCGAATCCCCTTGCACGACTTCGGGATGATCGCGCAGAACAAAATCCCAGTACCGCTTGAAGTCGACCGCAACATCGGAGTCTTTGCCATAGGGTGTGAACGCGACGATCGGAGCGACCCGCGCGCCGCTGCCGTTCGGGCGAAAGACGTTACAATAGAGCAGGTGCCCGTCCATGAGAGGGATCGGCACATCCTTCTCAACGAGAATGTGACCGTCCGCGATCGCGTGGGGAGAAATTGAGTTCATTCGTTCATGATCCTTGGCTCGCAGGGTGGGAGCAAGAGACTGTCCCGCCGCGGTCTGATCATGCCCGGTCATGTTACAAGTGTATTGTAGAACCCCGACGCGGCGAGTGCGCAGTTGAGATCATCGTGCTGCGTCCCCATGCGTAAGATCGCTTCGGGCGGTCGGCCCGTCATGTCCCTGAAGTCGTGGATCATGTGCGCTTGATCGACATAGCCGCAGACCTGCGCAATTTCGGCCCAGCGCCCTCCCTGCCGTCCCGCTGCAATGACTCGCCCGAAGCGAGCCACCCTTGCAAAACGCTTGACGCTGGTTCCCACCATCGCGTGGAAACGTCTTGAGAGCTGCCTTTCGCTGATGTCGAGCTGCGCCGCCAATTGGCGCACCGATTTATTCGGCGTACGGCGCAACAACGAAATGGCGTGCTGGACAACCGGATCGGAGCTATGATTGCCCATGCGACGTGCCACAAATTCCTGCACATGTTGAGCCCGTCGGGCGGCTCCGGTCGCCTCCTCTAACCTCTCCTTGAGCAGTGACGCCTCGGTCGGGCCGAACAGGTCTGAAAAGCAGACATTGGCGTCAGTCAGAGCGTCCATTTGACCACCGGTGAAGCGAATGGCCGCTTCGGGCGTGAGGTGGACGATGATAGCTCCCACCGGTCCAGTCGGCCGAATTGTGATCGCACCGGTCTGGACGCCGGTCACTCTTTGACGAGAGTTGCCCGGATTGATCCGCTGATTTGAAGTCGCGGGCGCCCGAAAGTGCAGGCACAAAGTCGGTGAGATCGCGGGAAAGACCCGAAACGTCATCGCACGCGCGGAGTGAGCGTCGGGAAGATCAATATCCCAGATGGTTTCGACAACGTCCGCAAGTGCAGGCTTGGGCGGGAAGAATGTGAATGCTGACAAGGTGACCTCGATGAAAGGGCGGACCACATGAAGGTATCTGAATGTGCAACACCACGCTGCGCCCGGCTTGAAAATATCGGACAGGCAGCTGCCGAAGCTGCGTTGCCCCGTGTTGAGTGCGCACGTAACCAAGCCATTCGAATGAAGTCCGCGGCAGCTCGCGGATCACATCTCGGGGAGCTAACCCGTCGTCGGCTGGCGGGCGTTCTTTGACTGTGAAGGCGGCCAGCGCTGAGGCTGGCCAGGTTCCATTAGATTGGCGGCTCAGACCTGCGCCGTGCCACCGTCAACGAATAGTTCCGCGCCGTTCACGAAGCTCGAATCGCTCGAAGCCAGGAACACAGCGGCGTTGGCAATCTCTTCGGGGTCTCCAACCCGACCGGCCGGTACTTGGGTCGCCAGAAAGTCGAGCAGACCCTTTTGGTTTGCCTCTTCTGGACCGGCGAGGTTGACGAGGCCCGGCGTCCGGGTCGGGCCGGGGCTGAGGACGTTGACCCGGATGCGACGCTCCTTGAGATCCAGAATCCAGCTGCGCGCGAGATTGCGCACCGCGGCCTTGGAGGCGCTGTAAACGCTGAAATTCGCGGTGCCCATGATGCCGGTGGTCGACCCGGTCAAGATGACCGAGGCAGCGTCGACCAGCAGCGGCAAGGCCTTTTGTACCGTGAAGATCAGGCCCTTCACATTGCGGCCGAAAGTGTCCTCGTAGTGCGCCTCGGTGATCGCGCCCAGCGGCAGCATGGCGCCGCCGCCGGCCGACACGAAGAGCACGTCGATACGGCCCTTCGCGGTCTTCACGGTTTCGAACAACCGGTCGAGATCGGCGAGATTGGCCGAGTCTGCTTGTACACCGGTGGCGCTCGAGCCGATGGCCGCAACCGCCGCGTCAAGTTCGGACTTGCGCCGGCCGGTGATGAAGACATGGGCGCCTTCGGTCGCGAACTGTTTGGCGACGGCCAAGCCAATCCCGGAGCTGGCGCCGGTGACGACCGCGACTTTATTTTCGAGTTTTCTTGTCATCTGATAATTTCCATCGGCGTTTTTATCGACAGCGGAGGTATCGACATGACCTCGCGTTCGAAATAGAAATGACTGCAAACCATCGTTGCAGAACTGTCGATGTCGAAAATGCCGGATTTCGAGGGCTTGGCGATGTTCGCCAAGGTGGCCGAGGAGCGATCTTTCGCCGGCGCCGCCCGCGCGATGGGCGTTTCGGTCGCGACGGTCTCGCGAGGCGTCACCCGGCTCGAAGAACGCCTCGGTGCCCGATTGTTCAATCGGACGTCCCGTCAACTGGCGTTGACAGACTTCGGGCTGACCTTGGCGGAGCGGGCAACGCGCATTTATTGCGAGGCGGAGGATGTGGAAAACGCTGCGCGTGAACTCTCCAGCCGTCCGCGCGGGCTCATTCGTCTCGCGGTGCCGATGTCGTTCGGCTTACGCTGGGTCGCGCCGATCCTCCCATCCTTTTTCCGACTCTATCCCGAGGTGACGATCGATCTGCACTTGAGCGATGCGGTGGTCGACCTGATCGGAGATGGATTCGATGCCGCCTTGCGCATCGCCGTCTTGCCGGACTCTTCGCTCGTTGCCAGAAAACTGTGTCCGATAGCGCGCTTCATCGTCGCGTCACCGACCTATCTCGTCGAGTATGGCAGGCCGACCCATCCTCGCGATCTTAACCGGTACCACTGCCTTGGTTACGCCTACCGTTCCGGACAGGACATCTGGCGCTTCAACAATGCGGCCGGGGAAGAAGAGGTCGTCACACCGACAGGGCCGCTGCGCGTCACCAATGTCGATGCTCTGGTCCCGACCATACTGGACGGCGGCGCCATCGCCGAACTGCCGGAATTCATCGCGGCAGAATATCTCGGTGATGGCCGGATGGAAGCAATCCTGAAGGACTGGACGTTGCCGAAAGGTGCGCTTTACTTCGTTACGCCCTCCGCCCGCGCGCGCCCGGCCAAAGTCGAGGCACTGGCAGACTTCCTGACGCAACGTCTTTCCGAGCCCGTTTGGGCCACGTCGCGCTGAAGGTGAACCGAACGACACCGGTCCTCCATTGGCATTGACGGAGGCGCCAGGCCCGAACTCGCGCCGCAAGTACTGCGATCAGCTTCTGCTCTATCGGCAGCCGCAGATCTTCGACCGTCACGGCGCCGATCTCTGCCGTTCGACACTCGCGGGCCGCACATCCTGCAGCGATAAGAGGCATCCTGCGCGTCGCCACGAAAGGCGCCGTGGCCTCCGCCACGTCGTAGAACTTGCGCCGCCGAGTGTTCCAACATGCGGCGAGCGTGATGCCTTCCTTGCGCCGCAGGCGCTGGGAATGCCCTCCTCTGGGCGACCCGCGTGCTCCATGAAAGCCCCGCAAGATCGACGAACAACATCAACATGCCGCCGCCCGGACCCTACACCAGAACGTCACGGAGATGCGGAGCGGATCGACGGGCGCGGGACCTTCGCTCCAGGCGATCGGTAGTAAGAATATATTCCGTCGAAAAACTCACAGAACACGCGGACCATGCCGTGAGCCGCATCGACCACCGTCAACGCATTTCTTGCATCCAAAGTGCCGAAATCGCGGACATAGCTTTCCAAGTGGATCTGATCATGACCAAGCTGCACGTCCAGCATTGCGTGCTCGCAGATTTTTCCAATAAGCCCTCTGGCATAAGGATACAGCGCCGCGAAGCTCGTGAACTGGCTGGCGACGGCCTCGGCCGTCTGCCCAATCCGCGGCGAATGCAGAACACCATAGCATCCGAGATAGCCGATCGAATCCGTTCTCGCCAGATGGCTCATATAGTCGATCAGTGCCCGTGTGGTTGGCAATGGTGCCGATTCAGCGATCGACGACCGATTCAAGCCGAGCGTCTGGAGTCCGTCGAGAAACATTTCGCCATGTCCTAGTTCCTCGTGAAAATGTTCGGTCAGCGCCAACCGGATGTCTTCATTGAAACAGTATCTCACCGACAACTCATTGTGCTCATCGGCGCCCACGGTCCGATGATAGAATTCAATGCCCCAACCGATAATTTGATTGGTTGGCGCCGTTCCGTTCAGCAAAGTCGTCCAGAAGGGTCGCAGAAATATTTCCCTGGCCCAATGATCGCACAAATCAAAATATGCCTTCAATTGCGCCTCACCATCGGCGGCACGCACGATAGGTGAAATGTCGCTCAGATACCGGTCTTCGACGATCGGACCGAACAATCGCCACATGTCGGCCAGATCGCAGCCGACAGTTCGGCCAAGGCCTTGCGCGTCGACCTGACCGCGCAACTGCGGTAGAAGCTGCCGCATCAGCCTGGCGGCACGACCGGCATATCGATAGGTTGCGCCGGGGGCATCGAGCGTGAGTTCGTCCGCCGCATTCAAAACGCAAACATGCGGCGAAATGAACGGCAGGAAGTCAGCATCCGGATTTCGGGTCAATGCCGATGATCGCATGATGAGGCCTTGTCAGCTTTTACGACCCAGACCCAGGCGCGGCAAATCGTACCCGGAGACCTTGAGACACGTGGTCTTTAATTCGGTGAATTGCTCGATGGACCATTGACCGCCGACTCGGCCAAGACCGCTATTTTTGATGCCACCGAATGGCGCGCGAATGTCGCGGATCAAGGGGGAATTTATCGCCACCGAACCTGCGCGAATCGACCGAGCAAGCTGAAGTCCACGGCTCTGGTCTGACGTCCATATCGTGGCCGAGAGGCCGAACTCCGTCTCATTGGCGAGCTTGATCGCATCTTCGGCGTCTTTCGCACATATGACGGCCGCCACGGGACCAAATACCTCCCGCCTTGCGATGTCCATCCAATTATGAACGTTGTATAGCACCGCCGGGTGGCGATAATATCCGTTCTTCAATTCGGCCGGACGTTCGCCGCCGCAAGCAAGACTGGCTCCCTCGGCGAGAGCGGATTGAATGAACCGACCTACAGTTTCCCAATGCGGCAAGTCGATAAGAGGGCCTACTTCGGTGGCTGGATGCATGGGGTCACCGACGCAGATGGCCGACGTCCGCTGAGCGAAGCATTCCAGGAACTGATCGTGGATCGGTTTCTCCACGATAATGCGTGCCCCTGCCGTGCAGACCTCACCATTGCTCGAGAACACCGATAGCAGCGCTCCATCGATCGCGGCCTCCATATTCGCATCCGCAAGAATCACGGTGGGAGACTTGCCGCCCAATTCCATCAGCAGACGCGGAATTCTGTTGGCACCACATCGAGCGATCGACTTTCCGACGTCTGCGCCTCCGACAAAGCAGATGCCGTCGACGTCCTGATGTTCGATCAGCAGCGCTCCAGTCGAGATACCGGGGCCTTGCACGATGTTGAGCACGCCCGGCGGCAGGCCGACCTTTACGGCCGCCTCCGCCAGCGCCGCGACCGATAGCGGCGCCTTTTCCGACGGCTTCACGACACAACAATTTCCAGCCGCCAATGCGGCGCCGATATTCATCGTCGCGACCGCCAGAGGCGCATTCCATGGCACGAGGATGGCCCACACCCCGACGGGCTCACGCATCACCAAATGAATGTAGGCGTTATCCAACGGCACAATTGCACCGAATGAGCGCGATGCTTCCTCTGCGAAATATCGAAGCTGCGCAATCGCCCTCGGCAGATGTCCGCCGCGGGTCATTGTGATGGTCATGCCGGTATCGGCTGTTTCCAACGCCGCAAGTTTCTCAGCGCGCGCTTCTAGAACATCGGCCAGCGCGAACAGAAAAGATGCCCGTTCAACCGCGGGTAAGGCAGCCCAGCCCGGGAAAGCCTGTTGGGCGCTGCGCACGGCAAGGTCTACGTCATCGCGCGTTGCTTCGCGTATGCGTGCCAGCGGCTCTTCCGTGGCTGGGTTTCTGGTTTCGAACCATGGGCCGCAATTCAAGCCCGACGTGTACCCCGCAATGAATAGTCCGATGCTATTCATTCGAAACGACATTTCCCGCAGCGCCTGGTGGGCGCGGCTGCGCGCCGCGGAGAGGCAACGAGCAACCCGCGAACGTGCGGGCGCGGCAAGCACAGGCCGCATTTGGGCAATAGTCCGTGCAGCTGTCGCCCTGGTCGAAAGCCGAGGCGCCTGGCTCGGCGGCGGCCGCGTCTGAAGCCGACTTCGTGACTAGATCTTCAGCCGCAATCGCCACATCTCGCGCCATGTCGATCGGTCCTTAGCGCAGCAGAGAGACGTTCGATCCGGGCGGTCCACTTGAATGACATGAGGCTTCGCCGAGCCGAACAGTCGGTTTCGTGACCAATCAGATTCGACTTTAGAATTCGACGAAATCACGCCGCCCTGCGCCGAATGGATCGGCCTATAGCCCATGGCCCATAGTAGCACCCGATATTACAGGTGCTACTCGGACCGAGTGGACCTGCCAAGCTTGCTCAGCCTACTTAACAATCACGCCCAAGACCGGCATAACACCAGGTTGGCGTTTCTTGCTGACCTGGACCGTGATCTCGTTTGGCAGATCAGACGCTTCCGATTCCTCAATTTTTACGTGGCCTTTCGCGCCCTTTGGGACATGAATGACGACTTCGTGCTCATCAAGAGGCTTGCGATTTTTGATCGAGCTCATCGGGGGCACCTCCGCGTTCGTAGTACTTGCGCACCATACAACCTCTCGTAGATAATCGCAACTGTATTTACGTCGTATCCGAACCGGGAGCGTCCGAACATGTCTGCAGATCGGCTGATTTCGTCTCCGACAATAGATCCGGTCAGGAATTGCATCGCGCCGATAAATGAAACGACTGATTTGTGTGACGTCCGCAATCATCTCGCGGATATCCGGTGACGTGGCATCCTCGCGCCATGAAAACACTCTCCATCGATAATCACGGCGGCGCTCCGCACGCATCGCCACCAAAGCTTGCCGGGATGAGTCCTGCTCTCGCCATGTCGCGCCGCATGCAGACCACAAGGCTCGGACGGACTGGCGACGTCATCAGCTCCATCGGATACGGCGCGATGAGTCTCTCGACGCCGGGAAGGCCAGACCGGCGCGTTGCCGCGCGCGTCCTCGAGGAGGTCCTCGACATGGGCGTCTCCTTCATCGACTCGGCCAACGTGTACGGCAACAATGATGACGACCTAGGCCACAATGAACGGCTTCTGGCTGCGGTTCTCGACGGTCGTCCGGATCGGCACACGATCCGCATCGCGACCAAGGTCGGCCTCAAGCGATCCGGCACCAGCTGGCTCCGGGACGCTTCTCCCGCCCACATCCGCCTTGCCTGCGAGCACTCGCTGAAGGCCCTGAATGTCGACCGCATCTACCTGTATCAACTTCATGCCGTCGATCCCATGGTTCCACTGGAGCGCAGTCTGGAGGCGATGGTCAAGCTGCATGATGAAGGCAAGTGCATGCATCTGGGGCTTAGCAATGTCACGGCGCAGCAGATCGAGCAGGCAGTTTCCACCGCGCCGATCAGCACCGTGCAGAACCGGCTCAGTCCGTTTTATCGGGAATCGGTGACGGGGCAGGTTGTGGAGACCTGCCGGCGCCTCGGGATCACGTTTCTCGCCTACCGTCCGTTCGGGGGAGCCGAATTGTCGCCGTCGGTCTCCAAATTCCAGTCTATCCGATTGCTGGCCCGAACCCGCGGCGCAACAGCGCATCAGATCACCCTGGCGTGGCTCCATGGTCTCAGCGCCAATATCGTCCCGCTCGTCGGAACGACAAAGATCGCGCACGTCCGGGAATGCCTGTCGGTGATCGCGGGAGGCCTGACTGCCGCGGAGATGGCATCCGTTGCCTCGGATGCCTGGATCCGCAACGTCCGATTCTGCTCTCCCTGACGCAGCCAGTCGCCGGCCAGCAGACTCTCGTCAGTGTTGGGCCCCTCCAGGCAGCGTCACTTTGGAGAAATGCTTCAAAATGCCGTCGAAGAACAAATGAAAGTGCTCCACCAGTTCCCGCGTCACTGTCAGCATCTTCAATGTCTGCTCGCGGGATGGCGGGCCGAATGTGCGCACCATCTTGTCGAGGACGATGTCGGAGTGGTCCAGCTCGATATCGATCAGAGTATGCTCACGAAACGCGTTGAGTGTTCCCTGGGCATAGGGGTAGAGCGCAGCCATCCGGTCGAACTGGTCGTTGATCAGCTCGACGGTCTGGCCATGCCGTGGCGATTGCTGCAGCGAGTCCAAGCTGGAATACGCGATCTGGTCGGTCCGAGCGAGACCGATCGAATGCTCGATCAGCTTCTGTGTCGTTGGCAGCGCGGCACGGGTCATGAGCTCCGGCAATCCGTCCTGCAACAAGCCCTTCATGAAAATTCGAGCATGGTCACTCTCTTCATGATAGTGCCGCGATAACCACCCTCTGACAGCGGGATCGGTCGCGCCGGACGCGGCAATGCGATTGTGCACGTTGGCGCCACAAACCCGATGGTAGAACTGGATACCCCAGCCCAGCAGGATGTCCCGCGATGCGCCGCCCGATCGTACCAGGTGCCAAAACGGCTGGTCGAAAATATTGAGAGCCCAGAAATCGCCGATAGAGCAGAACGACTCCATATACTCTTCGGGGTCGGTGGTGAGCAGAGCCGGCGACGCATCGACGACGATCCCGTCCACCGCCAAGGGCAGCAACACGTCCTTCAGTTGAGATAGGCTCACGCCGAAATCCCGCGCCGCTTCCGCAACCGTGCTGCGGCCGTCGAATTGGGACAGCGCGTAACGCAGAAGGCTGCCATCGGCGCATGTGAACGTGTAGTCAGACGGATACATCGTGGCGACGACAACCTCATCATCATCCTGACGAACCGTCGTTCCCGGCGCGAGAATGGGTCGGGTCGTTTCTTCAATCGACTGCAGTCGCACGGCCTCGTCCTCCTCTGGATTGCGCCGCTGTCCGGGAACTCGTGAGTATTCGTCGCATAGATTGTTCGTCGCGTACGACAGGTACTGCACACCGCGCGCCCAAACACACTGTGAGGTTGCGCAAATATACATATACATCTTGCCGGGCGTCTAGTATGATATGGGCCGGGTGATTGGAAAAAGGAGCGCCACCGGTTCCGGCGCTGCGCGACATGGATCTACGCACAAATGCCGAGACCTTTTCCAGGCGCGCGGCGGTGAACCAGTGCCGGTCGCTTGATGTGTCACTCGTATCGATGCCATTTGGACAATTGTCCATGCCGTCGATTGCGCTCGGGATCCTGAAATCGACGCTTGCCGCACGTGGGCTACAGGCGCGGACGACGCATTTCACTCTCGATTTCGCCGAACGGATCGGCGTGCAGCTCTACTCGATGATCGCGGTGGGTTTCCCGGGCAATCAGGCGCTCGCCGCGGATTGGGTCTTCTCACACCTGCTGCCGGGAGACCTCGACGACAATCCCGACGAATATTTGCGGCAGATCATCGATAATGAGGATCCGGATTCGCTGATCGGTCCGGTGGATCCGGTCACATTCATCGAGGGATTTCGCGAAGGCCTCTTGTACGCACGAGAGCATTCGCGCGCCTTCGTGCTGGCATGCGCGGAAAAGCTGGTGGCGGACGGCGCGCCGATCATCGGGTTCACCAGCACTTTCCAGCAAAACGCGGCATCGATCGCCGTCGCCCAGGAGATCAAGCGGCTGGCGCCCGAAACCATGATCGTGATGGGCGGCGCGAACTGCGAAGGCGAGATGGGCGCGCAACTCATTGAGACCTATGATTGCCTTGATGTGGTGGTCTCCGGCGAGGCCGACTGGATCTTTCCGCAATTCGTCCAATGCGTGAAGCGCGGCGCATCGCCGGCCGGAATTGCCGGCGTAAATCTTCGCGGCGCACCGTCGCCGCCCGCGATCCAGGCTTCCTTCGTTCTGGACATGGATTCGCTTCCGGACTGCGATTTCGACGACTACTTCAGGCAGCTGGCCGAAAGCAATCTCGTCGACAAGGTCGAGCCGATGGTGCTCTACGAGACGGCGCGCGGCTGCTGGTGGGGCGAAAAGGCTCACTGCACTTTCTGCGGGCTGAACGGCCAGACCATGCAGTATCGCCGCAAGTCGCCGGCCCGCGCGCTCGATGAATTGGCCAGCCTGACAACCCGATACCCCGGCCGCGCCATCTGCGTGGTCGACAACATCCTGGACATGTCCTACTTCAAAACCTTCATTCCGGCGCTGAAGGAAGCCTCACTCAACGCCGACCTCTTCTGGGAAGTGAAGTCCAATCTGAAGAAATTTCATGTTCGCCAGCTCAAGGAAGCCAATATTCGCCGCATTCAGCCGGGCGTCGAAAGCTTCAGCTCGCAAGTTCTGACGTTGATGAAGAAGGGCGTATCTGGCATTCAGAATATCCAGCTTCTCAAATGGTGCCGGGAGATCGGAATCGAGCCGATCTGGAATATCCTCTGGGGCTTCCCGGGAGAGGACCCGGAGGAGTACCGGAGGATGGCGGCCTACCTGCCGATGCTGTTCCATCTTACGCCGCCGATCACCGGCAAGCAGATCCGCCTCGACCGCTTCAGCCCGAACTTCACGGCCTCCGCCGCGCTGGGTTTCAGCCGCGTTCGCCCGTCTCCCGCCTACAAATATGTGTTCCGGCAAAGCGACGAGACCACGCGCAATCTCGCCTACTATTTCGTGTACGACTATGCAGACGGCCGCAACATCGAGACTTATGTCGCAGGCGTTCGCCTCGCGATCGACGACTGGATCGATCGTCATCCGGACGAGGAGTTCTATTTCACGGACAGCGATAGCGTCACTCACGTCGCCGACTACAGGGCAGTCGCACGGGCGCCACGACATACGCTCGTCGGTCTGGAGCGCGAGATCTTTCTGCATTGCGATCAAGCGCATTCCCGGTCGCAGATCATCGCGGCCTTCGCCAATCGCGGTCCGGAGCAAGCCATTACCGAAGCGCTTCGTCACCTGGTCGACTACAAATTGATCCTCGAGCACGACGGATCTTATCTGACCCTGGCGCTCTCCACCGGGAGCTACAAGCCGAAGCAGAGGCAGACCGCTTGACGAAAGTCCGCGTCTGGCTTGCCAGGCTTCTTGAACGACGACGTCGTCACGCCGGTTAATTCGTCCGCGGCCCAAGGCATCTGAGGAAAATCGTAATAACAACTTTAGTTTGAATGATTGCAAAGGTACTCTTCACGTAGTACCATCGCGATGTGGTAGTTCCACCAGATGACTGAGACGTCATTTTTTCAATCGCCTACTGGTCCTTGGACGATACGGCCGCGCTTTGTGCGTCGATCGCCGCGGGGCGGTAGCTATGAAAAGGAGGATCGAAATGAACGCTCCGCTGAAGGACGAAGAGATCGTCGTGACAGTGCCCCAGGGCAGCGCGAAGCATGTCCGCGTGGAAGAGGCTGCATCCAAGGCCCAGGTGGGAGCACCTGAGATCACGGTTCGCGTGAGCAACAAGCGCAAGTACGACGTCAGCGTGCCGATACTCGGCGTGATCGTTAAGTAACGTCATGATGCTATGAGCGATACGACACTCTGAGTGACGAGGTCCAGCTACGACGGGCTCATTGCGCCCGTCGCGGTACGAGCATCTCTCATGCGCGATGGCGGTTCCGAAGGAGTGGCTATGGACCTCGACACAAGATGGGTTGCTCACTTCGAGGCGACCGTAGCGGAAATTGCCGGTGGTACGGTCATCGACGGCGAGTTGTCCAGCGTCGAGGTGATCGGCGTCCCGAAGCACGAAATATCGCGCGTCATGCTATCGCTCGATGGAGAGCGCACCCTCAATGAAGTCGCCGCACGCATCGGCATGCCCGCGCGACATGTCAGCGCGATTTGCGGCGCCCTCAGTGAAGCCTCGCTCATCCACAGGGCGAGCGCCGGCGATCGGCCGATTCCGCATGAGGAGTTCGCCGAACTGTCGCGGCAGGTGTTTGCGGCCTGGAAGAAGCGTCTGTTCAGCCATCGGCTCTGGCAGGATTTGGTGGCGGGCACGGCGCCAGCCGGCCATTTTGCCGGCTGGCTGATGGAAAACTATCAGTTTATCGAGGGCGTGAACGACCGCCTGGGATCCGCGACCGCGTATTGCCGGTCACGCGCAGGACGCCGCCATTTTGCGCGGCATTTCCGCGAGGAGTACGATCACGGCGAGTTCTTCATTCAGGGGCTTTTGGCGCTTGGCTTCAGCCGCGAAGCCATCTACGCGTCACGTCCGCTCGCCAGCACGCGGGGCATCATCAATCATATGAGGCGATGTGCGAGGCAAGACTCGCTGTTCTATGCGGCGTGCTCTGGCTTTCTGGAGTCGACAGGCGGCGATCGTTCGAATGCCCGCGCGTTCTTCGATGCCGTGACGGCCAACTATGCCAAGGATCGGCCGGGAATCGTCTCCCCGCTGGTTGCCCATCTGGAGCTGGACGAAGAGTACGGCCATAACGGGGTCATCGAAAGCGTTGGTCCTTATCTGGGTCCGATCAGCCACGCGCGGGCCAGCGCCGCCCTGCAGGCCGTCCGCGGACTTGTCGAAGGCCTGGAGCTCTGGTCTTCCGACATCGCACGGCACTACGCGGGCGATACGATAGCGCTGCGAGCGCGGGCCTATGGTCCACGACGACAGGTAGATGGGCACATGATCGACGAGGCTGGTTAGATGATTGCGGTTACGACACTCGACACCAGGCCGATGATGAGCGCTCGCGCCGACATCCGCGGCACGCTCGACAATGGCATGACCGTGGAGACGGACGAATATGCGCTGGAGTTCGATGGCGTCGCAAGCCGACTGATCGCACAACTGGCGGACCGGTTCGATGGTGGAGACACCGTCCGGGATCTCGCCGCTGCTGCGGCCTGCGATCCGAAACTGGTGACCGAGTTGGTAAAGACCCTGCAGGAGCACGACGTCGTGTTCGATCTGGCTGCAGCCGAGGATCGTGGTGGCAGCGAGTTCCGGACAGCGCTTCGGCAGGAATGCGCCTTCTGGGCGAAGGAGATCCAGACCCATTCGTTCTGGCGGACGCTGCTGAGCGGCGCGGCCAGTCCCGAACTCGTTTTCGGATGGGGTATCGAGCAGTTTCATTACGTCGAGGCGGCGAACGAATACATGGCGGCAGCGGCGGCAAACTGTCGGCTCGATCATGGCGTCAGAATGCAGATCGGCAAGCGGTTCGCCGAGGAGGCGGAGCATGGCGATATCTTTCTGCACGGCCTCGAGTCTTGCAATTTCGCGCGCGAAGCGATGATCAACGCGCCCCCTCTTCCGGCGACCAACGCCCTGAAGGATTACCTGTTCGAGCTCGCATGCTCCGACACTTTCGCAACCGAAGCAACCTTCAATCTGATGCAGTCGAGCAGCGAGCCGCTGACCAAGGAGGGACTGACCAGATTCTACGGCGAGCTGACGCGCCTCTATCCGTTTGCCGCGCCAATGTTCGAAGCGTTCCGCGAGCACGCCTCGATCGATGTCGAAGCGGGGCACCAGCGAACGATCTTCGACCAGCTATGCGACGTGCCCGACCTGGTCACGCCTGCCATCGGGCGCCGGGCGATCGACGCCGTTCGCGGGCTGGCAGAGCACTACTTGCTGTTCTTCGACAATATCCAGAGCTATTACGGTGCGCGCGACGCCATCGTTCCCCGGCGCGTCGTCGACGCGGATGCTTTCGCGCGATGAACCAGGCGGGCGCCGAAACCACTCTGGCGCGAGATCTGACGCAGGAATATGCCGCCCGGTTTCCGCAATCGCGTGGACTGAACGCAAGGGCCGTCGCGTCGCTGGCCGGTGACGCAGCCCACGATTCGTGGCGCTTCGATCCGTTTCCGGTCTATTTCGCCACATGCGACGGCGCCCGCAAGACGGATGTCGACGGGAACACCTATATCGATTTCTGGATGGGACACGGCGCCCTCCTCCTAGGTCATCACGATCCGGATGTCGACGGCGCAATTGAGCGCCAACTGCGAAGCGCATCCCACTATGGTGGCGCGCACGCGCTCCAGGTCGAATGGGCCGAGCGGATCATCGCCCTGGTCCCCTCGGCGGAGCGTGTTCGATTCGTCGCCAGCGGCACCGAGGCAACCCTGCTGGCGCTTCGGGTCGCGCGCAGCGTTACCAAGCGTGCCGCCATCATCCGGATCGACGGGCACTTCCACGGTTGGCACGACGAGGCGCTGGCGAAAGCCATTCCGCACGACATTGCCGGCTTCAACCCCGGCAATCTCGAAAATCTTTACGTCCTGCCGTTCGATCTCGAACTGTTGAGCGATGCGATTGACGATCTGCAGCCGGCGGCGGTCATCCTCGAACCGGGCGGTGGCAGCGCCGGCGCGCTGGCCTGGAGCTCGGACGACCTCGCTGAGCTGCGCCGCATCACGGAGCGGAGCGGCACGTTGCTGATCTTCGACGAGATCATCAGCGGTTTCCGCTATGCCCCGGGCGGCGTGCAGGCTCTGAGCGGCGTGATTCCGGACCTCACCGTGCTGGCGAAGATCGCCGCCGGCGGGCTGCCCGGCGCGGCGGTCGCCGGACGCGCCGATGTCATGCGCGTCTTCGGTGCCGGGATCCAAGACGGAGCGATCCGGTCCGCCGTTCCCCATACCGGCACCTTCAATGCATCGGCCACCTCGGCCGCGGCCGCCATCGCGACGCTGCACAAGGTTGCGGACGGCTTGCCCCAGGCGGCAGCCGACCGCGCTGCCGGACGCCTTGTCGAGGGAATCAATCGCTGTGCCGCAGCCCATGGCGCCGCCATGCGTGCTTTTCGGCAAAGCTCCATCTTCCACCTCGTCGTCGGCACGACAAGCGAAGCTACGTCGGTCGGGCCATCGCCCGATGTGCTGATTGCACAGCGTACCTATCGGAAGGATTACGCCGCGCTCCGTCAATCATTGCTCTTGAACAGCGTCGACGCTCATCTCGTTCACGGCTGGGTCTCCGCCGTGCATTCGGATCCGATCATTGATACCGCGATCGAGGCGTTCGACCGCGCGCTCGCCCGCCTGCGGCGAGGCGCCGACGCGCCGAACATTTTCAGATCCTGAGAGGCGCAATATCGTTCTGTCCGCGAACCAAACTGGCGCTTTGATGAGCCGTTTACGGAAAGTTCAGCCGGGGCGTACGGCATGTACGCCGTCCGCAGCGGCGTCATCTCTCCCGCAAGGCCTGGCCGCTCCAAGGCGTCCATGTGCTCCAAGGCACCCCCGACAAACACCCTTTCGCTCCATCGCTATGCGTGCTGCCGATGGCGTTCTCTGGTCGGTTTCATGGACAACGTACTCTTGACCGCGGGGCTGAAGAAGAGCGACAGCGTCTCGTCTTCGAATAGCCTCCCGAGCGGGGAAAGCCGCAGTCCGGCGCCACCGTCGCCGCAGACATAGGCCTCCAATGCGCCGCCTGCTCTGAGCTCTTCGACCAGCGCGTCATAATATGCCGAGAGCTGCGGATGCGCGGCCCGCAATACACGCAGATAGTCGTCCTCGACCCTCCCGGTACGAAGCCCCGTCGCATAGGAAGCAGCGAGCACTTCCTCTTCGTCGACCGTTCGCCCCGTCCTGACCGGAGCGACACCTTGCAGAGCCGCATCGACATAGGTGCGGATGTTGGATTCATTGCGAAACACCAGGCCGGAGCCATTTCCCTTCACGGTCCTGGCGCCGATATGGGAATACGCTCCCGCTCCTACCCCAAGAAGGTTGCTCGATGCCGATGTCCTGATTTTCTTGAACGGATCGGTATACTGATGCGCTCGCACAAAGCGGTTGCCGTCGGTCTGACCATAGCCGAGCGTGGCCATCTCCTGCCAGATAAGCATCCGTCCGACCAGCGTGGCCAACTCATCCTCGAAGCCCGCTTGCCGCGCGTCCGTCCGAGACCAATGCCCCTGGGGGCGATCGGCAAATCGCCCATGGTACCAGGTCAGATGCGGTGGAATGATATCGGCGATCGCAGCAAGATTGCCCCAGATTTCGGTGGTCGATCCCTTGTAGAGTCCCTGTATCAGGTCGATATTCCAGTTCTCAAAGATCCGGCTTGCGATCGCGCATGCTTGAACGGGAGTTTCGCGCCTATAGCCACGGGCCGCATACTTCAGCACTTCATCGTCGAATGACTGCACACCGAAGCTCAGACGCGTAACACCATGCTCCTTGAGCGATCGTAACTTGTCCTCGCCGTCTGGCGCGGTAATGGTCAGAGGGCTGCCTTCGACGCATATTTCCGCGGCGTCGCGCACGTCGAACTCGTTCTGGATGGCGTATATCACGCCTCGCAGCGCGACCTCATCGAGCACGAGCGGCGTTCCGCCACCGATATAGACCGACGAAACGACGGTGCCGGCGCGCGCGAATTTTGCTCCCCAATAGGCCAGCTCGCGGTTCAGCGCGGCAAGATAGCGAGCAACATTGCTGTTATCCCGCGCCGTCGCTCCCGAACGACCGGAATAATGATCGACCGTGTAGTGGCAGAACGTGCATCGCGTTTCGCAAAACGCGATGTGGACGTAAAGGCTGGTTTCACCACCGCATGCGATCGTTTCGGCCAGACCTCGCTCGAGCGGCATCAACGAATCGATGGGCGGATAGATCGCCACCGAATGGGACCCACCGAGGACGTCGCGGCTGATGCCGATTCCGATGGCATGAAGCGCAGGCAGCGTCGAAGGAATCCCGAGGCGGCGCAACGACGCGCGGGCCCGGTCGAGAGCGGCTTCATATGACCTCATCGTCGCACCCTGCGCTGTTGCGCTCGCAGACAGAAAACATCACCGACGATGTGCAATGATCGTGAGATAGACGTCGGCGCGCGTATCCGGATTATCGTCATACTTGTAGGTCAGGTCGTACGGATTGATGAGCCGCGGCATGTATTGCTTGCGCCAGAACGTGGCTTTCTCGCCTACGAGCGACGGCACGATCTGGCCCCAGATTCGTTCCGCGATGATGGTCAATTGCGGGTGCACGAATGCCTTGCGTAACCAGACATAGATCTCATCGTATTGCACCCATGGCCGCGCCAGCGAAGCGAGATGAAGCTGCGCAAGCCGATGAGTCACCGCTATGCGGCCTCCGGGACGAACCACCCTGGCCATTTCCGCCAGCATGCTCGATCCAAGCCCCAGCTCCCAGATGCCTCCGGTCCACTCGTTGACTGCTGCATCGGCCGACGCGTCGGGAAGAGGAAGACGCTGCGCCAGTCCGGGGCGAAATTGGAGATTGGTGAAGTTTCGCTCGCAGGCAAACCGGCGTGCCCGGTCGCTCACACAGCGAAACATCTCGACAGAAATGATGAGCCCGTCGTCGCCGACCGCAGGTGACAAGCGCCTTGCAACGCGTCCCAACCCGCCGCAAACATCGACCAGAACACGACCTGGCCCGAGCAATAGCAATTCCGGATGATTGGGAAGCAGGTCCTCCTGCGCGCGAACCAGCTTGTCCTCGACTTCAGGTATCTGACTCCAGCTGTTGTCGGTCTCGCACGATTTCAGGAAAGGCAGACGCCACCGCAAATAAGCTGCACGAAAGCGGTCGGTTAGATCGGAAGGCTCGGCTGAAGGGCGCGACGACGCCATGTTGCCAAGTAACACTTCATCGCTCGGCAGGTTCACGATCCGGACATCGCCAAGTTCGTTCTCGATCGCGTGCGTCGCCTCGAAGATCTCGACGAATTCCTTCTCTTCGGCCTGGCCGGTCGGCCAAAGCGTCCCCGGGTCGAGGCGCAAGCACAGACCGGACAAGAATGCAGATCGCGCCCAGTCGATCACCCGGCGCTGCCGCGTGTCGTCGAGAATTGAGCGATCCGGCGCCATGATCGCATGCACCGGAACGCAATCGCGGATCATCTCATCCAGACCGACAATCGAACGACCGGGCGCAAGCCAGCTGATGCCCTCTAGTTGGACCGACGCATCGAGACGAACAAGCGACCGGCGAAGTTCACCGTCAGCCGAAAGGTCAGCCGTTTGCAGCACCGTTTGGTGCATCCGGACCGTACCGGCCTTCCGAAAGCCGGCCAGCTCGCCCAATATCGACTTGTGGTCAGCCAACCGCCGGCAGCGCAGCAACAGTTCCGGCGGATGTGTCTCGGCGTTGAGACGGCTTGAGACATGTTCGATCGAGACCGGCGCATCCAGATCGAACGCGATGGAGCTGCGCAACATCGAATTGCGCCTCCGCGCCGCGATACTTCTGAGCTGCGCCAGCTCTTCCGCGGTCGGCTCCGTCCGCGACGTCACGTGCGTGAAGCCGTGCTGGCACAGGGAGGCGAGCATCTTGTCGATCATCTGCTGATTGTCGAATTGCGCGCGCAGGATTCCGACATTGATCGGTTGCCCGGTGAGCGCCGTCACGAAACCCAGGAGACCGTCGCCAGGCGGCACGACCATACCCACTTCGAGAATGCGATGAGACAGCAACCGATGTTCGGCAACCTCGGCTTCCAGCAGCTCGACCGCCGGGTCGAGCATGACAAATGCATCATTTGAGAGCCTGCCCGAGTGGCTGTCGGGCTCGACGATCTGAGGGAGCCCAAGCTGGCTCATGGGTCGCGCTGCCGGCAAGCCGCTGTGAAAGCACATCGAATGCGGCTGCGGATTGCCCGCTGCCTCGGAGCGCAATCTTGTCCCGCGGACAATTGGGCTGTGCAAAGTCGCTTTGCTCATGACGACCCCGAGCTCCGCCAGAGAGCCGATCACCGAGATCACGTCGGCACGAGAGAGATCGCCGAGCTCCAGCGAGATTTCCGCGACACTCTTGAAGGTCTCGAGGACATTGAAGGCGCGGGCGCTTCGCTCTGAGAGCTCCGCATATTCATGCACGCTCTCCGCAGCCGGAACGTAGATCAGCCAATGCCGCGGCGAAGCCTCCAGCTCTTCCTTGCCATCGAAATCGAACGGGCTTTCGATCCAGGGAGTGAGATCGCAGGATGACGAAGCCACGGTCGCCGCGGGGTTGGCCAGGAAGGACATGGTCTCCCAGTCCATGCCCGAGGCTGCTGCGGAAAACATCGCGGCCGCGCTGTCCGGCCAGATCGAAGGAGCGATTTCGCCAAGACGACGCGCAAGCGCAATCGTTGCGGCGTCGATCGCCAGCACGTCTTGCTGCGCGAGGGAAGCAAATTCCGAGCGATCCGCAAGATAAGCGACAAAACCGGCGGCAGTCCGCCAGAAGCAAGGACCATTGTCGGCATAACCGGTATGCTGCACGAATTCCGCCGCAACCGTCTCGATATCCATTCCACTGGTCCGCAGAAGCCGGCGGGTCAGCGGCACCAGATCCAGCGCGCCCAACGCATTTCTGACCAATCCGCGACGGTACATGCCGATATTGGACTCGGTGGCCAGGGGCGTTCCGGCGTAATCAGCAAGAATCGCCATTTCATCTTCGGTGCAGCCGTCGAGAACTCCCGCCCGGGAATCAGGGTGCATGACCCAATCCACGAGACGGTCGTCCGTCAGCAGGCGTCGCCAGGTGTTCCAGACCAGCAGCGCATCCATTTATGCGGCCTCGCTGCGTGTGGTGCGGCGGCTCGCCAGCCCGTAGGCACGATCCCAGGCCCTGCGTCCCCTCTCGATATCCGAAAGGATGAGATCTGTCGTTCGTCCGGCATCAACCGATTCCCCATCGCAACGGAGAGACTGGGTTTCATATTCGAGGATGACCGCGCCGGGTCGCGCGCGCGACAACACATCGTCGAGCAGATCCCAGACGGCTTCGGCGACCTGCGTATCGTGAAGATCATGATACTGGCCATCGATCCAGCGGCCGCCCGCCATGTGAATCGAGATGACCCGTTCGAGCGGTATGGTCGCCAGAAATCGCTGGATGCTATAACCGCTCGCGCCATGATTCATGGCGTTCGCGTACAGATTATGGAGATCCAGGTGCAAAAAAGTACCTGACTTTTCCAGCACCCGCGCAATGAACTCTTCCTCCGGCATGTCGCTGCCAGGACATATTCGGTAGTAGGCCGCGTTTTCGTGCGCCAGCGGCACGCCGTAGAGATCCTGAAGCGCGCGCGCCCTTGTGGCCACCCGGTCGACCTCGGCACGAGAGAATTGCAACGGACTGCTCCAGACATCCGACCAGGAGCAATCGCCATAGAAGCAATGGTTGGCGACCCAGGAGACGTCGAACTTCTTGGCAAGCGGAACGTGTCGCCGCACCGCTGCAGTGCCCATCAGATCATCAAAACCGAAATCCCCGCCATAATTGGAATGTCCGAGGATCGGATATTTGCCGGCAATATCACGCACAAGACCGGCAGCCCGCGGAGACATGAGCCCTGGACCGTCGAGCGGGCTCATCACGGAGTCGAACAACAGCTCCACCACATCAAACGGCTGATCCGCGAACGGAAACCAGCCGATCAATTCCGGATTGAACTGAAGTCCGACGCCGAAACGCGGAAAGCTCATTTCCGATACCTCCATCTGAGCTGGCGCGCGCTCGGTCGGGGTGCGCCAAGTTCAGACGCTCGTCGTTCAGTCGGGATGATCGGCAGCGCATTTCGCCGCGGTTGCGGCACATTTCGCTGCAGTCGCCGCGCACCTCGCAGCAGTCGCGGCACATCGGGCTGCGGTTGCCTTCGCCTGGGCATCCGCTGCAGACGCCGCACATTTGGCCGCCGACGCCGCGCATTGCGCCGCTGTTGCCGCACATTTGGCTGAAGCCGCTGCCGTTTCCTTCACTGAGAGCTTCTTGACGTCCATTGGCTGTCTCCATCCGCAAAGCTTGAAAAAATCATCTCTCGGAAATGCCAGACACAACTCTTGCTAGAGCATCGTAGCAATGGTTATATAGAATTGCAATACTGCGAGACAATTCTTTCTAGTTGCGTTGTTCGGTTAGAACGGACCTTCATTTCCGGCCGGCTCATTCATGACCTCTCGCGTCCCCCACGTCGGCTTGCAAGGCGAACCGCTCGCGCCCCTCCGCCGCATCAAGGACAGTCGGCGAGGTCAAGGCGGCATCGCGACACAGCCGCCGACCAGACTGGGAGCCTCACTGGAACGATCGCCAATGGTCAGAGCGTGACGGCCTACTCCGCGATCAAACCACCGGCCGGACAGGCCTGCAGCACTGTCGTCCTGGCGGACGCGCCGAGGATGGCTGGTGGCTCGCATAGCTCGCCGGTTTATCGATCTACCCAGGATCTACTTCAAGGTCGTCGTCGCTCCCCGTCATGGCGTGTGCTGGCTTCGAGGAGGCGGCAGATCTATGAGGCCGACTACTTGCCTGGATGCAGATGCAATCAACCACAAGCGCCATCGGGTTAAAGGGACTGCGAAGTTCCCACGGCCGGGCGAGATTGCGGCCAATCCGAAAATTGACAGCATCTCATCAGGATGTTGACGCGATCAAATCTAACTGTCGATCACCGTTGTTGTCGCAATCCGCCAGCCGCGTCAGAGGCGCACGGAGAAGCCGATGATGGACTGTTTCGATCAATCACGCGCGCACGCGGGGTCATCGCTTTCCTGATCTGTGCGCTATCGATTATGGGGCTCGATCTCCATCGCGGACCGCTGCGACGGGTGGCAAGACCGAGAAGATCGTTGTCGGTTCATCCCACAATGTGGTTCATCACATCGAAGCAGACCAGCGACCGTGATCGTGAGCGTAGCGTCGTCGTCGGTGACGATCACGTGCTCATGACGTTCTCCTCATCATAGCGCTTCACTTGCTGGTCGAAGCCCCCATCACCGAGCGCGCACATCGCAAGTCCCCCGCAGAACGCGCCTTTCTCAATTGTACAGGTTCGCAAGAGAACCATGCATCGCTTTTGCGGCCCGATTGCCGTCGCGGCAAAAATGCCGCATCGCCCTGCAGCGACTTGCATTGTGCCCCCTTCCACCCTGTTGTCAGATGGGGCCAACGGCTTCGATCACAAGAAGGCACGGCGATGCTCGACAGGCTGGCCCAGCCGGCGGAGGAAACGGCGCGGGAGACTGCGGAATCGTGGATCACCGCCTTTGGCGCGGCATTGGCGCACGGTGACGAACGGGCCCTGGCCACGCTCTTCGTCCCGGACAGCCATTAGCGAAACCTGTTTGGCCTGTCCTGGCTGTTCGCGACCTTCAGCGGCCGCGAGCACCTGGCGCGCGAGCTGGTCACACGCGCCCGCGAAGTCCGCGCGGAAATTTTTGTCCTCGATACCGCGCGCCTGGCGCCGCGCACATCCGTCTTTGCCGGGCGCGACGTGATCGAAGCGATCTTTGGCTTCGCGACCGCCAACGGCCCGGGCCATGGCGCGCTGCGGCTATTGCCTTCCGCCTGCGGACTTGCCAAGGCCTGGACGATCTCGACCTCGCTCGACTTCGATTCCATCATCGCAGCCCGCGCAGAACATGCAGCGCCGGAACAGCAGATGCGCAATGTCGCAGCGCCCGACTGGCTGGAGCAGCGGCAGGCCTCCGACAACGACGACAACCGCGATCCCGATGTCCTCATCGTCGGCGGCGGCCATGCAGGCATTTCCGCAGCCGTCGAGTTGAAGCGTATCGGCCTGTCCGCCCTTGTCATCGACCGCGAGGCTCGCATCGGCGACAATTGGCGGCTCCGCTACCGCGCCCTGAAGCTGCATAACAAGACGCCAGTCAATCACCTGCGCTATCTGCCCTTCCCCCTCACCTTCCCCGAATACATTCCGAAGGACCAGATCGCGAACTGGCTGCAAAGTTATGTCGACATCATGGAAGTCGACTTCCGGACCCACACCGCGTTCGACGGCGCCCATTATGATGACGCCACAGAGCGCTGGACCGCGCGAATTGTCCACGAGGGCACGCCGTGCACGCTGCGTCCGAAGCACATCGTGCTTGCGACCTCCGTCAGCGGCACACCGAACATCCCGCGCATCGACGGCCTCGAGAACTTTGAGGGCCCGGTGCTGCATTCGAGCCAGTTCAAGGCGGGGCGCGAATGGGCCGGCAGGCCCGTGATCGTGTTCGGCACCGGCACCAGCGCGCATGATATCTGCCAGGAGCTTTGTGTTGCCGGCGCCGAGGTCACCATGGTCCAGCGCAGCCCGACCATGGTCGTCAATGTCGAGCCGGCGCAGCTCTACGACAAGAGCTATCTCGGCGGCGGCCCACCGATCGAGACGCGGGACATCCTCAATTCGGGCGTGCCGTTTCCGGTGATGCGGATCGCGCACAGGCTCATCACCGACGAGGTGAAGCGGCTCGATGCGCCGCTACTGTCGCGGCTGGAGCAGGCCGGCTTCCGGCTCGAATTCGGTGAGGACGGCACCGGCTGGCCGCTGAAATTCCGGACCCGCGGCGGCGGCTATTATTTCAATGTCGGCTGCTCCGAGCTGATCGCGGACAGGAAGATCCGCCTGATCCAGGCGACGGATATCCAAGCCTTCGATGCAGGCGGCCTGCGCTTAACCGACGGCGCGCGGCTGGACGCCGCGCTCGTCGTGCTTGCGACCGGCTACAAGGGCCTCGATCATCTGCTCGCAAGTCTGTTCGGCGATGACGTCGCCAAACGCGTCGGCCGCGTCTGGGGTTTTGACGAGGCGACTGCCGAGCTCCGCAATATGTGGACGCGCACACCCCAGCCGGGTCTCTGGTTTGCCGCCGGCGCCTTCTCGCAGGCGCGCATCTACAGCCGTTACATCGCCCTGCAGATCGACGCGATCGAGAATGGGCGGCTGGCGAAGCGCATCGAGGCGCGAGACGAGGAACGCAGCATGGAATTCGCTGAAATCAATGGCGCTGCGATGCGCTACACGCTGAGCGGCAAGGGTGAGCGCACATTGGTGCTGGTGCACGAAATGGGCGGCTCGCTCGAAAGCTGGGACGGCGTCGCGCGGCGCTTCGCGGACTCCCGCCGCGTGCTGCGCTACGACTGCCGCGGGGCGGGCCTGTCGCAGAAGGTGCGCGGCGCGCTTGCGATCGACACGATGGCTGACGATATCGCGGCGCTGCTCGACCACACCGGCATCGCCGGGCCGGTTGCGCTGGCGGGTGTTGCCGTCGGCGGCGCGATCGCCCTGCATTTCGCCGCCCGTCATCCTCGACGTGTCAGCGCCGTTGCCGTCGGCAGCCCCGCAACCGGCATCGCACCGGAGCGCCGCGCCGCAGTGCTCGAATACGTCGCCAGGATCGAGGCCGCCGGGATGGCGTTCGGCCTCGAGGAGACGATGCGGAACGGATATCCCGCCGAGCTTCGCGGTGACATCGCCCGGTTCGAACGCTACCGGGCGCGATGGCTGGGCAATGATCCCCTGAGCTACGCTGCGGTCTACCGCATGCTGGCGGCGACCGAGATGCACGAGGAACTGACCCGGCTCGACTGTCCGGTGCTCGTGATCGGCGGCAGCCTCGATCGCACCCGCCCGCCCCACCTCGCCAAGGCCGTAGCCGACATCATCCCGCGCGCCGCCTACGACGAAGTCCGCACCGGCCACTATATGGCGGTGCAGACGCCCGACCTGATCTTCGACCGCATCGCCGCCTTCCTGCGCAAGGTCGGCGCCTGATCCTCTCCTCGCCCAAAGGATTTTTCCATGATTGCCAAACCCGCCCAGCAGATTCCCGGCATCTATCATCGCAAGATCGGCGACATCGTCGTCACCGCGGTCAGCGATGGCTATCTGGACGGCAGCCTCGACGTCATGCGCAACGTCGATCTCGATGCGGCGCATCGGCTGCTGCGCGATGCATTCCGGCCGGCGCGGCGCACCAGCGTCAATGCCTTCCTGATCTACTCGAAGGGCCGGCTTGCGATCGTCGATACCGGATCCGGTAATTATCTGCTGCCGACCGCCGGCTTCGTTCAACGCAACCTCGCCGCGGCCGGCATCGATGCTGCCTCGATCGATACCGTACTGCTCACCCACATGCATCCGGATCATTCCGCCGGGCTCACCGACATGCCGAGCGGCGAGCGGCTGTTTCCGAACGCCGAGCTCGTCATGCACGAGAACGAGCCAAGACACTGGTTCGACGACAGCGAAATGGCCAGGGCGGACGAGCGGTCGCGAAAGCTTTATTTTCTCGCCGGGCGCGAACAGGTCGCGCCCTACAGGGACAGGACCCGGCTGTTCACGCAAGGCGAGGTGTTCCCCGGCGTCACGGCGATTCCGAGCCTCGGGCATACGCCGGGCCACACCGCCTATCTCGTCGCCTCCGGCAGCGACCAACTGATGATCTGGGGCGACACGGTGCACGTGCCGGAAGTGCAGACCGCGCTTCCCGAGGCCGGCATGGCGTTCGACACCGATCTTGCCGCCGCCGCAGCGGCGCGCAAACGCATGTTCGATCGCGTCTCCGCCGACGGCGTGCTGATTGCCGGCATGCACCTGCACTTCCCGTCATTCTCGCGGCTCGCGCGGCGGGGCAACGCCTATGAGCTGCATCCCGAGCCCTGGATGCACGCGCTGGAGGCGACTTGAAAGCAGACGGTAATGACGTGTATGGCGGCGGAAAAGATCGCCGACGCCATGCAGTCTCAACCCTGACGGCCGGATCTCGCCATATAAGCCTGTTCCAGCCGGTGCGGCAGATCGGCCTCGCTGGTTTCCGCGTCCAGCACGATCGAGCCGCGCGTGAGCGCATAGACGCGATCGGCAATCGCCAGCGCCTTCTCGATCAACTGCTCGACCAGCAGCACCGCGGTGCCGGCCTCGCGCAGCCGCTGCACCACCACGAGCACGCGATCCACCAGGACCGGCGACAGGCCGGCCGAAGGCTCGTCGAGCATGAGCAGTCGCGGCCGCCGCACGAGGCCCTGGGCGACCGCCAGAATCTGTTGCTGGCCGCCGGAAAGCCACGCCGCGCGTTCGCGGCGTTTGGCCGCGATTTCGGGAAACAGCTCGAGCACCTCCTCGACGCGTGCGGCGCGCTCGACGCGCGCCAGGCCATAGGCCGCAAGCAGGAGGTTGTCGAGCACCGACAGCTGGGTGAACACGCGATGTCCCTCGACGACATGTGCAATCCCGCGCTTGACCGTGTCGCGCGGGCCGAAACCCGTGAGGTCGCAACCACCGAAACGCACGCTTCCCGACCACGGCAAGAGACCGGACACCGCGCGGAGCAGCGTGGTCTTGCCGGCGCCGTTGGGTCCGAGCAGCGCGACCACTTCCCCTGGGCCGACTTTCAGGTCCACGCCGAACAGGACTCGGATCTTGCCATAGCCGCTCGAGAGGCCGGCCACGTCGAGCAGCGGATCAGCCGCCGAGATAGGCATTGACCACCTCCCGGTGCGAGCGGATCTCGGCGGGCGTGCCGGCCGCAAGCTTTCTACCGAGGTTGAGCACGGTGACGTGATGGCAGATGTCGAAGATGAGATCGGGATGATGCTCGACCAGCAGCACGCCGACGCCGGCCCGTGCGATCGCCAGCAACAGCGTGCTGAGCCGGACAATTTCCTCGGCCGACAATCCGGCCGCCGGCTCGTCCAGCAGCAGGAATGCGGGCCGCAGCATCAATGCGCGGGCGATCTCGATGAAGCGAAGCTCCGCATGCTGCAGCCGGTCGGCACGCACGGGCGCCAGCCGCTCCAGGCCGACAGCCGCGAGAGCCAGCATCGCGGTCTCGCGCAACATGGCTTCGTCGCGCCAATGCCGCGGCAATGACAGCAGCGATTCGACGAACGTGCCGTGGCCATGGATGGTGCCGCCGATCATCACGTTCTGCAGCACCGAGGCGGAGCCGACGATCCGCGGCGTCTGGAACGTTCGTGCGATCCGCATGTGCGCGCGCAAATGGCGCGCCAGCGGAGGCAGCGCGGCACCCTCCAGCCTCACGGCGCCGCGCTGCGGCGCATAGTAGCCCGAGATCACATTCAGCGTCGTTGTCTTGCCGCTGCCATTGGGGCCGATCAGCCCGTGCACCTGGCCGGGCCGGATTTCGAGGTCGAGGCCGTCGATCGCACGCACTCCGCCAAAACTCAGGCCCAGCTGGTCCAGGGTCAGGGCACCGGTGGCGGGCGCCGCGTCAAGCAGCCGCGCGACCAGACGAGGCTGTGGAACGATCGCGCGGCCGCTTTCGAGCGGACGGCGGTTCCTGAAATCCAGCAGCTCGGCTATTCCGCCGGGGATCGCAAGCACGATGACGAGCAGCAGCGCCGCGTAAAGGAACGTCGACCATGCGACGAGGGGTGCGGCGAATTCCGGCAGCACGGTCAGGAGAATCGTGCCGAGCAGCGGCCCGAGAACGGAACTGCGCCCCCCGATCAGGATGGCGATGAAGAACAGCACCGACAGGTCGAATGTGAACGCATCAGGCGTGATGTAGGATTGCAACGCGGCGAACAGCCCGCCCGCGACCGCAGCGACGGCGCCTGAGAACAAAAACACGATTGCGAGCAGCGCGGGCTTTGCGATGCCACTGGCTTCGGCCGCGACCTCTGCATCGCGGATTGCGGTCAGCGCGCGGCCAAAACGGCTTGCGGCGATGTTCGCCGTCATCCAGGTGCAAACCGCAGCCAGCCCGAGGCAGAAATAATAGAATCCCCATTGCGAGGCGAACGGCTCCGGAAATACCGGTCCCGGCACGCCGATGCCGCCGCCGGTGACGCTTTGCCAGGCGAGCGCGACTTGCGTCACGATCGTGGCGAAGCCGAGCGTCGTGATGGCGAAATAGAAGGTGCGCAGCCGCAGCGCCGGCAGGCCGACGATCAGGCCGAAGACGGCGCCGACGAGTGCCGCACACACGAGCGCCAGATAGGGCGGCAGCGCCGGCATCACGTTTCCGGCTGCGAGCACGCTGGTGGCATAGGCGCCCAGGGTGAGCAATGCCACCCAGCCGATGGCGATCTGGCCCGCGAAGCCGACGACGAGGTTGAGCCCGGAGACGAGCACCCAATAGACACAGGCGCGCGTTGCGATCACGCCCCAATAGCCGCCACCGAACAGGGGGAAGGCGACGCCGACGGCGAGCAGCACCAGGAACGGCAGCACCGCGCCGAGCGCGCCCGGAGTGCCCTGCCCCGTCGTGCGGACAGCGCGCAATTCCGTCGCTTCCGGCGTGGCCTGCGTATCCATCAGACGCGACGCTGCTGGGCGGCGCCGACGAGGCCGTCGGGGCGCGCCAGCAGCACGATGATGAAGACCGCAAAGACTGCCACCGAGGCGAAGATGCCGCCCACCAAAAAATTCGCGGTCTGCTGAAACAATCCGAGCAGAAGGCCTGCGACCACGGCGCCGCGATTGTTGCCCATCCCGCCCAATGAAACCGGCACGAAACCATAGAAGGTCAGAAGCGGTGCGTTGGCAAAGAAGGCCAGCATCATCTCGCCACCGGCAAAGCCCGCAAGCGCGCCGATCACGCCTGCCAGCGCGTAGCTCGTCATGCGCAAACCGCGTTCCGGCAGGCCGAGCGCGCGAGCGGCATAATTGTCCTCGGCGATCGCCAGAAAGGCGTGGCCGATCAAAGTATGCCGATAGAGCAGTTCGAGGCCGACGATAACAACCGCGCAGGCGAGCATCGGCAGCCAGAATTGCTGATCGAAGTCGACACGGGCGAGACCGAACAGCCGCGGAAACGGCTGCGGCTCCGTGCTCCACTCGATCGCGGTGAACTGCTGGACCATCAGCGCAAGGGCGAGTGTGGAAAGCACATAGAGATGCTGATCCAGGCTCTTGAGCACCGGGCGCACGGCGACGATCTCGGTGACGAGACCTAACGCCGCGCCGCCGGCCAACACGACGATGAAGCCGAGAGCGACCGGCATGCCCATGCGGGCGATGAACAGCGCGCCGAGCACGCCGCCGAGCATTCCGAGCGTGCCCGCGGTGAATGAGAACACGCGCGAGGCGGAGAACATCACATTATAGGTGACGGCGATCAGCGCGTAGATGCAGCCCATCGCCGTCCCCGACAGGATGATGGATTCGATCATCCTACGCGCCGTAGCCGGGCGCAAGCTTGAACGCGCCGTCCTTGAGCGAATTGGCCTCGACCATCACGACCTCCTGGTCCGGGTAGCCGTTGTGCTGGTCGGGCGCGAACGAGATATCGCCGTACACACCGGGAAACTCCTTCAGCTTGTTGAGATAGCCGACGATCTGTTCGGCCTCGGTGCCGACGGCCTTCATTGCTTCTGCAATCATGCGTGGGCTGTCGTAGCCGACCGCGATCCACCAGAGCAGCGTGTCGCTCATCTCGATCCTGGCACTCTTCAGGCGGTCGAGGAAGGCGCTGGTGCGATCGGTGAGCTTGCCGTCGGCGGCGTAGCAGACCGGCCGGAAATTGTTGGGGTAGACTTTTGCCCAATAGTCCGGCTTCTCCAGCAGCGCCTGGGTCTGGCCCGAGCCGAGCGTGGTCTGGCCGACGATCGGTACGTCCCATTCCATCTGCCCGCGCGTGTTGATGATGCGCGACAGGAATCCGGCATTCACGCTCCAGGGCATGATCGCCTCCGCGCCTGCAGAACGCATGCGCAAGAGTTCGGGCTTGAGATCCGGATTGGCGGCATCGACGTTGCCCTGGTAGACGACATCGGCGCCCTTGGCCTTGAGCATCGGCACATAGGCGTTGACCGATGCGGTGCCATAGCCGGTGGTGTCGCTGATGACCGCGACCTTCTTGTGCTTGAGCACATCCACCACATAGCCGTTCGCGGCGCCGCCGATCTGCTGGTTGGTGGGCGCGTTACGGAAGCACATCGGGTATTTTTTCGGATCGGTCAGGCTGTCGACCCAGCAGGGATGCACCTGCGGCGTGTTCGTGCGTGCCAGCAAGGGCACGACCGCGAGCGACTCACCGGAGTTGACCGGGCCGAAAACCACGCTCACCTTCTGTCCGCGGGTGAGCTCGGCAGCGCCGTTCACGGCCTTGGTCGGATCGCTCTGGGTATCGCGGGTGATCAACTCGATCTGCCGTCCGTCGATGCCGCCGGCTGCGTTGATCTCCTGGACCGCCAACTGGATCCCTCTGTTGATCCCGACCCCGGTGGAGGATGAGGGACCAGTGAGTGCCGGAAGATAGCCGATCAGGATCGGCTCTTTTGCAGCGGTTGCCGGCCTGGCCATGGAGCCTGCAATCGCAGCGGCGCCGGACGCCAGCACTTGACGACGAGTCATCGACATCTTGGCTTCCTCCCTGAACTCACTCCCAAAACTTGTCGCGGTTTGCTGAACCTCTGTTTTCTGCTGCGGGCGACTATAGTCTCCGCTTGAAGGTCCGCAAAGCGCGCGTGCAGCGCATCATGCAAGGTTGATCCAGTGCCGCTTTCGCGTCATGGTCGCCGTAACCTCGTCAAGGCTCGATTATTCCCCGGGGAGACAGAACGTGACCGACGGAGCAACGAACGGCAGCGACGCTGCACGGCCAAGGCTGTTTCAGCCGCTCGCGATCCGAGGCCTCACGCTGAAGAACCGCCTTGTCGTGCCACCGATGGTCCACTATCGCTGCGACCCCGGCAATACCTGCGGGACCTTCCACGTCGTGCATCTCGGCCGCTATGCCTTGGGCGGCTTCGGGCTGGTCTTCGTCGAGGCCACGGCAGTCGAGGAAATCGGCCTCATCAACGAGCACGATCTCGGCATCTGGAACGACGCCCAGATCGAAAGTTTCAAGCCGCTGATCGCCTTCATGAAGCGCCAGGACACCGCGATCGGCATTCAGCTCGCCCATGGCGGCCGCAAATCATCGTCGCAAACCGCCATGCAGGGCATGGGGCCGTTGAGCGAGGCAAATCTGCAGGCGGGAGCGAAGATCTGGCAGCCGGTCGGACCGACAGCCGAGCCCGTCGCCAAGGGCTGGCTGACGCCACGGCAGCTGACGACGGCCGAATGCAAGGCCATGGTCGGCACCTGGGCTCGCGCCGCGCGAAACGCGGTCAAGGCCGGGTTCGACGTGATCGAAATCCACACCGCGCATGGCTATCTGCTTGCGTCGTTCCTGTCGCCGGTCTCGAACACGCGCAATGACGAATATGGCGGCGACCGCGCCGGACGCATGCGGCTGCCGCTCGAGATCGTCGAAGCCGTGCGCCGCGAGATGCCGGCGACCATGCCTTTGTTCCTGCGCGTCTCGTCCGTCGACGGAACGCAGGAGGGCTGGAACATGGATGATACGGTCGCTTTTGCGCGCGAACTGAAGGCGCGCGGCGTGGATGTGATCGACTGCTCATCAGGCGGAATCGCGGGCGCCGCGACCGCGGCCCAGGTGTCGCGCAGCCTTGGCTTCCAGGTGCCATTCGCCGAGCGGGTCCGCAAGGAAGCCGAAATCGCCACAATGGCCGTCGGCATCATCCTCGAGGCCCAGCAGGCGGAGGCCATTCTCGAAAAACGTCAGGCCGACCTCATCGCGATCGGCCGCCAGTCACAGTACAACCCCAACATCGCGCTTCACTGGGCGCACGATCTCGGCATCAACTGCCGCTTCGAGGAGTGGGCGCCGGAATATGGCTGGTGGCTGGAGAAGCGCATCAAGACAATGGAGGGTTTTGCGACGCCCACGGGGGTCGTCACACGCCGCTCGTGAGAGAAACACACGGGTGGTTCGCTCCGTGATCTTGCTTCGGTTGGGCGAGCCCACAGGACGAGCGAAGTTCATGATGCTTTGAGCGCTCGAGGAGATTGCTAGCAAAGCTAAGTAAATTTTTGGTCGCTTGACGCAAAGCAGCGCAGACCCGCCAGTGCCGGATTCGAAGGCACTTCCGATACCTTCGCAAGATCAGCAAGTTGACGAATTTGAAGTGAATTCATATAAGCTTTCATAAGGAACTCACGTGTTCTGATGACGCGTCTTGGACGTGCTTGGTTCAGCCATTCAAGACAGGCGCCGAGACAGGGGCGTGAGGGCTTACCGGCCATGTCGCGCATCAAACGGGCGTTCTCCCTCTCGTAATTGGATACCACAGGCCAATCTGGCGAGCCTCCTGAAGCTCGGAAACGGAGCTGGACTGCGGAATGGTTGGTCGACATGAACCTTTCGCCGTTCATGGGCACAGGTTGGGCCCCTGGCCCACAGGTCTTGTCTGATGACGAAGGGCTCCTGCTGTGCCGGGCCTGCCGTGACGGCGTCGACGGCAAACGGAACGTTGTGCTTGCGGTGTTTGCAGCCGCGGAGCATCCAGCACCGCAACGCCTCGACCGCCTTACGAACGAATATGAACTGAGAAGCGAACTGGACAGCGCCTGGGCCGCGAAGCCGCTGGAGCTCGTGCAGGATCCGACCCGGACCATTCTTGTGCTCGAGGATCATGGCGGCGAGCCACTGTCCTGGCTGGTCGGCGCCCCGATGGAGATCGGAAGCTTCCTGCACCTCGCCATCCAGATCGCCGCAGCCCTCGGAAAGGTCCATCAGCGTGGGCTCATACACAAGGATGTCAAACCGGCCAATATTCTGGTGAACCGTACTGAGGGAAACGTGCGGCTCACCGGCTTCGGCTTTGCGTCGCGCCGTCCGCGCGAGCGGCAGGCTCCGGCGCCCCCCGACCAGATCGCCGGCACACTCGCCTACATGGCACCAGAGCAGACCGGGCGCATGAACCGCTCGATCGACTCCCGAAGCGACCTGTATTCGCTGGGCGTCACTCTCTATCAGATGCTCACCGGCTCGCTTCCATTTACCGCGTCCGATCCGATGGAGTGGGTGCACTGCCATATCGCCAGAAAGCCGACGCCTCCGAGCCACCGGCTCAAGAGTGTGCCGGCGGCGGTTTCGCAACTCATCATGAAGTTGCTCGCCAAGACCGCCGAGGAGCGTTACCAGACCGCAGCCGGCGCAGAGCAGGATCTGCGGCACTGTCTTGCCGAATGGGAGCTCCGGCACCGCATCGACGATTTCCCGCTTGGCCAACATGACACGCCCGACCGGCTGCTGGTCCCCGAGAAGCTCTACGGAAGAGCGCGTGAGGTCGAAACCCTGCTCGCCTCCTTCGACCGCATCGTCAAGAACGGCGCGCCGGAACTGGTGCTGGTCTCCGGATATTCCGGCATTGGCAAATCCTCTGTTGTCAATGAGCTGCACAAGGCGCTGGTGCCGCCGCGCGGGCTGTTCGCCGCAGCGAAGTTCGATCAGCACAAGCGCGATGTCCCGTATGCGACGCTCGCGCACGCGCTCCAAGGCCTCGTTCGGCCGCTGCTCGGCAAGAGCGACGCGGAACTCAGCGGGTGGCGCAACGACTTTCTGGAGGCGCTCGGCCCGAACGGACAGCTGATCATCGACCTGATCCCCGAACTCGAGCTCATCATCGGCAAGCAACAGGCGGTCGCGGAACTTCCACCGCAGCCTGCGCAAGGCCGTTTTCAACGCGTGTTCGAGCGGTTCATCGGCATATTTGCCCGCTCCGAACACCCACTGGTGCTGTTTCTCGACGATCTGCAATGGCTCGACACGGCGACACTCGATCTGCTGGAGGATCTGCTGATCGGGGCGGATCTGAAGTACCTGATGCTGATCGGCGCCTATCGGAACAACGAGGTCGATGCCGCTCATCCCCTGACGCGCATGCTCCATGCCGTCAAGACCACAGGGCGAACCGTCACGGAGATCACGCTTGCGCCGCTCGGCCGCAAGCATCTCGCACAGTTGATTGCGGATGCACTCCGCTGCGAGGCCACGCGCGCCACGCCGCTCGCGCATCTGGTGCTCGAGAAGACCGGCGGCAATCCGTTCTTCGCCATTCAGTTCATGTTTTCGCTCGCCCAGGAAGGACTGCTCGCCTTCAACCATGATGCGGCACGCTGGTCGTGGGATCTCGATCGCATTCACGCCAAACGATATACCGACAATGTCGCAGACCTCATGCTCGGAAAAATCTTCCGGCTGCCGGTCGCGACGCAAACAGCGCTGCGACAGATGGCCTGCCTCGGAAGCGTCGCCGAGACCGCGATGCTTTCGATCGTCCTCGGGATCTCCGAGCAACAGGTTCATGCGGCTCTCTGGCCGGCCGTTCGTGAGGAACTGGTCGAGCGCCAGGCAGGCGCCTACCGGTTCGTCCACGACCGCTTCCAGGAGGCGGCCTATGCGCTGATCCCCGAATACGAACGAGCGGCGGCCCATCTGCTGATCGGCCGGCTGCTCGTGGCGCGGACACCGCCGGAGGCCATCGAGGAGAAGGTTTTCGATCTCGTTGGCCAGCTCAACCGCGGCACTGTCTTGATTACCGCGGCTGCGGAGCGCGAGAAGGTGGCCGAGTTGAACCTGCTCGCCGGCCGGCGCGCCATGGCAACGACGGCCTTCGCCATGGCACTGGCCCACTTCAGCGCTGGCGAGGCCATGCTGGCCAGGGATCGCTGGGAGCGGCATTACGCGCTCAGTTTTGCGCTGGCGCTGCACCGTGCCGAATGCGAGTTCGTGACCGGCGAGCGGGCGGTCGCGAAAACGCGGCTTGCGGAGCTGGCAGGCCGGGCCGCGACTCTCCCCGATCTCGCCGCCGTCACCCAACTCCAGATGGAGCCGGAAGACCGCGACATCGAGGTTGCCCTCGCCTACCTGCGCCGCGTCGGCATCGCCTGGTCCGCGGAGCCGTCGTCGGAGGAGGTCAGCCGCGAATACGAGCGGATGTGGCAGCAGATCGGAGAGCAGCCGATCGAGGCCCTGCTCGACCTGCCGCGGATGGCCGATCCGGTCGCCTGCGGAACCATGGACGTCCTCACCGTGCTGGTGTCGCCGGCCTGGTACATCTCCGATAATTTGCGCCGCCTCATCATCGGACGCATGGCGAACCTCAGCCTGCAGTACGGCAACTCCGATGCATCGTGCCTCGCCTACATCGTGCTCGGTACGGTGCTTGGGCCCGACTTTGGCGACTATGCCGCGGGCTACCGCTTCGCCCAACTCGGCCTCGACCTCGTCGAAAGGCACGGATCGGAGCACTTCAAGGCCCGCGTCTATCTGGGCTTCGGCAACTGGGGACGGGGCATCCGGTCCGCCCGGCCGCAGTTCCGGCGGGCGTTCGATGCCGCGCAGCAGGTTGGCGACTTGAACTACGCCAGCTTTTGCCGGCATCACTTCGTGACGCATCTTCTGGCCTGCGGCGATCCGCTTGCCGAAGTGCAGCGGGAGGCCGAGGCCGGGCTTGACTTCGCGTGCCAGACGCGGGTCGACCTGGCCGTCGACAGGATTACCGGGCAGCTCCAGCTGATCCGGACGCTGCGCGGCCTCACCTCGAAGTTCGGCTGCTTCGATGATGCTGATTTCAACGAGGGGCAGTTCGAGCGCCGCCTGGCGGCGGATCCGCACCTCGTGCACGCTGCCTACTGGTACTGGATCCACAAACTGCAGGCCCGCGTCCTTGCTGACGATTCCGCCGCAATCGCGGCGGCGGCGCAGGCTGAACGGTTGCTCTGGACCTCGAGAGCGCTTTTTCTGCGGGTGGAGTTTCATTTTTATGCCGCGCTGGCGCAAGCCGCGCGCGCTGATGCGGCGCCCGCCGCGGAGCGAGGCCTGCATCTCGAAGCGCTGGCAGCCAACCACCGTCAGCTTCAGCAATGGGCCGACATCTGCCCGGAGGACTTTGCTGACCGCGCCGCGATCGTCAGCGCCGAGATCGCGCGCATCGAAGGACGCGAGCTCGAGGCGATGCGCTTCTACGATCAGGCCATCGGCTCGGCGCGCGCAAACAGTTTCATCCACAATGAAGCGATCGCGAACGAACTTGCCGGGCGTTTCTACGCGACGCGCGGCTTCGACAAGATCGCCTACGCCTATCTCCGCGATGCCCGCTATGGGTATCTTCGCTGGGGGGCCGACGGCAAGGTGAAGCAGCTCGAACGTCTCTACCCTCGGTTGCACGTCAGCGAAGACGGTGGCGCAGCCGGAAAAGCGAGCGACCAGGTCCAGCAAATGGACGTCACCACCGTGGTCAAGGCCTCGCAGGCCGTATCGAGCGAGATCGAGCTGCCCGGACTGATCCAGACGCTGATGAAGATCGCGCTGCAGAACGCCGGCGCGGACCGCGGCTTGCTGATCCTGTCGCGGGACAATGACTTTCGGATCCAGGCGGAGGGCCAGTTGCGCGGCGACGAGTTCGCGGTCGTGATGTGCGAGGCATCGATCTCCGGTCCCGACTGTCCGGAGTCGCTGCTGCGCTATGTCATTCGCACGCAACAGACCGTCATTCTTGACGATGCTTCGCGCCCCGATCCGCTCTGCGACGAAGACTACGTGCACCGACGCCATCCCAGATCGATCCTCTGCCTGCCGCTGCTGAAGCAGGCAAGGCTGATCGGACTGCTTTATTTTGAGAATAGCCTGACGACTCACGCCTTCACGCCGGACCGGATCGCGGTGCTGGAGCTGCTCGCAGCTCAGGCCGCGATCTCCCTTGAGAACACCCTGCTCTACCGGGATCTCTGGGAACGCGAGGCCCGCATCCGACGGCTGGTTGATTCCAACATCATTGGAATACTGTTCTGGGATGCCCACGGCGACATCAGCTACGCCAACGATGCCTTTCTGAGCATGACCGGCTACACCAGGCAGGAACTGGTCTCCGGCGCGGTCGGCTGGAAGGACATGACGCCGGCGGATCACCATGTCGACGACGCGCAGCGGGTCGATCAACTCCGCTCGTCGGGACAGGTCCCGCCTCGCGAGAAGGAATTCTTCAGAAAGGACGGCAGCCGCGTCCCGGTCCTGATCGGCTCGGCCTTGCTCGCGGGCTCCTCCGACCGAAGCATCTCCTTCGTGCTGGACCTGACGGAACGCAAGCAGGCTGAAGCGGAAGCGCGCGAGAGCGAGCATCGCTATCAGGAAAAACAGCTCGAGCTGGCGCATGCGAACCGGGTCGCCACCATGGGCCAGTTGACCTCCTCGATCGCCCATGAGGTCAGCCAGCCGATCAGCGCCGTTGCCATGAACGCCAGCGCGGCGCTGCGCTGGCTCGACCGCAAGCCGCCCGATGTCGAAAAGGCGCAATTCTCGCTCGAGCAGATCGTCCAGGACGCCAATCGCAGCAGCGAGGTGATTGGCCGCATGCGCGAACTCTTCAAGAAGGCGCCGCCCCGCAAGGAGCGTCTGGACCTCAACGAAGCGGTTCGCGAGGTGATCGTTCTGACCGGCAGTGAAACGCTGAAGAACGCGATATCGGTGAGGACCCGGCTTGCAGAGGGGCTATCGCCGATCGAGGGCGATCGTGTGCAGCTACAGCAGGTCCTGCTCAACCTCGTTGTGAACGCGATCCAGGCCATGTCCACGGTCGCGGACGGTGTGCGGGACTTGCTCATCACCACCGCCCGGGCCGAGGCAAACTCCGTGCTCGTCCAGGTGGCCGATTCCGGGCCGGGCCTTGATCCAAAAACGCTCGAGCAAGTCTTCGATCCATATTACACCACAAAGGCCGAGGGCCTGGGCATGGGCCTCGCCATCTGCCGCTCAATCATCGATGCCCACAACGGACGCTTGTGGGCGACCGCCAACCAACCCCGCGGCGCGGTGTTTCAGTTCGCGTTGCCGGCTGACACCGGCGCCCGCGAACTCAGCGCTCGAGCCTGATCACGTTCCACGATGCCGGCTTCAGCGTCACCTCGATGCCGTCAGGTCCGAGCGCGATTGCCTCGAGTTCTTCCGGCTTGACCCGCATCGGTGATGTCCGGTCGTTGAACGCCTTCAGGTCCGAATGGTGCAGCTCGCTTGCCTCCTTGATCGCGAGATGACCGAAGTTGCGGATCTCGACGGCGACCTTCATCTCCTGTTGCAGGTCCCTGTTGAGGAGAAACAGGGACACACCCCCATTGGGGTCGGCCACGACCGCGGCCTTGAGGTACGCCGCCTGCACCGGGAAATGATGATCCTGCGGACCCCTGGGATCATAATACGTTGCCGCATAGGTTTCGCACGACAGCTTCGTCCGCAACACAGCGCCGCGCCCGAGCCGGCTCATCTGTGCAAATGGCCAGAAGATCGTCTGCCGCCACGCCGGACCGCCGGTCTCGGTCATGATCGGAGCGATGGCGTTGACGAGCTGGGCGAGACATGCGGTCTTGACCCGGTCGGCGTGGTTCAGGATCGAGATGCACGCGCCGCCAAACGCCAGCGCGTCCTCCATGTTGTAGATCTCTTCGAGGATCGGCGGCGCGATCGGCCAGCCCTCCTTGACGCGCTCGCTGCGGGTCCTGCGCGTGCGATACCAGACATTCCATTCGTCGAGCGTCAACATCAGACGTTTGGGCGAGCGACGGCGCGCCGCGACGGCATCGGCGAGCGCAACCACTTCCTCGATGAAACAATCCAGCACGTCGGCGGAGGCCAGGAACGCCGCGGTGTCGTCAGCGTAATTGTTGAGATAGGTGTGCAGCGACACGAAATCGACCAGCTCGAACGTATGCTCCAGGACCTCGTCGTCCCAGCGCCCGAACGTCGGCATGGTACGGGACGTCGATCCGCAGGCGGCGAGGATGAGGGTCGGATCGACCCATCGCATCATCTTCGCAGTCTCGGCCGCGATGCGGCCATACTCGGTCGCGGTCTTGTGCTCCATCTGCCACGGCCCGTCCATTTCATTGCCGAGACACCAGAACTTCACGGCATGCGGCTGCGGCCAGCCGTGGGCCTTGCGCAGATCCGACCAACGGGTGCCGCCGGGATGATTGCAGTACTCGACCAGATTTCGCGCCGCATCGGCACCGCGCGTGCCGAGGTTGACGGCCATCATCGGCTCGACGCCAGCGGCTTTGCACCAGTCCATGAACTCGTTGGTGCCGAATGTGTTCGGCTCGGTCGAGAACCAGGCGAGCTCAAGCCGCTTGGGGCGTTCGTCCTTGGGACCGACGCCATCTTCCCAATTGTAGCCGGAGACGAAGTTGCCGCCCGGATAGCGAATGATGGTCGGTCCGAGCTCCTTCACGAGCGTCAGCACGTCGCGTCGAAATCCCTTCTCGTCCGCGGTCGGATGGCCGGGCTCGAAAAGCCCGCCATAGACGCAGCGGCCCAGATGCTCGACGAACGCACCGAACAGGCGGGGATCGGTGTCGGCGATGGCGAAATCCCGATCGAACATGATGGATGCGTGTCTCATTTGACATCCCTGTCTTCAGTGACGCGGTTGGAGGTCCGTTTTGCGGCGAACAAGCCGATACTGTCGAGGGTCAGGACCGCATCGCGCAGCGCGCGCGAGTAAGGATGTTTTGGCGCCGACAGGACGGCGCGCGCGTCGCCGGCCTCGACGACCGCGCCGTTTTGCATGATCAGCAGCCGGTCCGAAATGGTGTAGGCGGTCGCCAGGTCGTGAGTGATGTAGATGATCGAGATCCGCATCTCGTCACGCAGCCTCGCAAACAGATTGACGATCGACATGCGCAGTGACGCGTCGACCATGGAGACCGGCTCATCCGCCACGATCAGATGCGGCTTCGAGACCAGCGCACGGGCGATTGCGACGCGCTGCAGCTGGCCGCCCGACAGCTCATGCGGAAAACGCCCGCGGATTTCGGCGAGTAAAAGGCCGACGCGCTCCAGCGCGGCGTCGACTGCCAGATCGGCAGCGGCGCCGCGCGCCGCGCCGCCGAACCGCTGCGCGGTCAGGAAAAGAAACCGGTCGATCTTCTTCAGCGGATTGAAGGCCTCGAACGGATTCTGGAAGATCGGCTGGACCTTGGCCATGAAGTTGCGACGCGCCGCACCTGGCGCGGTCGGGATCGCTCGGCCCTCGAATTCGAGCGTCCCGCTGCTCGGCCTCTGCATGCCAAGAACCATGCGAGACAACGTCGTCTTGCCGGCACCGGACTCGCCAATGAGCGCAAAAATCTCCGACCGATCCTCGGCAAGCGCAAAACTGACATTCTTCACCGCATCGATCCGCTGCCCGGACAAGAGGCCGCCCCGATTGAACGTCTGGCTGACATTGTCGAGCCTGAGCAACGCCGTCATGGGCCGGCGCCCTCGGCGTGGCAGGCAACACGATGATCGTCTCCGGACGGGCGAAGGTCGGGCGCGACCGTCCGGCACACATCCATCGCGATCGGGCAGCGTGGATGGAAGCGGCAGCCGGTTGCCGGATCTGCGAGATTTGGCGGGCCGCCTGGCAGACCGTCGCGCCGCTCCTGCGTGCCGATCCTCGGCAGGCTGGCGATGAGATGCCTGGTGTAGGGATGCCGCGGCTCGCGAAGAAGCTGCGCAGTCGGCGCCTCCTCGACCAGGCGACCTCCATACATGATACCGAGCCTGTCGGTCAGCGCCGCGTGCACGCCGAGGTCATGCGTCACGAACAGAACCGACGATCCGATCTCCTGCTGAAGCTGCCGGATCATGCCCAGCACCTCCCGCTGCACGATCACGTCGAGCGCCGTCGTCGGTTCGTCGGCAATGACGAATTGTGGATTGCAGATCGTGGCGAGCGCGATCGTAACGCGCTGACGCATGCCGCCTGAGAGCTCATGGGGATAGGCATCCAGCACCGACGAATCGAGGCGCACCTTGCCGAGATGAGAAAGGACGGCACGCTCGAACTCCGCGGCGCTTCCAGCGATGTGATCGCGGGCAAAATCGTCGAACGTGCTGCGAATCCGCCGCAGCGGATTGAGCACGCTCATCGAGCCCTGCATGATGTAGGACAGCCTGGACCAGCGAACCGCCCGCACCACGTCAGGCGACGCCGTCGCCAGGGTACGGACGCCGGGCAGAAACGAAAATCGCGCCGCGCCATCCACGAGCTGCAACGGTGGTTTGACGAGGCCCGCGATGGCCTTGACGAGCGTGGTTTTTCCGGAGCTCGATTCGCCCGCCAGTCCATAGATCTCATCGGCGCGAACTTCGAACGTCACGCCATCGACCGCCCTGACCTCGCGCTTGACGCCGAAATATCGGGTCCGAAAATAGGCCCTGAGATCCTCGACCTGGAGCACGGCAGTGTTCACTGCGAGGCTCCTTCCATTCCCGCGAGCCGGCTTCTCGGATCGATGTACTCGTTCATCGAGACCGCCAGCAGGAACAGGCCGACGAACGTCATGACGACCAGCGCAACCGGGAAAGCAATCCACCACCAGATGCCGGCCACGATCGCCGTGTGCTGATTGGCCCAGTAGATCATGCTGCCGATCGTCGGCGTCTCGATATCCATGAAGCCGAGCACGGCCAGCGTCACCTGCAGCCCGATCGACCAGTTCATGTTGTTCAAGGCCGTCGAGAACACGATCGGCATGATGTAAGGCAAATGCTGCTCCAGCAGGATCTCGCGCGCCGTCATGCCCGAGAAAATGCCGGTCGCGGTGAATTCGCGCGACTTCAGGCTCATGGCGATCGATCGGATCAGCCGCGCGTCATAGGCCCAGCCGAGCGACGCCATCAGCACCGCCAGTAGCGGCGTCGACATCCGGTCGCGCAGCACGAAATAGAACAGGATCAGAAGCGGAAATAGCGGGATGACATTGAAGGTGTCGTTGACCGACATCAGCACGCGGTCGACCCATCCGCCGCAGTAGCCGGCGAGGAGGCCGACCATCAGCGCCACGAGGCGCGAGAGCAGCGCGACCAACAGCCCGAACAGCAGCGTGTTTCTGATTGCAAAGGTAAGCTGCCAGAACACGTCCTGGCCGCGCGATGTCGTGCCCAGCCAGTTCGAGGCGTTGGGTGGCACGTCCGGGGCGACCACATAGCTGACGTCGGGCGCATAGGGTGATATGAACGACAGTGCCGCCATCGCGACAACAATGCTGATCAGCAGCGCACCCGCGCGAAACTCGCCATTGTGCTTCAACAGATCCTTGAAAATCCTCCACATCACCGCACCTGCACGCGCGGATCGATCAACGGGTGGAGCAGATCGATGATCAGCACGCCAAGCGAGACGCCGATGATCGATACGGTCGTCACGCCGAGGACCAGTCCATAGTCCGCCGCATAGACGGCATCGACGAGCAGCGTTCCCATTCCAGGATAGCCAAAGACCTTTTCCGTGATGACGGCACCATTGAAGATGCCGCCGAGCGACATCGCAAGGCCGGTGAGCTGAGGCGCAAGCGCGTTGCGCATGACGTATGAAAACAGAATGCGCGGACGGCGGACGCCGGCAATCTCCGCATAGACGACGTAGTCGTCGGTTACGATGTTCGAACTGAGCGAACGCATGCCCAGAAACCAGCCACCGAGCCCGATCAGGATCAGCGATAGCGCCGGCAGGATCGAATGACTGAGGACGCTGGAGATGAACGGCCAATTCCAGCCGTGCGCCACGTTCATGGCCGCACCGCCTGAAATCGGCAGGATCGGCCAGAGGTAGCCAAAGACGATCAGCAGGATCAGCGCCACGATGTAATAGGGCACCGGGTGCAAGGCCATCGCGGTGATGCCAAAGACCTTCAACACGCGATTGTCGCGGTAATAGCCGGCAAGTCCGCCCAGCAGGTTGCCGAGAACCCAGGCGATGATCGTCGACGTCGCCAAAAGCCCGACCGTCCAGGGCATCGCGCGGAGGATCAAGGTCGACACCGGCGTCGGAAATGCCGACAGCGAGGGCCCGAAGTCGCCGCGAATAATGCGGCCCCAGAATGCAACATATTGCGTCAAGGCACCGCCGCGCAGGCCATAAAGCTCCTGCAGCGAGGCGCGCATCGCGGCGATCGCTTCCGGCGCCGTGTCGCCGAAGTAGGTCGCCACCGAGATCGATTGCTCCACCGGGTCGATCGGCGTGGCGTGGGTGATGACATAGGCCAGATTGATGCCGATCAGGACGACCAGTGCGAACTGGCCAAGCCGCTTCATCGCATAGTTCAGGTAGTCGGTCATGACCCTGCAGGCATCATCGGCAATCGAGCAACCACCGCGCTATCCTCATTTCGCGGGCTTCAGGCGCACGAACATGGTGCGCGTGTTGCCCCAGTTCGGGACCGGATCGGTGTAGGGATCTTCGAAGGTCGGGTATCCGGTCCAGTAGGTCTGGTCCATGGCGGTGAAGACGTTGTAGGCCATCAGCGGAATGATCGGCATCTCCCGCACCATGAGCTTGACGTATTCGCGCCCGATGTCGATGACTTTCGGATCGTCAAATCCGATTGCGCGGGTCTGTTCGATCAGTTTGTCGAGCTCGGGATTTTTCCAGCGCTGCCAGTTGCGCAGCGGCTGTGGCTGACCGGGCGCGGCGACGAGGCTCGAGTGCCAGCTGTCCATGAAATAGGAGAGATCATTGTGGCCGCCCCAGGTTTCGACGGACCAGCCGATGAAGGCATCGAAATCGCCGGCCGCGCGACGGGTCGGCAGCGTTCCCTGGGCAACGTCGAGCCGCGCATCGATGCCGGCCTGCTTCCACTGCTGGACGATCATCGAGCCTGCGCGCGTCATGACCGGGCGGAGGTCCCCCTCGACCATCAGGCGGATGGTGAACGGCTTGCCATCCGGGGTCATCCACTGATTGCCAATCTTCTTGTATCCGGCCCGCTCGAGCAGCTCGCCGGCGGCCTGCACGTTCTGCTTCCACCAGCCAAGCCCGAATGAGTTCGCGATCTCGTTCGGATCTTTCGGGATCGCCTCCCCCATCGACGGCCGCAGCGTGTCGGCGAGCTGCCGGCCGACGGTCGGATCATAGGGCTTGAATTTCGACTTGCCGGTATCGATCTCGAAATCCTCGACCCACTGCTCCATCGGTTTGTGGTACGCCTCCGGATGAACGCCGGTCGGCGGAACCGCGATGGCCGAGATCGTGGCCGCGCCACGATAAGCGGCCAGCATCACCGCCTTGACGTCGATCAGCAGGGTCAGGGCCCAGCGGACATCCCGGTTGCCGAAATGTTCGTTCTGGGTGTTGAAGATGACGCTGGCGAGCGTGGGGTCGGGGTGCGCGTAAGGGAACCCCTTGAACCAGGACTCCGTCGTCTTGCTCTGCCTGGCGAGCGTGAACATGCCTTCCGGCGCGATATCGTGGATCACGTCGAGCTCGTGATTGAGCTGGGCAATGACGCGCTTGTCGGGCGGACCGGGATCGACATAGGCGAGGTATTTTGGTCCCGGCTTGCCGAACCGCGCCAGCGTGGTGCGCTGCCAATCGTCGCGAAGCTGCCAGATGTACCACTTGCCGTCGGGATCGTAGCTGTGCAGCGTGTAGGCTGACAGCGACACCGGCTTGTTGAAGTCGAACTTCAGGGGATCCGCGACCTTGTCGAAGACGTGTTTCGGCAGGATCCAGATCGCACCCCAGCGGACCGTGAAATTGGCGTGGAAGCGCGAATTGGGCTGCTTGAGCTTGAAGATCACGGTCTCCGGATCGGGGGCCTCCACCGATGCGACGTTGTTCGCCAGCACCGCCGAGAAGCGCATGCCCGGATGGCTGATCTGGATGTCGACGGTGGCCTTGACGTCTTGGGAAGAAAATTCAACACCGTCGCTCCAGTAGATGCCGCGTCTGAGCTTGACGCGCATCTCGGTGAAATCGGCGTTGTAGACCGGCTTCTCGGCCGCAAGCGAGTTGTCCCAGACGCCGTCGATTCCCTTCTCCGGATCGATATACCAGAGCGTATCGAGCGCGGCCTGCTGCAGGCCGTTCGACTGGCTGCTGGCATTGATCGCCCAGATGTTGAACCAGCCGGCATTCTTGATGGTGCCTTCGGGGTTCTCGAGGATCAGCAGTTCCTTGCGCGGGATGTCCTGGGGAATTCCCTGGGCATCGGCGGGCCGCGGCATCGCCGGGATCGCGAGGGCAAGGACAAGGAAAGCCAGCAGGACTACGCGAGTTCGCTTCATCGTTTCCTCCTGAGCCGGACTGTTGGCCGCCCATGTCGGTTAAGAGGCTATCCGAGGCGCTCGGGAATGCAACCGCCTGGTTGAATTGTTCAGGACGCTGCGCCGGGTTGGCCGATGCTCCGGCCGGACCCGTCGAACCCGACCGATTCGCCGGTGCACTCGGCGCAGCAAGATCCCTCACGCGATACCGCACATCTCGCGCCCGCGAGTCGCGGCCGCGCAGCGTCGATTTCTGATTTGAGATTCAAACAGCTCTGAGGACGCGCATCCGCGTTCTCGCGGCGCGATGCGCCCGAGTGATGCGTCATTTCGGGCCCTCGAAAATCAGAGGGCGCAGGGAAGGCCGGGTGCTGGTTGCACCCATGGCCCGCGTGCATCAAAAAAAGCACGCGGCGGTTACCACAGGTTCAACCGGAGCAATCCGACCTTCCCTGCGCAACGGTTTTAACGCTTATGGCGCGCTCTCCCCGGGAACCGGGCTTGATTGCTCCCGTCGTCACGCGGCTCGTCACCGCACGACTTGACCTCAGCGTCGGGAGGCCAGGACCACACGCTTTTGCGTCCGCATCGGCGCCGTTCGTCCGCACGAAAAACTCGCGCGCGTCGCCTTTGCGTCCATCGCATCCCGCCTCCACGTCCGTGACGATCGCGATACGCCCCTCAGCTCGAGGCGGGACGGCGCGGATCATGCCTCTGATTTGGGGTCTGCGTCAAGCTAATTTCTGAATGTCAGAAGTCATGCAACCGCGACAAACTGGCACGACGGGCAGTTTGCGCATGGCCCACATGCGCGGACTGCCCGTCGGGCAACGTCGCGTCTGTCATTGGCTTCCGACGTCGCTGCGCGGCGCGAGGCAGCGGGATGGAGACGACGGCGAAGCAGCGCTGGCGACGGCGCCGTACGTCGGCGCCGTCGCGATCGATCACTGCTGGACGTTGGCTGCGGCCGCAGTCTGCGCCGCGGCGATGTTCGCGGCCGCAGTATTCGCGGCAGCGGCCTTCGCGGCGGTCTTGGCGGCGGCTGCCGCCGCCATCTTTGCCGCCACCGCGGCCTTCGCGTCGGCCTTCAGGGTCGCCACATCCTTCTGGGCGGCAGCCTTTGACGCCGCTGCCTTCGCCGCGGCTGCCTGGGCAGCGGCGGTGTTGGCGGCGCTTGGCGCGGCCGCGGCAATCTTTGCGGCCGCGGCGGCGGCCGCCGCATCAGCCTTCGCGGTCATGACCGCCGCCTTCAACGCAGTGACATCGGCCTTGACCTTGGCGACGGCCGCCGTCTTTGCAGCGGCGGCCGCTTTGGCCGCGGCCGCAGCGTTGGCCGCGGCAGCAGCATTCGCGGCGGCTGCGGGCTTTGCGGCTGCAGCGGGTTTTGCGGCGGCAGCGTTCGCGGGCGCAGCCGCCGCATTGGCTGTCTTGACCATCGTTGCGGCAACGGGCTTGGCGACCGCCCCGGCCATCGCCGGCGCAGTCTTGGCAGCCGCCGGAGCCGCTGCCGCTGCGGCAACAGCAGGCTTGGCAGCCGCGGCCGGTGCCGCGTTCGCTGGCATTGCCGCATGCGCGGCCATCGCGGCCGGCGAAGCATGCATGCCCATCGCGGCAGCGGGCGCAGCGGCCGGTGCGGCGTGCATCGCCATCGGAGCGGGGGCGGCGTGCATACCCATCGCGCCATGCGCGCCGCCGCCACCACCACCACCACCGCCGCGCGCCATGACCGGCCCGGCGGACATCGCCAATCCTGACAATGTCACCACGGCAAAAACACGCCAAGATTGTATATCGGCGCGCGCACACCGGCGCTTCTGATGAGTCATTCTTGTCTTCCCTCCGTCTGGAGATTCATGTCCGTTCATTTCTGAACGTTTCGAAAAACGTCTTGAAACGTGTCGCAAGCGTGTTGTCCGCCCGGCACGCCCATGATGGGTTGGTGGCTTATTTCGAGTGAACGTCAGCGTCTCACGGTCCGCAGGCCTGCGGCAAATTGCCCATAAGCACGATCACTCAATGGCTTGGCCGCATGCCTCATCGCATCGGCGCCGAATTACCATCGCAAAAACGTGAACGCAGGCCATCGTCACTCGCGCCGAAATAACTTGCATGTCACAAAATAACATCGACTCGACCTTCGAAATCGTTCCGTCGCATTCGACAAAAAATCACGGCTGAAGCTTTGCAGGACGCACTGCATGGCTCGGCCGCCGCAAAACTCACGGACGGTTTCAAGGTGCACGCCGTGCGCCGCGCGGGTGTCCGCCAAAGGACAATGCATCCCGCGTGACGCCGGCGATCTATACCGTGCGGAATGCGTAAGGGTGGGTTAGCCGAAGGCGTAACCCATCATATCGCAGCGGGAAAGAAAGAGGTGGGTTACGCTTCGCTAACCCACCCTACGGGACTGCCCTGAGCGCGGAGAGCGGTGACGAACAGGCCTTTTCGGACAGGCTCCGCGCGGCGGCGCTGAGCGCATCGCGGTAGCGCGCGTGGTTGCGCACGGCGTCTTCGCGGGGTGCGATCAGGCAGAGAGTCGCGGCGCATATCCCCTCGCCCTGATAGACCGGCACCGCAAAACAATGGGTGAAATTGTCGGCCAGCGAGTCGAACGAGAAGAAGCCGTCCTTGCGCGCCTTGTGCA
>Ga0335071_10000227_pt1 | contig 65807 bp, 62 predicted proteins | sample Lox_Sample_15_FD_206724 | JGI IMG/M metagenome (GOLD analysis project Ga0335071, IMG submission 206724) | Soil microbial communities from Loxahatchee National Wildlife Refuge, Florida, United States - Lox_Sample_1.5 | ecosystem: Environmental > Terrestrial > Soil > Wetlands | place: USA... | reverse complement strand
CGCGCCTCGAACGACGCGCGCAGCGTATCGGTCATCAGGGCGATGGTGAGGACACCGGATATCGCGACAGCGCAGAACCGCATGATCTGCGCGGTATCGACGTCGCCGGTGATGCAGGCTGCGGCCGCGCCGAGCAGCGCGGCGCTCGCCAGCCGCACCACCGAGAGCATGATCTCCTGCCGCTGCGTCTGGGCACCGCCGCCGGCGATCACGACCGCGGTGACGACGAGCAGCGCGCCGAGGGCGCCGAGGCGGACCGGGATGTTTGGAAGCAGCAGTTGAAAGTCGGTGACGATGAAGGGCATCACCATCAGCGCACCGACGGCGAGCCGGCCGATGCCGCGGTTCTCGGACGCGGAAAGCATCGTCCGGTCGCGGCGGACCAAGAGCCAGGCGCAGGTCGCAAATCCCAGGAGCTGGAACGAGGAGAGCGCGATCGAATAGATGTCGTCGAGTTCCGGCGGCCCGAACACGCCGAGAACGCCGAGCACGATCGCGCCGGCGAGCGCCGTGAGTTTTATCGCGCGCGGTGCGTGACGGCGCAGGATGCCTTCGGTGAGAACGAGCGCGCCGAGCGGCACGGAGGCTGCCGGCAGCAAAGCGAGACGATCGAGCCATGCGCTGCCGCTCGACCAGGCGATGCCGCGGAGCAGGAACAGCAGAGCGGCAAGCCCGAGCACAAACATCAGCCGCCGGGTCAGCGGTCCCCTCGGATCGCGCCGCGACAGCGCGATCATCGCCGTCGCGATGCCGATCGCAGCGCTCAGATTGACGATGGAATCGGCGACCACGGATGGGCTCATCGATCGCTCCCGGCGGAGGGCCTGAGCGTCCCGAACGGGCGCTTGTCGTCGAGCCAGTGCAGCACGGGCAGGATCCAGCGCTGCAGCGTCAGCACCGCGGCAGTCGCGAGCAGCGCCGGCAGCGAACCGGAGGGCACCTCGCGCAGCAGATAGCGCCGCGCGCCGGTCAGATCGATGCGGCCGATCTGCAAAATATCGTCACCGCGGTCATAGTCGAGCTCGCGAGCACAGAAGGCGTTGTATTGCTCGTCGCGATGTCTTGGCGCGACCTCGAAAGATTTCTTCAGCGCATCCGATCCGCCGGTATAGGCATCGGTGATGACGAAGCGCTGCTCGTCGAAGGCAGCGTCCGCGCCGACGCCGAACGCCGCGCGATGCTGGCGCATGATGCCGCGCGCGAGCTGCAGATGCGCAAAACTGCATCGGGCCGCCGGCTGCGGCCGCGGAAACACGTCGGAAAACGTCTCGCTCACCATGCCGAACACTGAAGGCACCTGCGTGACGTTGGAGATCCACCTCTGGCGCAGGCCGCCGCGCGCAAACAGCACGAGCGTCGTCAGGCCATAGAGCACCCAGGAGAGGCCCCGGCCCTGCACGTCGGGATCGATCATGACCAGCCCGAGATGGATGATTTCGACCGGCGCACCGTCGAGCTCGACGTCCATCACCGAGAGCGCATTGAACGCGATCGGATCGCCGGTGGCCTCATTCGAGACCAACGTGACGATAGCGCGCGCAAGGCGCTCGCGCTCGCCGGAGAAGATGCCGTAGGTCAGGCTGCCGGCCGGCAGCGTCTTGCCGGCGACGATGCGGAGCTGCCGCAAAAGCTCGTCGAGCTCGGCCTGCGGCAGCGAACGTCCGGGGCGTTCGACAATGCGGGTGACGAGCCCCGAATGGGTGCGCAGGGACAGATCGATGTCGGACCGACCGAAGGCGCGGAGCCAGACCGCACCATAGCTGCGAACGCGCGCGATCATGGATCGCGCGCCGATCAGACCAGGCTTGCCGAACGCTGATGCCATGCGCCCCCACTGCCGCCGGTGCCTAGTTTATGCGGCGCCGCTCAAAGGGACATCATCGAAATGCCTGCTGCAAAGGCAAGGTAAACGAAATGTTGGCAAGACGCGGTGAGCTCAGCTCCACTGTTGCCCCATCGCAGGTGCGCCCCCTCTCCCCGCTTGCGGGGGGAGGGTTGGGGTGAGGGGCTCTTGAGGGACCGAGATCGTGGAGAGTCCCCCTCACCCGGATCGCATCCAACGATGCGATCCGACCTCTCCCCGCACGCGGGGAGAGGTGACGGCACGCGCACTTGGCTCAGGCCGCTCTTGCGCCGCGCTCGACTTCCATCAACAGGCGCTCGGCCTTGGCGTCCTCGATGCGGTTCACCAGGCGGTTGCTCTCGTGCGCATCGCGCATCGCCTTGGTCATGGTGATGCAGGACTGCACCAGCATCAGGAAGCCCATGGTCAAATAGCCCTTCATGGCGAGATCGAGGCCGGAGAGGTAGATGCCGATGGCGACCATGAAGACCGAGGCGCCGAACGACACGTAGGTGAAGGCGATCCAGCCGTGGCTGTGCGATTGGTTGGTCTGGTTCATGACAGTCTCCTTGGGTTGAAGTCAGGTGATTGAAAACAATGTTCAGTGAGGTCACGTGGTCTGCGTGCGCCTTGCCTTGAGCCGCGCGAGCACGTCGTCCGCGGTCGATTTCATCCGTGGCCCAAACCCCTGCTGGGCGAGTTTTTCCGCAACCGACAGCGGCCCACTGACGGCGTCGAGTTCCAGCAAGGCTTGATCCGCGGCCTCGCTTTCCAGCTGCCGTTCGCGCAGGCGCCGCAGCGTCGTCTCCGCCTCCGACAACGTCGCCTCGTAGGGACGCATTGCCTCCATGCCGCCGCGTCGTGCGGCACGGACCGCCTCCGCCGCGCGGGCGATGCGCCGGCCGCGGTCGAGCTCGCTGAGGCGCACTTCGGCACCCGTCACGTAACGCTTCAGGCGGCTGATCTCGGAGGCGAACAGCGCCCGCGCCGTCATCGCCGCATCGCGGTCCGCTTCCAGGCCCGCGATCGCTTCCGCCGCCTCCCGCGCCAGGTCCTCGCGGCCGCCCTCGAGCGCAGCGCCGGCACGAACCTCGAGATCGGCAATGCGCGCGTTGGTCGCCTCGAGCTTGCGTCCTTCCTGCTGATCCTGCGCGATCGCCAGTGCCAGCGCCCGCTTGCTGCGATCGAGGCTGGCCGCGGTGTCGCGCATCTGCTGATCGAGAATGAGGAGCGCGGTGCGGTCCTCTAGCACCTCTTCCGCCACGGCCACGCTGCCGCGGAAAAGCGTGAAAACGGTTTTGAACATCGCCAACTCCCTGTTATGAGCATCGCTCACGAGAGGGTCTATAGCGCCAGCTTGAGCAACGTTCAAGATATATTTTGAGCATCGCTCACAAACTTGGTTAACGAATGTCCAAAGCACTGGAAAGACGAGGAAAATTCAGGGACGCGCTGATCCTGGCCGCGGAGCGCGCGATTGCGGAGAAGGGTCTTTCGGGCCTGAAGACCCGCGATCTCGCCCGCGAGATCGGGGTCGCCAACGGCGCGGTCTACAATCTGGTGGAGGATGTCGACGAGCTGATCCTGCGGGTCGGCTCGCGCACACTGGCGCGGCTCGACGTGGCGCTGAGCGCGGCCGAACAGCATGGGCCGGCGGATCCGGCCGGCAGGCTGGTGCGCATCGCGATCGCCTATTGCGATTTTGCCGCCGACAATCTCGAACTCTGGCGCGCGCTGTTCGAGCACCGGATGGCGCCCGACAAGCCGCTCCCGGAATGGGCGATCAGCGAGCAGATGAATCTGTTCCGCCACATCTACGCGCCGCTCGCCGAGCTGTTTCCAAAACACGCGCCTGACGAACTCAGCGTCAGAGCGCGCAGCCTGTTCTCGGCCGTGCATGGCATGGTGGCGCTGGGGCTGGAGCAAAAACTGGTGGCGGTGCCGATCCGCGCCTTGCGGCATGAGATCGCAACCATCGTCAGCGCGATGGTCAGGGGACTCGTGGCGCAATCGGTGGCATAAGTCCGGCCGATAAAGGCCAACATAGAAAAAGCCCGGAGCGTGCCGATGCCCCATCCTGCCATGTCGCCCGATCACACAGCTGTCGTCACCGGCGGCGCATCCGGCATCGGGCTGGCCGCCGCGATGCGCTTTGCAGGCATGGGCATGAACGTCTGCATTGCCGATCTCGGCGCCGACCGCCTCGCCGAGGCGGCCAGGAAACTCGCGTCGGTCGCGCCGCGCGGCGAGGCCAGCATCATGACGATGGCCGTGGACGTCAGCCGGCGCGAGGATGTCGTCGCGCTGCAAGGCGGCGTGCAAAAGCGTTTCGGCGGCACCGACATCCTGATGAACAATGCCGGCATTCAGCCGGGCAGCAGGATGCTTGGCTCCGAAGACAATTGGCAACGCATTCTTGGCGTCAACCTCTGGGGCGTCATCCACGGCACGCAGGTGTTTGCGCCCTTCATGATCGAGCGCGGCCGTCCCGGCCTCATCATCAACACCGGTTCCAAGCAGGGCATCACCACGCCGCCCGGCGATCCCGCCTATAACGTTTCGAAAGCCGGCGTGAAGGCTTTTACCGAGGCGTTGCAGCACGAGCTGCGCAACACGGAAGGCTGCCAGGTCACCGCGCATCTGTTCATCCCCGGCTTCGTCTTCACGCCCTTGACCGCGCATGGCAGGACAGAGAAGCCGGCCGCCGCGTGGACGCCGGAACAGACCGCCGACTTCATGATCGCGCACGTGTCCGCGGGCGATTTCTACATCCTGTGTCCCGACAACGACGTGCCGCGCAGCCTCGACGAGCGACGCATCCTGTGGGCGGCCGGCGACATCGTCGAAAACCGGCCGCCGCTGTCGCGCTGGCACAAGGACTATGCCGATGCGTTCGCGGCGTTCGTGAAGGGGCGGTAAGTCATCCCTTGCCGGGCAAGGCCCGCGGGCCGACTTTCGGCTCATGGGGCTGCCCGGCGCTCTCGGACAAGGCGCGCGCGAGCACCGCAAAGACCCGCGGATCGGTCATCTGCGCGACGTTGAAGCGCATGAAGCCGGACGCCGATTGCGAGGGGCTGAAGACGTTGCCCGGAGCGAGCACGACCTTTTCGTCGAGCGCCAGTCTCGCAACATCCGCTGCGTCCCGCCCCTCCGGTAGGCGACACCAGAGATAGAAACCGCCACGCGGCATGAGCCAAGGCTCGATGCCCAAGGTCGCGAACTGCGACAGTGCTTCGCGCCGCGCCACGGACAGCCGCCGGCGCAGCGCCTCGAGATGCTTGCGATAGCTGCCATCGCCCAGGGTGGCGGAGATCAGTTCGGCCGCGACCGGGCTCAGCCCGCCAAAATTTGTCGCGACCTGCAGATCGATGAGCGCGTCGATCCAATCGGCCCGCGCCGCGATGTAGCCGCAGCGGATCGACGCCGACAGGGTCTTTGAAAAACTGCCGATCCGGATCACGCGCGTGAGGCCATCGAGGGCCGCGAGGCGCGGCGACGGCTCGGGCTCGAAATCGGCGAAGATGTCGTCCTCCACGATTGTCAGATCGTGAGCCGCCGCGGCGTTCAGAAGTCTGTGGGCGGTCTGCGGCGACATGGTCGCGCCGGTCGGATTGTGGAGCGCCGAGTTGGTGATGTAGAGGCGCGGGCGGTGAGCGACCAGCGCCTCGGCAAAACGCTCGGGATCGGGGCCGGCAGGCGTATAAGGAACGCCGACGATCCGGGCCCGGTGCGCACGAAGCAGCGCCTGAAAATTGAAATAGCAGGGATCGTCGACGAGCACCGTCTCGCCCGGTTGCAGCATGAAGCGGCAGATCAGGTCGATGGCTTGCGTCCCGGACGAGGTCAGCATGATCTGATCGGCGCCGGCTTCGATGCCCTCTGCCGCGAACTGCCGCATCAGCAGCCGGCGCAAGGCGGGCGATCCGCGCGTGGTACCATAATCCGACAGCACGGCATCGTCAGCGCGCGCGAGATTGCGGATCGCCCTGCGCAGCGCAGTGTTCGGCATCCAGTCCTGGGGGAGCCAGCCGCAGCCGGGCTTCAGCATCTCGTCGCCGGCATCGAGCGACTGTCGCGAGACCCAGAGCGGGTCGATCGCCCGGTCGCGCCGGGGCTCGACCTCCGCCAGCGCAAGCGGCGGCATGGCTCCGGAGACATAGAATCCGGAGCCGCGCTGCGCGCGAATCACACCTTCGGCTGCGAGCCGGTCATAGGCTTCAACCACGGTCGAAGGCGAGACACGCATGGTGGCAGCGAAGCTGCGGATCGAAGGCAGCCTGTCGCCAGCGGCAAGCGTCCGGCTCGCCATCCTGCGCCGAATCGCGTGCATCACATCAAGCGTGCGGGTCATCTTCCCAGCCATTGCCTCAAGCGCCAACTGTATGGCAACTCGATGCCATACAGTTTGGCGCAATTGTATGGGAGTGTAGCTGTCGTGGCGAGTCCCCTCGCGCTACCGTCCGGCCTTCAGGAAGGTGAAGGGATGATGGAGCGATCGACGGCCGGCTGGGGGAGCGGTCTCCTCGGCGTGGTCATTTTCAGCGGCTCATTGCCAGCGACACGGATCGCTATCGGCGGTTTCACGCCGCTGTTTCTGACCTCGGCGCGCGCCGTGATTGCGGCGTTGCTTGGGATCGCGCTGCTCGTGACGCTCAGGCAGAAGCGCCCGGACGTGAAGGATCTCGGACCGCTCGCCGTCGTCGCGTTCGGCGTGGTCGTCGGCTTCCCGCTGCTGACAGCGCAGGCGCTGCTCACCATCACCTCGGCGCACTCGATCGTCTTCATCGGACTGCTGCCGCTCGCGACCGCCCTGTTCGGCGTGCTGCGTGGCGGCGAACGGCCAAAGCCCGCGTTCTGGCTGTTCTCGATCCTCGGCAGCCTCGCCGTCGCAGGCTTCGCGCTGTCGCAAGATGAGAGCGGCTCGCTGCACGGCGACCTCCTGATGGTCGCCGCGATCCTGCTGTGCGGCCTCGGCTATGCCGAAGGCGCGACATTATCGCGCCGGCTCGGCGGCTGGCAGGTGATTTCCTGGGCATTGCTGCTGTCGCTGCCGATCATGGCCGCGGTCGCGCTCGCAAGCCTGCCCGCGACGTGGAGCGCCATCGGCGTCCCGGTCTGGTCGGGGCTCGCCTATGTCTCGGTATTCAGCATGCTGATCGGATTCGTGTTCTGGTATCGCGGCCTCGCCTTGGGCGGGATCGCCGCGGTCGGTCAGCTGCAGCTGCTGCAACCTTTCTTCGGCCTGCTGCTCGCCGGACTGCTGCTGCATGAGCGGGTCGCACCGACGATGATCGCTGCGACAGGTCTGGTGGTGCTCTGCGTCGCGGGAGCCAGGAGATTTGCGTGAGGCCGGGACGACCCGCGTCTCACAGCGTCTCCTGCTTGTGCCCGCATTCCTTGCACGCGAATTTGACCCGCGTCGCGCCCTTTTCCGCCTGCAGCCGGTTGGGCGCGCCACATTTGCCGCAGACCGCATCGATGCGGGTATTGCCCTGCTTCACGACCACGCTCTTCCGCGCCATGGCTTCGCGGATCAGGCGGTCGGCCTCTTCTCGCATCTCTTGTTTCGACATCCCACCTGCACCTCTGCGATCGTCAAGGGTGCGGGCTTATAGCATGCGCCTCGCGCAAGTCGAATGAAGCCACGTCATGCGTCCACAATGACGTACGCGTCCTCGACATGGACCGCAAAGGTCTCGGCGACATAAGGCCCCTTCTTCATGTCAGCGGCGAGTTCGTCGCCGCGCTCGACCGCGACCGGGTAGGACCGCACCTTGAACCGCTTCGGATCGAACCAGGACTGGCCGTTGCGCATGTCGAATTCCCAGCCATGCCAGGGACAGCGCAGCAGTTCGCCGACCCGCGAGCGCTGGTAGACGCCAGGCTCCGGCGAGGTCAGTCGCGCCACGCACGCCGCCTTGTCGAGCGGCGCGCCTTCGTGCGGGCAGCGGTTGAGCAGCGCGAAGAACTCGCCATTGACGTGGAACACGACGATGTCGCGGCCGTCGATCGCAACGACCTTGTTGCCGCCGGGCGGGATCTCGGAGGTGCGAGCAACGACGTGCCGGGCCATTAAAACTTGTACACCGCGCGGGCGTTGGTGTTGAAAATCTTCTTGCGCTCGGCGTCGGTCAGCGGGGTCTTGAAGGCATGGCGCGGATCGTCAAAGTCCCAGTGCGGATAGTCCGACGAGAACAGCAGCCGCTCGATGCCGACCCATTCGATCAGCTGGCGCAGATGCCGCGCCTCGTCGGGCTCGTCGATCGGCTGGGTGGTGAACCAGAACTGCTCCCTGACATATTCGGACGGCTTGCGCTTCAGATGCGGCACCTCGCTGCGGAAGCGCTCAAAGTGCTGGTCCATCCGCCACATCGCCGAGGCGATCCAGCCAAAGCCGCCCTCGATGAACACGATCTTCAGTTTTGGGAAGCGCTCGGGCACGCCTTCGATCACGAGGCTCGCGAGCTGCGCCGCCATGGTGTGCGCGTTCGACTGATGCTCTTCGACGTAATAGGACGGCCAGCCGCTGCCGGTCGGCGCGTGTCCGCCATAGCCGCCGACATGGATGCCGAGCGGCAGGCCGAGCTCCTGGGCGCGTGCATAGATCGGCCAGTAGCGGCGCCGTCCGAGCGGCTCGTTGGCGCGCGGCGAGACATTGATCTGGATATACTCGCCTGTCCTGGCGCAGCGCTCGATCTCGGCGATCGCGAGCTGCGTGTCGTCCTGTCCGGCCAGGATCGAGGCCTTCAGCCGCGGGTCACGATGCGCCCAGAAGGCGAGCTGCCAGTCGTTGATGGCACGCTGGATCGCGGCGCCGAACTCGAGATTCTGCTGCGAGAAGATGAAGAGATCGAGCACCTGCAGGATGCCGAACTCGACGTCGAGCGGATCGAGATGCTGCTTCTGCATGAAGGCGAGGTCGGAGCCCGGCACGCCGCCGGTCGGCGGCCAAGCATCGCGCCGGCAGATCAGCGGCGAGGAGCGTGGATAGGGCGTGGTGCCGATATAGGGCGTGCGCAGATGGCTGCCAAAGGTCTTCAGATGCTCCTGCCAGCGCCTTGGCAGGAACTCGTTGAGGTCTGAATGCGCAAAAATGCTGGGATGGATGTCGCAGTCGATGATGCGCAGCCGCGTCGCCGCGGTTGCTTCCTGGTCGAGGTGCGGACGGTCGAGGACGTCACTCATGCAATCCTCCTGGTATGGTTGTCATGCCGCGAGCTGCAGCCGCGGAAAGGTTTCCAGCGGGTTGTCGACGCACATCCGCGCCACGATGTTTTGCGGCAGGTTCGGCGGGATGGCGTCGTCGCCGTCGAACTGCCAATGCGGATAATCGGACGCGAACAGGAACATCTTGTCCGAGCCGATCTGGTCGATCACGTCGGCGACGCCGGTCGCATCCACTGGCGCATCGAACGGCTGCATGGTGACACGGACATGGTCGCGGATGAGCGAGGCCGGCTCGCGCTCGACCCAGGGCACCTCGACGCGGACGCCGCGCCAGGTCTTGTTGGCGCGCCACATGAAGGCCGGCAGCCAGCTGACGCCGGATTCCATCAGCACGACCTTGAGGCCGGGAAACTTGCCGAACACGCCCTCATAGATCAGGCTCAAGAGTTGCGCCTGGAACGCCTGCGCCTCGACGAAATAGTACTCATAGCGGTATGACGGCCAGCCGACCGAACTCGGCGCGAAACGATAGGCGCTGCCGGCGTGGATCGCGATCGGCAGCTTATGTCTTTCCGCCGCCGCATAGACCGGCCAAAAGTGCCGGCGGCCGAGCAGCGTCTCGCCTTGCGCCAGCACCAGGATCGAGACGAAGCGGTTGTCGGGCGCGCGGCGCTCGATCTCCTCGACCGCGAGGTCCGGCGCCTGCATCGGCACCACGATGGACGCACGCAGCCGCGGATCCTGTGACAGCCATTCGGCCGCGATCCAGTCATTGATCGCCTTGCAGAAGCTGCTCGCCATATAGGGATCGAACACCGCCTGCGCGCCATAGAGCACATTGCAGATCGCATGCGACGCGCCAAGCTGGTCGAAGGCGCCACGCTGCACCATGGTGAGATCGCTGCCTGGCTTGGCACCACCCGCCGGACGCCAGTCCGGCCGGCCTGACAAGGGCATGTTCGGCGGATAGCTGGTCAGATCGAGCCCGTCGATCGCCCGGCTCACGACCTGCTCCTTCCAGTGATCGTCGAGATAGGGCAGCAGCGTCGTGCGCGTGCCGCCGACGGCGGGATGGATGTCGCAATCGATGCGCGTAGCCGCCATGAAGGTCCCTCAGGGTTCCCTCAAATCATTGCGGCTCTTGAGACCGCTGCCCGAAGATTGCTCCTCCCCTTCCGCGAGGGCAAGATCATCTGCCCGCATGGCTGGCGCGCACTGGCTATATTTTTCTCTGTCGCGCGGAATTTTGCCGGCTAAGCTTGTCCGACCCCATCCCGTTTTTCTTCGCATCTTGTCCGGAGCTCCCATGTCCCTCCTGATCCGCGGCGGCACTGTCGTCAACCATGATCATTCCCGCCGCGCCGACGTGCTGATCGACGGCGAGACCATCGTCGCCGTCGCACCCGCGATCGATCCGCCCGCGAGCGCCGAAATTATCGACGCCGGCGGCTGCCATGTGATGCCCGGCGGCATCGATCCACACACTCATCTCGAAATGCCATTCATGGGTACCGTCACCGCCGACGATTTCGAATCCGGCACCAAGGCGGCGCTGACCGGCGGCACCACCATGGTGGTCGATTTCTGCCTACCTGATCCCGGGCAATCGATGCTCGCGGCCTATCAGGACTGGCGGCACAAATCCGAGCGCGCGGCCTCCGACTACGGTTTTCACATGGCGGTGACGTCGTGGTCCAAGCAGGTGTTCGACGACATGGAGGTCGTGGTGAAAACCTACGGCATCAACACCTTCAAGCACTTCATGGCCTACAAGGGCGCGCTGATGGTCAACGACGACGAGCTCTACAACTCGTTCGCGCGCTGCGCCAATCTCGGCGCGCTGCCGCTGGTGCATGCCGAGAACGGCGACATCGTCGCCCACATGCAGGAGGATTTTTTGGCGCGCGGGGTCACGGGACCCGAGGGCCACGCCTATTCGCGCCCGGTGGAGGTCGAGGCCGAGGCCACCAACCGCGCCATCATGATCGCCGACATGACCGGCGCGCCGGTCTACATCGTGCACACCAGCTGCCGCCAGGCGCATGAGGCGATTGCGCGCGCCCGCGCCGCGGGCCAGCGCGTCTACGGCGAACCGCTGATCCAGCATCTCTTGCTCGACGCCAGCGAATATCAGGACAAGGACTGGGACCACGCCGCGCAGCGAGTGATGTCGCCGCCGTTCCGCGACAAGGTGCATCAGGACAGTCTGTGGGCCGGACTGCAGTCCGGCTCGCTGCAGGTGGTCGCGACCGACCATTGCGCGTTCACGACAGAGCAGAAGCGGTTCGGCCGCGACGATTTCCGAAAAATCCCGAACGGCACCGGCGGCCTCGAGGACCGCCTGTCGCTGCTGTGGACCGCGGGCGTTGCAACCGGGCGGCTCACCAAGGAAGAGTTCGTCGCCGTGACCTCGGCCAACATTGCCCGCATCCTCAACATCTACCCACGCAAGGGCGCGGTCGCGGTCGGCGCCGATGCCGACCTCGTGGTGTGGGACCCCAAGGCTACCAAAAGCATCAGTGCCAAACGCCAGATCAGTCGCATCGACTACAACGTGTTCGAAGGCTTTGCCTGCACCGGCGCCCCGGCGGTCACGCTGTCGCGCGGCCGCATCGCCTTCACGGATGGCGACCTCCGCGCAGAAAAGGGCGACGGCCGCTACGTGGAACGGCCGGCGTTCTCGCCGGTCCATGTTGCGAATGCGACCTGGAAGGAGCGGACCGCACCGCAGCCGGTGGCGCGCGGCGCCGTTACGCCGTAGGCGATCGCAAGATCGGAGTATCGCGTCCGAGAGGGCCGCAAATATGCAGCGTGGAAGGTGAATCCGTTCACAGTTGCGTCAGACGGTCCCTGCTACGCGTTGCCGCGACCAAATTGCAAAACGATTCTCTGGGGAGAAACATGCGCGTCGCGACATTCGTCCTGTTGGGCTCGTTCATGTTGGCCGGCGCGACCGGCGCGGAGGCGGCGTCCGTCACGGGATCGGCGGCGCTTGCACTCGCCGGCGTCGTCGCGCCGGCCTCGTCGCAGTTGACCGCAGCCGAGAAGCGGGCAGTTGCGATGCTGTTTGCCGGCAGCGCCAGCGTTCCCTATCCGAAGACGATTGCCGTGAAGGCGGACAAGATCGTCTGCCGCACCAGCAATGTCGATCTGACCGCGCGGTCCTGCGAACTGACTTTTGGCAAGACCGTCAAGCGGATCAACGGACGGGCGGCCAACGAAGTCTACGCGACCGAGGCGCTGGCCGGCGTGCCCTCGGACGGTGCCGCCGGCTCGATCTTCGAAAGCCTGTCCAAGCTGAGCTTCGCTGGACCCGAAGGCGATCGCCGGCAAGGACGGCAGCGGCGCCACCTGCACATTCGACGCCGGGAATTAGCTCCCACCTTCTCCCCCCTGTCGTCATTGCCGCGACGCCGTCTGCGCCACGCGCTCACGCGCCGCGGGCAGCAGTTCGCGCGCAAAAATCGACGCGGAGTGCAGCACCTCTTCTTGCGTCAGGTCGCCGAACGAGAACTGGCTGATAAAATAGTTCGCGCCGGCCTCCCGGAGCATGTGCTCGACTCGCGGGCGAAGCGTGCCGGGCGCGCCGACAATGGCGCCGCCATTCTCGACGAGCGCGTCGAAATCGCCGGGGATCCGGGCGTAGCGCGGCTGGGTGCCGTGTTTATGCCAGAGCTTCATGAAGCTCGCAAAGAAGATCGGCCAGGCGCGCCGTCCGAGCACCATCGCCTCGCGCTCTGTATCGGCCGCAACGACAAACCGGTTGATGCCGAGCAGCGGCAAGGCATCCGGCGACCGCCCCGCGGCCGCCCATTCGGCGCGGTAGCGGTCGGTGATTTCGCGCGCGCGGGGCAGCGGGCCGCCGCAGACGATGTTGATGGCGTGCTGCGCCGGCCAGGCGGCACCGTCCACCACCGGAACTGCGTACCATAGCGGCGGATGCGGGCGCTGCAGCGGCTTGATTTCGATCGGCACGTTCGCAAAGCGAAAATGCCTGCCCGAGAAATTCACCTCGGCCTGTGTCAGCGCCTGCATGATGACATCGTAGGCCTCGACATACACCGCCTGCGCCGCTGCCTGGTCCACCCCGAAATAGTCGAGCTCATGTGGCGAGGCGCCGCGACCGATGCCGACCTCGAGCCGGCCATGGCTCAGATGGTCCAGCATGCAGATCTCTTCCGCCAGCCGCAGCGGGTGATGCGCCGGCAACACGTAGACCAGCGCACCGAAACGCAGGGCACGCGTGCGCTGTGCGACCGCGGCCAGAAAGACGCTTGGCGATGGCGTCAGGTTGAGCGGCGTCGCATGATGTTCGCTCATGTGATAGGTGCGGAAGCCGGCACGGTCATAGAACGCGATCAGCTCCAGCCGCTTTTCGTATTGCGCGGCGAGCGGATACGGCCCCAGGTCATTCTGGTCGAAGATGCCGAACTGCATCGTCCCTCCCCTGCCATGGTTCTTGGCGGCGTTGCACCGCAATGAAAAGACTGCCCGCGCCACCGGCTCCACGCAAGCGCTGCGGCACATTCGGTGGTTGACACATGGCCGCTCTGCAAATCCAAATGCCGGAAACAAAGGGGGGCGTATGGCGAGCGACGATCAGGACACCTACGAGTGCGATGCACTCGTGGTCGGCTCGGGCGCGGCGGGCCTGTCAGCGGCTGTAACCGCCGGACATCGCGGGCTAAAGGTGCTGGTGGTCGAGAAGGAGCCGCGGTTCGGCGGCACCACTGCACGCTCCGGCGGCTGGCTGTGGATCCCCGGCACCTCGCTGGCGAAGGCATGGGGCATCGACGAGGATGCGGAGCAGGCCCGCACCTACCTGCGTCACGAGGCCGGCAACAATTTTGACGCCGCGCGGGTCGATGCCTTCCTCGCCGCGGGTCCCGAGGCGGTCGATTTCTTCATGAGCAAAACCGCCGTGCGCTTCGACATGCCGCTGACCTTTCCGGACTATCACGCCGAAGCGCCCGGCGGCGCGCAGGGTGGCCGCTCGATGGTGACGCGCCCATTCGACGGCCGCGAACTCGGCGAGCGCATCCGGGATATCGGCAAACCGCTGCCGGAGCTCACGCTGTTCGGCGTCATGCTGGGGTCGGGCAAGGACATCGTGCATTTCATGCGCGCCACGCGGTCGCTGACATCGGCTGTTTATGTCGGCAAGCGTCTGTCGAAGCATTTTGTCGACGTGATCCGCTACGGCCGCGGCATGACGCTGACCAACGGCAATGCCCTAGTCGCCCGGCTCGCCAGATCGGCCTTCGACCTCAACATCCCCTTGTGGCTCTCCGCGCCGGTGCGCGAACTGATCACAGAGGACGGTGCGGTGCGGGGCGCGATCATCGAACGCGAGGGCCGCATCGTGCGCGTGATCGCAAGGCGCGGCGTGGTGCTGGCCTGCGGCGGCTTTCCGCATGACATCGCGCGGCGGCAAAAACTGTTTCCGCATGCGCCCACCGGACGTGAACACGTCTCGCCGGGACCGAACGGCAACACCGGCGACGGCCTGCGGCTGGCGGAATCCGCGGGCGGGCGCGTCGAGGGGTCCTTGCCGAATGCGGCCGCCTGGGTGCCGGTCTCGATCACCACGCGCCGGGACGGCACCCACGGCGTGATGCCGCATTTCATCGACCGCGCCAAGCCGGGCGTGATTGCCGTGATGCGCGACGGCGCGCGCTTCGGCAATGAAGGCAATTCCTACCACGATTTCGTCCAGGCCATGGTGCAGGCCGCAAAACCCGGCGAGGAGATCGCGGCTTTCCTCGTCTGCGATCATCGTACGCTGCGCCGTTACGGGCTCGGCTGCGTGCCGCCAGCGCCGCTTCCGATCGGCCGGCATCTGAAGAGCGGCTATCTGAAACGCGGCGCCGATCTCGCCGCGCTTGCAGAGGCGGCCGGCATCGACGGCAAGCGGCTTGCGGCCACGGTCGCTGCCTTCAATGCCAAGGCTGCCAGCGGACAAGATCCGCTGTTCGGCAAGGGATCGCGCGCCTATAATCGCTACATGGGCGATGCGCTGCATGGCCCCAATCCCTGCATCGCGCCGCTCGCGCATCCGCCGTTCTATGCGATCAAGGTCGTAATCGGCGATCTCGGCACCTATGCCGGGATCAGGACCGACGAACACGCCCGTGCGCTCGACGGCGACGGTCGCGCGATTCCGGGCCTCTATGCCGCCGGCAATGACATGGCGAGCATCATGGGCGGCAATTATCCGGGCGCCGGTATCACGCTCGGGCCGGCGCTGACTTTTGGCTACATCGCGGGAAAGCATCTGGCCGGGGCGGCATAAGGACGCGCCTGACGAAAGTCGCAGGCGTCGGCGCCCGGGCCGCAATTGACGCTGGCTTGGACGCTAATATACTAGTGTCCCAATGAACCAGATCGTGAGGGAGGAGGACCTGGACCGGCGTGTCGCCCGCAATCGCGCCCCCGAGGACGGGAGTGCGAAAACGCCTGGGCCCGCCGAGGCCGGCGCGACGCTGCTCAGGCGCAACACCATCGCCGAGCAGATCCATGCCGTGCTGCGCCGGGACATCATCTGCGGCCGTCTGTCGCCGCGCGCCAGCCTTGCCGAACAGGAACTGGCCCGCCGTTTCGGCGTGTCGCGCACGCCGATCCGCGAGGCCATGATCAAGCTGGCCGACGAGGGCCTGGTCGAGATCTTTCCGCAATACGGCTCCTTCGTCGGACCGATCAAGCTCGCCGAGGTCCTGGACAGCCAGTTCGCGCGCGAGACGCTGGAATGCGCCGCGGTGGAAAAGGCGGTCATGCACATGGATGCCGGCCACGCCGACCGGCTGAAGGCCATTCTCGACCGCCAGCGCGCGCTGCATAAGAGTGGCGACGACGAAGGTTTTTTTCGCGCCGACGAGGCCATGCATGCCTTCATCTTCGCACTTGCCGGCCATCCGACGGCCTGGCTGTTCGTGACCGGCGCCAAGGCGCAGATGGACCGCGTGCGCTATCTCGCCATGACCATCTTGCGCAAGCAGCCCTCCGTGGTGGCCCAGCATGCCCAGATCATCGACCGGCTCTGCGCCCGCGACCGGGCCGGCGCGGTCGCGGCCATGCGCACCCATATGCGCGGGATTCTGAAGACCATCGAGATTCTCAGGGGCGACAAGCACGACTACTTCGCCGAAGCGGACGGAGATCCGCAGCCGCGGGGCGAAGCGCAGGATCAACCGGCCCGGAAGCGACCGCGGAAGGCCGAGGCCAAAAGCACGTAAACGCATCGCGCAGGCCATCGCGCGTCAATCCAAGAGGGAGAGAGAACGGCCATGACATTCACACCTAACCGCCGCAGTGTCGTCGCGGGCCTTGCCGGCTCGCTCGCCTTCAACGCCCGGGCCTTCGCAGCGTCCCCGCCGCTGCCATCGTCCCCGGTCTCGCTCAACATCGTCGACGTCGCCGGCAATCTGGCGCTGACGCAGAAGGCGATTGAGACCTATCGCAACAAGAATCCAAAGCTGGTCTCGAAGATCACTTTCGGCAAGGCGCCGGCACCGGAACTGCCCGGCAAGATCAAGGCGCAGCAGGACGCCGGCCGCGTCGATATCGACGGCGTGTTGACCGGCATCGATGCCCTGTCCGCGGGCGTGGACCAGAAGATCTGGCAGCCTATCGTCACGGACAACGCAGACAAGCTGCCGAAACTCGACGACATCTATCTGCCCGGCGCGCGCGCCATGCAGGGGCTCGCGGCAAACCAGGGCGTGTGCATCGTGTTCTGCCCGGCCGGGCCCGTGATGGAATACATGCCCGACAAGGTGAAGCAGGTGCCGACGACGGCCGAAGAGCTGCTCGCCTGGGCCAAGGCCAATCCCAACCGCTTCATGTATGCCCGCCCGGCCAATTCGGGTCCCGGCCGCATCTTCATGATGGGGCTGCCCTACATTCTCGGCGACAAGGATCCGAAGGATCCGAAGGACGGCTGGGACAAGACCTGGGCCTACCTCAAGGAACTCGGCCAAAACATCGAATATTATCCCGGCGGCACCGGCGCCGTGATGAAGGAGCTGGGCGAAGGCTCGCGCGACATGATCCCGTCGCAGATGGGCTGGGACATCAATCCGCGCGCGCTCGGCGTCGTGCCGAAGGAAGCCAAGGTGTTTTTCCTGAAGGGCTTCCACTGGGTGCTCGACGCGCACTATCTGTGCATCCCGAAGGGCGTCGGCCCGGACAAGCTCGCAGTGCTGCTCGATCTCCTCAACTACATGCTCGGCAAGGAAGCGCAGGCCACCACCTACGACACCGGCTATTTCTATCCGGGACCGGCCGTGAAGGACGTCACGCTGGCGATGGCGCCGGAGGACAGCCAGAACGTCATCAAGGAGTTCGGCCGTCCGGAATACGAGGCCGCCATCAAGGACAATCCGCAGGAGCTGCCGCTGACGCCCGAAAAGCTGGTCTACGCCTTCAGCCGCTGGGACGAGCAGATCGGCGCCCAGAAGAAGAAGTGAGGCGATGGCGGCGCGCCAATGATTGTCAGTTTGCACACCGTGGCAACGACGGCGCTGCGCCCCCTCTCCCCGTTCTTACGGGGAGAGGGTTGGGGGTGAGGGGCTCTTTCCACGAGCGCAGCGCGTGGAAAAATCCCCTCACCCGCATCGCATCGTAGACGCGATGCGACCTCTCCCCGCACGCGAGGAGAGGTGGAACGAACGTGGTTTTCTGAGGAGTCATCGAGAATGTCGATTGCGGGACGCGACTTTCGCGAGCTGCGGCTGGATGAATTGAGCCGCAGCTTTGGCGCGCTCAACGCCCTGAAGGGCGTCAGCCTGACCGTGAGACGCGGCGAGTTCATCGCGCTGCTCGGCCCGTCCGGTTGCGGCAAGTCGACCGCGCTCAACTGCCTTGCCGGCCTGCTCACGCTGACCGGCGGCAGCATCTGGCTCGACCAGACCCGCATCGACCGCCTCAAGCCGGAAGAGCGCGGCTTTGGCATGGTGTTCCAGAACTATGCGCTGTTTCCGCACATGAGCGTCCGCCGCAACATCGGTTTCGGGCTCGCGATGCAGGGCAAGTCGAAGGACGAGATCGCGCGAAAAGTCGAGGAGGCGCTGTCCATCGTTCGGCTCGGCCAGCAGGGCGACAAACTGCCGGGCCAGCTCTCCGGCGGCCAGCAGCAGCGGGTGGCGATCGCGCGCGCGATCGTGATCGAGCCGCCGCTGGTCCTGATGGACGAGCCGCTGTCCAATCTCGACGCAAAGCTTCGCCTGGAGATGCGCGCGGAAATCCGCCGCATCCACGACCTGATCGGCTCGGCGACGATCTACGTCACCCACGACCAGGAGGAGGCGCTGTCGCTGGCCGACCGCATCGTGGTGATGCGCGACGGCATGGTGCGCCAGGTCGGCACGCCGACCGAGCTTTACGCGCGGCCCGCGCATGCAGACGTGGCGGAGTTCATGGGCTATCGCAACGTGCTGTCAGCGCGCGTGCTTGGCGGCAGCGGCACCGAAGACGTGCAGGTGTCGGTCGGCGGCGCGGCGCTCAAAGGCGTCGCCATCGAGCGGACCCCGGCCGGCCAGGCCATCGTGGCCGTCCGGCCCGACGACCTCAAGCCGGCCAATGACGGGCCGGTCGCCGCCACCGTCGAGAGCGCGCAGTATCACGGCCACGACTTTTATTGCTCCGGGCGCGCCAGCGACGGCACCGAACTGTATTTCTGCTCAGCCTTGCCGGTGCAGAAGGGCGAGACGGTGCGGCTCGCGGCGGATCCCGCGCGGGTCCTGATCTATGCGGGGGCATCATGACCGAGACCACCGCACACCTGCCGGATACGGGCGAGGAGCGCATTCCCTGGCGCGTCCGCCTCGCGCTCCACGACATCGACGGCGTCACGCTCCTCGTCGTGCCGGCCGTGCTGTTCGTGATCGGCCTGTTCGTCTATCCCTTCCTCTACGGCTTTGTGCTGTCGTTCAAGCCGCGCGCCGGCGACTTTCTCGCCAACTACCGAAAATTCTTCTCCGATCCGTTCCTCTACGACACGATCTACGCGACCATGCAGCTCGCGCTGCCGGCAACCATCATCAACGTGCTGATCTCGATCCCGGTTGCGCTGCGCGTGCGCAAGATGCATCGGCGGCGCCTGCTCACGACGATCCTGGTGATTCCGATCACGCTCGGCACCGTGCTGATCGCGGAAGGCCTGCTCAACTATCTCGGCCCGCAGGGCTGGCTGAACCGCACGCTGATGCTGTTCGGCGTGATCGGCTCGCCGCTGCGGCTGGTGCACAACTACACCGGCGTGATGCTGTCGCTGATCCTCTCCGGTTTCCCCTTCACTTTCCTGCTGACGTTGTCCTACATCACCGGCATCGATGCCTCGCTCGAGCAGGCCGCAGCCACGCTCGGCGCCACGGCGCGGGCGCGTTTCCGCCACATCCTGCTGCCGCTGCTGGCGCAGGGACTCGCGATCAATTTCTGCTTGTCCTTCGTGCAGACGTTTTCGGTGTTTCCCTCGGCGGTGCTGCTCGGCGCACCCGCGGGCGACACCCGCGTGATCTCGATCGCGGCCTACCAGGCGGCCTACGAGCAATACGACGCCTCGATGGCCGCGGCGATCGCGATGATCATGGGTTTTGTCCAGCTCGCCGTCGTGCTGCTGGCGCTGGCCGGACGCAACCTGTTCTACCGAGGCGCCGCCGGCGGCGGAAAGGGCTAAAGCGATGGGCCGCGACAAAACCATCTCCGAGCGCCTGTGGGCGGCGGCGATCTGGACCGCCGTCATTGTCTTCATCGTCAATTTCATGGCGATGGCGGCAACCGTCGTCGTCAACTCCTTCGGCACGCGCTGGCTCGGCTCCTGGCTGCCGGCCGGCTACACGACCCGCTGGTATGCATCGGCGTGGGACGAATTCCAGCTCGGCGACGTCCTGATCACCACGTTTGAGGTGGTCGGCGCCGTGGTGCTGCTGTCGGGCCTGTTCGGCGTGCCCGCGGCCTATGCGCTGGCCCGGCGCAATTTTCCCGGCAAGCAGCTCGTGATCTTGCTGTTCCTGCTGCCGCTGATGATCCCGCCGATCACCTTCGGCATTCCGCTGGCGACCGTGCTCTACCAGTTCGGCGCCGGCGGCACGATCTGGGGCGTCATCATCGCGAACCTCGTGCCGACCGTGCCCTTCGTCATCCTGGTGATGATACCCTTCGTCGAGCAGATCGATCCGCGGATCGAGGCCGCCGCGCGCGTGTTCGGCGCCGGGACCGGCCGGCTGTTCGTCCACGTGCTGGTGCCGCTGCTGGCGCCGGGCATTCTGGCCGCGCTGCTGCTGGTGCTGGTGCGCACCATCGCGATGTTCGAGCTGACCTTCTTCACCGCCGGCCCCGACAGCCAGACCCTGGTGGTCGCGCTCTATTACGCCGTCTACGCCGCCGGCGTGCGCGCCGGCCAGTCGATCGACGCCATGGCCGTCATCTACATGATCACGACCCTGGTCTGGCTCCTGATCGCGCTGCGCTTCGTCGACCCGACCCAGATCGTGACGCGCGCCAAGCAGGAAGCGGCGCGGTAGGCCCGCCCAACGTTTGCAGCGCCACAGCGGTGATAGCGCACGCTGCCGCCGGCAGCGATCTAGCTGGACATCGATGTGATAGATCTGTCTGCTGCAAACAGTGCAACGACACGTTGTTCCGCAGCAAACAGCGCAGCAAGATACTTCCATTCATCGTAGTCGCGAGCTGCTTTCATCACCTGTCGAGCATCATGCAGCTGCGAAGCAAAGCTGGACCCGTAAATAACGCGGGCCTCCCAGGCATCTGCGAACGCAGTGTAGACGTCTGGCATCAATATAGTCCTTTCGATCGGCGCCATTCGGCGGCCCAACATACACCCATTGCGACAACAACGAGCACAATGTTTTTGGTATCAATTCGCGCTAATTCTTTCCCGGCGCGGCCGCGGGGAGCGGCACGATGCCGGCGCGCTTCTTCTCGTTGGCCTTGTAGGCGCGGTACCGCACCAGCTGCATGTCGGCGATGACGCCGATCAGGATCACGCCGCCCATCACGGCGAAATTCAGCGAGCTCGGGATGCCCAGGAGGTTCACCAGGTTCTGCAGCACCTGCAGCAGGATCGCGCCGAGCACGATGCCCATCACGGACCCCTCGCCGCCCCGAAGCGAACAGCCGCCGAGCACTGCTGCCGCGATGGCGTAGAGCTCATAAAAGTTGCCGTGCGAGGCCGGCGAGATCGAGCGGGTGTACATCGCAAGATAGATCGCGGAGATGCCGGCGAGCCCGCCCGAGATCACATAGGCCGCCGCGATGATCGCATTCGAGCGGATTCCGGAATAGCGCGCGGCCTCCTCGTTCTTGCCGACCGCGAACAGGTAGCGGCCGAACACCGAGCGGTGCAGCACCACGCCCATGATGAGCGCGACCACCACGAAGGCCATAAAGCTGTTGGGGATCCCGGTGAAGGTGTCGGTCGCGAAGCTGCGCCCCGTGGTGAGCCATTCCAGCGCCGGGAATTTCTGACCGAACTCGAAGCCCGCGGTGCCGTCCTCGGTGTACCAGCGCGCGATGCCGCGATAGACCAGGAGGCCGCACAGCGTCACCACGAACGGCTGCATCCTGACCTTGGTAACCAGAAAACCGTGGATCGCGCCGAGCAGGATGCCGGCGATCACGATGATCAGCACCGCGATCGGCCAGGGCAGGCTGTAGGCGACCAGCAGATTGATGAAGATCACGCCGAGCAGCGCGAAGATCGAGCCGACCGAGAGATCGATGCCGCCGGTGATGATGACGAAACCTTCGCCGAGGGAAAACAGGCCGAACAGCCCGATCAGGTTGGCGGTATTGGCGAGATTGAGCGGCGACAGGAAGCGCGGGTTCAAAAATGCCACGACGGCGCCGACCACCAGGATCAGCAGGAACAGGCCGATCAGGTTGGCGGTGTTGGCGAGATTGAGCGGCGACAGGAAGCGCGGGTTCAAAAATGCCACGACGGCGCCGACCACCAGGATCAGCAGGAACAGGCCGAGGTCTTTCTTCAGCATGATCTGTTATCTCAATTCAAAGTCTTGCCGACAGCGAGTTGCAGCACATTGTGCTCGCTGAACTGGTCGCGTTCAAGGAAGCCGGAAATGCGTCCCTCCTGCATCACCGCCATGCGGTCGGAGACGCCGATCACCTCTTCCATATCGCTCGAGATCATCAGCACCGCGACGCCGTTGTCGGCCAGGTTGCGCATCAACTGGTAGATCTCGCTCTTGGCGCCGACGTCGATGCCGCGCGTCGGCTCGTCGAAGATGATGACTTTTGGCTTCATCGACAGCCATTTGGCCAGCACGATCTTCTGCTGGTTGCCGCCGGACAAGGTCCCCGCCTCGGTCGCGATGTCATAGGCACGGATGTTGAGCCGATGGCGCTGGGTTTCCGCGACCTTCTCCTCGGCCGCAGGGCTGATCAGCGGCCCGACCGCGTAGGTCATCAGGTCGGGCAGCGAGATGTTCTCGGTCAGCGAGAAATCGAGATGCAGCCCGCAGCGCTTGCGATCCTCCGGCACGAGATACAGACCTCGCGTGATGGCATCGCGCGGCTCGCGGATGGTGACATCATCGCCATCGATCCTGAGCGTCCCCGCAAGGCGGCGGTCGACACCGAACGCGGCGCAGGCAAGCTCCGTGCGGCCGGCGCCGACCAGGCCGGCCAGCCCCAGAATCTCGCCGCGCCGCAGCGTGAGCGACACCGGATGGTCGGGAAACGCGGTGGTGCGGAAATCCGATATCTCCAGCGCCGGCGCACCCGGCGCCACTTTTGGCGGGATGTAGAGTGATTTCAGGTCGCGCCCGATCATCAGGCGGATCATCGCATCCGGGCGGATGGTCTCGCCGACCAGCGAACCCACCACGCGCCCGTCGCGCAGCACGACGACGCGGTCGACGCAGGATTTGACCTCGTTGAGGCGGTGGGAGATGAAGATGATGCTGACGCCGTCACGGCGCAGCTCGCTCAGCACCGACAACAGCCGCGCGGTCTCGGTCAGCGTGAGGCTCGAGGTCGGCTCGTCCATGATGACGAGCCGTGCATCGAGCGACAGCGCCTTTGCGATCTCCAGAAGCTGCCGCTGCGCCAGCGACAGCGCGGCGACCGGCGTATCGGGCTTGAAATCGACGCCGAGCTTGTCAAGCAGCGGCTGCACTCTTGCGTGCAGCGCCTTGCGGTCGATCAGCCGCAGCGGCCCGCCATAGAGCGGCTCGCGGCCGATCAGGATGTTGGACGCGGCATCGAGATTGTCGAACAGGTTCAGTTCCTGATGCACGAAGGCGATGCCGCTGTTGATCGCATCGTTGACGGTCAGGGCCGGATAATCGCGGCCATCGACCCGGATCGTGCCGGCCGTGGGCTCTACCACGCCGCCCAGCACCTTCATCAGGGTCGACTTGCCGGCGCCGTTCTCGCCGATCAGGCCGACGATCTCGCCGCGGGACACGGACAGGCTGACGCCGTCCAGCGCCACGACGCCGGGATAGGTCTTGCTGATCCCGTTGAGCTCGAGGAAGGGGGCGGCTGGTTCAGTCAAGCGCTGCATCTGGACGGATCCCGACTCCGTGACGTGAAAGGAACCAGAGATCGGTCCTCCTGGCAATCAGGCGATGGTCGGTTCGGACGCTGATAGATGTTGGCAATAACACTTCCCGATCGTCATGGCCGGGCTTGTCCCTGCCATCCACGTCTTCGCCTGGCGGACCAGAAGGCAGGACGTGGATGCCCGGCACAAGGCCGGGCATGACGTCGTGGAAGCAGTCGGCTGCACAGAAGAGGCTCAGCTCTTGCCCTGGCGCTTCTTAAGCTCGGCCCAGAATGCATCGACATTGGTCGTGTCGATGATCTTGGTCGGCACGATCAGGAGGCCATTGGCCGGCACCCAGGACTTGTCGCCCTCGAGATACTTGGCCATGTTCTTCATGCCCTGATAGCCCCACTCGTAGGGCTGCTGCACGACGGTGCCGCTGATGGTGCCTTCCTTGACGCCGCCGAGCGTGATCGGATCCTCGTCGAAGCCGATGATCTTGATCTTGCCGAGCTTGCCGGCTTCCTTCAGCGCCTCGTAGATGCGCGGCGTGTTGTAGGAGTAGAAGCCGATCATGCAGTCGATCTCGGGATGCGCGGTCAGCGTATCCTCGACATTGCGCTTGGCGCGGGTCTGGTCGATATCGTCGCCGCGGACGTCGACGAGTTCGACCTTGGAGCCCTTGATGGTTTCCTTGACGCCGTCGATGCGCTCCTTGGCGTTGTCGGCGCCGAGCAGGCCGACAAAACCCATGCACTTGCCGCCGTTCGGCATCGCCTTCAGCACCAGCTGGCCGGCCTGCTTGCCGGCGTCGGTGTTGGAGGAGCCGATATAGGCGATACGGCTGGTCTTTGGCGCGTCGGAGTCGGTGGTGAACAGCGCAACCTGCTTGCCGATCCGGTTCAGGGCGTCGCTCTCGGTCTTCGGGTCGACCGCGCTCACCATGATGCCGGCGTAGCCCGCGGCAACCAGGTCATCCATCAGGCGGATCTGGATCGCGGCGGCCGACTGTTCCGGATATTTCAGCGTGAGCTCATATTTCGGCAGCTCGGCCTGCGCAGCCTTGACGCCGGCTTCCGCAGCCTTCCAGAAATCGGATGCGCCGTTGACGACGAAAGCGAGCTTCTTCTTGTCTTCGGCATGTGCGGTCGTGGCGAAGGCCAGCGCCAGAACGACTGCAATGCCGGTTGATGCGAAACGTTTCATGCAAAATTCCTCCCATGGTGTCGATGTGGTCGATCTTTTTGGAGCCGTCGAAGTCGCAAGCGACTTCGCAAAAATAGCTGCCCGTTGTTGCGGGCCGTCCCCTCCCCTGGTCTGGCCATGCGCTCTGGCCACGATGTTCACTCTGCGCCCCGGCATGTGGACCGTCGAGCGCCGTCATATTATATGACTAATGCCCTACCTAAAAACCAAATCGCGCGGCGTGACAAGTCATCAGAAAGTTCGTGCGGCGGCAAGCCGGCGTTGCGCCATCGGCTGTCGTCCCGCTTGAGATGAGGTGTGCACCTCATCGCGCGGCGGTGCAGCGCAGCGGACGTCATGCGGTGGTATCCCACCCGAACATGCCGATCATGCAGCGAAGCTGCCCTCATTGTGATCGAATTACGCGGTCGGCCGGCGTATGAAATTTGCCTGCCGGGCCGACAAGAAGGAGACGAAAATTCCATGAACGACAGCCGTGACATCTGGCAACTGGTCGAGGCCAAGCAGGAGCCGCTGATCGCCCTGAGCGACCGGGTCTGGGCGACCCCGGAACTCTGCTATACCGAGGCCCGTTCGGCCGCCGAGCACCGCACCGAGCTCGAACGGCACGGCTTCCGCATCACCGAGGGAGTTGCCGGGATTCCGACCGCCATGATCGGCGAAGCCGGCGACGGCGGCCCTGTCATCGCGATCCTCGGCGAATATGATGCACTGCCCGGCCTCAGCCAGGAGTCAGGGGTCACCGAGCACCGCCCGCTGCAAAACGGCGGCAATGGCCATGGCTGCGGCCACAATCTGCTCGGCGCCGGCGCGATGCTCGCGGCCGTGGCGGTGAAGGACTGGCTCGCCGCCCGGGGCATCAAGGGGCGGGTGCGTTATTACGGCTGCCCGGCGGAAGAAGGCGGGGCGGCAAAAACCTTCATGGTGCGCGAGGGCGCCTTCGACGACGTCGATATCGCGATCTCCTGGCATCCCTCGAGTTTTTGCGAGGTGGTGCCGGCGGTGTCACTCGCCAACACCCGCATCGACTTCACCTTCACCGGCCGAGCTTCCCACGCGGCGGCGAGCCCGCATCTCGGCCGCAGCGCGCTCGATGCCGTCGAACTGATGAATGTCGGCGTCAACTACATGCGCGAGCACATGCCGAGCGACGCGCGTATCCATTATGCCATGCTCGATTCCGGCGGCATCGCGCCCAATGTGGTGCAGGCGCGCGCAAAAGTCCGCTATTCGGTGCGGGCGCGTGACCTTGCCGGCATGCTCGAGCTGGTGGAACGCGTGCGCAAGGTGGCGCAGGGTGCCGCGCTGATGACCGAGACCACTGTCGAATCGACTGTGATCAGCGCCGTCTCGAACCTGCTCGGCAACGATCCGCTGGAACGCGCGATGAACGACGTGCTGCAGCAGCTCGGGCCGCCGCCGTTCGACGAGGCCGACCGTGGTTTTGCGAAACAGATCCAGGCCACGCTGTCCGACCAGGACATCGACAACGTCTATCGCAGCGTCGGCCAGCCCCGGACCGACGCACCGCTCTGCGACAAGATCGTGCCACTCGACTCGCCGCGCAACCTGATGCGCGGCTCGACCGATGTCGGCGATGTCAGCTGGGCGATCCCGACCGTGCAGGCCCATGGTGCGATGATGGCGATCGGTACCCCGCTGCATACCTGGCAGGTGGTCGCGCAAGGCAAGATGCCGGCCGCGCACAAGGGCATGGTGCATGTCGCGAAGGTGATGGCCGCGACCGCCTGCAAGCTGTTGACCGACGAGGCCCTGATGTCGGCCGCCAAGGCCGACCATCAGGCGCGCACGGCGCGCGTTCCCTATCGCTGCCCGATTCCGGAGGGTGTAACCCCGCCGCTCGATATGGCACGCGCGTGATTTCGTGAGGGTTTGGGAACCGGCCGCCGCCGCGGCCGGTTGATCTGCCGCTCGCGGGCGGCCCTGGCGCCTCACCCGGAAATTGCCGTCAAATCGCCCAACCCAGGGGTTGATCGTTCCATGTGAGGGCAGCGCAGGCGCGTTCAAAATGATAATAAAAAGTCTGGCAACCTGTCTTCTGCTCGCAATCGCCGTGTTGCACGGACCCGGTACGGGCCCAGGCGTTATACCCAACGCGGTGAGGGCCGGCCTGACCGACGACACCAAGGCCGCGCCGTCTGGCCCCAACGATGCCTGCGCCGGCGTGACGCTGTCGCGCAATGTGAAATACGGCGACAGCGAGCGGAATGTGCTCGATGTCGCAACCACGGCCGAAAAGGTTTTGGCGCCGCGCCCGGTGCTGCTGTTCGTGGCGGGCGAGAGCTTTGTCGACGACGGCGGCGCGACGGCTGCCACGCTGCGGGACCAGGCGATGTGCCTCGCCGCACAAAATGGCCTGGTCGGCGTCACCATGATCTATCGGCTGGCACCCACCGACCCCTGGCCCGCCGGCGCGCGCGACGTCGCGGCGGCGATTTCATGGATCCACCAGAACATCGACCTGCTCGGCGGCGACCAACAGGCTGTCGTCGCGGTCGGCTATTCCGTCGGCGCGTTTCATCTCGCAAGCCTGCTCGCGCACAAGGAACTGCAAAACACCGATTCCGAGATCGCGGGCGCCATCCTGATTTCGGGAATCTACCGGGCAGGCGAGGAGACCGGGGATGGCGCGCGATCCTATTTCGGTGCGGATGCCAACAAGTACGATGCCCGCTCGGTATTTCCCGGCATTTTGGCCGTCGACGAGCCGATCGTGCTGGCCTGGTCGTCCGCTGACACGCCTGATCTCGTCGCGCAGGCGGAGGAGCTCAAGCAGCGCCTCTGCGGCGCCGGACATTGTCCGCGCACCGCGGTCTTGAGCAGCCGGTTCAGCCCGGCATCGGTGTTCGGCCTCGACGGCACCGGCGAGAGCCTCGCCGGACGCACCCAGCAGTTGATCAGCCAGATCCAGACCCGCGGCCTGCCGTGAGCGAAAGCCGGCGCGCTCGTTACACGCACCGGCCATTTCCGGTCACGCAGCCCGGCTGGTGCGCAGGCGGTCCAGCACCGGCAGCAACTCCGACGGATCGGGACGCTGCGTATAGTCCGGATTGATCTCGGCGTAGGCGATCACGCCGTCGCTGCCGATCACATAGCGCGCCGGCATCGGCAGCACCCAGGAGGGATCGTCATTGATCGCGGGCAGATTGTTGCCAAAACTCCGGTAGACCTCGACGAGATAGTCCGGCAGCGCGAAGCGGATGCCGAAGCCGTTTGCGACCTCGCTGCCAACATCGCTCAGGATCGGGAAGGCAAGCTTGTTGTCGCGCTGCGCTTTGCGGCTGTTGGCGGCGATCTGTGGCGAGATCGCCACCAGGCTCGTGCCGCGCGCGGAAATTTCGGGCAACGCCGCCTGCAGCGCCTGCAGTTCGAGATTGCAATAGGGGCACCAGACGCCGCGATAGAACGACACGACCAGCGGGCCCTTGGCGAGCAGGTCGCGCGACGCGACCGGCTTGCCGTCGGGGTCGTTCAGGACGAAATCCGGCGCGACGTCGCCGGCCTTTTTGGCGCGCTGCGCCTGGCCGGACGCGATCAGCTCGGCGGTGGCGCGATGCATCGCCTCGAGCCTCTCCCTGGTGGGCTTGAAGGCGAGCCGTCCGGCTTCGAAATCGGCTTTGAAAGTATCCAGCTTGTCTTGCAGGGTCATCGGTCATTCTCCGTTGCGGGGTTCGATGCGAACAAGCCTCGCTCATTTGCAAGAAAGGCGGTATACGGCATCGACGAACAAGATTTATTTGAAACTCAAATGAATGAGGTGCGATGAGCGACCGCCTGCAAGAGCTCGCAGTGTTCGTCCGCGCCGCCGAGAGCGGCAGTTTTTCGCAGGCGGCTCGTGAACTCGGGCTGTCACAGCCCTCGGTGTCGCGCATCATTTCCGAACTGGAGGCGCGGCTCGGCGTCACCCTGCTGCTGCGCACCACGCGCCGCATCACGGTGACCGACGCCGGCGCAGTGTTCGTCGACCGCGCCCGTGAAATCCTCAGCCAGATCGAAAACGCCGAGGACGCGGCGCGCGGGCTGGATTCGCTGCGCGGCATCATCCGTCTCGTGATCCCCGTGATCTACGGCACGCGCGAGATCATCCCGCGCCTCGCAAGATTTCTGGCGATGCACCCAAAACTCCGCGTCGAGCTCTCGGTCGCCGATCATCGGCAGGATCTCGTCGCCGAAGGCGCCGATGTTGCCATCCGGATGGGCGAGCTGGATGATTCCAGTTTTGGCGCCCGCCGGCTCGCGGCGCTGCCGCGCATGCTGGTCGCCTCGCCGGCCTATCTGAAGGCGCACGGCACGCCGAAGATTCCTGCCGATCTCGCCGCCCATGACTGCATCTTCGGGCCCCGCAGTTTCGGCCGCGAGCGCTGGTCCTTCAACCGCGGCGGCGCGGAGATCTCGGTTGACGTGCGCGGCCGCGTATCGACCGATTCCGGCCCGGGCTCCTTCGCCAGTGCGCTGGCCGGATTGGGGATTGCGATCGTGTCGAGCGTGATGGCGGGACCGGAGCTCGCAACCGGCGCGCTGGTGCCGCTGCTGCCCGGCTATGGACTGCCGCCGATCGACATCCACGCGGTGTTCCCCGGCGGGCCACGCCCGTCGGCGAAGGTGCGCGCGCTGGTCGACTATCTTGCCGAGGAACTGAAACCGCCGCGCGAGGGGCGAAAGCGGGCCTGAGACTTTCGCCGCGACGTCGCGGCCCTAGATAAGGGTCTTGTGCAACCATCGAAACGACGGCAGTTGCGGTTGAGCCAGCTTGCGCTCTTTGAAGAACGCCCGGCAGGTCCGAGCGGACTAAGATACGTTACCGATTTCGTCTCTCCAGAGACGGAAGCAGAGCTGATCGCGCGCATCGCAGAATTGCCGCTCAAGCCGTTTCAGTTCGGCGCCTTCGAGGGCCATCGGCAGGTCAAGTCGTTCGGCTTCCGCTACGACTACACCCTGCAGAAGCTCACCGAGAGCGACCCGATTCCCGACTGGCTGCAGGCGGTTGCACGCGATGTCGAGCGTTTCGACCAATTGCCCGAGGCGAGCATCCGCCAGGTATTGTGCACCGACTATGATGTCGGCGTCGGCATCGGCTGGCATCGCGACAAGCCGCATTTCGACAAGGTGTTCGGGCTGTCGCTGGGCAGCGCCTGCAAATTCCGCTTTCGCCGCCGTGGCGGCAGCGCTTGGGAGCGCTTTACGCTCAATGCCGCGCCGCGCTCGCTCTACCGGATCCAGGGCGAGGCGCGGCACGATTGGGAGCACAGCATTCCCGCGGTCGAGCAGCGCCGCTATTCCATCACCTTCCGGACGATGGCGCGCTAGGATGTTTGCGCGGGCGTCAAGCCGCACAGCGGGCGCGATCACCTTCGCTTGATATAAAGCCAAACTACAAAGTTTAGCTTGGTAGTTATCCTTCCGATCTGCTAGAGAAGCCGCATGTCCAGACGAAAATCGGATCCGGGCGCGTCGCCGACCGCGGCGCTTGCGGCCGACCTTCACACGCTCGCCGGCAAGCTCAAGCGGCGGCTGCGCGAGCAGGCCTCAGCGGGCGACCTGACACCGTCGCAAACCGCCGTGTTGATGCGGCTCGACCGGGAGGGACCGGCCACGGTCACCAGTCTGGCGCGGCTCGAGGGCGTCCGCTCGCAATCGATGGGCGCGACCGTCGCAAGCCTTGAGGCTCTCGGGCTCGTCAGGGGATCGCCCGACCCGGCGGACGGCCGTCAGACGATCTTGTCTTTGACGCCGGCGTGCCGGGACAAGATCCGCAGCGGGCGCGCGGCCCGACACGAATGGCTGTTGCGCAACCTCGAAGCGAAACTCGCACCTGACGAGCAGCGGCAGCTTGCGGCGGCGCTGCGCCTGCTCAGCCGCATCGTCGATGCAGATTGAAGGAGACCAATGGAATGACGATCCACGCGCTCGATCCGAACACGGCCTTGCTGGTCGTCGATCTGCAGAAGGGTTTTGCCGGCCTGCAGACCGCGCATCTGATGAAAGATGTCGTCGGCAACGCGGTCGCGCTGCTCGAGGCCTTTCGCCGCCAGGGCCTACCGGTCGTCCTCGTCAACGTCGACGGCCGCGCTCCCGGCCGCTCCGAGCGTTCATTTGCAACGCAGGCCCTTCCGGCCGACTGGACCGAGCTTCTGCCCGAGCTCAACCGGCAGCCGAGCGATCATGCCGTGACCAAGCGGACCTGGGGCGCCTTTACCAACACGGATCTTGAAGCGCACTTGCGCGGCCGCGGCATCACGCAGGCCGTCATCGGCGGTGTTTCGACCTCCGCGGGCGTCGAATCGACGGCCCGGCAGGCCCACGAGCTCGGCTTCAATGTCGCACTCGCCGTCGACGCCATGACCGACCTGAACGCGGAGGCGCACCACAACAGCGTGACGCACATTTTTCCACGGCTGGGCGAGACCGGCACGACGCAGGACATCCTCAATCTCGTCAATGCCGGTTCACAGGGCCAGCGGAGGAGTTGAAGACCATGGAATGGCTGCACGAGCTTTCTTATTTCGGCGGTGGTCTTGTGCTTACCAACGCGATCCCGCATTTCGTCAGCGGCACCATGGGTCGGCCTTTCCAGAGCCCGTTTGCCAGGCCGCGCGGCGAGGGATTTTCGTCGTCGACGGTCAACGCCGCCTGGGGCTTTCTCAACCTCGCGATCGCCTATCTGCTGGTCTGCCGTGTCGGAGATTTCGACGTCCGCGCAACCGCCGACAGCATCGCGCTCGGCCTCGGCATGTTGCTGTCAAGCCTCTTCATGGCCTGGCATTTCGGCCGCTTCAACGGCGGCAATGCCCCGTTGAAGGAGTGAAGGCTCGATTTTGCGCGACACATTCCGCTCACTGAAGAACAGCAATTACCGGATCTGGGCCGCCGGCGCCCTGGTCTCCAATATCGGCTCCTGGATGCAGCGCACCACGCAGGACTGGATCGTGCTGACCGAGCTCACGCATCAGAACGCGACCGCGGTCGGCATCGTGATGGGCCTGCAGTTCGGTCCGCAGATCCTGCTGCTGCCGCTCACCGGCTTTGCCGCCGATCATTTCGACCGGCGCAGGCTGTTGTTCTGCACGCAGGCTGCGATGGGCTTGCTGGCGTTGGGTCTGGGCCTCCTGGTCGTGACCGGTCTGGTCCAGCTCTGGCATGTCTACGTCTTTGCGTTTCTTCTCGGCTGCGCGGCGGCCTTCGACTCACCCGCGCGGCAGACTTTTGTCGCCGAACTCGTCAGCGAGGGAGACCTGCCGAATGCCGTCGGGCTCAACTCGACCTCGTTCAACGCCGCGCGCATGATTGGCCCCGCGATCGCCGGCCTGATGATCGCCGGCGTCGGCTCCGGCTGGGTGTTCCTGCTCAACGCGCTGTCCTTCGTCGCCGTGCTCGGCGCGCTCGGCGTGGTGCGCGTCGACCGATCAACCAGGGCGCATCGCGGTCGCCTGCGCGGCGGCCTCGTCGACGGTTTTCGCTATGTGCTGGGGCGGGGTGACCTCAAGGTCATCCTGTTCATGCTGTTCCTGGTCGGCACTTTCGGGCTGAATTTTCCGATCTACATCTCGACCATGTCGGTCACGGTCTTTCACAAGGGCGCCGGCCAATACGGCCTGCTCACCTCGATGATGGCGGCGGGATCGGTCACCGGCGCGCTGATGGCCGCGAGCCGGCCAAAACCGGGGCTTTCCGTCCTGATCCTCGGCGCCGCCGTGTTCGGCCTTGGTTGCGCGCTCGCCGCCATGATGCCGAGCTATGCGCTGTTCGGCCTCGTGCTGTTCGTGGTCGGGGTCGCGGCGCAGACGCTGACCACGACGACCAACAGCCTCGTGCAGATGTCGACCGAGCCCGCCATGCGCGGCCGCGTCGTCGCGATCCTGCTCGCCATCACCCTGGGCGGCACGCCGATCGGCGCGCCCATCGTCGGCTGGGTGGCCGATCGGTTCGGCCCGCGCTGGGCGCTCGCAATAGGGGCTGCCGCCGGCCTTCTCGCGGCGGCGACCGCGGCGATTTACCTCGCGCGCCGATCGAACAGATCGCCCTGCTCCGGCGGATCGGCCGGATAGACCAGCGTGCCGTCGCCCTGCGCGCGCGCTGCCCCGGTGATGGTGGCCGGCTCGATGTGTCCGGGACCGAGGATGTGGTATACGGATTCGCCCGCGGCGAGCAGATAGTCCGTGATGATGCGCCGGTGGCAGCGCCACCACACAGTTTCGGCGCACATGATCGCGCAGCGCCGCTCGCGGCCGAGCGCACGCAGATGCGACAGGCCATCGCGAAAACTCGCGCCCATCGCGTGGTCCGCATAGTTGTGGAAGCTCTCGTTCTCCCAGAACACATTGACATCCTGCGGCACCTCGCGGATCCGGCCGCGCAAACCGCCGAGGGCGGCGATGTGCTCGTAGGCGATACCGAACGGCGCCAGCGAACCCGGCAGGACGTCGCGGTTATATTGCGGATTGGTGCGCGAGCGCGGCACCGTGCGGACATCGACCAGGAACGTCACCTCGACGCTTCGCAAGAGCTCCACGAAGTCCGCAAGCGGCCTCCTGCCATGGCCGATCGTATGGAAAGGACGTGCCATCAGCGGAAGTCTCGGCTGAGGCACAGCCGAGGTCAATGCGACAAGAGCCGCAGCGTCCTGCCCTTGTGCAGGGCGACGTGGTCGGTCTTGTCGCTCTTGATTTCATATTGCGGATCGTCGGCATCCGCGTGATGGACATAACCCTTGTAGTTCACGTCCTTCCTGTGCACGCGCAGGATGGTGCCGCGCACCCGGCCGGCTTCCGAATTCCAGCTTGCGTGATCCCCGACCCTGAAAGTTCTGGCCATGATCCGAACCTGTGCCGCCGTGCGATGATTCCAGACATTATATGCGCCAGCTGTGGCGTGGGTTGCATGGGCGGGCGCCAGCCAGCGCCCTCGCCAGCGGTCGTGCGCGCCGGATATGCTTTGCGCCAGCGTTCGGACCAGACGAAGGCAGCAAAATGCGCGCACAAGGCGACTGACCGGCTGCCATTACGAAAACGGCTTGCCGGACCTGTCTACGGGATCGAGGGCTCTGCTGCGCGATGCGGACAGCCGTCTGCTGACGGGGATTCCGCAGGCGGTCAGCAGACGCGGCACCGTCCCCAACTGATGCAGCAGCCGCCGCAACCACCGCAGCCGCCGCACCTGCAGCCACGCCAGGCGCAGCCACGACAACCACGGCAACCGCCGCAACCTCTGCAGCCGCGAACAACGACGGCCAGCTGCATGTCGCTGCGAAGTTTTTCGTTATCGAAGACATGGAACGTGGCGAGACTGACGTCGGCCATTTCCTCTTCGCTCAGCACGAAGCGCTGATTGGGCGAGTTACCGTCAGGTTGCGGGAGATCGGCAATCGGCATCGTAGACGCCGATGCGCTCCCCGCCAGCGAAAGACCCAGTCCGGCCGCACCCAGTGCTGTCACGGCGGCGGCTTTGGTTGTAGGCGTCTGCTTCGAAGCTTGTTTGACCCGTGGCATGGTCGCATTCCTTCGCAAGTCGCTGTGAAAGGCTCAACTTGACGTAGCAAGTGGGCCTGCATGTCGAAAACTGCGACTTGGTTCATCCGGTTCCTAAGAACGCGAATGACGCGTCCGGTTCCGCCCGCGAGGACGCGTGGAATATTGAGACAGCAACGCTGTCCAAACGACCTCGCGGGCAAGAGTGCCGGCCTGATGCTATTGTAAGTTGACGGATTCCTGCCAGCGGCCGCTCGAAAGCCCGGCGTCCGGAGAGAACTGGGCGAACATGGAAGACGTCTTCTTTCATCCCTGAATCGCGGTGACGGCGTTATCCGCCGTCCAATTCATGGATTGATCGCGGACGGCAGACCGCCCTCTTCTGCGCGGGCTTACTTCTTGCCACGATTGTTCACGTCGATGCCCAGATTGGCAGGACCGAAGGCGCCCGGCAGCAACCCGGAAGCCGAAGACACCTTGCATTTGCTGAGATCGCCATTGCAGCTGATGATTCGAATATCTCTGGCCGATGCCTGGCTTGCCTCGAAGATAATCTGGCGACAGCGGCCGCACGGAGCGACGATGTCGATGCCCCTGGCCGGATCGTCCGATGGATATCCCACCACGGCTATGGCGTTGATATTGAAATCGCCGGCCGAATTCGCCGCAGTCACGGCAGAAACTTCAGCGCAAATCCCGATGCCGTATGAAGCGTTTTCCAAATTCGCACCAACGTAGACTGCACGCCCGGTGCGCACGGCAGCCCCGACAGAAAATCTGGAATAGGGCGCGTACGCATTCCGCGCGACCTTGGCTGCTTCGTGGCACAGCTGCTGGTCCGACGGCTCGAGCGCCGAAACAGGGACAATACGATGAATGGAAGGTCTTTCTGGGTTGCTCATCGATTGCCAGCTTCCGGTTGCGTGTCTCATGAAGTCCGAGGCGCATGGCACACAATTTAGGCGTCGCTCCGAATCCTGACAACTTGAATAAGAAAAGTTGACGTTGTGGTCAGTATCCAGCTTGACAAAAGTCGACGTTCTGGCGAGTTTTTTTGTCAATCCGCCGCAAGGGCAACGGCAACGGCACGGGGATGGCGGATGGCGGTTTCGTTCAAGCGCGCGCTGATGGAGATCCTCGCGGATTGGCCTCGCGGTGACGCCGAGTTCGTCGAATGGCTGCGCGCCAGCGCGATGACCACCTTTCATTCCGTCGGCACCTGCAAGCGAGGCGCGCCACGGCGCGACATACGCCAACCCCGATTGCCGAGAGTTCATCGACGCGATCTGGACGCGCGACGCCATTCTCGCTCAGGACGTGATAATCATGAACCCGGCGCGCTTTTCACCGGTCGTCGCCATGGCGCGGGCCTGACGCCCGCGCCGTGCGCGTTGTTTTCCGGCGCGCACCGATCGGGCGCGCCATAATGCAGGGAGAGTACGGTGAGCAAGTCTTTCGATCTGACGAAAAGTGCATTGAACGACCCTTCGCGACGCGATGTCCTCAAGGGCGGCGCGGCGGCCGTGCTCGGCCTGGCGGCGGCGCTCGCGCCGTTTGAAGCGCAGGCCGCAGGCGACCTCGTCGCGCTCGTCCACACGCAGGCGGCCGGCGACAACGGCCCGGTCGACTCCATGATCGCCAAGCTCCAGCAGCTCGCCAAGGAAAAGGGCTTTGCGACGCGCATCGTCTACGCCTCGGATCCCGCCACCTACGAGACGATCTTCCGCACGCTCGGCGACGCCGGTGCCTCGGTCGTCGTCTCGACCTTCAACGAGGTCGGCGAGCCGATCAAGGCGCTCGCCCCGACCTATCCCAAGACCAAATGGATCCAGCTGTTCGGCGACCCCATCACGCCGCCTTTGCCCAATGTGGCGACCGTATCCTACGACTATTACCTCGGATGCTACCTCTCAGGGCTGTTCGGCGGATTGATCTCCAAGACCGGCAAGCTCGGCTATATCGGCGGAATTTCGCTGCCGCCGCTCAACGCGGACGCCAACGCGATCAAGGCGGGCGCGACGTCCGCGAATGCCGCCGCGACGCTGAACGCCGCTTTCGCCGGCTCCTTCCAGGACCCTGCCAAGGGCCAGGAAATCGCCACCCAGATGTATCAGGGCGGTGTCGACTACATTCAGACCGACTCGGCGGCGACCGATGCAGGCATCATCGCCGCGGCGAACGAAGGCGCCGGCCGCCTGGTGAGCGCCATTTCTCCGGCGCAATACAAGCTCGGGCCCAAGACCGTCGTCACTCTGGTGGAGCTCGACTTCGGCCAGTCGCTCTATAACGAGGTCTCGCGCACCCTCGCCGCCGGCTGGACCGGCGGTCACGTCGCCACGGGGCTCGGCACGGGCGTGATCGACTACATCCTGTCGCCGGTCTTCGTCGAGCAAGGCCCGCCCGAGATCGTCGCCAAGGCGAAGGCGGTCTGGCCGCAGATCGAAAAGGCCAAATCCGCCATCCTCGCCGGCTCGTTGAAAGTGCCATTCAACACCGCTTTGTAACTCCAGGGCGCTTCAGGAGATCGACACGGATCGCGGACCCATGACGGACATGCAGGAGCCCGCCCTCGAGTGCCGAAGCGTCTCCGTAGCGTTCGGCTCCGTCACCGCGCTTTCGCAGGTCAGCCTCCGCTTTGAAGCCGGTCTGGTCCACGCCGTGGTGGGACAGAACGGCGCGGGCAAGACCACCTTCGCCAGGGTCGTGGCCGGTCTCATCCGGCCGCAATCCGGCGAGGTGCTCGTCCAGGGCAGGCCGGTGGCTGCGGGCAGCGTGAAGGGCGCGCGTGCGGCGGGCGTCGAACTCGTGCACCAGAGCTTCGCCCTGCCGCCGAGTTTCACGGTCTGCGAGGCGATGGAGTTCGGGGCTCAGAAGAACCGCTCCGTCTTCACGCGTCGCCAGCTCGAGCGGCGATGGAGCAGCCATCTCGCCTCGCTCGACGTTGCCGTGGACACGCGCCGCCGGATTCGCGACCTTCCGGTGGAAACGCAGCAGGGCGTGGAAATCGCGCGCGCCCTGGTGACCGACGCGCGCGTGCTGATCCTCGACGAACCGACGGCGGTTCTGTCGCCGTCCGGCGCAGAAAAGCTGTTCGATCGCATTCGCACGCTCAAGGCGCTCGGTGTGACCGTGATCCTCATCCTGCACAAGATTCGCGAGGTTCTGGCGATCGCCGACACCGTGACCGTGCTGCGCGGCGGCAAGCTGATCGCGGCAACGACACCGGTCGCAGCGACGGATTCCGCTCAGCTCTCGGAAAAGATCATCGGCTCGGCCAGCGCGCAGACGCTTGCGCCGGCCGACGCCAAGGCGCTGGTCGGTGCAGAGAGCGGCGGCGCCATGCCGGGCCATGCCGCGGTCGTGGCCGCTCCGATGCTCGAATTGAAAAATGTCGCGACGCGCGGTGACAAGGAAGGGCCTGCGCTGCGCGACGTCTCGCTCGTCATCCGCCACGGCGAGATCGTCGGCGTCGCAGGCGTCGAAGGCAACGGCCAGCGGACGCTGGTGAGAGCCATCGCCGGGCTGGTCGACGCGACGCACGGCGAAATCAAGCTCGACGGGGCCGTTGTGACGGCCGTGGCACTTGGCGACCGCAGGACCCGCGGGCTGCGCATCATCCCATTCGAGCGCAACACCGAGGGCCTCAGCCTGTCGAGCGCGCTCTGGGAGAACTGGTCGGCGCGCCGGCTGCTGCGCTCGTCTCTCCTCAAGTTCATCAATCCGCGTCGGATGGCGCGCGACAGCGACGCCGCCCTCAAGGGGTGGGACGTACGATATGCATCAACCGCACAGAAAGCGGGTTCGCTCTCCGGCGGCAACGCCCAGAAGGTGATCCTCGCGCGCGAGATCGACGACGAGGCGCGGCTCATCCTCGCCGCGCAGCCGACGCGCGGGCTCGACATCGGGGCAACCGCCTTCGTCTGGCGCGCGCTACGCGCCGCGCGCGACCGGGGATGCGCCATCCTGCTGGTCTCGTCGGATCTCGACGAATTGTTCGACATCAGCGACCGCATCGTTGTGATGCTGTCAGGCGGCGTGGCGGGAGAATTCTCAGCCCCCTACGACATCGCGCGGGTCGGCGCGACCATGACGGAGGCGCGGCCATGACGACGAGATTGATTCCGTTCGTCAGGGCGCTGGTCTTCATCGTCGCTGCGCTGGTTCTTTGCGGCGTCATTTTCCAGTTCGCCGGATATTCAGCGATCTCGATGTTTCGGGACATCGTCGACGGTGCCTTCCTGAGGCCGGGCGCGCCACTGCAGAGCCTGCGCTGGGCCCTGCCCTTGTTCATCACTTCGATCGGTGTCTCCATCTCGTTCCGCTGCGGCTATTTCAACATCGGCGCGCAGGGACAGTTCTACATCGGCGCGATCTGCGCCACGTTCATGGCGACCTGGCTGAACGATGCGCCGGCCTACATCCTGACGCCGCTGTGCTTCCTCGCCGGCATGGCCGGCGGCGCGCTCTGGGCGTTCTGGCCGGGCTGGTTGCGGCTGCAATCGGGGACCGACGAAGTCATCACGACACTGATGGGCAACTTCATCGCCGCCCTCATTCTCGTCTACGTGACGACCGGACCGTTGAAGGACCCGTCTGGGAGCGGCCAGCAATCCTCCAGCCGTCCATTGAAGGCAGCCTACCGGATCAGCGATTCACTGGGGGTCTCGCCCGTTATCGTCACCATCGCGCTGGTCGTGGGCGTCGGCATGTGGCTGCTGGTCAATCGCACTGCGTTCGGCGTGCTCGCCAGCCTCGCCGGCCGCAATCCGACGATGGTGAAATGGCAGGGCGCGCGGATATGGCGCATCGGACTGTCCAGCTTCCTCATCAGCGGCGCGCTGGCGGGCCTGTCCGGGGTCATCGAGGTGTTCGGTCCCAATGGCCGGCTGGTTGGCGGGTTCCTGCCCACGCATGGCTTTACCGCGATCCTCATCGCTCTCGTCGCCGGTCTGTCGGTCGTCGGCATCGGCTTCGTCAGCCTGTTCTTCGGTGGCCTTGCCTCCGCCGCGCTCTATTTGCCGGTCATGGCGGGCCTGCCGTCGTCGGCGATCGACATCGTCAACGCAGCGATCGCCCTGTTCATCACCGCCAAGTCCGAATGGGTCGACCGCCTGCTTCGGCTGGGGAACGCGCCCTCATGAACGATATCATCATCGCCATCCTGCGCTCGGGTACGCCACTCGTCTACGTCACGCTGGCGGGCGTGCTCGCCCAGCGCTCCGGCGTCTGGCACCTTGGCCTTGAAGGCGTGATGATCGTCGGCGCATGCGCCACCATTCTCGGCATCGTCGCCACCGGATCGTTCGCCCTGGCTATGCTGATCGCCTGCCTCGCCTGCGTCCTCGCCTCGGCGCTGCTGTGGTTCGTGATCGAAAGGCTGAAGGCCAGTCCGATCATCGCCGGCCTCGGATTGACGGGGCTCGGCATCGGCGGCACGGCGCTCGCGATCCAGTCGATCTTCGGCAGCCAGGCCGCCGTCACCGCCCCGTTCGGCGTGCCAAGGCTCGGATCGGCGTTCGGCCCTTACGGCATCCTGTCCGTCTTCGTCCTGGCCATGCCCTTCGTCGTCCTTGCGTTCTGGGCCTTGCTGAGGCGTACGCGCTTCGGCCTTCGGCTCGCCGCGGCGGGCGAGCATCCTTTCGCCGCGCGCAGCGTGGGCGTCAACCCTTCGACGATGCGCTTCATTGCGCTGCTGGGCGGCGGCGTCCTGTGCGCGGTCGGCGGAGCAGAACTTTCGGCGGGGAGCCTGCAGATCTTCGCGCAGAACATGACCGCCGGTCGCGGCTTCATGGCATTCGCGGCGGTGGTGTTCGGGGCCGGGCATCCCGTCGGTTCGGTGCTGGCGGCGCTCTTCTTCAGCGTCGTCGGCGCGGTCGGCATCCGCGCGCAACTGGTATTCGGCGACGCAGCGCCGCACGACCTGCTGCTGGCGCTTCCCTATCTGGCGACAGTCTTCGGCGTCTGGCTCAGCGGCCAGCTGCGCGGCGGCGCCAAAGCAGCCGCGGATTTCGCCGAACTGCGTGACTACTGAGGACGACCGAGGATGGAATTTGCACAACGGTACGCCACCTGCGTTTTTGACGCTTTTCAGGCAATGGCGGATTGAGGGAGACGCTCCATGGCGCGCAAGATCATCATCGATACCGATCCCGGCCAGGACGACGCCGTGGCGATCCTGATGGCTCTCGGCTCGCCCGAAGAGCTCGACGTGCAGGGAATTGTGACAGTGGCGGGCAACGTGCCGCTCTCGCGCACGACCGACAATGCGCGAAAGATCCTGGAGCTGGCGCAGCGCACCGACGTCCCGCTCCATGCCGGATGCGCCCGTCCGATACGCCGAAAGCCGGTCTCCGCCGAACATGTGCATGGGCCAACCGGGCTCGACGGCCCGTCGCTGCCGGCGCCGACGATGAAGGTAGGCGAGCAGCATGGCGTCCTTTTCATCGTCGACGCGCTGCGAGCGGCGAAGCCGGGCGAGATCACCCTGGTGACGCTCGGGCCGCTCACCAACATCGCCATGGCGATGGTCCTCGCGCCGGATATCGTCGAGCGCATCGCGGAAATCGTGATGATGTTCGGTGCGTATTCGGAAGGCGGCAACATCACGCCGGTGGCCGAGTTCAACAGCCATGTCGACCCGGAGGCCGCCGACGTCGTGCTGAGCAGCGGCGTCAAGATCACGATGGTCCCGCTCGACGTGACGCATCAGTGCCTGACCACCGGACCGCGTCTCAAGGCCTTTCGTGGCATTGGCAATGCCTGCGGCGTCGCGATCTGCGAGATGCTGGCTTTCTCGGAAGGGTTCGACATCCGGAAATACGGCTGGGACGGCGCGCCGCTCCACGATCCCTGCGTGATCGCCTATCTGCTGGCGCCCGGATTGTTCGGCGGCAAACACGTGAACGTCGGCGTGCAGACCGGCGACGGGCCCACGGCGGGCATGACCATCGTCGACTGGTGGCGCGTGACGGAGAAGCCCGCCAACGTGCTGTTCCTTCGCGAGATCGATGTGCCGGGGTTCTACAGGCTCCTCACCGAGAGGCTCGCGCGTCTGCCCTGATCGATCCAGCCTGGGACTTGTCATGACAGCAACAGCCTATCTGGCCGGGCCTGACGTTTTTCTTCCAAACGCGGTCGCGCACGCCGCACGGAAGGTGGAGATATGCCGGCGACTAGGCTTGCGCGGTCTCCCGCCGCTCAATCAGGATGTCGAGACGGCCGCGAGGGCGTCGGGTGTCTGGCAATCCATCTTTGAGAAGGACATTGCGATGATGGAACGATGCGACATCATCATCGCCAACCTCACGCCATTCGGAGGCGCATCCGCTGATGCGGGCACCCTGATCGAGGTCGGCTGGTTTCTCGGAAAGGGAAAGCCGATCTTTGGCTACTCGAATGCTTCCGAGAGTTTTGAGCAGCGGATGCGGAGGCAACTTGGCGACGGCGGCGCGGACCTCGGCATCGAAGGTTTTCATCTGCCAGACAATCTGATGATCGTCGGTGCGGTCTCAAGCGGCGGATGCCCGATCTTCGTTCCCAGGGACGGCGAAACGCGCGGCATCGATGCGCTGGACGTGTTCGAGGCCTGCGCCGCCGCCGCGGCGCAATTTGTCGCCGATCGAAAGGCGCCGTGACGAAGCCGACACTGTGCTGCGAAGAGCTCACGAGCCCCAAATCAGCCGCGCCTAGGCCCAGATCAGATTTGTATCGACCGCGGGTCGCTCCATCGATCGACCGAAACTGGAACGTCAGGTAGCAGCCGAGCGTTAACGGGCGGAAGACCGAAGGTAGACGCCAGCCCTTGACCTGGCTCTCCCGAGTTCCGAGACCTCCCCACGTTTGGGGCAGCTGCGACGCGTGTCACTGATGGCGGACGCGGTAGGTTGGCATTTCGAAGGAATTGACAAGGCTGGACAAGGCTGATGGCGTCGAAATTCGACGAACTCCTCCCCACGATCATTGACTCCCGTGGCTCAGGCTTCGGCATCAGGGAGATCAACGAAAAGTTCAGCACGAGGCATTTGGGACGTCAGGAGTTGGGCTGAGAGGCGAAAACAGCGGTCTTCACGTTGGCGGGGCGTTGTTCATCAGGACAAGGTCAGACTCGAATGGGTTTCGTCAGAAGCGGTGTGCTGGCAGGCGTGATGCTCATGACGGCCGTGATCGGACCTTCCGCCTACGCAACGGAGTGTCCTGAAACGCCAGACGCGCTCGGCACGAGCAGGACAATCGTCGTAGATCCCAAGGAGCACACCCGCGTCGGCACGATGCAATACCCTGAAACGCTGCCTCTCGCGGATCATGAAATCGTTCTGACCTTTGATGATGGGCCGTCGCCCCGCTATACGGATCGCGTCCTCGCAATTCTTTCGGCGGAGTGCGTGAAAGCAACGTTCTTCATGGTCGGTCAAATGGCGCAAACGTTCCCCGCTGAGGCCAGGAAGGTCAAGGCGGCGGGCCATACGGTGGGCACGCACAGCTTCAGTCATCCCCTCACCTTCAACAGGATGAACGAAGCCGAAGCCGGAGAAGAGATCGACAAGGGCATCGATGCCGTTGCCGCCGCCCTCGGCGATCGAGCTGAGATCGCTCCGTTTTTTCGGGTTCCCGGCTTCTTGACGTCGACGACGACCGAAGCCGCGCTGGCGTCTCGCGGTCTCATGACCTGGAGCGCTGACATTGCCGCGGATGACTGGAAGAGGATCAGCGGCGCTGAGGTCGCAAAGCGCACGCTCGCCGAGATCGAGGCCAAAGGTCGGGGCATCGTCGATCTTCACGACATCCACGAGCGGACCGTCGAAGCGCTTCCGACCATTCTCAGGGAACTCGAGCTGCGAGGGTTCAAGATCGTGCACATCGTACCGGCCACGGCCACGCTTGCGAAGACCGAGACGACGCCCGAACAGTGGCAGCTTCATGAGACGCGCTCACCGCGGTTCGATCAGAGTGAGGCGCCGGCTGCTCCCGGTGCCAGCGCCGGCCCGCGAGAAAAGCCTTCGGACGGAACGTCCAAGGTTGAAGCCGGGAGAAGGGCGAGCGTTGGCCGCGTCGACGGCGGAAAGGGCAGGCTTATGGTCGCAGGACATTATCGGCGCGAGCACTGGAAAGTCGCGAAACCGGTGAGGCCTTCATCCATCGAACACCACGGCTAGCCAGGGCAAAGAAGCCGCACCTTCATGTCGGAGGGTTGGTGGCGTTGAGATCCTCGCAGGCAGGATCGTGGCCGTTCGCGACAGGGCTGGCGGCCGTATTGCAAACCAGGATACGGACGTTGGCAATGACGATGCTCTTCTCATCGAGAAAAACAACGTTTGTCGCGCCGGGATGCAGCGGCTGAAGAATGACCGAGCGATCGCTTCGCTGAAATACGTCGACTATATTTGGATCACCGATCAATATCGTCTTGAGGGGCCGCTCGAGGAGCAGCCCAGACGAGGCACCAAGTCCCATCGTGATTGCTTGACCGGCAGCGTGACTTGGGGAGAACGTCGATGCAGAAACGATCAACGCGACGACGACAGATCCGAGCGTGCTGAGTTTATTGGTCACGATAATCCTCGATTGTCACGAGACCTCTTTGGACCCAGGCCCAATTGGTCGTGTCGACTTCTTGCCACCATTCAATTCAGGGCATCGTTGCCGCCGAAGAGAAAGGCTTGGTGGCGTCGACGACGAACATGACCAGAGCGTTCAGATCGGTGGTACCGGAGCTCGAGACTTCCATCGGCATGCCCGGGCCGTGTCCGGGCATGGACTTCCCGGCATCGACGTGACTTACGTCATGCGGGCTTTTTTGACTTAGCTGTCCGGTGATGACGTAGAAGGTTTCTGAGCCCGGATGGGTATGCACCGGTGTCTTGGCCCCGGGCGGTCCGCTCGCGTTGTTGATGCGCAGCAGGTATTTGGGTGCGGTGATTGGCGGCACCGGTCCAATCTCCGTAACTTCGCTGCCGCCCGCGGATGACTCCCCCTTTGGACCGAGTGTAAGCAGCCAAGCCTTGCCCGCCACTTCCGCAGCAAGTCCAGTCGGACCTGCTGCACTCCGCGCGTCTGTAAGCGTTGGAAAGTTCTCGATCCGCCAGAACAACGGTCCAGCCGGCAATTGATCTATTTGCTTTTCCGCAACTGACTTGATTTCGAATTTTTGCGCCAACGCCATCGACGGCAGCAACAGAAACCCGAATGTGGCCACCGCACAGCACCGGAGCATGCTCGATCCGCCGGATCCAAGTCCAAATCGATGGCAGTTCATTTCCTGTTCCTTTCAAGGCTCGTCAGGTGTACGCCCGGGTGCGATCCAGACTGCGCTTGCAGCCTTGCGGTCCGATATTCATATTCCGCTGCGCTGTTCAAATTTCGCCGAAAATGGACTACAGTGAGTGATGACGCCCCCTCCGATGGAACCTCAGGATTCCTCTGCGGCGTTGCCGGTGGATTTGGTACGCGTCCTCGAATGGCTTCGCGGTCACCTGTCAGAGCCAATCGAACTCGAGAAGCTTGCTCAGATCGCCGGCATCCGTCCGCGAACCCTTGAGACGCACTTCAGGGTCTTTTTGGGCACGACGCCGCTTGGCTGGGTGCGCCGGATGAGGCTCGCACGCGCGCGTCAGGAATTGCTGAACTCGAGCACGGAAACGACTGTGACCAGCGTGGCGCTCTCCAGCGGCTTTGACCAGATGGGGCGTTTCGCAGTTCGATATCGAGAAGCGTTTGGAGAGCTTCCATCGGCGACTATTCGGCAGGCCAAACGATCGTCACGCCACTTGGATCAGAACATCGACGAGGCGATGCGACTGACGTTTCGAGCGTTGCCATTTGCCTTTGCCGTTTCGGCAAATCAATGCGACACGGCGCTGGACGAATTGGCTCCCGCCCAGGAACTGGCTCCGGCTTATGGATTGCCGAAGGCGATTGCCGGCTGGTGTTGGGGACAACGTGCTGCCCACAATTTTGGCTCGACCCCCGAGGCCGATCGCGTTCGGGCCAAACAACTAGCCGACGAGGCCTATCACCTTGCTCCTCAGGATGCTTTGACGCTGACGCTGAGCAGTGGCGCGCTCGTGCTGCTGCATCAACTCCACGAGGCCGATCGGCGGCTCGAACGTGCGTTGGCGCTCGATCCGTGGTTGGCCTATGCGTGGATACGTCGCGGATGGATGTCGGCCTATCTTGGGGACAGCGCCGGTGCAGTCCGCGAACTCAGGACCGCGCTTCACCTGATGCCATTCGAGCCATTGCGGCACATCACGTTTATCGGGATGGGCTGTGCACATTTTGTCGCCGGGCAGTACGATCGGTCGGCCCTGTGGGTCCAGACCGGCCTGGAAAGTTATCCGGAATCCTACTGGGCGGAACGAATCGCCGTAGCCGCGGTAGCCTTGACGGGCGCACGCCAGGAGGCGCGCCGGATGGGTCGTCGTCTGCTTCGCAAGGACCCCGGCCTGACCATCGCACAGGCACGACAGGCATGGCCCTTCAGACCGGCATTCATGTCTCGCCTCGCCGACGGTCTTGAGGTCGCCGGCTTACCGCAAGGATGAGACGCACCGCAGCGTCTCCTGTTGGCACATCATGTCGATCTCCGGACTGATCGGCATAGCCGCTATCGAGAAGCTCGCCGCCGACACTGCGATGTGGCGATATCAAACCGGCGCTCATCGCTGAAAACTAGCCATGTGCGGCGCTCCTGCCGGTCGACCTTTGTCGCGCAGACGGAGAAACTGGTTGCCGCCGCTCAGTCGGGCAAGGCTGAGAAGGGGCCTCGCCCGCGGTCATGCCATGCGGGCAACGCAGCTTTGCTTCGCACCGACAGCAAATCGTAAGCTTGCTTATTATTTATCCTGTCAGGATTGCCGTTCCTCGCGATGCGGCGGGTCCGCAAATCGCTTTCAGGGCTCTCCCGCGCTTGGAGGCCAGATGATGTCACCCGATCTCGATCACGATCTGCTGATCCAGCTCTACGATTTGGCGCGCCACATGCGCACTTACGTCGACCAGCGCGCGCAGACGCAGGGCATAACCCGCGCGCAGATGATCATTCTGGTGCGGCTCGAGAGCCAGCCGGGTGTGTCGCAAAATGAACTCGCGGCCATCGCCGAGGTTGCCCCGATGACCATCGTGCGGCTGATCGATCGCCTCGAACAGCTGGGTCTGGTCAGGCGCTGTAGCGATCCCCATGACCGCCGCGCCTGGCGCCTGCGATTGACGCCGCCCGCGGCGGCCCATCTGCGCGAGATCAGACGATCCCGCGCCAGGCTGTACGAGGAGATGACCAGGGGCATCGATCCCACGGTGCTCGACGCGATGGCCGTCGGACCGCGGCAGATCAAGGAGAACCTGAGCGAACGGCGGCCCGTAAGGGCCTCCGCGTAGGGAGACGATATGCAACGGACAGAACGACGCGAGCGTCCCATGGCGGATGGCGAGATCGATGCGGTTGGCCCGCAGAACAGCCGGGACCTCGGACCGGCCGACAACGAAACGGTTGCACGGCGCCCGGGCGAATCGCCGCCCTCGTGGCCTGTTCCGGCAACGGAGCAACCGGAACGGCGTCCTGAAACAGGCGGAACGGCGGCGAAAACGTCCGGTTCCGACCGGCGCCGCCGGCTGGTGCGGCGGAGCTTGTTTGCCGTGCTGCCGCTTCTGCTGGTCGTCGGCGGCTATTGGTACGTCACCGGCGGCGAGGTCATGTCGACAACCGACGCCTATGTCAACGCCGACAAGATTGGCCTCTCGACCGACGTGTCGGGCATTGTGCAAGAGGTCGACGTCACCGACAACCAGCACGTCAGCGCCGGACAGGTGCTGTATCGGCTCGATCCGCGCCAGTTCCAGATCGCGCTGGACAACGCCGACGCCAATCTTGCGCAGACCAGGCTTGCGATCGAATCGATGAAGCAGGATTATCGGCGAATGCTGAGCGACATCGCGGCCCAGCAGGCGCAAGTCGACCTCGATCAGGTCAACGACAATCGCAACGCCGCGCTCGTGCAGCGCAGTGCCGTCTCCCAGGCCAATTACGATCAGGCCCGCTTCACGCTGCAGTCCGACCAGGGCAAGCTCGCCTCGCTGAAGGGACAGGCCGAGGTGCAGCTCGCAAAGCTCGGCGGCAATGCCGATATTCGCGTCACCGATCATCCGCAATACAAGCAGGCCGAAGCGCAAGTGGACGAGGCGCAGCGCGAGCTCGATCATGCCACGGTGAGGGCGCCGTTCGCCGGCGTCGTGACCGACGTCCCCGCGATTGCGCCAGGCAAGTACCTGCAAGCATCGACGACGGCCTTCTATCTGGTGGCCACCGATCACGTCTGGGTCGACGCGGACCCGAAGGAAACGGAGCTGACCTATGTCAGACAGGGCCAGCCGGCCACGGTGGCCGTCGATACATACCCGGACAGGACCTGGCACGGCACGATTGCGAGCATCAGCCCGGCTGCAGCGCAGGAGTTTCAGCTCCTGCCGGCCCAAAACACCAGCGGCAACTGGGTCAAGGTCGTACAGCGTATCCCGATGCGGGTCCGCGTCGATACCAGCGGCGACAAGCAGCCATTGCTGCGCGCAGGCATGAGCGTGGAAGTCGACGTCGACACCGGTCACGCGCGCGGGGTGCCCCACTTCCTGGCCGCCCTTTTCGGCGCGGCAGATTGGAGCGCCTGATGGCGGACCAGCACCCGGCGGTCGCCAATCGCGGTGCGATCACGCTTTGCGTCAGCATTGCGACGCTGATGCAGGCGCTGGACACGACCATCGCCAACGTCGCGCTGCCGCACATTCAAGGCAGCGTCGCGGCGAGCCCGGATCAGATCGCCTGGGTGCTGACGTCCTACATCACCGCCGCTGCAATCATGACGCCGCCGACCGGATACCTTGCCGGCCGCTTCGGGCTGAAGTCACTGTTTCTTGTGGCGGTTGCCGGCTTCACATTGGCTTCGATGCTGTGCGGCATCGCGGAGTCGCTGACCGCGATCGTCCTGTTCCGCATCCTGCAGGGCGCATTCGGCGCGGCCCTCGTTCCGCTGTCCCAGTCGGTGCTGATCAACATCTATCCCAGCGAGCGCCAGGGCTCCGCGATGGCGCTGTTTGGCCTCGGCGTGATGGCCGGGCCTATCCTCGGTCCGGTGATCGGCGGATGGCTCACCGAGAACTACAGCTGGCGTTATGTGTTCTACATCAACCTGCCGATCGGCGTGCTGTGCTTTCTCGGCCTGTCGGCCTTTCTGCCGCAAAGCCGGCAAGACGCAAATGCGAAGCTCGACTGGTTCGGATTCGCCGCGCTGAGCATCGCGATCGGCGCCTTGCAGATCATGCTGGATCGCGGCGAGCAGAAGGACTGGTTCAGCTCCGGCGAAATCTGGATCGAGGCGATCGTCGCCGTCTCCGCGTTCTATCTCTTTCTTGTCCATACCTTCACGTCCGACAAACCGTTTGTCAGGCCGGCGCTGTTTCGCGACCGCAACTTCGTGGCCGGCTCGATCTTCATCGCGATCGTCGGCCTGACCTACTACGCCTCGCTGGCCCTGCAGCCGCCCTACCTTCAGGACCTCATGAACTACCCGGTCGTCACCTCGGGTCTCGTGATGGGACCGAGGGGCATCGGCACGATGGCGGCCATGCTGGTCGTCGGCCGCCTGACGGGACGGATCGACACACGCCTGTTGCTGTTCATCGGTCTCGGCCTCACGGCCTGGGCTTTCTACGCCATGACGGGTTGGACGCCGGCGATCTCGCAAGGCGAGATCATCATGGTCGGCGTCATCCAGGGAGCCGGTCTCGGCTTTCTCTTCCCGCCGCTGAGCGCGGTCGCGCTGGCGACGCTTCCGCCGAACTGGCGCACGGAAGGGGCCGGTATCTACAACCTGGCACGCAATATCGGCTCGAGCGTCGGCATCTCGATCGTCAATGCGCTCCTGGTCAGCAACACGCAGGCCAACCACGCCGACATTTCGACCCACGTCACCGCAATCAACCGCGCCTTCCAGAACCCGGCGATCATGCAGTTCTGGAATCCGATCACCGCGGTTGGGAGAGCCGCCCTGGATGCCGTGATTACGGAGCAAGCGCAGATCATCGCCTATATCGACGACTACAAGCTCCTGATGATTGCCACGCTCGCTGTCATCCCGCTGCTCATCGTCTTCAAAAAACCGCCGGCGAGGGACGCCAGGGATCATGCGATGGTGATGGAATGACGCGATCCCCGCGCGCCACGCGCGCGTGATGCAGGTCACCCAAGCGGTTTGCCAGGAGACTAGGATGAGACGTCGGCGACGGTGATATTCACGGTGCGAGCGTGGCCGTCGCGTTCGACCTCCAAGGTGACCTGCCTGCCGATCCCCGCATCGTCCAGGCTCGACGACATTTCCTCCATGCTGTGGACGGCCTTGCCATTGACGCCCGTAATGACGTCCTGGACCACGCCATCCGCCGTCGCGCCTTCAATTCCGGCTTTCGCAGCGGGCGAACCGGGCAATGTGCGCAGCACGATGACGCCGTCGATTCCGAGACTGGTCGCCTCGCCCTGCTTGGCCGCCACGACTCCGATGCCTGCAGACGGGACATGACCGTTGCGGATCAACTCGGTCGCAACGCGATTGACGATATCGACCGGAATGGCGAAGCCGATCCCCGCCGACGCGCCCGACCCGGACACGATCGCGCTGTTCACGCCGATCAGCCGCCCGGCACTGTCGAGCAGCGGACCGCCTGAGTTTCCCGGATTGATGGGCGCGTCGGTCTGGATCATGCCTTTGACCTCGCGCGCGCTGGCGTTGGGCAGTCTTCGGCCGAGCGCGCTCACGATCCCCGAGGTCAAGGTCTGGTCGAGCCCGTAGGGATTCCCGATCGCGAACGTACTCTGGCCGACCTGCAGATCCCCGGAACGTCCGATTGCGATGGGGTGCACGGCCGATCTTGGCCGCTCCAGCGCCAAAACCGCGAGGTCGTAATCGGCCGCGGTGCCCACCACGCGGGCCGCGACGAATTCGCCCGAGGTAAGACGAACGCCAATCTGAGCCGTGCCGCTGATGACGTGATTGTTCGTGATCACGTGACCGGCGCTGTCCCATATGATTCCGGAGCCCGACTGCACCACGCCCTGCTGTTCGCCGGAGAACAGCGATATTGTCGGCGCGGACCTTGCGAACACATGCACGACGGATGGCGACGCATTCTTGAAAAGCGCGATGGTCGCCTGCTCGCTCGCGGCGAGATCTCCCCGGGGCGTGACCGTACGCGGAGCGGAGGCAGAAAACCAGAGCGCCGAGAGGTAGGGCTCAATCACCCAGAAGGTTGCCAGCAACAGCAGCCAGAGGATCGCCAACCGTAGGAAGCGAATGGGCACGCGCATGCCTCCTTGCCGCCTCTTAATTCCAGCCGCAATCCAAAGTTCCATCGCGGGGTCCGATGCGCCGGGCTCGGACGCGGCGACGCTTCACAGACCGGGCGCCTTCGAGCGTGCATGCGTATCGACGATGGGCTGCACCGGCCTCCCCGAAACGCAGCACGCACGCAGGGCGCTGAAGCGGCTTCGACTAATGGCCCTCGCTTGGAAAGGAACCGCCAAAAATGTGGAACGTTTGACCGGAATTCAAAGGGAGGTTTCAATGGCCAAGGAGAGCGAAATCAACCTGCGGAATCTGCTTCCGCCCGCCGTATCCCGTCGCCGTCTTTTTTGGGGGTCAGGCGCGGCAATCGTCGCGCTCAGTGCTTTCGGCCATGAGTCCGCGATTGCGGCAACGGAGGGCATGCCAAGCCATCCAAAATGGAAGTTTGTCTTCGTCAACCACGTGACCACCAACCCGTTTTTTGTGCCGACCCAATACGGCATTGCCGATGCATGTTCCCTGCTCGGTTGCACCTTTCAGTGGACGGGCTCGCAGACGTCGATTGCGTCCGAGATGGTGAACGCCATGAACGCCGCCATCGCTGGCAAGGCGGACGGCATCGCGGTTTGCCTGGTCGACGAGCATGCCTTCAATGATCCCGTGAAGAAAGCGCTGGAGGCCGGCATCCCCGTGTTCTCGTACAATGCGGACGCCAAGGCCAATGATCGCCTCGCCTATATCGGGCAGGATCTCTACGCCTCAGGCCAGGCGCTCGGCCGGCGCATCGCCGAGCTGGTCGGCGAAGGTCACGTCGTCGGCTTCATTGCAACGCCGGGCCAACTCAACATCCAGCCGCGTCTCGATGGCGCCAAGGACGCCATCAAGGCGTCCGGCAAGAACATCGTCATTGACGAGGTCGCCACCGGCGCGACGGTCAACGAGGAAGTTTCACGGGTCGATGCCTACTACGTCGGACACAAGGACATCAAAGGCATGTTCGCGGTCGACGCCGGCAGCACGATGGCAGTGGGCAAGACGATGGAGAAGTATGGGCTTCACGCCAAGGGCATGCATGCCGGCGGCTTCGACCTGCTTCCCGGGACTCTGGAGGCCATTGCCAACGACCATCTCGATTTCACCATCGACCAGCAGGCCTACCTGCAGGGCTTCTACACCGTCATGGAAATGGCCATATTCAAGCTCTCGGGCGGCCTGACCGGCCCGGCCGACATCAACACCGGACTGAAATTCGTCACCAAGGCGAGCGTCGAGCCGTACCGGACGACTCAGAGCCGCTACGAAGGCACCTCGTCGGCCGAAGCCGTCATTCCCCGGTCCGGTCCAATCGGCGGTGCCTGACGAGCGCGACGGTGGTTCGGAACGGGGCGCAGCACGCCGGGGACCCAATCGATGCGCCTCCTTCCACTGAAAGGCGCTCGGACCCGCTGCGCCGGGCCGGGGGGATCGTGCTGCGATGGCGTGAGGCCAGCATCCTTCTCGCCGGCATCCTCCTTGTCGGCTATTTTCAGTCGACCAGCGCTGCCTTCCTGTCGATCTCGAATATCGAGAACCTGATCGACTACACCGCCACCACCTCGATCATCGCGGCCGGCGAGGTGATGGTCCTCGTCTGCGGCGAACTCGATCTGTCGGCAGGCATGGTCTATGCACTGTCGCCGTTCATCATGAATTTCGCGGGCGCGGCCGGGCTGCCGGCGGTCGTCGCCATCGTTCTGGCATTGGCAGCAGCCGGGCTCGTCGGCCTCATCAACGGGGCCATCACGACGTTTCTCAACGTGCCGGCCTTCGTCACGACGCTGGGGACGATGTTCCTGATCAACGGCCTGACCCTGACGATCTCCGGCGGCTTTCCCGTGCAACCCCATGCAGCCGAAAGCGTGACCGCCATTTTCGGCGGCAATGCCTGGGCCCGGCTCGGCTGGTCGCTGATGATTTCGCTCTTCCTTCAGTTCGTGTTGAGTCGGACCCGTTTCGGGTTGCACACCATCGCCACCGGCGGGAACATTGTCGCGGCGGCGGAAGTCGGCATCAGCGTGCGCAGCATCAAGATGCGCAATTTCGTGCTTTGCAGCGTGCTCGGCGGCTTCGCCGGCGTCATCGATGCGTTTCGCATCGGATCGATCGACCCGCTCGCGGGGGGATCCGAGATCACATTCGCCGCCATCGCCGCCGCGGTGATCGGCGGCACTTTGCTGACCGGCGGTTCGGGGACCCTGATCGGCGCCTTCATCGGGGCGCTCGTGCTGGGAATCCTGAAGGACGGCTTCACCCTGTCGGGCGTCAGCGCCTACACCTTCGACATGATCCTCGGCGCAGCCATCCTGGGGACGATGGCGGTCAACGTCCGCCTGATGCAGTGGCGCGAACGGGGAGAGGCCTAGATGCCGGGTTCAGTTGGACCAGAGATGCTTCGCGCCGAGCACATCGTGAAATCCTTCGGACGGATTACCGCGCTCAAGGACATCAACCTGCGGCTCCAGCGCGGCGAAGTCCTTGGACTGCTCGGTGACAACGGAGCCGGAAAATCGACCATGATGAAGATTCTCACCGGCTACTATCGGCCAAGCGCAGGACAATTATACTTCGAGGGCCGGCCGGTTGAATTTCGCTCGGTCAGTCACGCGCGCTCCCTCGGCATCGAGACCGTGTATCAGGACCTGGCCCTGGTCGATCAGCTCAGCGTCTATCGCAACATGTTCCTGCAGCGCGAGCCGGTCTTCGGCGGCGCATTGGGAATTCTTGATGAGCGGCGGATGCGGCAGCGGGCCATCGAGATGCTCGAGCACATGCAGGTCAGGGTCCCCTCCGTCGACGTCGACGTCGCCAGGCTCTCAGGCGGACAGCGCCAGGCCGTCGCCATTGCCCGCGCCGTCTATCAGAGGGCAAAGGTGCTGTTGCTCGACGAACCCACCGCCGCGATGGGCGCCAAGGAATCGGCGTTGATCCTCGATCTGATTCAGCGGCTGAAGGAGGGCGGGGATATCGCGATGATCATCATTGCCCACAATTATGCGCAGATCTTCGACGTTTGCGACCGCATCAACCTCGTCGAAGCGGGCGTGATCGCATTCGACAGGCGCACCTCCGAAACATCGGTCCAGGAGTTGACCGAAAGAGTGGTCCGCGAGTACCGGTCGGCGCGCGAACTGGTGCGAGGCCAGCAGCGTTGAACGCGCGTGGGGCTCGGCCCGCGAAGCGCCGGACGACGAGCAGCCAGCCGAACGTCATCGCGTTCAAGGCCCATCGGCGGCCAAGACCAGGGCGCTCGAATGCCGATCGCAAAAAAAGCGTCACCATGGCCTCAGGATCGTCGAGTGGCCATGAAGCAAGAGCCATTGCAAAACGACTGCGCCAGCCGAACATCCGCAGTGCCGGCAGATTGGAAAACGCCCTCACGACCAGCCCGCATGACCGGACGGCCAAAGCAGGATCAATGCCGATCCGACCAGAATGCTGGCGCGTTTGACGCTGACTGCCGAGCCGTCACCAAGGAACTCCTCGCCTCTAACCTGACAGCGCCTTCACGGCTGGACCGTCTTCGCTTCCCGGCAGACCTGGAATGCTCACAGCGTCCTGCTCGCGGACCGTAAGGTCCTCCTGGCTCGTTGCCGCACTGGCGCCGACCGTCGCTGGTTGGACGGCAGGGCCATCCTCGGTTCCCGGAAGGCCCGGAATTCCAGCGCCGGAATTCTGTGCGCTTGGATCAGTGATGTTCAGGCTGTTTGTCCGCGCCAACGCGGGTAACGCTGCGATGGTCAGAGCGAACATAGTCGCGCTCACGATTTTTTTCATCATGTGCCGACCTCCGTTGTGACTTTGCGCCCTCTGCCTGCGAACGTCGTGCCGTTGTGGGCGTTCCAGCCTTACACGAATTTAACATGACCGAACGGGCCATCCCGAATTGCGACCAAGAGGGCGATGCGGCAGCGTCGCGGCGCGCAGCGTCAGCATCGGATTCCCCGCGCCCTTTGCGCCCATAAGGCACCTCCGTCGGCCCAGCAGCGGACGCTCTTCTGGCCTTGATGTCAAAGCCTCCGGCCGAATTGCTGCGTTCAGTTGTCGAGACGATCAGGCTAATTGGCAACAGAACCCTCGATAGCGAATGTATGGTACGAGGCGTATTTTTCGCCAATGGCTCGGACTTGCACATAGGCCGGGTCGTTGCGCCAAGCCAGAAGCGCCTCCATGCTCGGATACTTGTAGATGATCACGCGTTTGGGGGGATTACCGTCAATGGCAACCACCTGCGAACCGGTTGCCGCCGCGCCTGCCGCCGCAACCAGCTTGCCGCCGTGCGCTTTGATGATCTCCCTGGCCTTCGGGAGATATTCCTTGGCATAGCCGTCGGGATCGGTGACGTCGATTTGTCCGATCAGATAGGCCGGTGGCGTTGCCTCGCCGTGGAGAGCTCTGCTGCCAAAAGCGCCTGCGGCGGTACACGTCAAGATGAGAATACCGATCTTGCATCCACCATTCATGTGGGCCTCCTCTCATGTTTCTTTTTGCGACTGCGACAAGCAGGAGCCAGACACGACTCTCCACGGGAGATCCAACGACGTCCAATACATATGTTCTCTAATTCTTATGCTCAGATGGTATAAGCCGGTATGAATCTTCGACAAGCTCTCGCGTTCCTGACCGTGGCCGAGCTCGGCACCGTCTCAAGGGCTGCGCTGCGCCTGCGGATTGCCCAGCCGGCCCTGTCCAGGCAAATCATCGCTCTCGAGCAGGAGCTCGGCCTGCAGCTCTTCGACCGGGTCGGGCGCCGTCTTTTGCTGACCGGCGAGGGCGAGCAGTTGATCGCAGGCTGCCGGCTGCTGCTCAACAGTGCCAGTTCGGTGAAAGAGCAGGCTCAGCTGCTCCGTCAAGGAGACACGGGAGTCCTAAAGATAGCCGGGTCGCCACAACACATCGAGAGTGTGCTATCGCAATTTCTACACCTGTATGCGGAACGATATCCCAGGATTGAGGTGAAGATTACCGAGGGTACGGGCAGCGAGATATTGACGATGCTCGAACGCGGGGAAATCCATCTCGGCCAAAACCTGCTGCACGCAGTCAAGCTGAATGAACAGCACTTCGGCAGCCTTCCGCTTGGATCCGTGGAGCTGCTGGCCGTAGGCCATCCCTCGACGCCACTTGGTCCCCATCGTACCATCGAGGTCGCTGACCTTGCTGGGTTTCCGTTGCTGCTGCTGGACACCGGGTTCGGGTTTCGCCGCGCGTTCGATGCCGCAAGCCGCATGGCCGGTCTGAAGCCGACGATCTTGTTCGAGAGTCGGAACCCGCACACCTTGTTGGCACTTGCCGAGGCGGGACATGGCATAGCGATCGTTCCTTCCCAGCTTCAGTGCCGGCGTTACAAATTGAGGATTGTCGGTCTGACGCACAGACGGCGCGTGTTGCAAGAGCCGCTGACCATCTCGTGGGATAAGCGGCGTCCCTTGCCTCGCTTCGCGACTGACTATTGTGTGATGCTCGCCGCGCATATGCGCGAGACCTTTCCTGTCACTCGGCCGACGGAGCCAGTGTCAGCAGGCACCGAGAGAAGCCAACGGGTCCGCGCCAGACCCAAGGCGAAACATCCGCGTGGTTGAGCGCTCCGATTCGCCGGCGCTTTCGGCCCTCGTCACCAGGATCGATCGCATACCGCGGCCGACCGCTTGGCAAATCGATCTGGTCGCGTTGCCGGAGCCTGGAACGAACGCACTGCACCAACTCGCTCGGAAACCATGGCTTGGCAGGAATTCGTCGTTGCTGAATCGTCATGATGCGCAGCATCGCTGCTGCCGCGCGTCACTCACTTGCTTTTGTTCGGCGCTGGTTGCAGAGGCGCTTCGAGCCGCGGAACAAGAACGTCAATCTCGAAGGCGTCGTGCAGGGGACCTGAGGAGGCGGCTCTGGCCTGCTGCTTGACGTCAGGCTTCGCCTTTCCCGCCCTGCCATCTACCACTCGTGCATGAACGGGTTTTAACGAAACATCGGTGCGCCCACGCGCGTTGGACTGGACTATTCCCATGCTCCGGCGCCTTTTGATGAGCGTGTCGCGTCGCACCCTTATGCTGGCCGCTTCCGCCGCCCTGGTCACGCCATTGGTCGCACCCGCCCGCGCGACCGGCGTGGTTGATCGGCCCTGGCGCCACGGCCTCGCCTTGTTCGGCGATTTGAAGTATCCGCCGCAATTTCCGCATTTCGATTACGTCAAGCGGGATGCGCCCAAGGCCGGGACCGTACGACGGGCTGCGTCCGGCACGTACGACAATTTCAACATGGCGGTCGACGGGCTGAAGGGCGTTCTGGCCAGCGGCATCGAACTGGTCTTCGAGACGCTGCTGACGCCTTCGCTCGACGAGGTGTCTTCCGCGTATGGCCTGCTCGCCGAGGCGGTTTATCATCCGCCGGACTTCGGCTCAGCGACGTACCGTCTGCGCGCCGAAGCGAGGTGGCATGACGGCTCCCCGGTCACGCCGGGCGACGTCGTCTTTTCCTTTCATGCCTTCAAGAAGCTCAATCCGAGCGTTGCGGCCTATTATCGTCATGTGAAGAGCGCTCGAGTCACCGGGATGCGAGAGGTCACGTTCTTCTTCGATGCGCCAGGCAACCGCGAACTTCCGCTCATCGTCGGGCAACTGACGGTGCTGCCCGAGAGGTGGTGGCAAGCAAACAACAGCTCCGGAAAAAAGCGCAACGTCGGCGAAACGACGCTCGAGCCTCCCCTTGGCTCCGGCCCCTACCGCATCAAGAGCTTCGACGCCGGACGTGCGATCACTTATCTGCGCGTCGACGACTATTGGGGCAAGAATCTCAATGTGAGGATCGGGCAGAACAACTTCACCGAGTTGCGCTTCGATTATTATCGCGACAACGCCGTGGAGTTCGAGGCCTTCAAGGCGGGAGCCTTCGACTGGCGCACGGAGAACGTCGCCAGGAACTGGGCCGCCGGATACGACTTCCCCGCAGCCCGCCGCAAGCAAGTGATCCTGGAGGAATTTCCGATCCGCAACGTCGGCATCATGCAGGCTTTCGCCTTCAATACAAGGCGCAGCAAATTCGCCAACCCGAACCTGCGCCGTGCGTTCGACTTTGCCTTCGATTTCGACAGCGTCAATGCCGACATCTTTTACGGGCAGTACACCCGCATCACGAGCTATTTTCAGGGCACCGAGCTGGCCTGCTCCGGTCTGCCGGAAGGGCGCGAACTCGCGGTGCTCGCCCCCCTGCGTGACCAGATACCGGCGGAGGTCTTCACTACACCCTACTGGAATCCGGGCGGCGGCGGCCCGGCAGCAGATCGCAGGAATCTGCTCGAGGCCATGACATTGCTTGAAGCGGCGGGATTCGCGGTACGCAACCTGAAGCTGGTCGACCTCAGGACCGGCGAGCAGCTGAAGGTGGAATTCCTGCTCGCAGACCCAACCTACGAACGCTTCGTCCTCTACTACCAGGATTCGCTCGCACGGCTGGGTATCGACGCGGCGGTCAGGACGGTCGATTCCGTTCAATACGAAAACCGGCTGCGCAACTTCGACTTCGATATTGTCGTCACAAGCTGGCAGGAGAGCCTGACGCCCGGCAACGAGCTCCGCGACTATTTCGGCTCAAGCGCGGCGTCGACGCCCGGCTCCCGCAATCTCGCCGGCATCGCCGACAAGGCCGTCGATCAACTCATCGACCATGTCGTCTATGCCGCAGACCGGGACGAGCAGGTCGCCGCAACCCACGCGCTGGATCGCGTCCTGCTCTGGCACCACTACGTCGTGCCCCAGTGGAGCCTCGACAAGGTCCGTACGGCGCGATGGAACCGGTTCGCAAAGCCGGACGTCATGCCAATCTACGGCCTCTCCGCCTTCCCGGATATCTGGTGGTGGGATCCGCAACTTGCAGCGGCGGCAACCGATCGCCCCGCCTGACAACCGTCACGCGATCCTTGCGTCCACTCACGACCGATCAATGTGATTGCGCCTCGGATCCGGCCATCCGATCCAGTTGGACAAGCGCGGCCTTCAACTGAGCATCGTCGGGCTTGCCGATGAGCTCGGCCTTGATGGGCGCCGAATAGGCAGACCTTGTCTTGGCCGCCGGAGCCGAACCCGGGGCCATACGCACGTCGGGTGACTGGTTCAGCGGCCCGGGATTTGCAAAGGCGCCGTGCAATGCGCTTTCCCGCAGCAAGGGCCCTCCGCTGATCTTTTGGTCCTTTGGTGCATCGACAACGACGTCCGGCGCAATCCCCTCGTCCTGAATCGACCGCCCTGAAGGCGTATAGTAGAGTGCCGTCGTGAGCCGCACGGCGCCGTGGCCCTTCAGCGGGATGATCGTCTGTACCGATCCCTTGCCAAAGCTTTGCGTTCCCATCACGGTCGCGCGGTGACGATCCTGCAGGGCGCCGGCGACGATTTCCGAGGCTGACGCAGAGGCGCCGTTGATCAGGACCACGATGGGGGTGCCGGACAACATGTCCCCATTTGCGGGCGCTTTGAATGTCTGCTCGTCGCTTGCCTGTCTGCCATGGATGCTGACCACCGATCCGCCCTTCAGCAAATCCCCGGCCACATCAACGGCCGCGGACAAGAGGCCGCCCGGGTCGTCACGGAGATCGAGGACGAGCCCCCTGAGCCGTCCGTTCGCATCCGCCTTCAGGTCGCCGATCGCCTTGCTGAATCCGTCGGCGGTGTCTCCGCCAAACTGACTGATTCGAATGTACCCGATCCCGTTCGGTTCGAGTTTCGACTTGACCGAAGCAACCTTGATGATCTCCCGGGTGAGCGTGACGTCGAACGGCTCCTGCTTGCCGCGGACGATCGTCAGCGTCACCGTCGAGCCGGGATCGCCGCGCAACAGGCTCACCACCTTGGACAAGTTCATTCCCCACGTGCTCGCATGATTGACCAGCGCAATCTGGTCACCCGGCTCGAGCCCGGCATGCGCGGCGGGCGTGCCGTCGATGGGCGAGATGACCTTCGGAACGCCGTCCTGCTCGCCGATCTGCATGCCGAGCCCGCCAAACCGGCCGGTGATATCCGCCTGGGACTGATTGAACTCCTGCTCGTCCATATAATCGGAATGCGGATCGAGACGATTGAGCATCCCCTTGAGAGCGTCCTTGGTCAACGCGTCCGAGTCGATAGGATGCACATAATCGTGATGAACGAGCTCCATGACTCCAGCGAGCAAAGCGAGATCCGAGGCCGGACGCTCCTCGTTCTGCATCGCGATCGCCGTGACGACCGGGAGTGCGGCGACGCCGGCTACAACAAGCCAGATGGTACGCAAGCGTGCTTTGGTCATGGACTGACTGGCCTCATCGGAGTTGGTGGTACCGGTTTCCTTCGTGGGCGATGGTCGCAGGCTTCCTGGAAAAAATGCCAAAGAGGTCCTTCGCTCTGGTCAGCGCCCGCGTACACGCGGCCGCGTCGCCTCCGGCGTTGGCCTTGCGCGCCTGCGCCAACGCTGCCTGGAATTGCACGTCTGCCTTGTGTTCAGCGCGCTTCACGTCGGCAGAGGTCGGCTGGCGGTGAAGTTGGGCTCTCCGCGTCTGTGCGGTGGTCGGCCCCTCCAGGGGGTTGGATTGCGGGCTGGCGATTTGACCCTCGACCTGCGCAAGCTCGGCCGAGCACGGTCCTGATCGCGTTGACACGGTGTCGGTCTGAGCCAGCAGTACCGCGGAGATCAAGAGAACAAGCATGACAAGCCTCTGCTGCGAGAACCGCGGAGGATCCCGATCGGTTCCCATCCGGCACGCGTCGACAACGTCACGAAGCGACGTCGCGGCGGCGCCCGGACGGAAGCACTGATCGAAGTATGCCAGCCGTTCGTTGCTCAACGATGGACAGGAGTTTTGAGCGTCGGGCGGTCGATCTGCGCCGCGCTCATGGGGGCGCAAAGTCAGGACCGCGGATCACGGCGAGGCAATCTGTCCAAAATTTAATTCTGCCGCCGACACGCGGCTTGGTCCCGCAGCTGGGCTTGGCGAGTTGTATGCTCATCGCTCGTGAACGTAATCGCAAGCTTTCGAGCCTGACCGGCTTCTCCTCCAGAGGTCGTCTCGTTGCGGTCAGTCTCCATCGCGGCGTCTTCGAAGCCGACGGTCCGCGTGAGAGGTTTGATGATGTCCGATCTTGAACGTTGGCGCGATGCCATCGCCGACTTCTTGGCAACATCGACCTGTGTAGCATTCGCGCAGCTCAATGCTTCCAGCTTTCTCCGGTCGGTGCGGCGCCGGCTGGCAACCTGGCGGCGGGCGAGTGATTTCAACCTGTCGGCATCAATCGCCTCGCTCCGACAAGCAATTGACACCGGGGAGACTGTCGCGATGACCTGCCGTTCGGTCGGAGCTGTCTCACCGCCAGGAGCATCGGAGCTCTCAATTCGATCGTCGCCATGACTTCAGCGATCATTCGAATTGTCGATTTCTGCGCTCGCTGCAGGTGGTTGGTTATCTTGATCGGCGTGCTGCTGCTGGTCGCTGCGGTCGCATTCGACGTAACGCGGTTTTCCATAAATACCGATATCGAAGGATTGATCGCGCAAACTCTGCCTTGGCATCAACGTCAACTGACGCTGAACAATGCCTTTCCGCAGCAGCAGATCTCTGCAGTCGTGACGGCTCCAACGGCCGAAAATGCCGAAATGGCGACCGACGAGCTCGCACAGAATCTCTCGAAGAACCACGCGCAATTTCGCGCCGTTGGACAACCCGACAGCGGAGACTTTTTCGAGCGCAACGAACTGCTCCTGGCCTCCCAGGCGGACCTTAAGAAGAGTGTCGCCGGATTGGTCGAGGCGCGGCCCATTCTTTCCCTGCTTGCAGGCGATCCGAGCCTGCGCGGCATCATGAAGACATTATCGTTTGCGGCCGAACTCGTACAGGCCGGCAAGATCAGGATCGACCAATTGCAATGGCCGCTCTCGCTTGCGGAACGGACGCTCAACGACGTCCTGTCGGGAAGACCGGCATCGTTCTCCTGGCAGGAACTGGTCCGGGGCCACCCGTTGCCCGTCACCCGCCTTCGTCACTTCATCGAAGTCGCGCCCAAGCTGGACTTCAACGAGCTCCAGCCCGGACATACCTCGGGTGTCGCAATTTACCGGACTGCGAACGACCTGAACCTGAAGAGAACGTTCGACGCCAGCGTTCAGCTGACCGGTCAGGTGCCGATGAACGACGATCAATTCTCGGTTATCCGAACGAGCGCGTTGCACGATACGCTGACGGCGCTGCTGGGCGTGCTGCTCGCTCTTTGGCTCGCTCTCCGCTCCTGGAAGCTCATCATCGCCGTGTTCTTCAGCCTGATGGTTGGCCTCGCTACGACCGCGGCTCTCGGTCTTGCCATGGTCGGCTCCTTCAACCTCATTTCGATCGCCTTCTTTGTCTTGTTTGTCGGATTGGGAGTGGACTTCGCGATCCAGTTCAGCGTTCGCTATCGCAGCGAACGGCATGAGCTGGCGGACCTCCGGGCCGCGTTGCGAAGCGCGGCGCGAAAGGCCGGCAAGCCTCTCGCGATGGCTGCAGCAGCCACTGCTATCGGCTTTTTTGCGTTCTTGCCGACCAGCTATCAAGGTCTTTCAGAACTGGGACTGATTGCCGGTTGCGGTATGCTGATCGCTTTCACCTGCAGCGTCACGCTGTTCCCGGCGATGCTGACGATGCTGAATCCGGCAGGAGAGCCGGCGCCCGTAGGCTTTGCTCGTCTCGCTCCCCTGGACGATTTCCTGCAACGACATCGCGTTGCCGTGATCGCCGGCACCGTCGGCGTGGTTCTGGCAGGCGCGCCGCTGCTGCTGTACTTGCGGTTCGACTTCAATCCCGTCGATTTGCAAAATCCGACCTCGCCCTCGGTCGTCGCCTATCGCCAGCTGCAGAACGAGCCGAACGCCAGTACGAGCGATGCGGAGATCTTGGAACCGTCAGAACAGCAGGCCGTCAGCACTGCCGGACATCTGGCCACCCTGCCGGAGGTTTCTCGGACGCTGACGCTGAACAGCTTCGTCCCAAGCGACGAGCATCAAAAGCTCATCGCCCTGCGGAGCGCCGCGGGCGAGCTTCATGACGTTCTCAATCCGGCAGAGCGGCTGGCTGCGCCCAACGATCCGCAAACCGTCATGGCCATCCGGGACGCAGCCGATGCTCTGGCAAAAGCCGCCGCCGGCCACAACGGCCCGAACGCGGACGCCGCACGCAACGTTTCCGGCCTGCTCGGACGTCTGGCGGGCGCCGGTGCAGACGTCCGACGTAAGGCCGAAGCGGCACTCGTGCCGTCCCTCGTCTACGATCTCGATCTGCTTCGCAACAATCTCGCGCCAGAGGAAGTCACCACGGCGACGCTACCGCCGACACTGGTTCGCGATTGGGTGCTGCCTGATGGCAGAGCCGGCGTCGAAGTCATACCGAAGGGCAATCCCAACGACACGAACGTCCTCCGGAAATTTGCGGCTGCAGTCCTTGACGCCGCACCGCTCGCCAGCGGTCCTGCGATCAGCGACTACCAGTCCGGAAACACTGTTACGATCGCATTTGCCGAGGCGGGCCTCCTGGCGTTGCTCGCCATTGCCACACTTTTGTTGATCTCGCTGAGGCGCGTGACTGACATGCTGCTGACGTTGTTCCCGCTCCTGCTCGCCGGCGTCGTCACGTTGGAGATCAGCGTCGTCTGCGGGCTGGCTCTCAATTTCGCGAACATCGTTGCGCTTCCGCTGCTGCTTGGCGTCGGAGTAGCCTTCAAGATCTACTACGTGATGGCCTGGCGCGCCGGGAAGATCGGCTTGTTGCAGTCGACACTCACGCGCGCGGTGGTGTTCAGCGCCATGACCAATGCCGCCGCATACGGGAGCATGTGGGCCTCGAGCTATCCGGGCATGTCAAGCATGGGCAAGATGATGGCTCTGGCCCTGCTGTGCACGATGGCAGCGGCAGTTCTCTTCCAGCCGGTTCTGATGGGGCGCCCGCGGCAGACGACGCCATTCTCTGACGCGCCCCCGCAGCTTCCGAAAGCGGCCGAATAGTAGCCTCGGGACAGCGAAGCTCTCGTCTTGAGACACCACCGGCGGACATACCTGCATCCAAGTGCCCGCCGGACTAAATCGACCACACCTCCGCGCTGGCGCCCGCCATCGAACGGACTCGCTCCTCGTCGCATGCGAGCTCGGCCGCGGTGCCGCTGTAGATGATGGCACCGTCGTCGAGCACATAGGCCCGATCGGATATCTCCAGACTGACACGGACGTTCTGCTCGACGAGGAGCACCGCAATGCCCTCCGCACGCATGGCCTGAACGATCCGAAAGACGTCCTTCACCAGAAGCGGGGCAAGCCCCTGGCTCGGCTCGTCCAACAACAGGAGTTTCGGATTGAGCAACAGCGCTCTGGCAATCGAGAGCATCTCCTGCTCACCGCCGGACAATTGCCGACCGCGGTTGTCCTTTCGTTCGGAAAGACGCGGAAACGTCTCAAAGACGCGCTCCGCCGTCCATGCGCCGGGCCGCGGCACCGGCACCCGCAGATTGTCCTCGACCGTCAAGTTTGCAAAGATCTTGCGGCCTTCCGGCACATAGCCGACACCAAGTGCCGCGATCTGGTAGGCCGGCATCCTGCTGACTTCGGTCCCGAAAATCCTCACGCTGCCCTCCCGCGGCGGCGTCAATCCCATGATGCTCCGCAGCGTCGTCGTTTTGCCCGCGCCATTGCGGCCAAGCAGGGCGACGATTTCGCCCTCGTTGACCGTCAGGCCCACATCGCGAAGGATGTGACTCTTGCCGTAGAAGGTTTGCAACCCGGCGGCTTCGAGCGGCGTCATCCGGTTTCCCCGAGATAGGCGGCCTGCACGACCTCGGAGGCGGCGATTTGCTTCGGCGTCCCCTCGGCGAGCAGGCTGCCGCGGTCGAGCACCGTGATGTAGTCGGCGAGGTGAAACACCACGCGCATGTCGTGCTCGATCAGGACAATCGTATAATTCTTTTCGCGATGCAGGCGGCGGATCAGGGCTGTGATTTCATAGGTTTCCTGGTCGCCCATGCCGGCGGTCGGTTCGTCAAGCAGAAGCAGCCGCGGCCGTTGCGCCAGCGCCATCGCAATTTCCGTGGTCCGCTGATCACCATGCGCGAGTTCGCCGACCAGCCGGTCCATTTTCCCGGTGAGCGCGACGAGCGCCAGCATTTCCCCGGAGACAGTCCCCGCCAGCTCCGCAGCCGCGCGGGTCGGAATCATGTTCAACGTCTGCTTTGCCGCCACTTCGGCTGCCGTCAGCACGTTTTCGTATACGGTGAGCTCGGGAAAGACCTCGGTGATCTGGAACGTACGCCCCATGCCGAGACCAACTCGCGCGTGCGCCGGCAGGCGCGTCACGTCCTTGCCCTCGAACAGGATTGCGCCCTGGGTCGGCGGAAAATAGCCACTGATCATGTTGAAGAAGGTCGTCTTGCCGGCCCCGTTCGGACCGATGATGGCGCGCAGTTCGCCGCTCTTGACGGACATGGAGACGTCCCTGACGGCGACAAGGTTGCCAAAGCGCTTTGTGATATTGCGAACTTCGAGCATGGTCATCGCTTTACGCGAAGACGCCGCATTCCGAGCAGGCCGCGCGGGAAAAAGAGCACGACCAGGACGAAAATGGCGCCGATGAACGACATCCAGTTCACCGTCATCGAAGAGATGTAGTCCTGCAGCACGACGAAGACGGCTGCACCGACGAGCGGCCCCCAGAACGTGCGCATACCACCCATCACGCACATGACGACGAAGTAGCCGGATAGCGAATAGTGCAATGTCAAAGGATCAGCGAAGTTGTTGAGCAGGGCATAGAGCGTGCCGGCAAGCGCAGTAAAGAAGCATGAAATTGAAAACGACAGCCAGATTTGGCGCTCAACCGGGATCGCCAAAAAGCGCGCGCGGCGCTCATTCTCACGAATGGCTCGCAAGGTATGCCCGAACGGCGAGCGGACCAGAAGTCCCAGCAGGGCGACAGCGATCGCGAAGATCGCCAGCAGGAAGTAGTAGAACTCGCTTCCGCCGGCCGTGATATCGAGACGAAGCGGCCCGAACCCGATCGGCGCCCGCTGGAAATCACGCAAGCCGTCAAAGCCGCCGGTAAAGTCATTCCAGCTGTAGGCGAGATAGTACCAGAGCTGTCCAAACGCGATCGTGCACATCGCAAAGTAGACGCCGCGACGGCGCACGATCAAGAGACCGAACAGCGTGCCGGCCAATCCGCCGAGTAGTGTTCCGTTGAGAATGGCGAGCGGTGT